>Ga0136846_1229345_pt1 | contig 15747 bp, 14 predicted proteins | sample HopSoiMetagenom2_FD_96841 | JGI IMG/M metagenome (GOLD analysis project Ga0136846, IMG submission 96841) | Grasslands soil microbial communities from Hopland, California, USA - 2 Assembly 2016 (version 4) | ecosystem: Environmental > Terrestrial > Soil > Grasslands | place: USA: Hopland... | reverse complement strand
TGCAGCGGGGCCTCGCCGATGCGTTCATCGCGACCATGACCGACCGGTTCAAGGCGTTGAAGGCGGGCAGCGGCATGACCGACGGCGTGACGGTCGGGCCGTTGATCGAGGCCAAGGCCATGGACAAGATGGAGCGCCAAGTCGCTGACGCCGTCGACAAGGGCGCCAAGGTCGCCATCGGTGGCGAGCGGCTCAAGATCGACGGTCTGGGCGACAACTTCTATGCCCCGACCCTGCTGACCAACGTCACGCCCGACATGTTGATCTACCGGGAGGAGACCTTCGGCCCGATCGCTCCGGTGATCGTCTATGACACCGAGGACGAGGTGATTGCGATGGCGAACGACACGGAGTACGGGTTGGCGTCGTACCTCTACACCAACAACCTGTCGCGGGCGATCAGGGTGGCGGAACGTCTCAAGTTCGGCATGGTCGGGATCAACGACATCAACCCGACGTCGGCGGCGGCCCCGTTCGGTGGCGTCAAGCAGAGCGGCCTCGGTGTCGAAGGCGCCCGCCAAGGCATGCACGAATACCTCGACACCAAACTCCTCGGCATCAGCGTGTAGCCCGATGCTCTATTGCTTCGGCTTCGAGACGGTCGGCGTCGTCGTCGGCGACATCTACTTCCAGGACCCCGTCCCGCTGCCGGGTCAGGAGAGCGCTGAGCACGGTGTTCGGCTCGAGGTGCGCCGTCTCGAGCGGGGAGAGCTGCACGGCGACATCTACTCCGCGCAGCCGATCGCCATCGACACCCCGATCTGGCGGGCCGATCTGCTCGAGTCGATCGACGGTCGGCCCGGGAGCTTCAACCGCACCCACCACCATCCCAACGTCGATGGGTGGAACCTCGGTGGGCGCGCCTTCGACGAGGAGCTCTCGGCCGACCCCCTGCCGTGGGTCGGCCGGAAGCTGGCCGACCTCGAGTCGCTCCTGGCGGTGGCGGGCATCACCGACGCCGATCCCACCGACGCCGACTCGTTGCGCCAGACCGTGCCCGAGATCCTCGACGTCACCGGCCGTCTCCTCGACCGCGTCCGCGCCGGCGACCTCGGCCGCCCGCCCCTCGCCCCCGTCGAGTCGGCCGGCACGACCCTCGTCCGCTCCGGCTGGCTCTGACCCGTTCTCTGGTACGTCGCACGGCTCGGCGGTGGCCGGGCTACCAACGAACGGGCTAACGAGGGCGGGCCCGCTTGGGCTCGGGAGCCTTCGGATCGTGGCGGCGTTCCTGGGCGAGCTCGCGCTCCAGCTTGCGGTAGCTGTCGAAGCGGGCGGGATCGAGCGTGCCAGCGGCCACGGCGGCGGTCACGGCGCAGCCAGGCTCGAGATCGTGGGCGCAGTCGGCGAAGCGGCACTCCTCGGCCAGCGTGTCGATGTCGTCGAAGGCGGCGGCGACGGACTCGACGCTGGCGTCGGTGCCCAGACTGCGGATGCCTGGCATGTCGATCAACGAGCCGCCCGACGGGAGCGGTACCAGTTGCCGCGTCGTCGTCGTGTGCCGGCCCCGGCGGTCACCCTCCCGCACCTCGCCGACGGCCTGACGGTCGTGACCGAGGATGGCGTTGACCAACCTCGACTTGCCGGCACCCGAAGGACCGAGCAGCACGGCCGTGACCGGCCGCTGCAAGAGGGCGCGGAGCTCGTCGAGGCCCCGGCCGTCGACCGAGCTGGTCGAGATGACGTCGGCCGCGCCCAGCCTGGCTGTCAGCTCCTCGACCACGGCGGTCGCCCCGGGCAGGTCGGTCTTGGTCACCACGACGACGGGGCGGGCACCGCTGTCCCAGGCCACCACCAGCTCGCGCTCCACCCGGGTGAGGGAGAGGTGGTCGGCGGGAGCGGCGATCAGCACCACGTCGACGTTGGCGGCCAGGGTCTGCCGTGCTCCCTCGGGGCCGAGACGCTCCAGCTGGGACCAGCGTGGCACCAGGTCGGCCAGCCGGTCGTCGTCGAGGGCGACCCAATCGCCGACGGCGACGGCGAAGTCGGTGAGCCTGACCGTGAGCTCCCCAGTCGGGGTGACCACACGAGCCGTGCCCCGCTCGATGCCCACGACCCGCGCCGGCACCCGGCCGGGTAGCTGGTCGAACAGCGAGGCGACGCGCTCGGACCACCCGACGTGGTCGAGGGCGTGGTTGTCCATCGAGGGTCCAGGCACTAGGTCGCCCGCAGCCGCTCCCGCAGCACGTACTTCTGGATCTTCCCGGTGGCGGTCTTGGGGAGCGCGTCGAACAGCACCTGCTTCGGGGCCTTGAAGCGGGCAATGCGCGACTTCACGTGCTCGATGAGCTCGGCCTCGGTTGCCGACTTCCCCGGCTGCAACACGACGAAGGCGATCGGCACCTCGCCCCAGCGCTCGTCATCGCCCGCCACCACGGCGCACTCGAGCACCGCGGGGTGCGACATGATCGCCTGCTCGACCTCGATCGACGCGATGTTCTCGCCGCCGGAGATGATCACGTCCTTCAGCCGGTCGCGCAGCTCGATGTAGCCGTCGGGGTGCATGACCCCGCTGTCGCCGGTGCGGAACCAACCGTCGAAGGTGGCGGCAGCAGTCGCGGCGGGGTCGTTGTAGTAGCCGATCATCACGTTGTTGCCCCGGATGAGCACCTCGCCGGGTGTCTCGCCGTCGCCGGGCACGTCGGCGCCGTCGTCGCCCAGCACCCGCAGCGCCTCGCCCACGACGTTGCCGACACCTTGGCGGGCCTTCAGCCGGGCCCGGGTCTCGAGGTCGAGGTCGTCCCACTCGGGCCGCCACTCGCACAGCACTGACGGGCCATAGGTCTCGGTGAGCCCGTAGAGGTGGGTGACCTTGATGTTCAGCTCGTCGAGACGGGCCAGCAGTCGGGGTGAGGGCGGTGCGCCGCCGGTCGCGACCCGGATGGTGGTCGGCGCGCCCTCGCCCGCATCGGGATGGAAGGCGAGGTCGATGAGCACCGTCGGCGCCGCGTTGAAGTGGGTCACGCCGTCCTCCCTGATCGCTCGCCAGATCGCGGCGGGGTCGACCTTGCGCAGCCCGACGTGCACGCTGCCGGCGGCCGTGACCGCCCACGGGAAGCACCAGCCGTTGCAGTGGAACATCGGCAGCGTCCACAGAAAGGCGCTGCCGGCGTCGAGCCCGGCCTGGGCGATCAGCGACACTCCGGTGAGGAAGGCGCCGCGGTGGGAGTACATGACGCCCTTGGGCCGGCCGGTCGTGCCACTCGTGTAGTTGAGCGACAGCAGCGAGGTCTCGTCGGTGATGGGGATGACCAGGGGCTCGGCGTCGGCCAGCATCGCCTCGTACTCGTCGCCGGTGCCGCCGACCTGCACGAGGCGGACGCCCGTCTGGTTGGCCACCTCCTTCCCGGTAGCGAGCAGCTCCTCGTCGACGAAGAGGATCTTCGAGCCGGCGTGCTCGACGATGTAGGCGAGCTCGCCCACTGACAGCCGGGTGTTGAGCGAGTTGAGCACCACCTGCGAGTACGGCATGCCGAAGTGGGCCTCGAGGTGCATCGACGTGTTCGGGGCCAGGACCGACGCGCGGTCGCCAGGGGCCAAGCCAGCAGCGGCCAGCGCGCCGGACAGGCGGCGGGCTCGCGCTCCGATCTCGGCGTAGGTGAACCGGCGGTCGCCGTCGATGATGGCCAAGCGGTCGCCGAACACGACGGCCGAGCGGGTGAGGAACTTGGCAGGCGTCAGCGGCTCGGGCCCGAACGGCGAGTCGGTCATGGCCAAAGTCTCGCGCCCGGCGCCCTCGACGCAGGTCGCCGGCGCAACCTGCAGGCGCGCGCCTGTGGCGGCCGGGCGGGTCCGCTAACCGTTGCGGGGGATCTGGCTCCAGGGGGTGTTGGGGTCGAAGCCCGGCTCCCGGGGCAGGCCCAGGACTCGCTCACCGACGATGTTCTTCTGGATGTCGATCGTCCCGCCGGCGATGGTGCTGCCGGGCGAGCCGACGAAGGCCAGGACCGGGTCGGACTGGTTCATCATCCCCTCGCCGGTGTTCTCGTTGCGGGTCCGCGAGGTTGCCCGGGTGTAGGTGCCGCACAGCATGCCGTCGGGACCCATCAGCTCGACGACGAGCGCGGCCACCGCATGGCCGACCTTGCCGGACAGGAGCTTGAGCACCGAGCCCTCGGGACCGGGCACGCCCTTCTCCCGCTTGGCCGCCGCGCGGAGGCTGCCGAGGCGGAGCACCTCGGCGTCGACCCAGGTCCGCATCAGGCGGTCGAGGCGGGCCGGCGTCTTGTCGTTGCAGCCCTCCCAGGCCTTCACCGCGCCGGCGATGAGACCCGAGCCCCGCGCCGGGGTGCTGCTGCCGATCGAGACCCGCTCGTTCATGAGGGTGGCGTTGGCGACCCGCCATCCCTCGCCCACGTCGCCGATGCGCATGGAGTCGGGCACCTTGGCGTCGGTGAAGAAGACCTCGTTGAACCCCGAAGCCCCGGCCATGCTGCGGATGGGGCGGACCTCGACGCCGGGCTGGTGCATGTCGATCAGGAAGGCGGTCAGGCCCTTGTGCTTGGGCGCCTCGGGGTCGGTGCGAGCCAGGAGGAGGCCCCACGCCGCGATGTGGGCCGACGAGGTCCAGATCTTCTGGCCGTTGATGACCCACTCGTCGCCGTCCTTCACGGCCCGGGTGGCGAGGCCGGCCACGTCGGAGCCGGCGCCGGGCTCGCTGAACAGCTGGCACCAGATCTCCTCGGCCGTGAAGATCGGCCGCATGAAGCGGGCCTGCTGCTCCTCGGTGCCCCGGGCGATGATCGTGGGCCCGCACATCCCGATGCCCATGGGGTTCCGGGTCCAGGGGTAGCGGCGACCGGCCTTCTCGAGGGCGGCGTCGACGACGTCCTGGAGCTTCGGCGACGCATCGAGCCCCCCGTGACCGACGGGGTAGTCCATGCGGGCCAGGCCGGCGTCGAACTGGGCACCGAGGAACCCGACCATGTCGTCGTTGCTGTGCTCGGCCAGCAGGGTGTCGACCAGGCGTTGGACTTCGGCTTCGGTGACCTCGCTCATGGTTGGGAAACCTACCGGGACAGCTCCCGGTCAGTTCATGCGGAGGTCGACGGGCGCGTTGGCCAGCCACGCCGTCGAGCCGCCCTGGCGGCGCAGGACGTCGCGCCACAGGTGGTGCGGGGCGGCGGCATGCAGATCGCCGGGGAGGGCGGCAGCCACGACCCAGGCGCCGGCGGCGAGCTCGTCCTCCAGCTGGCCGGGGCCCCATCCGGAGAAGCCCAGGAAGATCCGCAGCGGTCCGTCGAGGGTCAGGCCGGCGGGATCGACGTTGAGGTCGACGATGTCGGGCCCCTCGGCGAGCTGGGTCACGGCTACGCCCGTGCCGTCGCCCACCGGCCCCCCGACGAAGAGGACGGCGGGCTCGCCCACGTGGTGCTCCCAGCCAGGGAGGGCGGTGGCCACGGCCAGGTCGCTGGGCCGGTTGAGCACGACACCGAGCGCATGCTCGTCGTCGTGCTCCAGGAGCAGGACCACGGTCCGGTCGAAGTTGGGGTCGCTCAGCGGGGGCGTGGCGACGAGCAGCTGACCCCTCATGTCCCCATGTTGTACTCAGCGAGGGACCTCGAACCACACCGACTTGCCACCGCCGGGCAGCTCGTCGACGCCCCAGTCGGTGGCCATGCGGCGCACGATCGACATGCCGCGGCCGGAGGTGGCCTCGGGCGCCACGTCCCGGGGGCGGACCGGCCGGGCGCTCTCGTCCCGGACCGAGATCCGCACCGAGGTCTCCTGGGGATGCACCTCGACGACGATGCCCCCGTCGGAGTAGAGGACGGCATTGGTGACCAATTCGCTGGTCAGCAGGGTGCCAGTCTCGCGGTCGGCGATGCCGAGGCGAGCCAGGGCGCGATCGACGAAGCGCCGGGCGTCGCCAGCGCTGCTCGGGCGCGGCGGAAGCTCGATGCGATCGATCGTGTTGTGCATGTACTGGCCCTCTACCCAGGACGCCCTACGGTGGACCCATGCCGGTCCCGGCGCTGGTGCTCGCCGCCGTCACTGCAACCGAGGCCGATGCCTGCGGCCGGGACAGGACGGGCGCCGCCTGCCTCTTCGTCTTCCGGCGCACCCACAACGAGGTGCTGGCCCGGGCGGCCGACTGGCTCATCGCCCGGCCCTTCAAGATCGCCCTCATCCTGGCGCTGGCGATGGTCGCCAGCCGGCTGTCGCTCCGTGGCATCCAGCACTTCCTGGCCGGGCTGGTGCGGGCATCCGAAGCCGGGGTCGGCAGCATTCGGTCGCAGCAGCGGGCGGACACCATCGGCCTGGTCCTGCGCAGCGTCGCCAAGGTCACCGTGTTCTCGATCGCCCTCCTGATGGTGCTCGACGAGATCGGCCTCGACCTGGCCCCGCTGCTGGCGGGGGCTGGCATCGTGGGCGTGGCGGTCGGCTTCGGGTCGCAGACCCTCGTGCGCGACTTCCTCTCTGGCATGTTCATGCTGATCGAGGACCAGTTCGGCGTCGGCGACACCATCAACACCGGCGAGGCAACCGGCGTGGTCGAGGGCATCAGCCTCCGCACCACCCGCCTCCGCGACGAGGCCGGCGTCGTCTGGCACATCCCCAACGGCGAGATCAAGCGCGTGGCCAACCGCTCCCAGACCCCGACCTGAGGATTCTTCTGTGTCGTCTGCTGGCCCGCTAGGGGCCAGCAGACGACACAGAACGGTTGGGGGACCGGCTACTCGGGGGGGAGGTCGACGGTGACGGCGAAGGCCGGGCCGTCGGTGAGGACGAGGTCGGCGACCCGGCCCGCTTCGCGCACGTCGGCGGCGGCTCGGGCCAACGCCGCCAGCCGCTCGGGCGTGTCGACGACCTCGGCCCGGGTGACCTCGGCCCGGAGCGAGCGCTTGGCGCCGGTCTTGGCCTTGCGGATCTCGCCCAGGACCTCGGCGGCGATGTCGAGCACCGCCGGTTCAGCTGCACCGCCGGAGACGGAGGTGAGCTCGTCGGCCGTCGGCCAGCTCGACCGGTGGACCGAACCGTCCTGCCACCACGACCACACCTCTTCGGTGACGAACGGCAGGAACGGGGCGAACAGCCGTTGCAGCGTCGACAAGGCCAGTCCGAGGGCGGCCCGGGCCGACTCGGCACCGGCGTCGTCGCCGTAGGCACGCCCCTTCACCAGCTCGACGTAGTCGTCGCAGAACCGCCAGAAGAACGACTCGGTGCGCTCGAGGGCGCGGGTGTAGTCGTAGCCCTCGAACGATGCGGTGGCGTCGCCCACCACGCCGGCGAGCTGCGTGAGCATTGCCAGGTCGAGCGGCTCGGTCACCGCGCCGCCGGTGGTGCCCAGGTTCAGCACGAACTTCGAGGCGTTGAGCAGCTTGATGGCCAGCCGGCGGCCGACCTTCATCTGGCCGGTGTCGAATGCCGTATCGGTGCCGGGCGAGCCACGGGCCGCCCAGTAGCGGACGGCGTCGGTGCCGTGCTCCTCCAGCAGGGCGAGTGGCGTCACCACGTTGCCCTTCGACTTCGACATCTTCTTGCGGTCGGGGTCGAGGATCCAGCCGGAGAGGGCGGCGTCGGTCCACGGGACCGAGCCGTGCTCGAGGTGGGCGCGCACGACCGTGGAGAACAGCCAAGTGCGGATGATGTCGTGGCCCTGGGGCCGCAGGTCCATCGGGAAGGTGCGGGCGAAGAGGTCGGGATCGTCCTCCCACCCGGTGGCGATCTGCGGGGTGAGCGACGAGGTGGCCCACGTGTCCATCACGTCGGGGTCGGCGACGAAGCCGCCGGCCTTGCCCCGCTGGTCCTGGTCGTAGCCGGGCGGAACGTCGGTCGACGGGTCGATGGGAAGCGTTGCTTCGTCGGGCACGATCGGGGACTGCCAGTCGGGCTCGCCATCGGCTCCCACCGGGTACCAGATCGGGATCGGCACGCCGAAGAACCGCTGCCGGCTGATGAGCCAGTCGCCGTTGAGGCCCTCGACCCAGTGCTCGAACCGATGGCGCATGAAGTCGGGATGCCAGCGCAGCTCCCGCCCCCGCTCGAGCAGCGCAGCGCGGATCGACGCGTCGCGGCCGCCATTGCGGATGTACCACTGGCGGCTGGTGACGATCTCGAGCGGTCGATCGCCGCGCTCGTAGAACTTGACCGGGTGCGTGATCGGGCGGGGCTCGCCGACGAGGTCGCCCGACTCGGTGAGCAGCTCGACGATCCGGCGCTGCGCCTGCTTCACGGTTCGCCCGGCGAGCTCGTCCCAGGGCCCCTCGGAGATCCAGTCGGGGCGCGACTCCTGGAGGCGGCCGTCGCGCTGGACGACGGTCCGGGTCGGCAGCTCGAGCTCCCGCCACCAGGTGACGTCGGTGGTGTCGCCGAACGTGCAGATCATGGCGATGCCGGAGCCCTTCTCGGGATCGGCCAACGTGTGGGCCAGCACCGGGACGGGCACGCCGAACAGCGGGGTGGTGACCTCGCTGCCGAACAGCGGCTGGTAGCGCGCGTCGTCGGGGTGGGCGACGAGGGCGACGCACGACGGGATCAGCTCGGGCCGGGTCGTCTCGATGTAGACGGGCTCGCTCCCGGATCGGCCGAAGGCGATGCGGTGGTACGCGCCCGGCAGCTCGCGATCCTCGAGCTCGGCCTGGGCGACGGCGGTGCGGAAGTCGACGTCCCAGAGGGTGGGCGCGTCGCTGGTGTAGGCCTCGCCCCGGGCGACGTTGCGGAGGAAGGCCCGTTGGGCGACCCGCTGGGCCCGCTCGCCGATGGTGACGTACTGGAGCCCCCAGTCGATCGAGAGGCCGAGATAGCGGAACAGGTGCTCGAAGGCCCGCTCGTCCTCGGCGGTGAGGAGGTGGCACAGCTCCACGAAGTTGGGCCGGGAGATCGGGATCTGGTCCTTCCCCGGCTGCGAAGGCGGCTGGAAGGAGTCGTCGTAGGGGATCGACGGGTCGCACCTGACGCCGTAGAAGTTCTGCACCCGCCGCTCGGTGGGGAGCCCGTTGTCGTCCCAGCCGATCGGGTAGAAGACGGCCTGGCCCCGCATGCGGCGATAGCGGGCGATGGTGTCGGTGTGGGTGTACGAGAACACATGGCCGACGTGGAGCGAGCCGCTGGCCGTGGGCGGCGGCGTGTCGATCGAATAGACCTCGTCCCGCGGCTTCGAGCGGTCGAAGCGGTAGGTCCCGTCGGCCTCCCAGCGGGCGGCCATGCGCTCCTCGAGACCGTCGAGGGACGGCTTCTCCGGGACCTCAGTCATCGGCCAAGGTTAGATGGCGCTACTTCGAAGGCTCCCAGCGGAAGCGGCGGGCGGCGAACAGCAGGCCGGCGATGCCCCAGACGGCGACGACGAGCAGGTCGCCCGGGCGCCAACCGGCGGCGTTGCCCGGCGGTGGCAGGAAGCCCTCGGTCGCGGCTCGGAGGAAGTGCTTCACCGGGAAGACGTTGCCGACCACTCGCATCCAGGTCGGCGCGTCGGCCACCGGGAAGAAGACGCCGGAGAGGAAGAGCAGCGGCAGCATGATGGCGTTGGTCACGGCCGGAGCTGCCTCGACGTTCGGTGTGATGGCGGTGGTCGCCAGCCCCAGGGCGCAGAACGCGGCCGCGCCCACCAGCAGCGAGACGACGAACGCCGGCGCCGATGTCGTGGGCAGGTCGACGCTGTAGAAGACCCGGCCAAAGCTCAGGACGATGACGACGAGCAGGGCCATCACCAGCACTGAGTGGAGGATCTTGCCGACGAGGTACGCCCAGCCGGGCAGCGGCGTCCCCCGGACGCGCTTGAGGATGCCCTCCTCGCGCTGGGCCACCACGGTGTTGGCGATGTTGGTGTAGGTGGCGGTGATCACCGCGAAGGCCAGGATCCCGGCCGTGTAGTAGGTCGATCCCTTCACCCGCACCCCGGTCGGCAGGATCTGGGTGTCGGAGAAGATCCCGGTGAAGATCACAAGGAACATGAGCGGGAAGGCGAAGGTGAAGAAGGCGGCTGCCGGGTTGCGCCAGAACGCCTTGTTCTGCCAGCGGATCTGGCGGAGGGCGAGACCGATCTCGTTCATCGCCGGGCCCGCCCCCGGCGCCGTGAACGCCGACCTGCTGGCGACTCCGTCTCGCCGGCCGTCGGCTGGCCACTCGGCTGGCCGGTGAGGGCGAGGTAGACGTCCTCGAGCGTCGGTGGGGCGACGTGCAAGCCGTCGAGCTCGATGCCGGCGCCCACCGCCCACGACGTCAGGTCAGCGAGGGTGCGGGTCGGTGTGTCGGTCTCGATGAGCCAGTGGCCGTCGACTCGGGCGGCCTCGACCGGCGGCGTCGTGCCGCCCGGGGTGTCGAAGCTGACGCGGGTGCGCATGTGCTGGCGGTCGGCGAGCGATTCGGCGGTGCCCTCGGCGACGATGACGCCGCCGGCGATCACCGCGACCCGGTCGGCGAGCGCTTCGGCCTCGTCCATGTAGTGCGTGGTGAGGAACACCGTCTTGCCGAGCGACTTCAGGTTGCGCACCATCTCCCAGGCGCCCCGGCGGGCGTTCGGGTCGAAGCCGGTGGTGGGCTCGTCGAGGAAGAGGAGGTCGGGATCGCCGGCCAGGCCGACGGCGACGTCGAGGCGGCGTTGCTGGCCGCCGGAGAGGCGGCCCACTCGCTCGTCGCGCTTCTCGGTGAGACCGACCACCTCGATGACCTCGTCGCGAGGTCGGGGATGCGGGTAGTAGCTGCGGAACTGGTCGATCACCTCGGCCACGGTGAGGAATCTCTCGACGCCGGTCTCCTGCAGCACGATGCCGATGCGTTGGCGGTAGGCGAGCTCGCCGCGGCCCGGGTCGTAGCCGAGCACGGTGGCGTCGCCGCCGGTGCGGTGGCGGTGGCCCTCGAGGATCTCGACGGTCGTCGTCTTGCCGGCGCCGTTGGGACCGAGCAAGGCGAAGACCTCGCCGGTCGCGACCTCGAGGTCGATGCCCCGCACGGCCTCGATCGGGCCGTACGACTTGGTCAGGCCGGTCACCTCGATGGCGGGAGCGGCCACGGCGCCCGACGCTAGGCCCGGGTCGGCCGGTGGCCCGCATCAGGCCGGGGCCCGTCAGCCCGGCGCGACCACCACGCGATCGCGGCCGGCCCGCTTGGCATCGAGCAGGGCAGTGTCGGCCACCGTCAACAGCCTGTCGTAGTCGTCGCCCTGGGAGAGCGAATCGGCGATGCCGAAGGAGGCGGTGAAGGCGGGCGTCGTCCCGTTGGCGAGCGCCGAGGCCAACGAGATCCGCACCCGTTCGACGACGTGCTCGGCCTCGATGGCGTCGCAGTCCGGAAGGACCAGCACGAACTCCTCACCGCCGTACCGGCAGGCAAGGTCCTGGGGCCGCAGCGACCGCCGCAGCACGCCGGCGAAGAGCCGGAGCGCCCTGTCGCCGGCATCGTGGCCGTGGGTGTCGTTGACCAGCTTGAAGTGGTCGAGATCGGACATCACGACCGCGTAGCTCCTGCCATCGGTGATCGCCGAGCGCAGCGCGTCCTCGAGGCTGCGGCGGTTCAGCAGGCCGGTGAGCGGATCGGTCGAGGCCTGTATCTGCGAGCGGGTCAGCGCCCGGATCATCCCGATGCGGGCGCCCGCCTCGTTGGCCACCGTCTCGAGGCCGAAGACCACGTCGGCCGACGGCGCCTGCCCGGTCGGCCCCGTCGCGTGGAGAACACCGACGGTGTTGCCGAGGATCGTGACCGGCACGCACACCGCCGAGCAATCGCCGCCCGGCCGGTTGCGGAGGTGCGGGCAGGCATCCAGGTCGTCGCCGGAGTTGAAGACCGCGGTCTGGCCGCGTCGGACGGCCGCGCAGGCATTGGGGGAGCCGACCTGGCAGCCGGGGCCGCCACCCGCGGGGTGGTCGGCCATGCGGCTCAGGTGGGCGTGGCTCGAGTCGGCGAGCAGGAGTTCGCTGGGATTGTCGGCGGTCACGACGCCGAGGGCGCGACTGACGACCGCGAGCGCCTCGGGCTCGTGGTCGGCGAGCTCCAATCCACGATGGAGGCGGCTGTCGAACTCCTGGCGGCGGGCCGCGGCTTGAGCAACGGCCCTGCGCTCGGCGCTGGCCTCCGCATAGGTCATCTGGGTCCGGTAGTAGGGCCGGAGCTGGAGGAAGTAGACGAGCACGCCCTGGAAGAGCAGGAAGCGGACGCCCAAGGCGAAGTCGTGGCTCCCGATGGGTGTGCGCTGGTGGATCACCACCGCGAGCACATACGACACGGTGGAGATCGCTGCGGTCTTGATCGTCGACCTCAGCATCGGCTGCGGCTTGGGAAGCCTGAACCAGGGCGCGGACCGCAGCGGCATAGGCATGTGTCGGCATCCGAACCCCCGATATTGAGGACGAGTCGCCGGGAGGCGCCGATCTAGCCTCCCGGGATGCTCCGGCTCCACGACACCGCCACCGGGAAGGTACGTGAGCTGGCTCTTCGTGAGCCGGGCAAGGTCTCGATGTACGTCTGCGGGCCGACGGTGTACGACAACCCCCATATTGGTCATGGGCGGCAAACCCTGGTCTACGACGTCCTCCGGAAGTACCTCGAATGGACCGGCATCGAGGTCCGCCACGTCTCGAACATCACCGATGTCGACGACAACATCATCCAGCGGGCCGAGCGGGAGGGCCGGGCCGAGGCAGACGTCGCCGCCGAGTTCGAGGCCGTGTGGTGGGACGCCATGGACCGCCTCGGCGTTTCCCGGCCGACGCACGCGCCGCATGCGACCGAGTACGTGGCCGACATGGTCGCGATGGTCGAGGAGCTCGCTGCTCGCGGCCTCGCCTACGAAGCAGCCGACGGCATCTACCTCGAGGTCGACAAGGTCGACGGCTACGGGCTGCTCGCCCTCCAACCCCTCGATTCCTTGCGCTCCGGCGCCCGTGTCGAGGCGGTCCTCGACAAGCGCTCGCCACTCGACTTCGTGCTCTGGAAGAAGGCCAAACCGGGCGAGCCGGCGTGGGACTCGCCTTGGGGTCCCGGCCGTCCGGGCTGGCACACCGAGTGCGTCGTGATGTCCCTCGACCTCCTGGGCGAGGGCTTCGACATCCACTCCGGCGGCATGGACCTGCGGTTCCCGCACCACGAGAACGAGCGAGCGCAGGCGGTGGCCCTGGGCAAGGAGTTCGCCCGGCACTGGATGCACCACGCCTTCGTCGAGGTTGCCGGCGAGAAGATGTCGAAGTCGCTGGGCAACTTCACGACCCTGCTCGACCTCCTCGATCGGGTCGACCGTCGTGCCTACCGGTTGCTCGTGCTGCAGTCGCACTACCGGTCACCGATGGAGGTCACCGAGGACACGGCCGGGCGAGCGGCCACGTCGTTGGCCCGGCTGGACGAGTTCGCCCGTCGCACCGCCTCGCTCGGCGGGGAGGCCGACGAGACCCTGCTCGCGCAGTTCCGCGACGCGATGGAGGACGACCTCGACACGCCGCGGGCGACCGCCCTGCTGTTCACCGCCGTGCGAGATGCCAACACCGTTCTCGACGGTGGCGATGGCGCCCGGGCGGCCTCGCTGGCCGCGGCCGTGCGCTCGATGTGCCGGGCGCTCGGCTTGGAGCTGGCGTCGGGCACCGACGAGGTCGACCCCGACACGCAGGCCCTCGTCGACCGGCGGGACACGGCGCGGCAGTCCAAGGACTGGGCGGCGGCCGACGCCGCTCGGGACCGCTTGGTGGCGCAGGGCTGGCTGGTCGAGGACACCCCCGCCGGCACGAGGGTGCGGCGAGCCTGAGTCGCCTGGGCTAGAGGCTGGGTACCGAGCCCACCTTCGAGGTGACCTGGTCGAGGAGGTCGGTCACCGGCGCCACCGGGTTGTCGGCGCCACTGTTGCCGCCCGAGTTGCCGCCGCCGCTGCCGACGGCGTCGGTGATCGGCTTCAGGAGATCGGTGACCGGCTCGACGACGGGGGCCACCGGGGCCAGCGGCGCGGGGACGGTCGAACTGGGGCTGGGCGGGGCCGTTGTCGTCGCCGGCTTGGATGCGCTCTTGCCGCCGGCCCTCTTGCTCGTGGCCCTGGCCGTGGCCGCCCGCTTCGCCGACGTCGACCGATACGGGACGTAGGAGGCGGCCGGAGTGAAGTGGTGCACGGCGGGCGGCGCGCTGACGAGCGACACCGCAGCCGGCGGCGGCGAGGTGGTGTCAGGCGGACCGGCGGCGGGATCGCTGCCCCGCCCGCCAAGGAAGCTGGCGGAGACCACACCGGCGAGGAAGAGCCCGGCGGCGGCCCCGCCCAGGACGCGCTCGGCGATCGGGGGCGGGTCCTTGACCAGCTTGGTCAGGCGGGCGAGCGCCTCGTCGAACCCGGCGTTGCCTCGATTCATGTGCTCGGCGTTGGTCAGCATCCCGGGCCTCCCTCGATCGGCCACGTGTGGTGGTGCCCTCACGATTCGACACGGGCGGGAACCGCTCCTTCCTGGGTTCGGCAGCGATTTGACGTCGTGGACCCGCTCCATTGCACTCGTGCCTTCATGTCACGACGGGAGCGACGACGGGAGCCGCTGCCGCCGGGCTTCGGGTCGATCTGGTCGAGCGTCGTCATCGACCTGATCGGGTGGGGGATCGTCCTGCCGATCCTCCCGCTCTACGCCGAGGACTTCACCAAGTCGGCGTCGACCATCGGCCTCCTCGTGGCCAGCTTCTCGGTGATGCAGCTGCTGTTCGCCCCGGTGTGGGGCCGGGTCTCCGACCGCTACGGCCGCAAGCCGGTGCTGGTGGTGTCGCTTGCCGGCACGGCGATCGGCAGCCTGATCATGGGCGTCGCGCCCTCGTTGCCCATCCTGTTCCTGGGCCGGATCGTCGACGGCATCAGCGGCGGGTCGATCTCGGCGGCCCAGGCGGCGGTGACCGACATCGCCCAGCCGTCGCAGCGGGCCCGGCTGCTCGGCCTGCTCGGGGCCGCCTTCGGCATCGGCTTCGTCGCCGGGCCGGCCCTCGGAGGTCTGGCCGCCCTCGGCGGCGACCACGTCCCGTTCCTGGTGGCCGCCGCCCTCGCCGCCACCAACGCGGTGGTCGCCCAGCGCCGCCTTCCCGAGACCAACCCCCGCCACCTCCGCTCACCCCACACGATCTTTGGCGACTCGCTGGCTGCTGAGGCCCAGCAGTCGCCGAAGAACGGCGAGGACCGGGCCATGGTGCGGCGGCTGGTGACGATCGCCTTCGTGGCGACGACCGGGTTCACCGCGTTCGAGGGGACGTTTGCGTTGCTGGGCCAGCGGCGGTTCGGGCTGGGGCTGGCGGGTACCGGCCTGGTGTTCACGTTCGTGGGTCTTGCCATCGCCCTGTTCCAGGGTGGCTTCGTGCACACGGTGGTGACCCGGCTCGGTGAGGTGTCGACCGTCCGGGTCGGGCTGGTGGTCAACCTGGTCGGCTTCGGCCTCCTCGCCAAGGCGACCACCTGGCCGCTGCTGGTCGCCTCGCTGATGGCGATCACCGCCGGCCAGGGGTTGCTGTCGCCGGCGTTGACGGCGCTGGTCGCCGGCTGGGCCGGCCACGAGCGCCGGGGCGCCACGCTCGGGCTCCAGCAAGCAGCCTCGGCGCTGGCCCGGGTGGTCGGGCCGATCGCCGGCGGCGTGGTGTTCGAGCACATCGGTGTGGGCGCGCCATCGGTCGTGGCGGTGGCGTCGGCCGCGGGCGGGCTCATTCTTTTGCCCGGTGTACGCCGTTCTACCCCATCTGTTCCCACGCCGCACGACTGACGAGGAGGAAGAACCCTGCGGCTGGGGAAAGACAAGGCATGCCGACGCGCCCCGTCCTGCCCGCGACGACGACACGGCGACCGCCGGAGCCGATCCGGCCCGTCCCCGCCGCTCGTCC
>Ga0136846_1213821_pt1 | contig 15747 bp, 18 predicted proteins | sample HopSoiMetagenom2_FD_96841 | JGI IMG/M metagenome (GOLD analysis project Ga0136846, IMG submission 96841) | Grasslands soil microbial communities from Hopland, California, USA - 2 Assembly 2016 (version 4) | ecosystem: Environmental > Terrestrial > Soil > Grasslands | place: USA: Hopland... | reverse complement strand
TTCGTCACCTTCGAGGTGATGCACTTCGGCACGTCGACGCTGCGGGGGCGCATCGGCCCGGTCGGCGGCGAGGTGACGATCGACCGCGGCGCGAAGACGGGCGACCTGCGCCTGCGCATCCCCGTCACCACGCTCTCGACGGGCTCGCGCGCGCTCGACGCGCGCCTGCGCGAGCCCGACCTGCTGGCGACGACCGAGTACCCCGAGGCGTATTTCGTCGCGACCCGGTTCCGCTTCGACGCCGCCGGCGGCGTCCAGGAGGTGCGCGGCGAGTTCACGCTGCGCGGCGTCGGCGAGCCGTTGTCGCTGGTGGCGCGTTCGTTCGCCTGCCGGCAGGACGCGATGCTCGGGCGCCAGGTCTGCGGCGGCGACTTCGACGGCGAGTTGAAGCGCAGCCGCTTCGGCGCGACGATGGGGCTGCCGTTCGTCGGCGACGATGTGCACCTGGTCGTCCAGGTCGAGGCGATTGCCCCCTGATGCCCGGCCGCAACACGGCTGCCCGATAATCGGGCACGCGCCGCCTCGGCGCGAGGATTCCTGAAAGCTTGGTGATGACCCTTCCCGACGATTGGCGCCACGACCGCGAGATCGGCGTGCAACCCGGCACGACGCTGGACACCACGCGCGTCGACGACGTGCGTATCGGCGCCGTCCGCCCGCTCATCTCCCCGGCCCTGCTGCTGGACGACATGCCCGCACCCGACAGCGCGGTGACGCTGGTCGAGGCGGCCCGTGTCGAGCTGGCCAGGGTGCTCGATGGCACGGACGACCGGCTGGTGGTCGTCGTGGGCCCCTGCTCGATCCACGACCATGACCAGGCGCTGGAATACGCGCGCCACCTGAAGGTCGTGGCCGATGCGCTCAAGGACGACCTGCTCGTCGTGATGCGGGTGTACTTCGAGAAGCCGCGCACCACCGTCGGCTGGAAGGGCTACATCAACGACCCGCGCCTGGACGGCAGCTTCCGCATCAACGAGGGCCTGCGCAAGGCCCGCCAGCTGCTGCTGGACATCGCCGAGATCGGCCTGCCCGCGGGCACCGAGTTCCTCGACCTGCTGAGCCCGCAGTACATCGCCGACCTGGTGTCCTGGGGGGCGATCGGCGCGCGCACCACCGAGAGCCAGAGCCACCGCCAGCTGGCCTCGGGCCTGTCGTGCCCGGTGGGCTTCAAGAACGGCACCGACGGCGGCATCAAGGTGGCGGCCGACGCCATCCTCGCGGCCAACGCGTCGCACGCCTTCATGGGCATGACCAAGATGGGGCAGGCCGCGATCTTCGAGACGCGTGGCAACGGCGACTGCCACGTGATCCTGCGCGGCGGCAAGGCCCCCAACTACAAGGCGTCCGACGTCGCGGCCGCCTGCGCGGCGCTCGCCGAGCGCGGCCTGCGCGAACAGGTGATGATCGACTTCTCGCACGCCAATTCCGAGAAGAAGCACCAGCGCCAGATCGACGTCGGCGCCGACGTCGCCGGCCAGATCGCCGGCGGCGACGCGCGCATCACCGGCGTGATGGTCGAGAGCCACCTCGCCGACGGCCGCCAGGACCTGAAGCCCGGCGTCACGCCGGCCTGGGGCGTGTCCATCACCGACGCGTGCATCGGCTGGGCCGACACCGAGCCGCTGCTGGGCCGCCTCGCGCAGGCCGTGCGCGAGCGGCGCGCCGCGCGCCGATGACCGGCACGGCACGGGAGGGCGTCGAGTACGTCGGCTTCTGGGCGCGCGTGGCCGCTTCGCTGATCGACCTGGTCGGCGTGATGTTCATCGTGGTGCCCGTGACCGTGGCCCTGATCGGCGACGGCTGGGCCTACGCGCAGGGCGGCGCCGCCTTCTTCGTCAACTGGGTCGTGCCGGGCGCGGCCTACGTCGCCTTCTGGGTGTTCAAGGGCGCGACGCCGGGCAAGATGGCGATCAAGGCCGTCGTCGTGGATGCGCAGACCGGGGCGACGCTCGACTTCTGGCAGGCGCTGACGCGCTACGTCGGCTTCTTCGTGTCGGTCACGCCGCTGTTCCTGGGCTTCGTCTGGGTGGCCTTCGACGCGCGCAAGCAGGCGTGGCATGACAAGATGGCGCGCACCGTGGTGATCCACCGCCGGCGCTGATCCTGCTGCAGCGCCCGGCATCGACGACAGGAGCGCAGCGATGCAACGAGTGACCGGGATCGGCGGCGTGTTCTTCAAGGCGCGCGACGCCGAAGGGCTGCGGGCCTGGTACAGGCGCCACCTGGGGCTGGACATCCAGGACTGGGGCGGCCTCGCGCTGCCGCCCGCGTCCACCCAACCGCCGGGCAGCCCGACGCCGCTGGCCTCGCACACCACCTGGTGCGTCTTTCCTGCCGACAGCGACTACTTCGGCGGCACGCGCGGCGCGCCCTTCATGATCAACTACCGCGTGGCCGACCTGGAGACGCTGCTGGCGCTGCTCAAGCGCGAAGGCTGCGCCGTCGACGACAAGACCGAGGTCTCCGAGTACGGCAAGTTCGGCTGGGTGACCGATCCGGAGGGCAACCGGATCGAGCTGTGGCAGCCGCCGTCCGTCGGCTGATCGAGACCATCGGCGGGCGTTCCGGGTCGGGCCCTCGCCTCGGGTCGCCGGCGGCGTCCTGTTCGAGGGCCCTCGGAAAGCGCCGCCTGCCTCAGACCCGCTCGACGACCAGCGCGATGCCCTGGCCAACGCCGATGCACATCGTGCACAACGCATAGCGGCCCCCGGTGGCGTGCAGCTGGTTGACCGCGGTCGTCACCAGGCGCGCGCCGCTGGCGCCCAGCGGGTGGCCCAGCGCGATGGCGCCGCCGTTCGGGTTGACGCGCGCGTCGTCGTCCGCCACGCCCAGCTGGCGCAGCACCGCCAGGCCTTGCGCCGCGAACGCCTCGTTCAGTTCGATGACGTCCATCTGCGCGATGGTCAGGCCCAGGCGCGCCAGCAGCTTCTTGGACGCCGGCGCCGGGCCGATGCCCATGATGCGCGGCGCGACGCCGGCCACCGCCATGCCCAGCACGCGCGCGCGCGGCGTCAGCCCGTGCGCCTTGGCGCCGGAGGCGCTGGCCAGCAGCAGCGCGCAGGCGCCGTCGTTGACGCCGGAGGCGTTGCCCGCGGTGATCGTGCCGTCCGGGCGCACGATGGGCTTCAATCTGGCGAGCGCGTCCAGCGAGGTCTCGCGCGGGTGCTCGTCCTTGGCGACGACGATCGCGTCGCCCTTCTTCTGCGGCACGGTGACCGGCGTGATCTCGGCGTCGAAGAAGCCGCGCTTCTGGGCATCGACCGCGCGCAGCTGCGAGCGCAGCGCCAGCGCGTCCTGGTCGCCGCGGCTGATCCCGAAGTCGTCGGCCACGTTCTCGGCCGTCTCGGGCATGGAATCGATGCCGTAGCGCGACTTCATCAGCGGGTTGACGAAGCGCCAGCCGATCGTGGTGTCGTAGACCGCGTTCTCGCGCGCGAAGGCCGAGGTCGCCTTGGGCATGACGAACGGCGCGCGGCTCATGCTTTCCACGCCCCCTGCAACGAGCAGTTCGGCTTCGCCGGCGCGGATCGCCCGGGCGGCGCTGCCCACGGCGTTCAGGCCGGAGCCGCACAGGCGGTTCAGCGTGACGCCGGGCACGTCCGCCGGCAGTCCGGCCAGCAGGGCGCTCATTCGCGCGACGTTGCGGTTGTCCTCGCCCGCCTGGTTGGCGCAGCCGTACAGGACGTCGTCGATCGCCGCGGGATCGAGTTCGGGATGGCGTGCGAGCAGCGCCCGGATTGGAATGGCCCCTAGATCGTCGGCACGCACCGCGGAGAGGGTGCCGCCGTAGCGGCCGAAGGGCGTGCGCAAGGCATCGCAGATGAAGGCGTCGGTCATGGTGGGTAGGCGTCTCGTCCAGCAACATTGTTCGCAGGAAGAACAATTATTCGAAATCCGGATCCTGCCGGCGGATTTTGCGCGCTTTGTGGCGCCATCCGGTTCATCAGGTGATCCCTCCGCTCAAGTCGGGCGGTGATCCGGCCGATTTCACGGAGGAAGAAGCTGCCCGGGCCCTCACGGGCAGCCAAGGAACCTGTCGCATGACCACCCCCATCCACGCGAGCGCCCTGCGCATCGGCATGTTCGTTCACCTGAACGTCGGCTGGATGTCGCATCCGTTCCCGCTGTCGAGTTTCAAGCTGACCTCCAGCGAGCAGATCGAGACGATCCGCTCGCTCGGCCTGACGCGGCTGACGTGGAGTCCGGAGCGCAGCGACGTCGAGCAGCCCGCCGTCGAGACCGCCGGTGCCACCGGAGTCGCCGCGGCGGCCGCCGACGAGGAGGAGGCGCCCAAGCCGCTGGACGTTCGCCAGCTGGCCCGCATGGCGCTGCAGGCGCAGCTGGAGATCGCCCAGCGCTGCGAGCGCCAGTTCACCGAAGCCTGCCGCGACCTGCGGCGCACCAACGACAAGGTGCTGACCGACCCCGCCGCCGCCAACGCCGAGGCGCAGCTGCTGGCGCGCGCGCTGCTCGACAAGATGCTGGTCGAGGGTGAGCCCTGCCTGCGCGTGCTGGGCGAGATGTCCAGCGACCGCCACGCGTCGCATGCCCTCAACGTCACGGTCGTCTCGCTGATGCTCGGCCGCCAGCTGAACATTCCCGTCGACGTGCTCATGGAGCTCGGCGTCGGCGCGCTGATGCACGATGTCGGCAAGATCGCGCTGCCTGACCGGGTGCGCCTGCCGCGCGAGGACTTCAACGCCGGCGAGGCCGCCCTGTACCGCGACCATGTCGCCCAAGGGCTGATCCTGGGCCGTCGCATGGGGCTGTCGGCCGATGCGCAGCTGGTGATCGCGCAGCACCACGAACTCGCCGACGGCAGCGGGTTCCCGAGCGCCCTGATGCTGCCGCGCATGTCGCTGCCGGCGCGCATCGTGGCGCTGGTCAACCGCTACGACAACCTGTGCAACGCGGCCTCGCCGGCGCACTCCATCACGCCGCACGAGGCCTTGTCTCGCCTGTTCGCGCAGTGCCGCTCGAAGTTCGACGAGACCTTGTTGTCGGGATTCATCAAGATGATGGGCATCTACCCGCCGGGCTCCGTGGTGCAACTGAGCGACGAGCGCTTCGCGATGGTGATGACGGTCAACGCCGCGCATCCGCTCAAGCCGCGCGTGCTGGTCTACGACCCGTCCGTGCCGCTCGAGGAGGCGGTGCACCTCGACCTCGAGAAGACGCCGCAGCTGGGCATCCGGCGCAGCCTCAAGCCGGTGCAGTTGCCTGGCCGGGCGCTCGATTACCTGAAGCCGCGCCAGCGCATCTCCTACTTCTTCGACGTCGAAAGCGCGCCGAGGGAAGACGTGGCGGAAGAGGCCGCGGCATGACGCCCGCGATGCCGCGCCTGACGCAGGCGCCGGCGACCGAATCGCTCGCCGGCGTGCTGGCGGCGCTCGCCGCGCTCGGCCATCCGGCCTGGCTGGTGGACGCCGCGCGCGGCCACATCGTCGCCGCCAACCCCGAGGCCGGGGAACTGCTCGGGCGCAAGGACCTCGAAGGACTGGACGCCGAGGACGCCATCACCGACCTCGAGGACCTGGCCTACTGGGACGGCGCGCGCTGCGGCGTCGTCAGCGTCCTGGAAAGCGACACCGAGCTGCACCTGTCCGGCGGCGCCACCCGCGCCGTCTCGCGCCGCATCGCGCCGCTGTGGCTGGCCGACGGCAGCGCGCTGTTCCTCGTGACGGTGCGCGACCGAAGCCGCGAGCACCGCATCGAGCTCGAGCGCGAGACCGCGCTGGCCGAGCTGCGCGCGACGCTCGAGGCGACGGCCGACGCCATCCTCGTCACCGATCTCGCCGGCCGCATCCGCGCGTTCAACCGCCGCTTCGCGCGCATGTGGTCGCTGCCCGAGTCCGTGCTGCACGCCGGGGATGACCGCGCCGTGCACGACTGGGTGCGCATGAACGTGATGGACGTCGACGCGTACGACCGCCGGCTGGAGGAGGTGTTCGCGCACACGCTGTCCGAGGCGATCGACGAGATCGCGCAGGTCAACGGCGCCGTCATCGAGCGCCACGCGCAACCGCAATGGAGCCAGGGCCGGCCGATCGGGCGCGTGTTCTCCTTCCGCGAACGCAACCCGTACCGCACGGGCGCGCCGCGCGAACCGGGCAATCTCGGCGTCGACCAGCTCACGAACCTGCCCAACCGCAGCGGCTTCATCGCGACGCTGGAGGAGACGCTGCGCGCCGGGCGCGCGAGCGCCGGCTTCGCCGTGCTGGTCGTCGAGTTCAACCGCGACGCGTTGTTCGGCGAGGGCGGCGACAGCGCCGCCGGCGCCCGCCGGCTGTCCGAGCTGGCCGGGCAGGTGCGCGGCGCGATGCGCCAGCCGCACTACTGCGCGCGCCTGGGCGGCAGCCGTTTCGGCGTGCTGATCGACTACGCCAGCGAGGCCGCCGCCGAGGCCGCGGCGCGCCGGCTGATCGAGGCGCAGGAGCGCGCCGGCGGGGTGCCGGCGGCGATCGGCATCGGCTGCTGGCCCGGCGTCGGCTTGTCGGCCGACGAGATCCTGCGACATGTCGAGATCGCGATGCATCGCGCGCAGCAGGCGACGCGCTCGGCGTTCGCGGTGCACAAGTTCGGCTTCGACTCGTGGCGCCGCCGGCGCGACCGCATCGAGGCCGGCCTGCTGCACGCGGCCGGCGAGGGGCGCTTCCGGCTCGCCGGGCAGCCGCGCTTCGACACCCGGACCGGCCTGGCCGTTGCCATCGAGGTGCACCTGCGCTGGCGCGACCGCGAGCTGGGCGAGCTGCCGGCCAGCCAGTTCATGGGCGTCGCCGAGGAACGCGGCCTCGTCGGCGCGCTGGACGACTGGGTGCTGGAACAGGGGCTGCTGCAGCTGCGGGGATGGCGTGCCGCGGGCCACGCGATGCGCCTGAACATCAACGTGTCCGACTGGCAACTGACGCAGCCCGGCTATGCGCGCCGCGTCGCGGCGGCCCTCGACGTGGCCGGCTGTACGCCGTCCGAGCTCGAGATCGACGTCACGGAGTCGGCGCTGCACGCCGATCCCGACGCCGCCCTCGCGGCGGTGCGCTCGCTGGCGCGCCAGGGCGTGCGCGTGCTGCTCGAGGGCTACGGCGACGGCACCAGCTCGCTGGCCGTGCTGCGCCGCCTGCCGCTGGCCGGCGTCAAGCTGGACGCCGCGCTGTCGCAGGCCGGCGCCCGGGCGGGCACCGAGGCGCGCTGGCTGCCCGCGCTGGTGCAGCTGGCGCACGCGATGGACCTCGAGGTGCACGCCACCGGCGCCGACACCGAGGCGCAGTGCGACGCGCTGATCGCCGCCGGCTGCGACGGCCTGCAGGGGCGCCGCCTGGGCCCGTGGATGGAGGAGCGCGCGCTCGCGTCCTGGTTCAGCCTGCCGGCGTCGCGGCGCCGCCTCTAGCACACCAGCCCGGCGCCGCTCAGGCGTCCTGCATCTGGTCCTCGCCGCCCAGGTTGGGGGCGACGTCTTCCTCGAGATCGAGATCCTCGCCGTGCGGCTCGTTGGCCGGCGCGGGCGACACGCCGGGCGGCGTGGGGACGTCCGAAGGGCGGGGTTCGGCGGGCGGCGTGCTCATGGCGGATCCTTTCGCGGCGGGCGCGATCCCGGCCCGCCGCCATGATCCTCGCATGCCTGGGACGGCCCCATGCGTAGGACAGGCACTACAGGGCGTCGCGCTGCCCGCCGGCAGCCAACGCCGGGCAATGGGCGCATTCTCGGAGCGTGTCCTGATGCCCTCCGAGAAAACGTCTGCCGCATGTCCGCCGTCGCCCGCACCCTGCTGCCCATGGCCACCACCGTGGCCGCCACGCTGTACCTGGCCACCGGCGTGCCGCACCAGCTCGACCTGGCGCTGGCCTGCGCGCAGCCCGAGTCGCCGGAGCAGGCCGAGCTGGCGCGCTGCGTCGGTGGCGGCCGCGACGCCGACGCGTGCCTGGACGAGGCGGACGGCAAGGCGCTGGTCGAGCGCGCCGCCTGGCTCGCGCGCGCCGAGGGCGCCGCCGGTCGGGGTATCCGCCCATGAACGCCCGGGGCGCGATCGCCGATGCCGCGGGCGCCGCCCCGCGGGGCCGCAGGCATGACGACACGGCGCCGGCCCGCGCGCTGGACGTGTTCGTCGTCGAGGACAACCTGATCGTGCTGGAAAGCCTGGTCGCCGCGCTGGAGGAACTCGCGCCGGTGCACGTGGTGGGCAGCGCGGCCGACGAGAGCGTGGCGGTCGACTGGCTCGCGGGGCGCGGCGCGCGCTGCGACCTGGTGATCGTCGACATCTTCCTGCGCACCGGCTCGGGCCTGGGCGTGATCGCCGCGGCGCGCCGCCGCCGTCCCGGCGCGGCCCTGGTCGTGCTCAGCAACTACGCGACCGACGAGATGCGCTCGCGCTGCCTGGCCAGCGGGGCGGATCGTGTCTTCGACAAGTCGCGCGACATCGACCAACTGGTGGCCTACTGCGTCGCGCTCGCGGAGCGCTCGCCCGGCGAACTGCCGCATTGAGGCGCGCGCAAGGCCGCGACGCCAGTGTCGTCATCGCCCCCGATGGCGCACGATGCGCGCATGCTGATTGCCCCGTCGTTGGCGTCCGACGCCGCCGACCGTGGCCGCCCGACATGCAGGCACGACCGGCCCCCACCAGTGACCGCGCCGCGGCGGCGCACACTGAAAGCGACTCTTCAGCGCCTGACCGGACGCCCCGGGACGGCGACGAATCCAACCATTTCAAGGAGCACACATGTCCGAAACCTCGCTGTCCAATGCCACCTCGGCCACCACGTCCGAGCACTTCAACCGTGCCGCCGCCGCCTTGAAAGCCGCGGAGCGCGATACGCGCACCGCGCTCGACAGCGCCGTCGACGGCCTGCAATCGGCCTACGGCGACGCCAAGCCGCTGTTCTCGCGCGCGACGCAGCGGGCGCGCGAGCTGGCGCACGACGGCTACGACGGCGCCCGCGAGCGCGCCGCCCTCCTGCGCGACCGCGGCGCGCAAGCCGTCGAATCGACGCGTGGCTACGTGAAGGACGAGCCGATCAAGTCGCTGCTGATCGCCGCGGCCGTCGGCGCCGCCGTCATCGCGCTCGTCGAAGTGGTGCGCATCCGCCGCAATCGCTGAAGAACCTCCCCGACCTGCCCGGGGCTTCACGCGAACCGGCGGGCAGATCGCGGACAATCGCGGCCAGGGACTTCCTTGGCCGCTTTTTTTTCAGACGGAAAGCCGACATGATCTACAGGTTCAAGAGCCGGGCCACGGGCGACCTCATCATGACGCAGCCCGTGGGCGAGCGCGTGCTGGGGCTGATCGGCAAGGACGCCGCGCCGCAAGGCATCATCGAGGTCGCGCAGATGGCGGCGGCGATCGGCGCGCTGGAATCGGCCGTCGCCTCGGAATCGCCGCGCGCCGCCGGCGATGACGACGATGGCGCCGGCAAGGGCGACCGCGTCAGCCTGCGCCAGCGCGTGTGGCCGATGGTGGAGATGATGAAGCGCGCCATGGCCGAGAAAGAGCCCATCACCTGGGGCACCTGAAGCGAAGGAATGAGCAGCGCATGAGTCATGGGGAAGCGACGCGACTGATCGCGGTACGGCACGGCGAGACCGCCTGGAACGTCGAGGCTCGCCTGCAGGGCCAACTGGACATCCCGCTCAACGAGCGCGGGCTCGAGCAGGCGCGCCGCACCGCCCACTGGCTGGCCGAGGACGGCCCGGAAGTCGTCGTCAGCAGCGACCTCGCGCGCGCCCAGGCCACCGCCCAGGCGATCGCGAGCTTCAACCGCATCCCGATCGAACTCGATCCGGGCCTGCGCGAGCGCAGCTTCGGCAGCTTCCAGGGCATGACGCACGTCGAGGTGGCGGAACGTTGGCCCGAGCTGTCCAAGCGCTGGAAGAGCCGCGATCCGGAATTCGCACCGGGCGACGGCGAATCGCTGACGCTGTTCTACGCGCGCTGCATCGACGCCACGCTGCGCATCGCCGAGCGCCACGCGGGCAAGACGGTGGTGCTCGTCGCCCACGGCGGCGTCATGGACTGCCTGTACCGCGCCGCCGCCCGCGTGCCGCTCGACGCCCCGCGCATCTGGCAACTGGACAACGCCGCCATCAACCGCCTGCTGCACACCAGTTCCGGCCTGACGATGGTGGGCTGGAACGACACCAGCCACCTCGACCTGAACGCGCCGACGCTGGACGAATCGGCCGATCGGATGCCCGCCGCGGCGGCGCTGGCGGCACGCGCGGACTGAGTTCGTCGGCGTCCTCCCGCGTTCGTCTCGTCCCTTTCGTTTCCGCGACGTCTTTTCGGGCGAGGCGCACGGCCCGGCTCCGTCAGGCGGCGGGCGGCGTTTTCGCGGGCACGACGCGCAACGAGACGGCACGGCGCGGCACCGCACGCCGGCGCGGACCTTCAATCACGCCGCCGGCAATCGCCGATGCGCGGGTCGAACGGCGTGCCCTATGGCGACGTCCCGAACAGGTCGCTCCCGTCGCGCGCCGGCGGCGCGAGCCCGAGATGGCGATAGGCCGCCACCGTGGCGATGCGGCCGCGCGGCGTGCGTTGCAGGTAGCCCTGCTGGATCAGGTACGGCTCGATGACGTCCTCGATCGTGCCGGGCTCCTCGCCGATGGCGGCCGCGACGTTGTCCAGGCCCACCGGGCCGCCGTCGAAGCGATGCACGATGGCCTCGAGCAGCTTGCGGTCCATCACGTCGAAACCCAGCGGATCGACGTCCAGCATCGCGAGCGCGGCGTTGGCCACGGGCACCGTGATGCGGCCTTGCGCCTTGATGTCGGCGTAGTCGCGCACCCGGCGCAGCAGGCGGTTGGCGATGCGGGGGGTGCCGCGCGAGCGCCGGGCGAGCTCCAGCGCGCCGTCCGGGTCGATCGGCACGCCCAGCAGCCCGGCGGAGCGCGCGACGATCGCGGCGAGCTCGTCGGAGGTGTAGAACTCCAGCCGGGCGACGATGCCGAAGCGGTCGCGCAGCGGGTTGGTGAGCATGCCGGCGCGAGTGGTGGCGCCCACCAGCGTGAACGGTTGCAGGTCGAGCTTGATCGAGCGCGCGGCGGGGCCGTCGCCGATCATGATGTCGATCTGGAAATCCTCCAGCGCGGGATACAGGATCTCCTCGACGACCGGCGAGAGGCGGTGGATCTCGTCGATGAAGAGGACGTCGTTGCGCTCGAGGCCGGTGAGGATGGCCGCGAGGTCCTTCGGCTTTTCCAGCACCGGACCCGAGGTCTGGCGCAGGTTGACGCCCAGTTCGGCGGCGATGATGTGGCTCAGCGTGGTCTTGCCCAGGCCGGGCGGGCCGAACAGCAGCACGTGGTCGAGCGATTCGGCGCGCTTGCGGGCGGCGCCGATGAAGATGTCCAGCTGCTCGCGCGCCTTGGCCTGGCCGACGTAGTCGTCCAGCCGCTTGGGGCGCAGGGCGCGTTCGAGCGCCTCCTCGTTCGGCGACGCCGGGCTGGCCGCGACGACCCGCGCGGGACGCGGATCGCGAGCGCCGGAGCCGCTGAAATCGTCGGTCTGTATGGACATGCAGTGATTATGACGTCCTCGCCCGCCGCCGGAGCGATGGCGGGAACAATCGGCCCGAAAGTGCCTCGAACGCGGCTCACGTACGATCCGACGCCATGAACAAGCCTGCCTTCCTGCTCGCCGCCGCCGTCTTAACGAGCGCCGCCGCCCACGCCCAGGTCACCGTCACCGACCCCTGGGTGCGCAGCACCGTCGCCCAGCAGAAGACCACGGCGGCCTACATGACCATCACCTCGCTTCAAGGCGGCAAGCTGGTCGACGCCAGCTCGCCGGTGGCCGCATCCGCGGAGGTGCACGAGATGAAGATGGAAGGCGACCTCATGAAGATGCGCGCGGTCGACACGCTGCCGCTGCCCGTGGGCAAGGCCGTCGAACTCAAGCCCAGCGGCTACCACATGATGCTCATGGGCCTGAAGGCGCCGGTCAAGGCCGGCGACGTGGTGCCGATCAGGCTGGTGATCGAGGACGCGAAGGGCCAGCGCAGGACGGTGGACGTCAAGGCCGTCGCGCGGCAGCAGTGACGCCGCGAAGCGGTGTCGTCCACGACGCATCGAGCCGCGCGCGACCTGCCTACGACAAGGCCTTCATCGCCAGCTTGATGCCGTCCGACACCCCGACGTCCTTCGGCAGGCCCTTGATCGCCATCGCCGCTTCCTTCTCGTTGTAGCCCAGCGCGATCAGCGCCTGCACGATGTCGCCCTGGGCGTCGCTGTGGATGGCGACGCCGGTCGAGGCGATGTCGGGGCCCAGCTTGCCCTTGAGTTCCAGCAGCAGGCGCTCGGCCGTCTTCTTGCCGATGCCCGGCACCTTCTGCAGGCGTCCGCCCTCCTGGCGCGCGACGGCGCCGGCGAGGTCGCTCACCGACAGGCCCGACAGGATGGCCAGCGCCGTGCGCGGGCCGATGCCGGAGATCTTGACCAGCAGGCGGAAGGTGGCGCGCTCCTCGTCGGTGAGGAAGGCGAACAGCTGCTGCGCGTCCTCGCGCACCACGAAATGCGTGAGCAGCGTGACGCGCTCGCCCAGGCCCGGAAGGTTGCAGAACGTGCTCATCGGCACGTCCACCTCGTAGCCGACGCCCTGGACATCCAGCAGGACCTGCGGGGGCGACTTTTCCGCGACGATGCCCGTGAGACGACCGATCATGCGGCGATTATCGAAGAATGCGGGGACAATCTTCCCTGACCTCCAACGAACCCCGCCAAAGTACGTGATCGTCCGCCGCGCCTTCTCCCCTCCCGACAACGAACGCCTCGCCCACGTGTGCGGCGTCCTCGACGAGAACCTGCGCGCGATCGAGCAGGGGCTCAACGTCGCCATCAGCCGGCGCCAGGAGCACTTCCGTGTCGAGGGCGGCAAGCTGCAGGCGCCGCGCGCGATGGCGCTGGTCGAGGCCCTGTACGAGCGCAGCGGCCGTCCGATCGACGAGGAGCAGCTGCAGCTGATGCTGCACGACGCGCAGCGCGACGTGATCCAGGGCCACGCCAGGCCGGTGCCCCAGGACGAGGCCGTGGCCGGCGGCGAGATCGTGCTGCACACGCGGCGCGCCAACCTGATCGGCCGCACGCCCAACCAGGTGCAGTACCTGCGCCAGATCCTGTCGCACGACATCACCCTCGGCCTGGGTCCGGCCGGCACCGGCAAGACCTTCCTCGCCGTGGCGTGCGCGGTCGACGCGCTCGAACGCGCGGGCGTGCAGCGCATCGTGCTGACCCGCCCCGCGGTGGAGGCCGGCGAGCGCCTCGGCTTCCTGCCGGGCGATCTCTCGCAGAAGGTCGACCCCTACCTGCGTCCGCTCTACGACGCGCTGTACGACCTGATGGGCTACGAGCGCGTGACCAAGGCCTTCGAACGCGGCGCCATCGAGATCGCGCCGCTGGCCTTCATGCGCGGCCGCACGCTCAACCACGCGTTCGTGATCCTGGACGAGGCGCAGAACGCCACGCCCGAACAGATGAAGATGTTCCTGACGCGCATCGGCTTCGGCACCAAGGCGGTGGTCACCGGCGACCTCACGCAGGTCGACCTGCCGCGCGGCGCGCGCAGCGGCCTGGCCGACGCCAGCGCCATCCTGCGCGACGTCAAGGGAATCGCCGTGACGCAGTTCGGCGCGGCCGACGTCGTGCGCCATCCGCTGGTGGCGCGCATCGTCGAGGCCTACGAGGCGGCCGCCGTGCGCGATGCCGCCGCGTCCGAGCCGCCGGCGGTCGTTCCGGCCAGCTTCCAGGAAGGCCGCCGCGGCACCCGGGGAGGACGTTCCTGATGGCCCGTCCCCCGCTCTTCGAGCTGCGCCTGAGCCTGCAGTTCGCCGACCCGTCGCATCGCGACCTGCTGCCGCGCCACAAGGTCGCGCGATGGATCCGCGCCGGCCTCGAGGCGCCCGCCGCGATCACCGTGCGCATCGTCGGCGAGGACGAGGGGCGCACGCTCAATCGCGAGTACCGCCACAAGGACTACGCCACCAACGTGCTGACCTTCGACTACGTGCAGGAGCCCGAGATCGAAGCCGATCTCGTGCTGTGCGCGCCGGTGGTCGAGCGCGAGGCGAAGCAGCAGAAGATCGCGCTGGCGGCCCACTACGCGCACCTGCTCGTGCACGGCACGCTGCACGCGCAAGGCTACGACCACGAGGACGACGGCCCCGAGGCCGCGGCCATGGAGGCGCGCGAGGCGGCGGTGCTGGCTGCGCTCGGGTTCGACGATCCGTACGCCTGATCGCGCCTGATCGCTAGGCCGCGGCGCCGTCGTTCGCGCGGCGGATCGCGTCCACCAGCAGCGCGGCCAGGCGACCGGCGGCGGGCTCCGGCGCGGCCGTCGGGCGGACGAGCGCGAGGTCGATCTGCGGCAGCGCCGGCAGGGCGGTGCCCGCGCGGTCGATGATGCGCACGTGCGCCGGCAGTCCGAACGCCGTGCGCACGGACAGGCCCAGGCCGGCGGACGTCGCGGCCCACAGCGCGCCCAGGCTCGCGCTGCTGAACGCGCGGCGCCAGCGCAGGCCCGCGCTTTCCAGCGTCGCGGTGACGATCCCGCGCAGCGGGCAGGGGGCGTCCAGCAGGATCAGCGGCAGCGGCTCCTTCGCCGCCCGCGCGCCGCGCCGCGCGTACTGCGACCACCAGGACGCGTCGAGCGTGGCCAGCGAGGCGGGGCCGATCCACTGCAGCGGCAGCCGCACGATGCGCTCGACATGCAGGTTCGCCGGATCCCAGCCGACGTTCCAGACGAGCGCGAAGTCCAGCTGCCCGGCCGCCAGGCGCTCCTGCAGCTCGGCGCTGCGCGCCACGCAGGCGTCGATGTGCACCTTCGGATGCGCCCGCGCGAAGCGCGCCAGCGCGGCCGGCAGCACGGCCTCGCCGAGGTCTTCCTGCAGCCCGACGCGGACCTCGCCCTGCAGGCTCGTGCCGTTGACGGCGGCCACCGCCTCGTCGTTGAGCTCCAGCAGCCGGTGCGCGTAGGCCAGCATGGTCTCGCCGGCTTGCGTGAGTTCCAGGCCGCGCCCGGCCTTGCGCAGCAGCGGCGTGCCGGCCTGCGACTCGAGCTTCTTGAGCTGCGCGCTGACGGCGGACGTCGAGCGGCCGAGCTTGTCGGCCGCCCGTGCGTAGCTGCCCAGCGCGATGCCCGTGGAGAAGCTGCGCAGCACGTCGAGGTCGTAGGTCACGCGGGTCACGATCATCCTGTTCCATTGAACTGTCCGGCGCAAATTTTCTGATTTTCAGGATGTCGACACAAGCGGAGACTGCACGCCATGACGTCTTCGTTCCCTACTTCCCGCCCGCTGCCGCCGCGCCATCGCTGGAAGGTGCTCGCCGCCGGCGTGCTGGCCAATGCCGCGTTCTCCGTCGCGTTCAGCGGCATCCCGATGACGGCCGTGGTGATGCGCGCCGGCTACCGCCTGGACACCGCCACGCTGGGCCTGGTGCTGGGCCTCATGGGCCTGGGCATCGCGCTGAGCGAGGTGCCGTGGGGCCTGTTGACCGATCGCTTCGGCGACCGCCCGGTGCTGCTGGCCGGGCTCGCGAGCACCGGCTTGGCGCTGGCGGCGATGGCGGCCTGGGCCGCGCCGTCGGCCGCGCACGTGCCGGCCCTGCGCTGGCTGGCCGTCGGCCTGGTCGCGGTGGGCCTGCTGGGCGGCAGCGTCAATGGCGCCAGCGGCCGTGCGGTGATGCGCTGGTTCGCCGACGGCGAGCGCGGGCTGGCCATGAGCATCCGCCAGACCGCGGTGCCGCTGGGCGGCGGCGTCGGTGCC
>Ga0136846_1221818_pt1 | contig 15748 bp, 16 predicted proteins | sample HopSoiMetagenom2_FD_96841 | JGI IMG/M metagenome (GOLD analysis project Ga0136846, IMG submission 96841) | Grasslands soil microbial communities from Hopland, California, USA - 2 Assembly 2016 (version 4) | ecosystem: Environmental > Terrestrial > Soil > Grasslands | place: USA: Hopland... | reverse complement strand
TCGTCACGGCCAGGATCTCCGGCTTCAGCCTGGTGCCCTCGCACTCCGGGCACGGCACGTCGCGCATGAAGCCCTCGTAGCGCTCCTTCATCTGCTCGGAGTCCGTCTGTTCCATCTTGCGCTGCAGGAAGGCCATCACGCCTTCGAAATCGGCGTAGTACGAACGGGTTCGGCCGTAGCGGTTGCGGTACCGCACGTGCACCTGCTCGTCGCAGCCCTCGAGAATCGCCTTGCGCGCCTTGGCCGGAAGCTTCTTCCACGGGGTGTCGACGTCGAAGCCGAGCTGATCACCGAGGCCGGACAGCATCCGGGTGAAGTACTCGGCCGTCTGGCCCATCGACCACGGCGCGATCGCCCCCTCGGCCAGTGTCAGATCGGGATCGGGGACGACGAGATCGGGGTCGACCTCTTTCTTGATGCCCAGCCCGGTGCATTCCGGGCAGGCGCCGTAGGGCGAGTTGAACGAGAACGACCGCGGCTCCAGGTCGTCGACGGCCAGCGGGTGGCCGTTCGGGCAGGCCAGCTTCTCCGAGAAGCGCTGCTCACGGTGCGGGTGGTCGTCCTCACGGTCGACGAACTCCAGCACCACGATCCCGTCGGCCAACTTCAGCGCCGTCTCCACCGAATCCGTCAACCGCTGCTTGGCACTGGCCTTCACAGTGAGGCGGTCGACGACCACCTCGATGTCGTGTTTCTCCTGCTTCTTCAGTGTGGGCGGGTCGGTCAGCGAATGCACGACACCGTCCACCCGGACACGGCTGTAGCCCTGCGAGTTCAGCTTGTCGAACAGATCGACGAACTCACCCTTGCGGGTACGCACGACCGGCGCGAGCACCTGGAACCGCAGGCCCTCATCCATGGCGAGGACCTGGTCGACGATCTGCTGGGGCGTCTGCCGGGCGATCCGCTCGCCACACACCGGGCAGTGCGGTGTGCCGGCCCTCGCGTACAGGAGACGCAGGTAGTCATAGACCTCGGTGATGGTGCCGACGGTCGAGCGCGGGTTGCGGTTCGTCGACTTCTGGTCGATGGACACCGCAGGTGACAGCCCCTCGATGAAGTCGACGTCGGGCTTGTCCATCTGGCCGAGGAACTGCCGCGCATACGCCGACAGCGACTCGACGTAGCGGCGCTGGCCCTCGGCGAAGATCGTGTCGAATGCCAGCGATGACTTGCCCGAACCGGATAAACCGGTAAACACGATGAGCGCCTCGCGCGGCAAGTCAAGGTCGATGCTTCGCAGGTTGTGCTCACGCGCACCCTTGATGATCAGGCGGTCAGCCAACTGTGTCCTTCCTCAAGCTCCCTGCTCTTCGCGCAAGCGCTCATCGCGTTCGCTCCCGCAGCACAGAGTTCATGCCCATGCTATGTCCACCCACCGACAACTTCGCGGGCGCTGCAGACCGACTTGTAACGTGAGCACCATGACCGTCGTCGACGACAACTACACGGGCCACGTCGAACCTCGCACCGCCGCGCGGCGCACCCTGCCTGGCGCGTCAATCGTCAAGGTGTCGGTGGGCCCGATGGACAACAACGCCTACCTGATCACATGTTCCCAAACAGGCGAAACGCTACTCATCGACGCCGCCAACGACGCCCCGATCCTGCTCGAGCTCATCAAGCGGTACGCCCCGACGCTGTCGCTCATCGTCACCAGCCACCAGCACCAGGACCACTGGCTGGCGCTGGAGGCGGTCGCCAAGGAAACCGGAGTGCAGACGGCGGCGCACCCGCTCGACTCGGAACCGCTGCCGGTGAAACCGGAACGCGGGCTGGCCCACGGCGACACCGTCAAGATCGGCGAGCTGTCCTTCGACGTCATCCATCTGCAGGGCCACACCCCGGGATCCGTCGCGCTGGCCCTGGATGGCGCCGACCAGGCGACTCACCTGTTCACCGGCGATTGCCTGTTCCCCGGCGGAGTAGGCAAGACGTGGAAAGCGGGCGACTTCGAGCAGTTGCTCGGCCAGGTGACCACCCGGGTGTTCGACGTCTACGGGGATTCGACGGTCGTGTACCCGGGACACGGAGACGACACCACGCTCGGGGCGGAACGCCCGCATCTTGAAGAGTGGAAACAGCGCGGTTGGTGAGTCGGCGGCTGGTGAGGAGAGGAAAAAAATGAACACCGAACAGTTCGAGAAGGCCAAAAGCGGCTCGGGATTCATTGCGGCACTTGACCAAAGCGGCGGCAGCACCCCGAAGGCGCTGAAGCTGTACGGCATCGGTGAGGACGCCTACTCCGGCGACGAGGAGATGTTCGACCTGGTGCACGAGATGCGCACTCGCATCATCACCAGCCCGGCCTTCGACGGCGATCGCGTCATGGGCGCCATCCTGTTCGAGATGACGATGGACCGCCAGATCGAGGGGCGCCCGAGCGCCGACTACCTGTGGAACGTCAAGCGGGTGGTGCCGTTCCTCAAGATCGACAAGGGACTCGCCGACGAGCGGGACGGCGCACAGACGATGAAGCCGATGCCCGGCCTGGACGACCTGCTGGACCGGGCGGTAGCCAACGGCGTCTTCGGCACCAAAGAGCGGTCTGTCATCAAGCTGCCAGGTGCCGGCCTGGACGCGGTGGTGGCGCAGCAGTTCGAGGTGGCTCAGCAAGTCCTCGTGAAGGGCCTCGTGCCGATCATCGAGCCTGAGGTCGACATCAAAAGCCCAAGCAAGGCAGAGGCCGAAGACCAGCTCAACGCGGCCTTGCTCGACGGCGTCAACAAGCTCGACGACGACCAGGTCGTCATGCTCAAGCTGACGCTGCCGGACACCGACAATCTGTACAAGCAGCTCGTCGAGCACCCACGGGTGCTACGCGTCGTGGCGTTGTCGGGCGGTTACAGCCGGGATGAGGCGTGCCAAAAACTGGCCCGCAACACCGGCGTCATCGCCAGCTTCTCGCGGGCGTTGACGGAGGGACTCACTGCCCAGCAGAGCGATCAGGAGTTCAACGCGACACTGGATGCGGCGATCGGCGAGATCGCCAAGGCGTCGAGTACCTGAGTCGCCTCAGGGCGTCGTGTGCACGATCAGCACGTCGGTCTTTGACCGGCGCGCCACATTGGCAGGCACCGAACCGAGCAGCCGCCCGGCGATGGTGCTCAGCCCGACGTTGCCCACCACGAGCAGATCGGCGTTGGATTCCTCGGCAAGGTCGACGAGCGCGTCAACCGGCGCGCCGACGACCGCCTTCTCCTCGACATTGGCCGCACCAGCCGCCTTCGCCCGGTCCCGGGCCTCACGCAGAATGGCGTAGATCGGCGCATTGCCCGCCATCTTGTAGCCCTCGTCCTTGAGCACGTCGGCGGCGCGCTGATCCTCGCTCTGAGGGAAGTACGCCGTCGCCACGATCACCTTCGCGTCCGACCCGGCGGCGATCTGGCCGGCCTTGTCCACCGCGCGCAGTGACGAATCTGATCCGTCCGTGCCGACCACGATGGTCGTGTAGCCGCTCATCCGATCCCTCCCAGTGTCAGTTGCAACGCCACCCGAGACAGTAACCCCTGCCCATTGAGCGGGGGCGCGATTCACGACACCCGATCGTAACCGGCGATTACGCCGTCGGCGCACCAAGAGTGATCGAGACGACGCCATTGCCCGCCCGAATGCCCGTGTCGCAACGGCATTGCCGACGTGATCCGGACAACTCTCTGAACGCGCCAGGGCCGCAACGGAAATCGCCACCCATCTCGACGATGCCGTCAAATATGTGTTCGTAGCGGGCTTTCGCGAGCGCGCAGCGTATGCACGGGTTACGGTTTTGCCGTCACCGGAAGGGGTACGGGGTCGACAAGGTGGATCTTTCAACCAGACCGCCGCGCCTTGTGCGCGTCCAACAACGAGCGTGGGTCCGGACCGGACGGTTCGACCCCGCGGTCGTTGCGGTGTTCGCCGCCGTGGTGTGCGCGGCGGGCGCCGCCCGGCCGTCGCTGTGGTTCGACGAGGCGGCGACGATCTCCGCGTCGACGCGATCGGTCCCCGAACTGTGGCGGCTGATCCACAACATCGATGCGGTGCACGGGCTCTACTACCTCGCCATGCACGGCTGGTTCGCGATCTTCCCCGTAACCGAATTCTGGTCGCGACTGTCCAGCTGTCTGGCAGTCGGGATCGCCGCGGCTGGCGTTGTCGTTGTGGCCAAGCAGTTCTCGACCCGCACCGTCTCCGTCTGCGCTGGCATCGTTTTCGCGATCCTGCCGCGCGTCACGTGGGCCGGAATCGAGGCCAGGTCATACGCGCTGACGGCGGCGGCGGCGGTTTGGTTGACCGTGCTGGCGGTCGCGGCGGTCCGACGGAACGCGGCGGCGCTGTGGCCGCTGTACGGGCTGGCCTTGGTGATGTCGACGCTGCTCAACGTGTTCGTGGTGCTGATGGTCTTGGTGCACGGGGTCGTGGTGCTGATGGTGGCGGACAAGCGGGCGACGGTGGCGCGGTGGGCCGCCACGTCGACGGTGGCATTGCTGGTCGTGGCGCCGTTCCTGGCGTTCTGCCGCACGCAGATCGCCCAGGTCAGATGGATTTCGCCGATTCAGCCGGGCACCGTCGTCGACGTTGTGCAGGAGCAGTACTTCGACCACAGCGTCCCGTTCGCCCTGCTGACGGGCGTGATATTGGCGACCCCGTTAGTGCTGCGGCGGCCGTGGGAATCCGGAAACCGGCAACTCGCAGTCTTCGCGCTGGCGTGGATCGCGGTTCCGACCGCGGTGTTGCTGTTGTATTCGGTGGTGCAGCAACCGATCTACTACCCTCGCTACCTCTGCTACACCTCGCCCGCGATGGCCCTGCTGATCGCGGTCTGCATCGTGACCCTGGTCCGCACCCGCGAACGCGTCACCGCGGTGCTCGCCGCGTTCGCACTGGCGGCCACTCCGAACTACCTGCTCAGCCAGCGCGGCCCGTATGCCAAGGAAGGCATGGACTTCAGCCAGGTTGCCGACGTCATCACCGCACACGCGTCCGCGGGCGATTGCCTGATCCTGGACAACACGACGACGTGGAAGCCCGGTCCGATCAGACCGTTGACCGCGGCGCGGCCCGCCGCCTACGAGAAGCTCGTCGACCCCGGCCGTGGTTTGCGGGCCCCGCAACGGAACCGGTTGTGGGACGCACACCTCGGAATCTGGGGCGTCGCCGACCGCGTCCAACGCTGCACGGTGTTGTGGACGGTGTCGGAGCGCGACCCAGCCGTGCCGGACCATCAGAGTGGCCCTGGACTGGATCCCGGGCCACGACTGAAGCGGGCGCCGGCGTATGAGGTGCCGCAGCGGATGGGTTTCCACATCGTCGAACGCTGGCAGTTCAGCTTCGCGCAGGTGGTGAAGTCGGTCCGATAAGGGGTAATCGACTCACATGGCAAAGCAGAGTGCCGCAGATTTCGTGCCCGATAGCCATGACCTCGACACGCTCACGGACGCCGCGCAGGGTTGCAAGGGTTGCGATCTGTACCTCGACGCCACCCAGACGGTGTTTGGTGCGGGCGCGCAGGACGCCGAGATGATGCTCGTCGGTGAACAACCGGGCGATCAGGAGGACAAGGCCGGGGCGCCGTTCGTCGGCCCGGCAGGCAAGTTGCTCGACAAGGCGCTCGTCGCGGCCGGTGTCGACAGGGACCGGCTGTACGTCACCAACGCGGTCAAGCATTTCAAGTTCACGCTTCCTGAGCGTGGTAAGCGCCGCATCCACAAGACGCCCAGCCGCACAGAGGTGGTGGCGTGCCGGCCGTGGCTGTTCGCGGAGATGATGTCGGTGCAGCCGAATGTGGTCGTGCTACTCGGCGCGACGGCGGCACAGTCGTTGATGGGCAGCGCATTTCGGCTCACCGCACATCGCGGCGAAGTGTTGCACCTTCCCGCAGCAGAAGAGACGACCAACCTCGATTTCGACCCGGATGTGGTGGTGTCCGCGCACCCGTCTTCGGTGCTGCGCGGGCCGCCGGAGGACCGCGAGAAGGCGTTCGACGCGCTGGTGTCGGATCTGCGGTTCGCCGCCGGGCGGCTGACGCGTAAGAGATGATCGATGAGATGCATGTCGCTGTCGATCGCGTTGTCCGGCTGCGGGACGGACGGGCGATGGGGTATGCGCAGTACGGCACCCGCGACGGCGTTCCAATTGTCAACGCGCACGGTGGTCTCGCCTGCCGCCTCGACGTCGCCGCCGCGGACGCAGTCGCCGCCGAAGCCGGTGTCCGGCTCATCTCCCCCGACCGGCCTGGGGTCGGGCTCTCGGACCCCCGGCCCGGCCGTACCGTCCTCGACTGGGCCCACGACCTCGCAGAACTACTCGAGCTGATCGATGTCGACAGGTTCGCTGTGATGGGGTGGTCGATGGGCGGACAGTACGCGGCGGCGGTGGGCCATGCGCTGCCTCACCGCGTCACGCGAGTCGCCATCATCGCGGGTGCGCTGCCGCTGACCGAGCCGGGGGTGTTCGACGAACTGCCCGCGATGGACCGAATCCTGACCCGGACCTCTGTGCGTGCACCATGGCTCGCGGCACAGTGGTTTCGGATCATGCGGTTCGCGGCAGGTGCCGCGCCGACGCTGTACGGGCGAATGGGTGCGCGGGAGCTGGGGACTGCCGACGGCGCGGTCATCCGCGACGAGGGATTCGGGGCGTTCGCCCGAATGTCCCGCGAGGCATTACGGCAACTGACCGGCAGCGTCGAGGAGTATCGGGCCTGGGTGCGGCCGTGGGGCTTCACTCCCGAGGAACTAACGGTGCCGGTCGACGTCTGGGCGGGAACATGCGACGAACTCGTCGACGCCAGCTGGCCGCAACGCCTCGCCTCGCGAATCCCCAACGCCACCTTGAATATTCGCGACGGCGGCCACTTCATGGCCCATCTGCACTACCGGGAGATCTTCGAGGCGCTGACGCGCTAGTAGAGGTCGATGCGACGATCGTCGAACAGATGGACGTGTTCGGTCAGTGTCTTGTCGTGCGTGGCCGCCAGGTCGATATCGGCGATTGCCATCGCCGTGCCGGTCCCCGCCGACGCGGCCACCCATCCGTCGGGATCGACGATCGCCGTGCCTTCGGTCCACTGCTGGCCACGCTCGACGCCGGCACGGTCACAGCACGCGATCGCGATCTTGTTGGTTCTCGCCGTCGACATCGCGGTGATGACCTCTCCCGGATGCTCGCCCTCGGGCCGGGGAAAGAGCGGCCAGTTGACCGGGGCGGCGATCAATTCGGCCCCGGCCACGGCGACGGGGCGGGTGAGCTCGCCGAATTCGATGTCGTAGCAGACCATCACGGCGATCGCACCGTGTTTGGTCTCGACGACCGGCGGAAGTGCGTCGCCGGGGTTGAAGATCAGCTTCTCGCGGTCCCACAGGTGGGTCTTGCGGTAACTGGCGACCACACCGTCGGCGTCGACCATCACCGCGCTGTTGTAGAGCCGTTCGTCGTCGCCCAGTTCGCAGAAGCCGCCGACGACCACGGAATTATCTGCTGCCGCAATCCAACTGGCGAAGTCGGCTAGGGTCAGCGCGCTCGCCCGCGCTTCGTCGGCGTCGGCGAACATGTAGCCGGACGTGGCGAGCTCCGGCAGCACGATGACGTCGGCGCCAGCCTCCACCGCGGCACGGATCTGTGCTTCGATCAGCTCGGCATTGGCGGCCAGATCGCCGATCGCGGGGGCGATCTGACAGCACGCGATCCTGACCATGGTGGAAGGTTACGGGAATCGGTCGCCGACCCGGTCAGTTAGCGCGCGTCAGCAACCCCACCCGGCAGGCGGCACCCACTGCCATACGGCAGGCGGCACCCAGTAGCCCGCGCCGCACGGCGCAGGCGGAGCCTGCCAGGCCGGCCCACCACGCCAGCCGTCGTTGTCATCCCAATCCCAATCACCACCGTGGCCATGGCCGCCGCGATCGAGCTTCCACGTCATCCCCGGAGTGCTGGGAACCGATTGGTCGGCCCCGGCGACCCCCGCGCCGGTCCCGACAGGAGTGAAAGCCAAAGCTGAAACGATCGCCGCTCCGGCCCAGATCCTCTCACACCCATGATGAAACCCCAACTACTGCAGCGAAATCCGACTATCAAGCCGATGTCATCCTATCCCGCGGCGGTCCGCCAACAGCGGTGCCTTCGCAAACGAAGTCGTGCGGCAGCGAGCTTGGCAGCAGCGGACGACGATCCGCGTGGAGCGCGATCCGGTTTGCTAGCAAACTTGCGCTTTGCAAGCTTCAGCTGTACAGAGCCTCGAAGCGCTCGATCGACCGTTCGATGTCGCCCTTGACCGCCCGCGCGGCGGCCGCACCGATCGGCCCGAACAACGGTCGGCCACCAAGATCGAGATTGAAAGTGAACTCGCATCCGGAGGCGGTCGGAGAAACCGTCATCCGCAGCCCATACTTCGCGCCGCCGACACCGTCGCCGGTCATCTCTAGCAACCGTGGCGGCTCAATTCTCCGCACTGTCCAGGTAACCCGATTGCGCAGGCCCTTGGCACCGGCGACGCCGACGATCGTCGCTCCGGCTGTGAGTTCCGCGGGGACTTCACCACGCCAGCCCTGATGCATGACCAACCAGTCGCCAAGGTCGGCCAGATTGGAGGCATGCGCCCACGCATCGTCGGGGCTCAGCGACAGCTCACGGGACAGCTCGAGTTTGGCCACGTGCCGGTTCCTGGGTTACCAGGTGGGTTTCTGGTACACGAGCCAGCGCATCTCGATGGGACAGTCCTCGCGCGGGAGAACGAACACGTCGCGGCCACTGACCCAGTCGGCATACCAGCTTGTCGGCGGCCACGCTCCGTCGGGCACATGCGCCTTCTCGTACTCGTACACGGAGTCGTCGGAGACCAGCTGCAGAGGTAATCCGGACGCCGCGGCCGACAACTCCTGGGCCGTGAAAATGGTTGTGTAGCATTGCTGTCCGAGTTCGCATGCAGCCTCGTCGGGCGTATAACCCGGCTTCACGAGAAACAGGTTGAACACCAGATGCCCGCCGGCGACGAGGCGCTGGGTGGCGAGTTCGAACACTGCGCCCAGCTGCTGCGTCGTCCGGAAATCGGACACCACCTCGGAGAGCACAACCAGCCGATAATCGCGCTGCAGATCATCGTCGGTGAAGAAGATGTCACGCTCGATCACGCGCACGTCGAGCGATCCCTCTGGGCGTCCTCGCGGATCAGTTCGGCGAACTTCGGGGTCATCTCCACCACATCGACCGGGTGGCCGCGCCGCGCCAGGGCAAGGGTGTTGCGCCCGGTTCCTCCGCCGATGTCGAGCACGCGATGCGTCGTGGGATCGGGCGCTTGATTCGCCAACGCCCACACACGGGCGTCCACCATTCGGCCTCGACGTGATCGTTGAGGATCGAGCCGACCGGAGCGTCGAACGAAATGACGATGTTCGACCGCGGCGAGTTCGCATAGGCGCCAGTTGCCCCTCCAGCACCGCCCTGACCTGACCGAGTTGTTCGGCGGTGAACGGTCTGCCCACGCCCATGAACAGCGTCTCGCACATCGACACGTACTGGTCGATCATGCCGGGCACAGCCGGCAGCGTGACCTCTCCCGTGACTACCGACCGGCGATGCAGCCGCCGGGCCATTGCGTCGCGCACCGTCGCATTGACCGAGCGAAGAGGCGGGTTGTCCATTGGCGCAAACGTTAGGTAAGGCGACGCGGCCGCGCACGACTATTGCGTAACGTGTCGCGGTCGGCTCCAACTCAGTTCGACGGCGACGGGCTAGACCCCGCGCGTGGACCCTCGTATGTTCGACGTCACTGTCGAGAGGAGCCGATATGGAGCCGCCGGTCGGAACGAATGGATGGCCGTCGCTGCGTGTCGACGACTGGACCCCCACCCGCGACACATTGCACATGTGGACACAGATCGTCGGCAAAGTCCGCTTGGCCCATATGCCGCTGATCAACCACTGGTGGCAGGTGACGTTGTACGTCAGCCCCCGCGGATTGACCACAGGCGCGATCCCATACGACACCGGCGTATTCGACATGGAATTCGACTTCGTCGCAAATGTCCTCGTGTTCCGGCACAGCGACGGAACCGAGCGCAGGGTGCCACTCGCCTCCAAACCCGTGGCCGAGTTCTACGGTGAAACCCTCTCTGCGCTGGACAGTTTGGGCATTGCGTCGCGGATCGTTGCGCACCCCAACGAGGTCGACCCCTCGATTCCGTTCGCCGAAGACTATGAGCATGCGGAATACGATGCCGACGCGGCACGCATGTTCTGGCAGCAACTGGTGCAGGCGCAGCGGGTGATGCTCGCATTCCGTGCATCGTTCACTGGGAAGGTCAGTCCAGTTCATTTTTTCTGGGGTGCTTTGGATTTGGCTTGCACGCGCTTTTCGGGTCGGCCCGCACCACCGCATGCCGGCGGAGCCCCTAACTGCCCCGACTGGGTAATGGTCGAAGGCTACTCGCACGAGCTGAGCAGTTGCGGCTTCTGGCCCGGTGGCGGCCAAGAGGGCGCGTTCTATTCATACGCATATCCCGAACCGCCAGGCTTCGCGGGTTATCGCGTGGAACCGGATGCCGCTTACTACAGCGACGAGTACAAGCAATTCCTGTTGCCCTACGAAGCGGTGCGGACCGCTGACAACCCCGACCAGACGCTCTCGAACTTTCTGCACACCACCTACGCCGCGGCGGCCGAGACCGGCGACTGGGACCGAGATACACATGACGTGGACCCGCATCGCCTGCGCCCCAACGTAGTTCGCGGTGCGGGACCAGCATGAGTGACCGGCCCATCTTGGTACTCGGCGCCACCGGTGGACAGGGTGGTGCAGTGGCCGCGGCGCTGCTCACTCGCGGGATGCCGGTCCGGGCGATGGCTCGCCAGCCTGACAAGCCGTCGGCCCAGCGCCTTGCCGAACGGGGTGTCGACGTGGTCGCGGGTTCGCTTGACGACCCCGCTGCCATTGGCGCGGCGATGCGCGGCGTCGACGCAGTGTTTGCGCTGACCACTCCGTTCGAAACTGGCGTCGACGCCGAGCTGACGCAGGGCCGTGCCATCCTCACCGCGGCCGTTGAAGCACAGGTCCCGCACATCGTGTTCAGTTCTGTCGCGAGTGCCGACCAGCACACGGGGGTGCCTCATTTCGAGAGCAAGGCAATCGTCGAGAAAGAGCTTGTCTCAACTGGATTGCCATACACGATCGTCGGCCCCACATACTTTTTCGACAATGCGTTGGGCGGCATGGACCGGATCCGGGCCGGAATACTCGATCTGCCGCTCCCGCCCGACCGTCCGCTGCACCAGTTGGCCCGCTCAGATATGGGAGCCTTCGTCGCGAAGGTGTTGCGGGACCCGAAGCCGTATGTCGGGCAGCGCATCGACCTGGCAAGCGACGCTGTCACGCCGCGGCGGATGGCTGAAGTGCTCAGCGAGGCGCTGGGCCGATCGGTGCGGCACGACCAGACACCGCTTGAGTCGATTCGCAGTCCGGACATGCTCGCGATGTGGCGATTCCTCAATGGTCCCGGCTACCGCGTCGACATCGAGGTCCTTCGCGACGAGAATCCCGACATCGCATGGACGTCCTTCGCCGATTGGGTGCTTCGCGCTGTGAGCGAGTGACGGGATTCGAACCCGTGTAAACGGCTTTGCAGGCCGGTGCCTATCCCCTCAGCCACACCCGCGACGGGACATGACTATGCCATGGTGGCCGGCACCGGCCCAGCGTTTGGATCGCGGTGATCGCTACTGCTCGTCCATCGGCACACCGACCGCGTCGACGCCCTGTGGCCACCCAGCAGGCGAGTCTTCCCAGTTCTCTTGGCGCCCATACGCCGTCAGGTCAAGAAATGGATAGCCCGGCGCCGAGTGGTCCAGCCCACGCGCGAACGCCGAATACGTGTGGAACACGTCGTCGCCGCGACGCAGGAAGACACTGGCGCCCGGCCAGTCGCCACGCAGCACGTCGTCGCCAAACCCGTCGGCGTGCAGTTCGTCGACGGACTTGTAGTTGTATTCGATCGGCGCCCGCTTCGCATCCAGCGTGACGTGGTAGTCGTAGGTGAAGTCGTTGTCGCGCGACGAGTACCACGGGAACGTCCAGCCGTGCTCGGCCTTGTAGGCGGCGATGCTGGCGTACGGCGCCCGCGACACCGCGGCGAAGGTCACGCCCTTCGCAGTCAACAGTGCGCGATCCTTCTCGGTGAAGGTGAGGTCTGCGGCCATCGTGCAACTCGGGCAGCCTTTGTCGATCGCGTCGATCCACATGAAGTGGTGGATGTAGAGCTGCGGGCGGCCCTCGAACATGTCGACCAGCCGCACCTCGCCGCTGGGTCCCTCGAATACGTAGTCCTTGTCTACCTTGACCATCGGCAATCGGCGCCGCTCCGCGTTGACAGCGTCGCGCAGATGGGTGACCTCGCGTTCGCGAGCCAGCAGCTTCTTGCGGGCAGCCAGCCATTCTTCGCGGGTGGCGACGTCGGGATAGGCGGTGGGCGTTGTGGGCATGTGTATCTCCTAACGAATAGGCCTCCGAAATATGGACTTCGCGGCGCGGCGAAAGTCATCGGTGAATCCTCGCGGGTTTAGTTTGTTCGGATGGACGCCTGGCTGGCCGACCCGCCGTTCTTCGGCGGCCCTGGACAGGGCACGCGACAGATCGTCGAGCTGTTCGTGGCCTTCGGCCTGACGTCGTTGATCGGTCTCGAGCGCGAGATCCAGGGCAAGAGCGCCGGGGTGCGCACGCAGACCATCGTCGGCACGGCGGCGGCCCTGATCCTGCTCGTCAGCAAGTACGGCTTTTCCGACGTGTTGCAGGACGGCCTCGTCGTCGTCGACCCGTCCCGCGTGGCGGCCCAAATCGTCTCGGGCATCGGCTTTCTCGGCGCCGGCATCATCATCTTCCGCCGGGGATCCGTGCACGGGCTGACCACCGCGGCGGCCGTGTGGGAGTCCGCAGCCATCGGCATGGCGGCCGGCGCCGGCCTGCTGTTGCTGGCCGTCACGGTGACCGCGATGCACTTCCTCATCATCGTGGGCTTCATGCCCCTTGCTAAACGACTGTCTGCCCGGCTGGCCGGATCGATCACGATGCACGTCACCTATGAAGAGGGCCGCGGCGTGATGAGTACCCTCTTGCAGGCCTGCGATCGGCGCCAGTGGCAGCTCACCGATCTCGCGGCGGACGCCGCAGGAGAGCATGTCGGCGCGGGGAACGCCGGAGTCATGCTGACGCTGTCGGGCAGGGGGATCCTCACTGCGCCGACGGTGCTGGCCGGTATCGAGGGCGTGCCGGCGATCCGCCAGTTCGACGACGAACCCGACTAGTCGAATATCGCTACGCGCTATGGACCTGTCTGTCGAGCCCGTTTCTGCTTGCGCCGCTGTGGTCGACTGCACTTGTCGTGGCCACTGTGGCGGTCGCGGCACTCATTGCGTTCAGACTGCCTGGCGATCGGGTGGAGATCCGGCCCGCGCCCTGAACGAGGCGGCCACGCCCAGCGCCGCCAGCACGGCGAATGCTGCGAACAGCCACCGCGCCGGCGTCGCATCCCCACGATCCGTGAGATTTACGACCACCCCAGCCAGGCCCGCGCCGAACGCGCCGCAAATCAGTTGGACGGTGTTGATCGCCGCGGCCGCCGCCGGCCCCTCGGCGGGGTCGTCGACGCAGCTCATCGCCCATGCGGACAGGTGCGGCCACGCGATGCCCACCCCGGTTCCCGTGATGAACAGCGCGACCGCCCACACCGCGACCAGACCGACGTGTGCCTGCTCGTATTGGGTGACCGCGCCGAGCGCCAGACCGACGGCCATCACCAAGGGCGCGATGGCCACCGTCCGCTCGATCAACCGGGTGCTCCGCAGCGAAGCGCTGCTGATCTCGCCGAACGTCCAGCCGATAGCCAGACCGGCACCCAGGAAGCCCGCCGCCACCGGCGTCAGGTGCGCCAGCCGCTGGCCGAAGAACGGCACGTACATGTCCGCCATCGTCGCTGCCATCAGCAAGCCGAGCGTCAGGTAGATCCACTTCAGCGGACCCCCGCCAAATGTGCTGGGCGGCAACACGGCCGAGGGCAGCCGCCGATCGACGTACACGAACACAGCGACCAGTAGCGCCCCGAGCGCCAACAGCCCGGCCGTGGCGCGAACATCATGCGGAATGCCAGCCACGCTGACGGCCAGTGCTGCTGCGCCCAACAGCAGTAGCGACCAGGTCGGAATCGCCGTTGGCGCGATGGCGACGTCGACCGTTTCGCGCCGTCCCGGCAGCGCCATCGGGACGAGAATTGCGATGACGGTGGTCAAGATGACCAGCATCCCGAATGCCCAACGCCACGAGCTGAATTGGGAGAACAGACCGCCTGCCGCGGGGCCCACCAACGTGCCGACCCCCCACATCGCCGACACCAACGCTGAAGCCTTGGTCCACAACGAACTCGGCAGCGCGGTGTTGATCACGGCATACCCAAGGCCGGCCAGCAGACCCCCGGCGGCGCCCTGGACGGTGCGGCCCACCAAGAGCATCTCCATCGTTGGCGCCAGCGCGCACGCCAGGCTGCCTACGCCGAACACGCTGAGCGCCAACAGGTATGACAACCTCGGCCCGATTCGCATCACCGTCGCGTGTACGGTCGTCGCTGCCGCGACCGAAGCAACCAGATACACCGTCGTGACCCAGGCGTAGTACCGGTGACCGCCGATGTCGGCGACAGCGCTTGGCATCAGGCTGACGGTGAGGAATTCGTTCGTCGCGTACAGCGCCACACCGCCGGCGAGCACGGTGGAGGCCCCGAGGTATTTCGGGCCCAATAGCTCGCGCCAGCCGCCTGTGGTCGTTGACGCGGTTTCGGTCACGCCGCTCACGTTATGAGCTCAACCTCTGTTGAGGTCAAGCATTTGAACACTCTCGATGAAATGTCGAACCACTGGGCGGTCGTTGGTCGCAGACAACACCATTGCAATGCGCGCGACTGGGCGCACATCGGCCAACTCCCGGTACACCACGCCAGCGATCCCGATGCTGCTGATCGACCGCGGGACCAGGGAGACGCCGAGCCCGGCAGCCACCAAACCCACCACGGTAGGCATTGCCGTGCACTCGAACGCAACGGTTGGAGTGAATCCCGCTCGGCCGCAGGCACGGGTCAGCTCGTCGTGGAAATCGGGCGCCGAGTTGCGGGGAAACAGCACGAACGGTTCATCGGCTAAATCGCTAAGCCGCAGCGGGTCTCGTCGAGACAGATCTCTTGATGCCGGAAGCACAGCGACCACCTGTTCTTGCCACACGGGATGCACGATAAGTCCAGCCGTCGCGGTGGGTGGCCTTACGAACGCCACATCAAGCCGCTGGTCGTGCAACGCGCGGATGTGCTCGCCGCTTGACCCCTCCACCAGTTCGAGTGTGACGTCGGGTGCACTCGCCCGCCACGGCGGGACAATTCGCGGCAGGATTGCCAGCGCCGCCGAGCCGAGGAAGCCGATGCGCAGCGTTCCGGCACGGCCAGCCGCTGCGGCGCGGGCGGCGGTCTCCGCGAGATCTGCCTGCGCCAGCGCCTCACGCGCGTGTGTAAGCATCGCGTTGCCGGCATCGGTGAGCTCCACCTTGCGACGGTTGCGCTCGAACAGCATGGCCCCGACCTGACGCTCGAGTCGCTGAATCTGCTGGCTGAGCGGCGACTGGGCAATGTGCAGCCGCTCGGCCGCCCGCCCGAAATGAAGCTCTTCGGCCACTGCCACGAAGGACCGTAGGTGCCGCAGCTCCATAAGACGGTTACCGTATCACTGGCGTCTCACTTTGTCTGGA
>Ga0136846_1238696_pt1 | contig 15755 bp, 9 predicted proteins | sample HopSoiMetagenom2_FD_96841 | JGI IMG/M metagenome (GOLD analysis project Ga0136846, IMG submission 96841) | Grasslands soil microbial communities from Hopland, California, USA - 2 Assembly 2016 (version 4) | ecosystem: Environmental > Terrestrial > Soil > Grasslands | place: USA: Hopland... | reverse complement strand
GGGCGAGGGAGCAATGCAGGCCAGTTCGCTGTGGCCCGCTTCGAAGTAACGCATTTCGGCTCCCTCTCCCCCGGCGGGGGGAGAGGGTTGGGGTGAGGGGTTTCTCAAAAATCACCCCCATCTCCCCTGATGCATCTGAAATTCACATCGATTTCGGTCGAAAACTCAAATCACTCCAAAAGAATGTCGTCAAAGCCAGTAAAGACGCGCAACTTTCCGCGCGTCCAGCGTGCGGAAAGGTCAGCCCCAGAGGGGAGAGGAGCCAATACAAGATCTTGAAAGGGGTATTCCTGGGTGAGCGAGCCGTCCTTCAAGTCGCGTGAATTCGCACCCGCCGAATGGCGTTCTCGCCTTGGTCTGAAATTCGTTTCATCGGGCAAGTCTTCGCCTCGTGCAGGGCGGCGAAAGAGGTTTGCGATAACACTTCGCCGCGCCGACGATCCTTGGCATTCCAAGATGCCTCGGTGCGGCAGCGATCTGCGTAACTTTCCTTCCTGAACCCAATAAAGGCTGCCAGTACCTCCATGTCTTGTTTTCGATTGCGCCCAGTCACCACGGCCCTCGGACTGCCCGGCATGGGCAACACGAAGGCGCACGCAGGCAAGCCCGCCAGCGGCCAGCAAAGCCATCACAAGTTGTCGACGCTCGACCCCCTGGTCGCCAGAAATGAGCTGCTCGACAAAAATGCCGACCCGCTCACACGTGCCAAAGCCTTGACCGAAGGTTCCGGCAATGCCTCAGAGCAGCCCATGGCACCGCGCCGTGGACTGAGCAGGCTCAAGAGCAAGCTGTTGAAGGGCGTGAAGGGCGCCGCCAAAGTCCTTGGCATCGGCCACGGTAAGCCGATCGTGCATGAGGAGCTTCTGCGCTATGCCGGCACGACGCTGAAGCCCGATGCGCCGGGCAGCGTCAAGCTTGTGGAGTCGGATGTTCCGCAGAGGATCATGACGGCCTTCTCTACCTCGCTGGCGGCCGAGCAGGACGCGCTGGACGCCCGCATCGCCGTGAATGAAGCTGTCGCCGCAAAAGGCTTGATGGATGCGCATCTTGATCGCATGGAGAGCGACATCGAGCTGTCGGCCACACGGGCAGGCAACATGGCCAACTGGCTCAGCCGACTGACCAAAGAAGCCATCGACACGGCCGCGGAACTGGCCACCTTGCGCTATTCGATCGAATCGGCGGACGGAATTCTTTCCACCACGCAAGCGGTGCTGGCGCGCAACCGAGAAGCGCTCGCCGAGGAGCAGCAAGAACTTCGCAGTCTCATCGACATGACGCCGCATCGTCACCTTGCTGACTTCCTGAAAGAGGCACGTCGGCAGGAACAAGGCACGTACTCGATGGGCGGGTTGCTTCGCGAAGGGCAAGAGCAGAAGATCGCAAGCCTGACGGCATACGTCACACAGCTGGAAGAAGTGGAGACGCAGGGGCGCGAATCGCTGTCGGCGATGCGGACCAAAGTCCATGATCTGGAGCACCGGCAGAAAGAGATAGACCGAAAGATCAAGCAAGCCCGGCAAAGTGCCCGCGTGAACGAGCGGGCCCTGTGGGACGATGGCGACGCAGCGCGGGAGGTGCAGGTGCTGCAAGAGCCGCTACAGCAGGTCGTGCAAGAACGCGAAGCTGCGAAGGCGGCTGCGCAAGCCATTTGCAACGAGGCACTCGAGTCTTACGCCGAAGTTGACAAGGCCTGCTGCGACCAGTTGCTGCAGACCTGTCCCGGGTTTGAGAACGCCGCCGACCTCCAGCCGTTGCGCGAGGCCGTCCATGCGTGGAGCGACACCCTGGGAGCCCGTTTGGCGCGCTTCTCCGCCGAGGCACTGCCGAAAAGCATGGCAATGAACATCGCGTTCGAGGCGCTCAGTGTCGCGACGGGGGGAGATGCGCAGAGGGCCGCCGAAGTGGTCCGCGAACTCGGGACGAAGGTGCTCGCGGACCTGGTGCCACCGTCTGGCGTCGTGAACGAAGGAGGGCACAAGCTGAGCGAGGAAGCGCAAGGTCTGGCCCGGATCCTGGCCGACGAAGGTTCCGGCATGCAACTGCTTGAGCTCCTGCTTGCGCCATCGGACGTCCGCATAGGCAGCGTTCAGGCCGAGGCCGCACGCCAGTATCTGCTGGCCGACGAAGCGCGGCGCCGGGCCCCCGAAGGCGACAACGCGCTGCGCGATTGGATCGCCTCGGCACAACGTGCTGCCGCCCGTACCGCGCATGCCGCCGATCCATCACAAGCGCTGGCCGATTGCACGATCGACGAGCGTGCGGCCTATCGCGCCTTCTGCAACGGCTACGACAGCAACGCGCCGGGATCGAACTACGACAAGGCGAATCAACACCTCAAGAAGGTGGCTCAGTGGCTGAAGAATAGTCCTGACGTTCCTTGCTTATCGCTTTTCGAGCCGGCAAGTCCGTTGGACGCGCTGCATGAGGGCTTGGTCCTGGGGGCGGCAATGGCATTGCCGACGCCTGCGCGACAGGCGGCCAAGGCGCTGGAGGAGGCCGCGGCGCATCTCAACGACTATCTGGCAGCACGACGACAGCTGCTGGCCCCCGGTCACGTTCCCTCCCGCGGGGAGTTGGCGTGGCAGGCAATTGCCAATCACGTGCAATGGCACCCCGAGGGAACCGACCTCACGTCGATGAAGCTCGACACCCAAGCCATGCATGCGATTGAGCAGCGACGCCAAGACCTGCAAAGGCAGTTCGAACATGAGGCTCGTCTCAAGGCCGGCGGGACTGTGATGGCAAGTGCCGTGAATCCCGCGTTGGACGCCGCCTGGAAACAGCTGCAAGGCGGAAAGAAGACAGTGCTCGAGGCCTTGAACAGAGTGCACCAGCTATTGCCCACTCCCGAGCCACCCTTGCCTGGCTGCGAGACGGACACGCCAGACATGGCGCATTGGCGCGAGCAGGAGGCGGTGCTGCGCACGCGTCTGCACGATTCAGTGGAGCGTGCCAATCGCTTGCTGCATGACGGCAATCCCGCACGAGTGAGGTCGGCGAAGGCGTTGTTCGATCTGTCACGGGACATGATTGAAAACCTCGAGTGGCGGGACAGGCTGAGGCTCATGGGTCAGAAGGTCCGCGGGGTGAGTGCAGGACCGCTGTCTGCGGCGCTTGCGGGGGCAGGCATGACAACAGGTGTGGGCGTCAAGGCCATTGCTGGTCTTCAACAGAGCAAAGACGAGGTGATGGAAATCTACATGGGTCGCACGGGCCTGTACCTGCAGATCGGCGAGCAGACCACGCGGCAGGGCCAAGCTGGCGCCGGCGTGAACTGCGGCGATGCATGGAGTCTTTGCGACGTGGAGGATGGCGCGCGCGTCGGCGTCGGCGGGGCGGCTGACTGGAAAATCAAGCACGAGAAGGGCATCGAGAGCGGCGTGCAGTTGCGCGTCCTGCGGCTCTCCAAGGGGCAGGAGCCGAAACTGATGGCGCAGTTCATGGACATGTACGAGCACCTGCTGACGCTGACTGCCGCGCATGAGAGCGACGAGCCGGTTCCGGACGACTGGATGCGGGAGTTGTTGGCGCATCATTCAAACGTGAACGTCGGGCTGATTGACGGTGCGATGCGGGAGAACACGTCGACGGAGACGAACACATTCTTCTTTGCTGGACTGCGCCTTGGAAAGGTTGACAAGCGCCCGCGGCGTGTCAACTTGTCAATCTCACTCGGCGGCAAGACGAAACGCGACCAGGGCCGGACGCAGACCGAAGTTGCAGGCCGCATGACCACGCTCTTCCGCGACTCCACGGCGCAGGCAAAGGTCGAGGTCAATGTGCGAGCCACCGCGGGCGTGCAGTTGCACGGATGGAAGAAGGACGACGCCACCCCAACGGGCACGTCGCAGCAGAAGGCCAGTATCAGTACAAGTGGGCTCGACCTTGCCTATGCGGCAGAGATCCGCGCCAAGGGACTCACGCACTTCTGCACGCTGTTCACCATCGACAAGAAGATCGATCCCGTGCGAAGTGACCGCGCGATGGATTTTCTGGACTTCAGCGACTTCGAACGCGAGGTGCGGCGCGAGTGGAACTCATGGGTGAACTACGGCACTTCCAGGCTTCCCGAGGACATGGGCGAAGGCATGCGCTACGCGGTCGCGGAAAGGCAGCTCGAAAATCTGTTGGAGCAGGGGCGCCTGTTTGCGAAGCACAACAAGTTCGCGACGGTATACATGGACAAGTCCTTGAAGCAGAAGGCTGCTCCGATCCTCGACGGATTGCGCGCGCTTGCCAGCCTTCAGCGCAAGGCTGGTCGCGAACAATCTGCCAAGGCCAGCGACCGCAGGTTCGATGATTTCATCGCTCAACCCGAGCTGTGGGAGCCGACCATCCTGATCCTGCGGGAGAAGGCCAAGAGACAAGCCGAGCGGGGCATCGACTTCATCGGCAAGTGCCAGAACAACCGGATCGCGGAGGCGATGCGTACCGTTGGGCAGTGGCCGCTGTACGAACCGGTCCCGCGTGCTGAGCCGGGGCAAAAGCCCGAGCCCGCCCGGCTATGGCGTAGCTCGGCGCCTGCAGCGCAGCCCCTGCGGCAGGCTTAATGCTTTTGTTCAGAACTTGTATTGCAGGCCCGCGGTCAGGGTTCGCGGACTGCCCGGCGTGACCCACACGCGGTTGTAGGCGCTGCTGTAGTAGGTTCTGTCGAACAGGTTGTCGATGTCCAGGGACAGACGGGTCTGCTGGCTCAGGCTCAGGTATGCCGTGAGCTTTGCCACCGTATAGCCGGGCAAGCTGGGTTCACCGGTGTCGCCACTGCGCTCGCCCACGTGAGTGAAGCCGCCGCCGAGTCCGAGGAGTCTGTCGCCGGACAGCTGCCTCTCGTGCACGACGAAGATGCTGCCGCTGTGCTTGGCAAATTGCGTGATCTTCTCGTCGGCATCGAGGTAGGCGTAGCTCGCCGCCACCCGCCATCCGGGTGCGACCCATCCGGCAAGCTCGGCTTCGATGCCCTTGTTGCGCACGGTGCCCGGCAGGGGTTCGAGGTATGTACCGTTCACGTCGTACTTCGTCATGTGGCGCTTGTGAATCTCGAACATGGCCAGGCTGGCGCCGAGGCGGCCGTTCGCCGACTGCCACTTGGCGCCGATTTCGTTTGCTGTGCCGAGTTCAGGGTCCAGCGTCCGGCCGGTGGCGTCGGTGTTCGATTGCGGCCGGAATGAACGGCCCGTGCTCGCATACAGCGACCAGTCAGGGGCAGGCAGCCACGTCAATCCGACGCGAGGCGAGGTGGCGCTGAGACTCTGCTGCGTGCGTTGGTTCAGGCGATCGTCGATCACGCCTTTGTAGCGGTCATGACGCAGCCCCAGGAGCAGCTTCCACGTGGGGCTCAGGCTGATCTGGTCCTGCGCGTACAGGCCAAGCGTGCGGTCGTTCAGAGCGCGGTCCGTTGCAGTAGAGGTCAGGGCGGGTCTTGTCATGCCGTACACGGGGGCGAACACGTCGATGCCGTAGGAGAAGCGTTCGCTGCCCGCCTGTTGCTTGAGCAGCTGTTCCGTCGAGAAGCGCGCGGCCTCCAGCCCAAACAGCAATTTGTGCTCGATACCGGCTGTCTCCACCGTGCCGATCAGATCGACTTGAGCCGATGTTTCACGCGAGGAGAAGCTGCGCTCGCGCAGCCGGCGGCACAGCCAACCATTGGCGTCCACCGATGTCTGGCACGGGGCCGGCCCGTACTGATGGGCCTCGCTCGCAAGCCCCTTCAAGCTCCCGGCCTTGTATTGCATGCCGGTACGAACCGTCCATTCCGGCGAAAAGGAATGTTCAAGAAACCACTGATGGGTGCTGTTGACGATGGTGATGTCGCCGTCGCCCGGTTCACCGTAGAACCCCGAGCTCGGCACTTGCCCGAGCTGCCCGTTGACAGACACCACCCCGCGATCGAGCGGCGCGCGCTGGCGCAGCCATTCGCCGTCGTAGCGAAGGGTCGTGTCAGCGCCTGGCTTCCAGGTCAGCGCGGGTGCCACCAATTCGCGCCGGCTTCTCACGTAGTCACGGAAGCTGTTTTTGTCTTCGGCCGACACGTTGAGCCGGTAGGCCAGCGTCGCAGGTACTTCGTCACCACCATTCAACGGCCCTGTGCTGTCGAAGGCAAGGCGCTTGTAGTCGTAGCTGCCGAGATAGGTCTCCACCGAATGGGCCGCTTTGAAGCCGGGCTGCTTGGTGACCATGTTGACGGTACCTCCGGGTTCGCTGCTGCCGTAAAGCGCACCCATGGTGCCCTTGAGGAATTCCACCCGTTCGAGGTTTGCCGAGTCACGCGGCGCGTTGAATCCGCGATTGGCGGGGATGCCATTGCGCAGCAGTGCCATCCCCGTGTCTTCATGCCCCGCGAAGCCACGCATCGCAACGTTGTCCCACATGCCGCCGAAGTTGTTCTGACGACTTGCGCCTGCCACATAGTCCAGCATGTCGTCCAGGCGCAGGGCGCCGAGGTCGTCCATCAATTGCCGCGTGACCACTCGCACGGCCTGAGGCGTCTCCAGCGCAGGTGTGTCGGTCTTGGTCGCGCCCTCGGCGGAATCGCTGTTGTACTGGCCAGATTGGCGACGCCCAACGATGTGTTGCGTAGGCAGGGTCGTGTCCGCTGTCGTGTCCGCCACGCGCTCCTCAGCCAGGGCCGGGCCGGCCGCCAACCCGCTCGCCCCCAAGATCGTCGCAAGGAGCATGCGACGCCAGCTTGCCTCCTCAAGCAGCGTTGGCCGCTGCGTGCTCTGAGAAATGATGCGGTTTCGTTCCACGTTGCTTTTCCTGTTCTTCTCGAAACGGACATCGGCCCCTCCGATGTCCTCGGGCAAATTGCGTGCAATATAAATGCGAATCAATCGCATCAAAGGTTGTCCCAACCTTTTTTTGCAGTGCTGGTGCCACGTGTCGCCCTACCATCTGCGGCCCAGCACGCCGGCCCTTCCTCTACCTCATGTCATCACTCTCCCTTTCCCCAGAGCGCCTCACCCAAACGACGGCGGCCGTGCATTCCGCCAGCTTGTCCCGGCTGAAATCGATCGATGCGCTGCGCGGCCTCGTGATCCTCTTCATGCTGCTGGATCACGTGCGCGAGACCTTCTATCTGCATCACCAGGTTGCCGACCCGATGGCGGTGGCGCACACGCCCCCCGAAATCTTCTTCAGCCGCGTGCTCGCGCACCTCTGTGCGCCGGTGTTCGTGTTCCTCACTGGTCTGGCCGCCTTTCTGTACGGCGCGCGTCAAGGGGTTGACGGTCGTGGCTCGGCCTCTTCATTCCTGTGGAAGCGCGGGTTGTTCCTCGTGCTGCTTGAGGTCACGGTGATCAACTTCGCGTGGACCTTTCAGTTCCCGCCGGGAAAGGTGTTCCTGCAGGTGATCTGGGCGATCGGCCTGAGCATGCTTGTACTGGCCGCGCTCGTGTGGCTGCCTCGCCGGGTGTTGATCGTGCTCGGCATGGCCTTGGTGGCGGCACACAACCTGCTCGACGGCGTGCATTTCGCGCCCGGTCATGTGCTGCACGTGCCGTGGGCCGTGCTGCACGACCGCGGCTGGATCGAGGTTTCACAGACGCTGCGCCTGCGCACGTCCTACCCCTTGCTGCCATGGATCGGAGTGATCGCCCTCGGCTATGCCGCGGGCCCTTGGTTCCTGCCAGATGTCGACTCCGCAACGCGCCGGAAACGATTGTTGGCATGGGGCACAGGTCTTCTCGCGTGCTTCGTCGCCCTGCGCATGCTCAACATTTACGGCGACAAACCGTGGGTGGAGGGAGACAGCATGCTGATGACCATGATGAGCTTCGTGAACATCACCAAGTACCCGCCCTCGCTGCTGTTCCTCGCGCTGACCCTGGGCATCGGCCTGCTGTTGCTGCGGGCGTTCGAGTGCCGGAACAACGAGGCGGGTTGGCTGGCCCCCCTAGCCGTGTATGGCGCCGCGCCGATGTTCTTTTACGTGTTGCACCTTTATGTGCTGAGGTTTCTCTATCTCGGCGCGGAAGCCGCTTGGGGCGCGAACCAGGGCGGTCTGTTCGGTTTCGACGCGATGTGGATGGTGTGGCTAACGACGATCGTGCTCGCAGTGGCGCTGTACCCCGCTGTGCGTGCGTTCGCTGACTTCAAGGCCAGGCAACGCAGCATCACATGGTTGAAATACTTGTAGCGTGAACCCGGCGTCGCCGTCGACGAAATGTGCTGGATTGAAGCGGCATTACCGGGGATGCGCCGTCGTCAGCACCCGCCGGCCACCGATGACATCGTCGAGTTCCTGCAGCATGGCGGCCTTCATGCCGGCCGACGAGTTCCAGCGGGTCGCGGCGGCATCCGAAGCGGCATCAAGCCAGCGCCAGCCAGCGTGGCCGAAGCGGCTTGCGGCGACCTGAAGCCGCATGCCGTCGGGGATCTTGCCGGCCGACTCGGCGAGCCGCAACCGGGACTGCAGGGTCTCGACCCATTCGAACAGTTCGGCGATCTCAGCCCGGGCCGGCTCGGGCTCCAGGTAGACGCCGCCCCAGGGAAGCTGGATGAAGAGCGCGATCCCCTTGCCGACCAGGTAGAAGTGCACCGCCCAGCTGTTGATGCCGTGGCCGTCGAAGCCGACGACGGCGTAGTCCGGCAGGCCAGGTTGCGCCTCGACCTCGGCCAGGAAGTGATCGAAGTCGTACGGCGTAGACGACAACGGCCGCGTGGCGAACCACCCCGGCCCCTGTTGCTGCAGCGATGCCGCCAGATGCGCCGGCACGGGTGGAAACGGCAGGTGCTCGCGCTCGAACATTGCCTGGGCCGTGGGCGAGGCACTGCCATTGCCCGGTTCATTCGCGGATGTATTCATGGGGAAATACCTCACCAGATGTTCTTTCGGGGTATCGGTTCCGAACGCACCTCGTCCGGGACCGGCTTCGCTACGTCCATACGGTGCGGCACCGAAAAAATGTTGCCTCGGCATTCGGCCTGCCAGCGAAGGTCGACAACGCGCTCGCGTCCCACGTAGCTGTTTTTCGCGTTCAGGCGCCGCAGCACGTCTTCCTGATCCCATTGCTCCGGTTCAATGACCCAGCCGGCGGATCGCAGTTGGGCAATGTGATTCTTGACGCCCTTGTGGCGAGAGATCGCCGCCTCGATCTCCGCTTCGCTCAGCTTGTTTCCAAGCATCCAACGGATGTCTCTTTCCGTGAGCCTATTGATCGCGTGCTCCATCTCAGTATCGACCACCGGGGGCAGTCCCGTGCCACGGAACCCGTCACGCTTGGGGTCGTCTTTGACCTGTTGGATGCCGGCCGGGTCGGTCACGTTCTTGCCGAAGCACTGGTCGTTGTCGATGCCCATGACCTTGGCACGACAGTTCGGCTGGATGTTGATGAAGTAATTATCGGAATGGCGATCGCCTTGCGCCGTCAGGTGGTCGAGCAACTGGAGCTTGGTTACCTCCGCACACACGTCCGGACGGGTCAGAACGTTCGCATTGGTATCGAAGGCCAGCTTGCCGCGGGCCCGCTCCATGATCAGGCCAAGTTCGGGGCCGCAGCTCCCTGTATCGATCAGCGCCAGCTGCGTGTTCACGATCACGTCAAAGCCCAGCTCCTCCGCGTAGGAACGCGTCGCAATGTTGCGCATTGCGGTCTGCGGATCATCCTCCGGGATGCCGGTCGCCTCGGCGGCCCAGCTCTCATCCGTTCTGCTGAGCGGCTTAAACACGCCGTCGAACACATTGCCGTCGGGGTTCCTCAGCTTGACCGCGAAGACATTGTTGAGGACGCCCGATCCCAGCATCGTGGGTTTTTCCACCACCTGGATGTCGGTGAAGGCGGGCAGGGTGTCGGACGTGACTTTCAGGTTCTTCGATTCGTAACAGTTGGCGACGTGCCTGGCCATGACGTCCAGCCTCTCCAGCAGCAGTTGCCGATCCGGCGCCAGGATGCCATGGCCCAGTGTTCCCTCCACGACAGCCGCGTGCATGGTGGCGGCTGCCACCCAGAAATCCATCTTGCCGGTCTCGGCCAGATCCATCACGTCGGCGAGTATCAGTTCGTCGAACGCATTTCTGCGCTCGCCATCCAGGGGTTTGGGCTTTTCATTCCGGAAAGCGTGACATTTCTCGGCGACCGTGCTCGGACGCTGTCTCGCCGCGCGGTCCTTTAACCGCTCCATTACCTTGCCACCATTGGGCAGTGCGGAGTGCACCAGTTGAACCCGTTCCTTCCGCGCGGTCGCGTCCTGCCCGCGCTCCGGGGCGAGCAGCTCCTCCAGTGTCGGACTGCGCTCCCGCGTTAGGTCCAGCACCTCCAGCAGCAGTTGCCGATCCGGCTCCAGGATGCCATGACCCAGCGTTCCATCCATGACAGCCGCGCGCATCGTGGCGGCGGCCGCCGAGAAATCTATCTGGCCGGTCTCAGCCAGCGCCATCACGTCGGCGTGTATCAGTGCCTCGAACGCCATTCTGCGATTGCCATCCAGGGGCTTGGGCTTCCCGTTCCGGAGCGCGTGCCATTTCTCGGCATTCGTGCTCGGACGCTGTCTCGCCGCGCGGTCCTTCAACCGCTTCATTACCGCGCCACCATTGGGCAGTGCGGAGTGCACCAGTTGAGCGGTCGCCTCCTGCCGGCGCTCCGGGGCGAACAGATCCCCCAGTGTCGGACCGCGCCCCTGCGTTGCGACCGTGGCCTGACGGACCTCGGCGGCTTCTTCCCGAATCTCGTCGCCTTGCGACGACACTTGGCGAGACAGGCTTGGCAGCGCCGCGCGCGGCCTCATCGACGCGTCGGCTGGTCCACCCCGGGGGGCAAGATCCACCGACCTCGGCGGCTGTCCCGCAGCATGGGAGGTATTGGGCACCCTGGCCGCATCGAAGGACGTCCCTTCGACCGGCCTGACTGTGCTGCCGCTCGGATTGCTAATAGGTGTCATGTCATCTTGCTACATGGCGTTGATGCGTATAGCGTCGCATGGGATGACCGGTCACCCATGCGATATCCGAAACGCTGCAGCAGAACCCGAAATTCTGATCACATGGCAGCGCGAGATATGGGCAGAGATGGCTGGCCGACGACGTGCATGACCATTTCGTCCAAAACGTCCAACAGCAGTTTCCGATCCTGCGCGAGGATGCCCTGGCCCAGTGTTCATCCACGACAGCCGCGCGCATCGTGGCCGCGGCGACCCAGGGCTCTATCTTGCCGGTGGTGGCCAGTGCCAACACGTCGGCCTGCACCAGCGCCTCAAACGCCTCTCTGCGTTTGCCATCAATGGGTTGGGGCATTCCTTTCAGGTGCACTCGCCAACGCTCGACTTTCGTGGTCGGATGATGTCTCACCGCGCGGTCCTTCAATCGCTTCACGACCCTACTTCACTCGCGCAGTGCGGAATGCATCAGTTGCGCCCGCTCGGCCGGCTCCTGCCGGAACAGCTGGGAGTGCCATTCGCCAGGCATCGAACTGTGTGCCCGCTGGGATCGTTCGGCCTCTTGCTGCCGCTGCGGTTGATTCGCTTCGGCAGCATGTTCTTGGATCTCGTCACTCAGCCGAGGGGCGTAAGACTGGTGCAGGTTCGCGAGAGGCGGCAGCGGTGAACGAGGCCTCATCGACGCGTTTGCCTGATTGGCAAGGCGTCTTGCCTGCTTGGCAAGAGCACGTTCGATCCGGAGTCCCACGTAGCTGTTCTGCGCGTTCAAGAGCTGTTGAACATTCGGCTCGCCCCATTGCGTCGGTTCAATGACCATGCCGTTAGTTCGCAGATGGGCGATGTGAATCTTGACACCTTGGTGGCGAGCGATCGCCGCCTGAATCTCGGCTTCATTCAGCTTGTCTCCAAGCATCCAGCGAATATCTATTGACGTGAGCGCATTGATCGCGCGCTCCATCTCGGTATCGACCACAGGGGGCAGTCCCGCGCCGCGGAATGGGCAACTCTTGTCGCCAATGATCCGTTGGATGCCGGCTGGGTCGATCAGGTCCTTGCCGAAGCACTGGTCGTTGTCGATGCCGATGACCTTGGCACGTCCGTTCGGCTCGATGTTGATGAAGTAGTTCTTGCCATGGCGATCGCCTTGTCCCGTCAGGTGGTCGAGCAACTGAAGCTTGGTCACCTCCGCGCACACGTCCGGACGGGTCAGATCGCTCGCATCCATTTTGGCGGGCGGCTTGCCGCGGGCCCGCTCCATGATCAGGCCGAGTTTGGTGCCAGTGTCGTCCCCGGTGTCGATCAACGCCAGCCGCGTGTCTGCAATCACGTCAAACCCAAGTTTCTTCGCGTAGGAGACCGTCGCGATGTTGCGCATTGCGGTTTGCGGATCGTCATGTGGGATACCGATCGCTGCGGCGACCTTGCCATGTTCTGTTCTGCGAAGCGGCTTGAAGACGCCGTCGAACGCACTGCCGTCGGGTTTCCTTAGCTTGACCGCGAAAACGGTGTTGATCTTGCCCGAACCCATGCTCTTGGCCTTTTCCATCAACTGGATGTTGCTGAAGGCGGGCATGGTGTCGGACGTGATTTTCAGGTTAAGCCTCCGGTAAAAGCGATCGATACCCAATTGGCCCAGCACATCCAGCAGCAGTTTCCGATCCTGCGGCAGAATGCCTTCGCCCACTGTCCCGTCCATCACAGCTGCACGCATCGTGTGAGCGGCCAGTTCGGACACCATCTCGCCGGATTTCTCCAGCGCCACAACGTCGGCGCGCACCAGTGCCTCGAATGCCTTTCTACGCTTGCCATCCACCATGGGTTTGGGCAATCCGTTCAGGCGCCTGTGCAATCGCTTGGCAAGCGTGGTTGGATGATGTCTCGCCGCGCGGTCCTTCAGCCGCTCCATGACCCCACCCCCCTTGCGCAGTGCGGAGTGGATCAGTTGGGCGCGCTGTGCCCGCTGTGCCTGTTGCGTCCGCTCGGCCTCCTCCTGCCCACTCTCCAAGGCAAGCAGTTCGTCCCGTGTCGGTCTCAGCTCTCGCGTTGTGGCCGTGGTTTGATAGACCTCGGCTGCGTGTGCCTGAATCTCACTGCTTTGCGATCGCACCTGACGAGACAGGTCTGGCGGGACCGCTTGCGGCGGACTCATCGACGCGTCGGGTTGTCCACCCCGGGGGGCAAGGTCCACCGACCTCGTCTGCTGTCGCGCAGCATTGGGGATGGTGCCCCTGGCCGGATCGATGGGCGCCCCTTCGCCCGGCCTGACTGTGCCACCGCTCCGGTTGCCAAGAATTCTGTACATGTCATCTCGCTACATGGCGTTGATGCGCATAGCGTCGCATGGGATGACCGGTCACCCAATGCAGTATCCGAAGCGCTGCAGCGGAATCCGAAAGTGGGGCGCCTTGGCGTTGGGCCTGTTTTTGGCAAGCGCCCGTTCGCGCTCCCGTCCGACGTAGCTGTTTTGCGCGTTCAGGAGTTGCTGCACGTCTGCCCGACCCCATTGCTCCGGTTCAATGACCATGTCGGCGTTTCGCAATTGGGCAATGTGATCCTTGACGCCTTGGTGGCGAGAGATTGCCGCCTTGATCTCGGCTTCGTTCAGCTTGTCTCCAAGCATCCAACGGATGTCTCTTTTCGTGAGCTTATCGATCGCGTCCGCCATCTCGGTATCGACCACCGGGGGCAGTGCCGTGCCGTGGAAGCCGTCCATGGTGTCGAACGGCTCGATGGCGTCCGGGGCGGTCAGGGACTTGCCGAAGCACTGGTCGTTGTCGATGCCCATGACCTTGGCACGACCGTTCGGCTCGATGTTGATGAAGTAGTTTTTGTCATGGCGATCGCCTTGGCCTGTCAGGTGGTCGAGCAACTGGAGCTTGGTCACCTCCGCGCACACGTCCGGACGGGTCAGAAGCCTCGCATCGGTCTGGGCGGCCGGCTTGCCGCTGGCCCGCTCCATGATCAGGCCTAGGTCGGGGTCGAGGATGCCGCGCCCGGTGTCGATCACCGCCAGCCGCGTGTCCGCGATCACGTCAAGGCCGAGCTTCTTCGCGTAGCAAACCGTCGCGATGTTGCGCATTGCGGTCTGCGGATCAGATCTGCAGCAAAACACGAAAGTCTGATCACGCGGCAAGCAGTGACTGGATGAAACACTGCGCCCAGTGGCTTGTTGACAATCTATCGTCGACTGCCTGAAAACCATGGAGTGATGAAACATGTACCAAAAGCATCTAAGTGAGGACGAACTGAATTCGCTGCGGGAGCCCGCTCCCGAGACTGTCCGGCCGACGCACGTGCTTTGGCCAGAACTCGTGGACGAAGTTCATCAGTCCATGCAGTGCGCGATGCCGACTGACAGTGCACAGGCGCAATCTTTGGCCCGCCGCTGGATGCGGCTGGCGAACCAGATGAACCGCGACGACCCGGCGCTGGCCAGCAAGCTCATGGCGGTGCAAATGAACGATTCGCACGCACAAGACATCGTTGGCATCACACCGGTCATGCTCGCGTGGATCGCCGAGGCATATGCGCGTGCGCGTTGCACGTTGTTCGCAAAGTACTTGAGTCCGGCGCAGACCGAGGAGGTGCGTCGGCGTCTGCTTGCCGGCATGACGCACGTGGACGCGTGGCCGGCACTGGTGGCCGAACTGCGTGGCCAAATGGATGCTGGTATCGACCCGCACGCCGCCCCTGTGCAGGCCATCGTGCAGCGCTGGCAGCAGTTGTTTCGCGACAGCTTCTGCGGTAACGACGCGGCACTCGAGGCCCGCGTGCGTGAGGCCATCATGCGCGAGCCCGACCTGAGTCTGTACGTCGGTGTGGACGATGCCTTGCTGAGCTATCTTCAAAAGGCCCATGTGGTCGGGCATCTCATGCCACAGGAGAATGCTGGACCCAAGCCGAGCGCGCTGATGGTCGCGATGCAGCGCGCCGCGCACCAGTTGCTCGAACAGCCGCTGGTCCTCGACGATCCGCTCGCGTTGTCCATCATCGGGACAACAGAGGCGCAGGCGCTGCGTGCTGACCTGAACAAGTACCGCAACCCGATGGCCCAAGGCCTGCGCAGCTCGGTCGTGGTTCGCAGCCGGCTTGCCGAGGACGAATGGGCCAGCGCCGTCGAGCGCGGCGTGCGCCAATACGTGATCCTCGGGGCGGGCCTGGACACCAGTGCCTATCGGCACCCGGATGTTCCGGGCCGCATCTTCGAGGTCGACCTACCCGCCACCCAGGCATGGAAGCAGGCCCGTCTCAGCGATGCCGGCATTGAGATACCGGCATCGCTCAGCTACGTGCCCGTCGACTTCGAAACTGTCAGCCTGGCTGAGGGTTTGGCTTCGGCAGGCTTTGACTTGCGGCAGCCGGCCTATTTCAGCTGGCTCGGTGTCACGATGTACCTTGAGGAAGAGGCCGTCGCTGACACCTTGCGCTTCATTGCCGGCTGCGCCAAGGGCAGCGCGGTGCTGTTCGAATATGTGATGCCGCTTGCCGGTTTGCCGCCAATGATGCGCATTGCGATGGAGCAGGTGGCAGCACAACTGGCCGAGCGCGGTGAGCCGTGGAAGAGCTTTTTCGAACCCGACGTTCTGGTCAGCACGGTGGCGGCATTGGGCTTTTGCTATAGCCGCACCTGGACCCCGGACGAGCTGAATCGGCGCTATCTCGCGGACCGTACTGACGGACTGCACATAGGCGCAATTCCGGGGCGGCTGATGCTCGCATTTGTCTGAGTTGCTGAGGGTATTCGAACGTGTCCGAGCAGCACGTCAAAAGGCGCCTGATCTAGCGCAAAGCGCAGCCATAGCTTGGCTATGGCGAGCATTTGCAACGACGAGCAGGGGGCTTTTGGCGTGATGAGCGGGCATGATCGAAAAACTCTCAGCCTC
>Ga0136846_1216734_pt1 | contig 15755 bp, 13 predicted proteins | sample HopSoiMetagenom2_FD_96841 | JGI IMG/M metagenome (GOLD analysis project Ga0136846, IMG submission 96841) | Grasslands soil microbial communities from Hopland, California, USA - 2 Assembly 2016 (version 4) | ecosystem: Environmental > Terrestrial > Soil > Grasslands | place: USA: Hopland... | reverse complement strand
CACAACAGCTACATGAAGATCTATTCGCTGATCGAGGAGACCGGCCTGCCGCTCGCGTTCCACGCCGGCTACAACTGGAACGAACAGTCGATGACGATGATGAACAAGTTCATCTCGGTCCATGCCATCGGCTTCGTGTTCTACAACATGGTGCACCTGACCAATTGGGTGCTCAACGCGCTGCCGGAGCGCTTCCCCAAGCTCAAGGTGATCTGGATCGAAAGTGGGCTCGCATGGCTGCCGTTCATGATCCAACGGCTCGACAACGAATATATGATGCGCTCGTCGGAGTGCCCGGGTTTAAAGAAGCTGCCCGGCGAATACATCACCGACATGTTCTACACGTCGCAGCCGATGGAAATTCCGCGCGACATGAGCCTCCTGGAGGCGACGTTCAAGTGCATCAAGGCGGACAGCCAGTTGCTCTACTCGTCCGACTATCCGCACTGGGACTTCGACCTGCCGTCGACGATCTACGACCTGCCGTTCCTCAAGGAAAAGGCCAAGCGCGACATCCTCGGCGGCAACGCCGTCAAGCTATTCAAGCTCGACATCGGCAAAGGCAAGGTCGCCAAGGTGGCGTGAGACGTTTTACTTCGGCGGCGGCTTCAGCTTCTGCCCCGACTGCTCGGCCATCTCGCCCTGCCGCGCAATCTCCTCGCGCATGAACCTGTCGAACTTTTCAGGCGTGTTCTCGGCGACCGGCGGCGGCGCCATCCCAAGCACCGCCATCCGCTTCTTGAACTCGCCGCTCTGCACCACCTCGTTGAGGTTCTTACTGAGGAATTCGACGATTGGTTTCGGCGTATTCGCCGGCGTAGCGAGGCCGACAAACCCGCGCTGGTCGATCTTGTAGCCCTGCTCGGTAAACGTCGGCACCTCGGGCCAACCCTCCAGCCGCTTCGGACTCGCCACCGCGACCGCGCGCACCTTGCCGTCGTCGGCGAGCGGCTTCGCCTGCGAGTAGAACGTGAACGCACCCTGGATCGCGCCGCCAGCCGCTGCCGCCGCGGCATCGCCCGAGCCGCGATAGGGCACCGCTTGGATCTGGACCTGCGCGGCTTTGTTGAGCTGTGCCAGCGTAAGCCCCGGAGACGACGCGGGACCGGACGTTCCGACGCTGTACTTGTTCGGATTGGCCTTGGCGTCGGCGAGCATCTCGCCGAGCGTTTTGACCGGAAGATTGCCGTTGATGATCAGAACCAGCGGCGGGCCATCGACGATCCAGCCGATCTGGATGAAGTCATCCACCGGATTGTAGTTCACCGGCAGGTAATGCAGGTTCTGCGTGTCGGCGAGCGAATTGGCGAACAGCGTATAGCCGTCCGGCGTTGCGCGTGCGGCATAAGCCGCGCCGACCACGCCTGACCCGCCGGTGCGATTCTCAATCACCACACCCACGCCGAGTTTTTCCTGCAGCATGGTCGCGGCCAGCCGCGCCGGCACGTCGGTCAGTCCGCCGGCCGGAAACGGCACGACGATGGTGATCGGCCGGCTGGGATAACTCTCCGGTTGCGCTTGCGCGCCTGCAGTTAAAAGCGCGCAAACCCACAGCGCCGCAAACACCGGCAGACAATGGTGACGGGCCATCATGTGTCGCTCCTGTCCCGGCAATGTGCATCCATGCGCCGGACCTAGTGCCGACCCTGCATGAGATGTGCCAGATTGCCGCCTGAGATTATCAAATGACGAGGGCCCGATGACCGATAAAAACGCCGCAGCGGCAGTGCAGCCGCTGCTTCCCGTTGAGCTCGGCCCGGGCAAAATCAAGTTCGCGCAAGGCATCAAGGCCGGCCGCTGGGTGTTCGCCACCGGCGTGATGGCGCAAGACTTCAAGAGCGGCATCGCGCCCGACGTCCTGGCAGAGAACGCGCCCCACTCCGGCGCGCCCAAGCGCGAGAAAGAGGCGCTTCGGATCTTCGAGAACATCGACGCGGTGCTGACCGCCGCTGGCACCGATCGGGCCAATCTCGTCCGCACCGACCAGTACTACACGACGGTGAAGGCCGTGCCGCCGTACCAGCAGGTCCGCCGCGAGTTCTTGCGCGGGCGCATCCCACCCTCGACGTCGATCGCCCAGCAGGGACTGCTGCTGCCAGGCGCCGACATGAACATCCAAGCGCTCGGCGTCATTCCGCAAAAGGGCTTCGAGGTCATCCATCACAAGCACGAGGCGCTGGCCGGACGGCCCACCTCCGGCTATTCGCCCGCGGTCACCGTTGGCGACTTCATTTTCATTCCCGGCATCACGTCGCTCGCGGTCGGCAGCGAGCCGCGGCGAAACGGCGTGGCCTCAGCCGCGCTGATGACCGAGGGCGCGCAATGGGCCGGCCAGCCGATTAAGCTCGAAACCGAATTCATCATCAAGGACCGCATGGTGCAGTCGCTGGCGCTGGCGGGCGCCGGGCTCGAAGATGTCGTGCACGCGCAGGTCTATCTCACCGACCGCGACGACTATTCGGCATTCAACGAGGCATGGACGCGACATTTTACGAAGTCGCCGCCAACGCTCGACATCATCCCCTGCATCGAGCATGGGCTCGCGCCCTACGACGGCAAGATCGAGATCAACGTCCTGGCGCTCAAGCCCGGCGGCGCCGCGAAGCGGCGGGCGATCGACGCCGGCGTACCGACCGCGTTCCGCCATCAGCCGCAGGCGATGAAAGCCGGAGATCTCCTGTTTATGTCCGGCCTGATGGCGTTCGACGGCCACGGGCTCGCGGCATCGGTCACGGCCGACCCGCGCCAGCCGCAGTTCTCGTCATCGGCGGAGGCCCAGGCCGAATTCATCATCGGCAACATCGCCAAGCTCTGCGAAGCCGCCGGGACGTCGCTGACGAACGTCGTCCGTGTGCTGCAATTTCACACCGACATCCGCGAGTTCTACCCGGTCTACAAGGTCTGGGAGCGTCGCCTCGGCGGCCGGCCGGTGCCGTTCTCCGCGGCCGAGGTTCCCGCGCCGCTGCCGGTGCCGGGCGCGACCGTGCTGATCGAGGCCTGGGCTTATGCGCCGTGAAGCGCATCGGCATTCTGGAAACCGCGGCGGCTGATCCGGATCGGCTCGCGCTTTGGGATGTCTTCAAGCGCCGTCTGAAAGAACTCGGACATGCCGAAGGTGCGGACGTCAACCTTGAATTCCGCTGGGCGGATGGACGCACCGAACGGCTTGCGGCCGCGGCAGCGGAATTGATCGCTCTCGAGGTCGATGTTCTGGTGACGGCCGGCACGCCGGCCGCCGCGGCGGCGAGCCGCGCCACGTCCAGTATTCCGATCGTGATGGCGACCGGTGTCGGCCTTGGCACACAATTGACCAAGGACTCCGAGCAACGCAACGCCAACGTCACCGGCATCAGTGATCTGCCGCCGGGCGTCAGCGAAAAACGACTGCAACTGCTTCGCGACGCGGTTTCGAGCCATGCCCTCGCCATCCTGGCGGATCGCGGCAATCCATCATCGCCATTGGCTTTGCGGGAGACGCAAGCTGCTGCCGTTTCGCTCGGCGTCTCGGTGAAAGACTATTGGATCGAAACCGCCGGCGGGTTTAAGGCGGCTCTGGCAGCGATGCGAAACGATGGTGTCGCCGGCTTCGTCGTGGCGCCGGGGGCGTTGTTCTTCGCGGAGCGAAAGCAACTGGCGGCGCTGGCGATCGAGTATCGGCTGGCATCGATTACCGCACGCCGCGAATATGCCGAGGCCGGATGCCTGACGGCCTACGGCGCGCCAATCCGCGACAACTATCTGCAGGCGGCCGGCTACGTTTCGCAAATCCTCCGCGGCGTGAAGCCTCATGAGCTTGCGATGGCCGAGCCGGCCACGTTCGATTTCGTCGTCAACCTGAAGTCGGCCGGGGCGCTCGGCCTCGCCCTGCCGCAGTCGATGCTCGCCGGCGCCGAAAAAATTTAGCGGGCCGCCATCGTCATCAGCTGTGTGGATTGCGCAGCACGGCGCAGACGCCGCCACTCTTGTGAATCCGCCCGCAGAGGTCGTCGGCCGCCGCCCGGCTGTCGGCGCCGATCCGGACCTGATAGCGCGGCAGCGGTCCGCGGCTGCGCTCGATCAGGATCGGGTCCCGCCCCTCCAGCACGGCGGCGTGGCGCACCTGGAGTTCGGCATATCGGCTGAGGATACGGTCACGTGATCTGTCGCCGCCTAGAATGACGCCCCACGGCTGCAGCGCGCCGGCGATGACGCGTTGCTCGAGCGCCGCGACGAACCGGTTCGGCGCACGCTTGAGCGTCGCCATCAATTCACCGCACGTTACGCCCGGGTTGCGCTCGACGTCGACCGTAGCCTTGGCCCATTGCTCGACCGAGGCGCCGGTGATGGCCTGCACATAGGCCCGGGTTTCCGCCGGCATCGGGCCGGTTCCGGCCATCCACTCGCGAACGCGCCGCGGACCGGCATTGTAGGCCGCGGCGGCAAGGCCGAGGTTGCCGAACTCGCGCTGCAATTCGTGGAGGAACTCGGCAGATTTCGGCAGCGCCTGGATCGGATCGAGCGGGTTCAGCAGATTCCGCTCGGCGGCCGTCCCCGGCATGAATTGGGCGATGCCGAGCGCGCGCTTGCCGCTGCGGGTCACCGGGCCGACCGCATCGGCGCGGAAGCGGCTCTCCTGCCAGATCACCCGGGCGAAGAATTCAATCGGCAGATCGTGGGCCCGCGCCGCGGACTCCAGCAGCAGGCACATCGATTTTTGCGCGTCGCCCGGCGCTGGCACCTTGCCGGCTTCAGGCGGAGCCGCTTCGGCTGGAGGCGCTGGCTGTTCGCCGGGCGCCTCTTGCGCACTTTCCTGCGTGCTTTCCTGCGCGTTTGCGGGCAGCGCCAGCAGCAGACCGCAGGCCAATGCGAGCGCCCGCCACATGCGACATCTCAGTGCGCTGGCTGTCCTTCGCGCAGGAATCCAAGCTTCTCCATGACTGGCTCGTCGGTGACGCGGAACAGCACTGCGCCGTCGTCGCTGCGATGAACATGGTTTTGCCAGGCCGGCACCACGATCACGTCGCCGCGCTTCCACGTGAGCTTGGTGCCCTCGACGTCGGTCATGCCAGCGCCCTTGGCCACACCGAACACGCTGTTCGCCATGATCTTCCGCGGCGCGGTGGCCTGTTTCGCCTTCAGCTCGATCATCGTCAGCGCCATGGTGTCGAGCGCGGGATCGCCAAGCGCAATCTCGGCCGGTTGTCCGTTCGAGCGCGCGGCGGCCTCGGCCAGCCGGCGTTCCGTGTCGCCCCAGGAGAAATGCATTGGCGAAGCGTTCGCCACCACAGTCTCTTTCTCGAACTCCTCGGGATGCGGCTCGAAGAACATCGGCTCGAGCAGATGCACCAGCGGCACGTCCAGCACATCGAGCCAATAAGCATTGGCGCGGCTGTCGTTGCCGTGACCGTGCCAGCACCAGTTCGGCGTTAGTACCACGTCGCCCGGCATCATCGAAAGCCGCTCCCCGTTGACGATCGTATAGGCGCCGGGATCGGCGTCGATGATCAGCCGCAGCGCGTTTGGCGTGTGGCGGTGCGAGCGCGCCTTTTCGCCCGGCATGATCATCTGATAGGCCGCGACGATGGTGCGCGAGGTCGCGTAGCTGCCCCCAGCCGGATTTTGCATGATCAGGTTGCGGCGCTCGGCAAGCTCGGTGTTGATCAGCCGGCCGGCAGCGTCGAGCGCCCCCTTGGCCTGGGCGTAGCTCCAAACGAACGGCTGGAACGACTTCTTCGGCTCGGCCCAGAGCGATGGCGTCGGCTTGGCCCAGCCTGCGCCCAGGCGTATCGGCTCAAGCTGCTTATACAGGTCTTCAAGCGTGCCGGACTGCGCGAGCTGTTGTGGCGTCGGACTGGTCATGCGGATACCCTCGCAACGGAATGAATTGGTGGAAATCCTACACCGAAAGCCGCGGACTGCCGAGGCCGGCTCCATGCCATTCGTCATGCCATTCGGTTTCATCCGGTCAGTCTTTTTGTTATGGGTCGCGGAACAAGGAGGATTTCATGCTCGTGCCGCTGCCGCGCTTGTTCCCGCTCGCAATGGTCGCGGCGATGCTGGCTCTATCGCCCCTCACCGCCTGGGCCGACTATCCGGATCGGCCGATCACCGCGATCGTGCCGTTCGCGCCGGGTGGTCCGGCCGACATCATCGGCCGCATTCTTTCGACCTTCATGCCGCAGACGCTCGGGCAGAGCGTAGTCATTGAAAATCGCGGCGGCGCGGCGGGCAACATCGGCATGGGACAGGCCGCGCGGGCGAAGCCTGACGGCTACACCCTGCTGATGACCTCGACCGCAATCTCGGTGAACACCGCGCTGTTTAACAACCTGCCCTACGATCCGATCAAGGACTTCGCCCCGATCTCGGAGTTGGTCAACGCGCCGAACGTGATCGTGGTGCGTCCCGACTCTGGCATCACGACGATCGCCGACCTGGTCGCGCGGGTAAAGGCCAACCCCAACACCTTCAGCTACGGCAGTCCGGGCGCCGGCACCAAGTCTCATCTCACCGGCGAGCAGCTCAAGCTTCGCGCCGGCATCGACATGGTGCACGTGCCGTTCCGCGGCGCGGGCCCGGCCGCCCAGGCCGTGCTGGCCGGGCAGATCCAGGTGGCTTCGGTGGCGCTCGCCGCCGCCGAAGGACTAGTGAAGTCCGGCGATCTGCGTGCACTCGCTGTCACCGGTGAACAGCGTTGGTTCTCGCTGCCCGACGTGCCGACGATGATCGAGTCCGGTTATCCCGGTTTCGTGTCGGACACCTTCAACGCGCTGTTCGCACCGGCCGGGACACCGCCCGGGATCATCGCCCTCCTCGTGAAGGCGAGCCGCGCTGCCATGCAGCGGCCCGAAGCGCTCGACGCCGCACGCAAGGCCGGCTTTCAGATCGTTGCCAGCGAACCGGAGCAATTGGCGCGACGTGTTGCCGCGGAGATACAGGGCGTGAAGGAACTCGTCGCTCGCGCTGGCATCAAGCCTGAAAACTGAGCGCTTCGGGGCTTGCCGGAACGTCAGCGGAACGGATTTTGTCGGCACGTTTTGGCGCCGCTACGAACCCATATTTTGCCTCGCATCGGCCCGGTTCCCCAGTCTTATTTCACATTATTCCAGATGTTGAATTGGCGTTAAAGCTGCGCTCAACTTTAGCTCGGATGTCCCAAATTAGATCAATAAATAAAAAGGCTTAGCTGGTTAACATTAGTGGTTAACAAATCCGGATTCCGGCGTTAAAGTGGCTTCACTGTGAGGAGGCCAATGGGGGACTCGGCCCAGGTCCCGAGTCGCAACCACGCGGATGAGCCGCGTCAAGTAGGGAGCGTAGAATGAAGTACCTCACAGTCTGTCAGGGGGCCCTGCTGGCCCTTTCGCTAGCAGTTGTCTCCACCTCGGCCTTCGCCGGGGACTACCAGCCGCCGGGCGGCTACAGCGGTCCACGTGACTGCTACAAGTGTCCGCCTCCGCGCAACTACGACACTCAGGAAGTGGTCAAGCAGAGCAGAGACGTCGATCACTCTCGCGTCATTGAGACGCAGAGCGTGGTCCCGTCGAAGCGTGTGATCGAGACCAACCACCTGATCATCCAGGAGAACGAGATTCGCAACATTGGTACGATTCAGCACAATCATACCATCATCGAGAAAGAACTCGTTCTGACCAAGCGGAACGTTGACACCAAGGTGGTCAACACCGTCGTCAATCTCGTCGAGCACAAGTACAACACGCAGCGGCAGAAGGTTGTCGAGGAGCGTGAGATCCCCGGCGAGCATCGCAATCTCCGCGAGTGCAACTGCGAAAGCCCGCTTCGTGCCTATGGCATGGCGAAAGTCGCCGATGCTTACGGCTCGGCTCCGAAGTACGTGAAGTCTCGGAACTAAGTCGACGTGGTCCCTCGCGCGGCTCACAAAAATAACCAAAGCTGAATACAGCTCGGTCATTGACCGCCCCGCAGGGAAACCTGCGGGGCGGTTGAGTATTTGGATTCGCGCATTAGGCGCGGAGCCACCGGCAATGGTCACGCTCGACGAACATCAAGCGATGCAAGCGATCGTCGGGATATGCGAACGAGGTGGTACAGCAGGGTGGGCTCGAACCACCGACCTCCGGTTCCACAGACCGGCGCTCTAACCAACTGAGCTACTGCTGCACATGTCGCGATGCGCCGGAAAACTAGGAGCAAAGGCCTGCCTTGGCAAGGAGCGGCCTGTCCTCACCTGCGTATGGGTCGCGGCGCTTTCACCGGAGGTTCATGCCTCCAGGATAATGATTCCTTTAGCAAAACCAGCCCTTTCCGCGCATGCAAAAAGCCCGGGCTGCCGCCCGGGCTTTGCACATGAGAGACAGCCTCGCGCGCGAGGCCTGCTCAATTCGATCAGGCGACCTTCTTGAAGGCGCTGGCGACGCTTTCCTTAATCGGCTCGACGGTCTCGGTCGTGACCTTCTGGGCCAGCGCGGTGAGCTCCTTGCCCTGCGTGCTGAAAGTGTCGAACTGCTTGCGTACATGCGCGGTCGAAAGTTCGACGGCCTCCGCCAGCGACTTCACGGTCATGAGCTTGGCCGCAAAATCGAACGCGGCGTTGCTGTTGGCGCGCGACACCTCGATCACCTTGAGACCGTAGTCGGCGGCACCCTTGCTCGCGGTGGCGTAGCTGTCTTCGATCAGATCGGACGCCTCTTCCGAAGCCGCCTTCATCTTTTCCCAGTTGTCTTTCGCCTGGGTCACGCTCTTCTCCGCGAACTCGCGGAATGCGGCTGGCACCTCCATTTTGGGGACTTCGAACTTCGGCAGATCAAAGCGGGGAATTTCAAACTTCGGCATCTCGGACGCAAAGCCAGCGGCCGCGGCCTTCGGCTTCGCCTTGGTGGTGGTGACGTCAGACATGGTGGTCGTCCTCTTTTTGAGCCTGCTGGCGGCTCCCGATTTCCTGAATCTGCCGCTACGTGGTCGATCCGGGGGAGATTTCATTGGTCGCGCCAAACCCGCTGGTCGGATGCGACCCTGCTGCAAACCATATAACATGCGCTATGCTGCAATGCAATATGAATATTGCATTGCACAAAAACCTAAGGAATGCCGCAGGTTTGGCCGCTACGCGAGGGAAGCCGCGGGCAATTGCAATTCAGGTCTTGCCCGTTGGCGTCGCAGCCTTGGCGGCATGCTGGGCGATGTCACGCGCCTGTTCGGTAAGCGCCTGCATCTGCGCTTTCACATAGTCCGCATGGAGTTTCATCGCCTCGTCAGGAGCCTTTACCTGCAGGAGTTTCTGGGCGAACTCCAAGGATGCACCAACATTGCGCTCGGAATACCCCATCACCTTGCGCTGCAGCTCAAGGGCCGTGGTTTGGGCCGACGAGGCATGCCCCTCGAAAGTGGATACGGCTTTCTGCGTTGCGCTCATCAGGTCGTCGAAGGCTTTCTTGGCCTGCTGCACGCTCTGCTCCGCGAACTTCCGCATTTCCGGGGGAACGAAATCGTTGAACGACTGATCGGCCATCGGAGGCTCCTTCCCATCGCTTTGCCGCGTTAATCTTACGGCCGGCACCACCCGCAAACACGCCCTGCAGTTAAGGTTAGGGTCATTCGGCCGGTGCGCAAGCCCTTGGCAGCGTGGACGTTGCGGATTGCGGAGCCTATGACGGTTTCAAACAAATTCGACAGACCGACAAAATCGGCCGGTGGGGGTATGGCGTGAATGCGTGAGCGGGGATCTCTCCTTGGCTTTGTGAATGATCCGCGCCTGGCGCCGTACGCCATGGGTGACATCCCGGCATGGCTGTGGAGCGCGGACGCCACCCGGATTCTCTGGGGCAATCCGGCTGCTGCCGCGATCTTCAATACGCCGTCATCCACCACATTGACCGGCCACACCATCGATCCGAAGGGCTCGGCTGCGCTTCAAATCGCGCGGCTCGCCGGGACACTACCGCATGGCGCGGCGCCACGGCTCGAGCGGCTGCGCGGTTTCGGCGGGCGCATGGGCGGCGCCTTGATGTGCGGCTGCTCGCGGATCCTGTTGGCCGACGGCACTCCGGCAATCCTGGTGGCCGCCACCGAAGCCGCGGGCAAGCGTCTGTCACGCGCCGAGCAGGCCCAGCGTCTGCTCGCCGGCGGTGATGAACCGCTCGCGCTGTTCGAGGGCAACGGCACGCTGCTGCATGCGACGCCCGCGGCGCAGGCCAGGCTCGGCGGCGCGGCAAGCCTCGCCGTTCTCGGCGCAGCAACGCTCGGTGCCACGGCGTTGGCGGCAGGCCGCGCCGAGGCTGAGCAGGGCAATGGCCGAATTTTGATTGAACGAGTCGGCTCCGGTGCATCGACGGCTTTATTGGTAGCCTTTCTCCCCGCAGCGGGAGCAAGCGTTCCTGCCGAGGCGCAGGCTGCCGTGCAGGCTTTGCCAGCATCACGACCGACAGAGCCGATATTGGACCGGGTTGTGGAGAGATCTGCCCGGCACGAGCAGCCGGAAACATCGGCTTCGAACGAGCCCGCCACATCCCATCCCGCCGCACCGCCTCAACCGGCTGCGGCGATTGCAGCGCCCGAGCGACGCCAGCCACTTCGCTTCGTCTGGCAGATGGACAACGACGGCCGGTTCACGCTCAGCTCCCAGGAATTCACGGCGCTGATTGGTCCGCAAGCCGCAGCCGCTCTCGGCCAGCCGTGGAACGACATGGCGACAGCACTGGGTCTCGACCCCGAAGGCCAAGTCGCCCGCGCTTTCGCCTCGCATGAAACCTGGAGCGGCATCACCGTTGCCTTCCCGGTCGACGAATCCGATACGCGCCTTGCCGTCGAACTGTCCGGGCTTCCGGTGTTCGATCGCGACCGCAACTTCCGCGGCTACCGTGGCTTTGGCATTTGCCGCGAGGTCGGGCGCATCAATGAATTGGCGCAAATGCGCCGCGCCACCCCGCCGGCCGCAGCTCGCGTCGAGCCGCCGGTGTTCCGCGATGAGCGCCCAGCGCCCGCGCCGGTGCCGCCGCCAATGAATGTCGTGTCGTTTCCCACCTCGACGCCCGCGGAAAGCGTGCCGGCGCTGACGCCTGTTGAGCGCAGCGCATTCAGCGAACTGGCGACCCGTCTAACGGCGCGCCTGCGCGGTCCCAAGGACAAGCCAGGGCCGGTTGAAGAGCCGCTATCGGCAAATGCCGAGAAAGCGGTCGAGAGGTGGATGGCGCAACCCGGAGAGCCGCGACCGCAACGACCCGCCGCGCCCACACCCGCTGCCGACCAGCGGCCGATCCTCGACCGGCTTCCGATCGGAGTGCTGGTCTATCGGCTCGACAAGCTGATCTATGCCAACCGCGCCTTCCTCGACTGGACCGGCTACGACCAATTGCACGCACTGGAAGAGGCCGGCGGCCTCGATGCCTTGTTCGTCGAGCCGAGCAACAGCAAGGCAGGCGACAACAGTGGCACACAGTCGTTGACCATCGCCACCAATCAGGGCGATCAGGTGCCGGTCGAAGCGCGGCTGTTCACCTCGCCATGGGAAGGCGAGTCCGCCCTGGTTCTTATGCTGACCGGTCTCGGAAGCAGCGGCAGCAGCGATGACCGGCAGAAGACCTTCGAGGCGGCGCTGCGCCACGCCAAGGCGGAGGTCAGCGAGGTCCGCGACATCCTCGATGCGGCGGCCGACGGCGTGGTCGTGCTCGATCAAAACGCCCACGTACAATCCGTCAATCGCGGCGCGGAGAAACTGTTCGGCTATCAGAGCAGTGAACTGACCGACCTGCCGTTCACAAGCCTGTTCGCGCCGGAAAGCCAGGACGACGTTGACGAAGCTCTCGGCAGGGGCGGCAAGCCTCGCAATGGAAACCCGCGCAGGGGCCGTGACGTCATCGGCCGCCGCCGCGAAGGCGGCTTGATCCCGCTGTTCATGACGCTGTCGCGGATCGACGAGGGCGGCAAGCTTTGCGCCATCTTCCGCGACATGACGTTCTGGAAGAAGACCGAGGGCGAACTTATCAACGCCAAACGCCAAGCGGAAAAGGCGTCGTCAGCGAAATCCGATTTCCTTGCCAAGATCAGCCACGAGATCCGAACCCCGCTCAACGCCATCATCGGGTTTTCCGAAGTAATGATGCAGGAGCGCTTCGGCCAGATCGGCAACGAGCGCTATCGACAGTATCTCAAGGACATCCACACCTCGGGCGGCCACCTGGTCTCGCTGCTCAACGACTTGCTCGATTTGTCGAAGATCGAGGCTGGCAAGCTAGAGCTCAATTTCTCTTCGGTCGATCTCAACGAACTGACCGAGCAGAGCGTCGCGCTGATGCAGCCGCAGGCCAACCGCGAGCGCATCATCATCCGCACTTCGCTTGGGCCGACGCTGCCGGCGGTCACGGCGGATGCTCGCTCGGTGCGTCAGATCCTGTTCAACCTTTTGTCCAACTCGATCAAATTCACCGGCGTCGGCGGACAGGTGATAGTCTCGACGGCGCGCAGCGATGATGGCGAGGTGGTGCTGCGCGTCCGCGACACCGGCGTCGGCATGAGCGAGCAGGACATCGCGGTGGCCATGGAACCGTTCCGCCAGCTCGCCACTTCGGCGCGCTGGGGCTCGGGCGGCACCGGTCTCGGCCTTCCGCTCACCAAGGCGCTGGCCGAGGCCAATCGCGCCAGCTTCAAGATCAGGAGCGCGGTCAACACCGGCACCCTGGTCGAGGTGGCGTTTCCCGGCGGCCGGGTCGCGGCGGAATAGCCAGGCCGCCGAATGGCGGCCAAATAGCTCAAACCCATCTGGAATGCCCGCCGCATCGGATTATGATACCCGGCAAGCCGCGCGGCAGGATGGTCGGCCGCGCCCAGAGGATCAGGGGAAACCACATGCCGGTCGCAAGCGTGCGCGGAGTGAACATTTTCTATCAGGTCATCGGGGATCGCGGGCCTTGGGCCGCGCTGATCACCGGCGGACGCCGCGGCCATGACGAATTCGTGCCGTTGGCGACCAAGCTTGCCACCGCCGGCTACCGAGTCGTGCTGCACGACCGCCGCAACACCGGACGCTCCGACGTCCTGATCGAAGGCGACGTCGCCGAGGAAATCCTTTGGCTTGATGATCTGCACGAGTTGCTCAAACAACTCGGCGCGATCCCGAGCTTCATCGGCGGCTCGTCAGCCGGCGCGCGCACGGCGATGCGTTATTACATCCGCTACCGCAACGACACCCGCGGGCTGCTGCTGATGCGGGTCACCGGTGGTGCATTCGCGGCCGGCCGGCTGCCGGAAAATTACTATGGCCAGTTCATCAAGGCCGCCCAGGAGGGTGGCATGGCGGCAGTCTGCGCCACCGAGCAGTACCAGGAACGCATCGCAGCCAATCCGAAGACGCGCGACCGCCTGATGGCGATGGACCCGAAGCAGTACATCAAGGTGATGTCGAACTGGCAGGATCAGTTCATCGCCAGCACCAAGACCACGGTGTTCGGCATGACCGACGCCGACCTCGCTTCCATATCGGTGCCGACCGTCATCATCCCGGGCAACGACCAAACCCATGCCTCGGTGAACGGGCGCATTGCCGCGGAACGGATTCCCGGCAGCATTCTGCATCAACTGCCGATCGAGGACCAGGAGGTGCCGCTCATCAACTACACCGAATGGGCGCCGTACGAGAACGAGATCGCGCAGACCTTCCTGGACCTGATGCGAAAGGTGGACATGCAGCGGCCGCGCACCGGTCAAGCCGCCGCCTCGTAGGGAACCGGCCCGGGCTAACGGCGGCGCTGGAAATCCGCTAGGTTCTCCCTAGATGCGGTGTGGAGGTTCGCTCATGCCCCGTGCGTTTCGATCCTTTATCGCCCTGCTTGTGCTCTGCTCCGCTCCGTTCCTGGCGCCGCCCATTGCGCTGGCCGCCGAACAGGTCGACCTGCTGCTGGTGTTCGCCGCCGACGTGTCCCGGAGCATCGACCAGCCCAAGTTCCAGCTTCAGCGCGAAGGCTACGCCGCCGCGATCGCCGACAAGCGGGTGCTGGAGGCCATTACCGCCGGCCGCCACAAACGCATCGCGATTGCCTTCGTGGAATGGTCGGGCGTCAGTTCGCAGAAGCTGCTGATCGACTGGACCGTAATCGACGGCCCCGATACCGCCAAGAAATTCGGTGACCAACTGGTCGAGCTGCCGCGCTCATTCGCCGAGCGCACCTCGATCGCCGGCGGCATTGATTTTTCCCTGGCCTTGCTGGCGCGCGCGCCCTACGAGTCGCCCCGCCGCACGATCGACGTATCGGGCGACGGCACCAACAACTCCGGCCGCGACGTCACGCTCGCCCGCGATGAGGCAGTCGCGCAAGGCGTGACGATCAACGGGCTGGTCATCCTGAGTGACCGCCCGATGGCCTGGAATCCGGAGCACACGAATCCCCCCGGCGGTCTCGCCAGCTATTACAAAAACAATGTAGTCGGCGGCTCCGGTGCGTTCGTGATCGTGGCCGAGGACTTCAATTCGTTCGGCCAGGCCATCGTAAAGAAGCTGATTGCCGAGATTGCCGAACTGCCTCCGGCGCAGGCAACCCAACCCCACCCGGGCGGCTAAGCGCTCATTCACACCGCCGGAAAGCCCGTAAAGCTTGATTGCCGCGCCATGCCTCGGCTACAGAATTGGGCATAAAGTTTTGTGACGGAGTGAGGACTTAAGCGCATGAAGAAGGTCTATCCCGACGCCAAGGCGGCGCTGGCCGGAGTGCTCAAGGACGGCATGCTGATCATGGCCGGCGGCTTCGGCCTGTGCGGCATCCCCGAGACGTTGATCCACGCCATCCGGGATTCCGGGGTCAAGAACCTCACCATTGTCTCCAACAATGCTGGCGTCGACGGCGCGGGTCTCGGCCTGCTGCTGGAAACCAAACAGGTCAAGAAGATGATCTCGTCCTATGTCGGCGAGAACAAGCTGTTCGCGCAGCAATACCTCGCCGGCGAGCTTGAGATCGAATTCAATCCGCAAGGGACCCTCGCCGAGCGCATCCGCGCCGGCGGCGCCGGGATCCCGGCTTTCTTCACCCGCACCGGCGCCGGCACCGACATCGCCAAGGGCAAGGAAGAGCGCGAGTTCGACGGTGAGCGCTACATCATGGAGCGCGGCATCGTCGCTGATCTGTCGATCGTGCACGCCTGGAAGGGCGATACCGAGGGAAACCTCGTCTATCGAAAGACCGCGCGCAATTTCAACCCGATGATGGCGACCGCATCCAAGTCGACAGTGGCCGAAGTGGAAATCCTGGTTGAACCAGGCGCGATAAATCCCGACCACATCATTACGCCGGGCGTGTTCGTGAAACGGATCATCCACGTCCCCAACGCGGTAAAACACATCGAGCAGCGCACCGTACGCAAACGCGTCGTCGCGTGATCTCGAAAAGCAAGGTTCGCCAAGGAGAAAACCATGCCCTGGACCCGTGAGCAGATGGCGGAACGCGCGGCACAGGAGCTGCGCGACGGCTTCTACGTCAATCTCGGCATCGGCATTCCGACGCTGGTGTCGAACTACATTCCCACAGGCATGAGCGTGCAGCTGCAAAGCGAGAACGGCATGCTTGGCTTCGGGCCGTTCCCCTACGAGGGTGAAGAGGATCCCGACCTCATCAATGCCGGCAAGCAGACCGTCACCGAGATTCCAACCACGAGCTTCTTCTCGTCCGCCGACAGCTTCGCGATGATCCGGGGCGGCCACATCGACATCGCATTGCTTGGCGCCATGCAGGTGGCCGAGAACGGCGACCTCGCCAACTGGATGATCCCCGGCAAGATGGTGAAGGGCATGGGCGGCGCCATGGACCTAGTTG
>Ga0136846_1210780_pt1 | contig 15759 bp, 13 predicted proteins | sample HopSoiMetagenom2_FD_96841 | JGI IMG/M metagenome (GOLD analysis project Ga0136846, IMG submission 96841) | Grasslands soil microbial communities from Hopland, California, USA - 2 Assembly 2016 (version 4) | ecosystem: Environmental > Terrestrial > Soil > Grasslands | place: USA: Hopland... | reverse complement strand
CCGAGCACGACCTTTTGCGGCTCGCTGCTGATCTCCATAAGGTTCATGCCATTTTGAACCACGGCGATAAGCAGGGCCCCCAGCAGCGTTCCGAACATCGTGCCTTGTCCACCTGAAAGGGATGTGCCGCCAACGACCACTGCTGCAATCACTTGCAGCTCATAGGTCACCCCGTAGGTCGGCGCGCCGCTCTGATATTGCGAGACCATCAGAACGCCCGCCAGGCCGGCCAAAGCGCCGCTGATGGTGTACGCCGCAAGTTCCACACGCCGCACCGGCAAGCCGCAAAGCCAGGCTGCCTTGCGATTGCCGCCAACCGCATAGAGGTAGCGGCCAAAGGTCGTTCGCGAGAGCACCACGTGCCCAATTGCATAGAGGACCAGCATCAAAATGACTGGATTGGGCACACCGGCGATCGATGACCGCGTCAGCCGTAGCATGGAGCTGGGAATTGCGTTAATCGTCTCACTGCGCGTGATGATCATCGCCAGGCCGCTGGCGGCCGACATGCTCGCCAACGTGACAATAAACGGCGGAATGCGAAGCAGCGTGACAAACGCCCCATTGAAGGCGCCCACCGCGGCACAGAGCAACACCGCGCCCAAACAGCACAGAATGAGCCCGCCAGGTCCCGCGCTGGCTCCTCCGGCAAAATCGCGGATCGCCCGCGCACTGAGAACAGCCGATAGAGCGACGATGCTGCCGACTGACAGGTCAATGCCGCCGACAATAATCACCATCGTCATGCCGATCGCGATGATGGCGATCAATGCTACCTGATTGAGAATATTCAGCAGATTTTCAGAGTTCAGAAATGTCGAGCCATAATACGTCGGCGGGGCAATGAGCTGGGCGTCTTTCGTCGCCGAGCCGATTGACGACAAGTTTTCAAAGACGCCCCATTGGATTGTGGCTTCGTTGCCGGCGATCCAGTCGATTCTTTCTCCGGCATCGTTGGCCCGCTGAATCGCCCGCCGCGCATCGGCGGGCTGCCCGCGAACGGTTTCGATCACGCGAAACCCGAGCGCTTCGAGGCGCTGCTGGGCTGCCGTGGCGAACTCGGCGTCCTCAGCGGTTTGGCGCACGACGATCAGCACGGCGCCGCCCGGGGGCGATCGCTGGCGGATCAGCTCCGCAAGTTGCCGGCCGCCGCCGGCACCGGTCGGATACTGCTTGCCGAGGGTGCGAACACTTAGAATCGCGCACAGGCCGAGCAGCACGATGATCGTCGTGTAATCGCGGAAAATCGTTCGCAGGGAGAGGCGAGTCACAGCGCGAGATTACGGCTGCTTCAGTTCGGGATCGTTTTCTGCATCGGCTTTGCGATACAGGGCCGTCGGAATGAGCTGCTCGGCTGGCACATCCTCGCCCTGGAAGTAGCGGAGAATGGTCTGCGCGGTTTGCTTGCCGATTTGGTCCGGATGCTGAATAGGGTCGGCGTAGATTTTGCCGTCGCGAATCGCCTCTTTGCCTTCCTTTTGGCCGTCGAAGGCGATGAGCTTTACCTGGTCGGCTTTGCCGGCTCGTTCAATCGCCGCCCGGGCGCCGAGGGCGGAGGGATCGTTGATCGCAAAAATTCCGGCCAGGTCGGGATGAGCCTGCAGCGCGTCCTGAGCCGCGCGGTCGCCTTTGTCTTTCTTTCCGTCGCCCGGCAATTCAGAGACGATCTCGATTTTGCCTGACGTACGATGCCGGTTGTACTTCTCGATGACCTCCTTAAATCCCTGCACGCGGAGCAGGCACGATTCGGCGTCTTTGTAGTCGAGAATGACAACCTTGCCACCTGCTTCGCCGAGCGCTTCAATCATGGCCTCGCCTGCCTGCCGGCCGCCGCCCAGATTGTCGCTGGCGATGTGTGAAACGATCTTCGCGCCCGGCGCGAGGCAGGCGATGTCGGCCGTGAACACGGGAATGCCGGCCTTGTTCGCTTCCTGAATCACCGGGCCAATGCTTTTGCTATTGCAAGGGCAAAGCACAATCGCGGCGCACTTGCTCACGACAAAATCGCGCACTTGCTGCTGCTGCTTGGCTACATCAAATTCTCCTGCGACGACAATCGTCTTGTAGCCCGCATTTTCCATCTCGGTCGTCAGGCTGTCGCCGATGACGCGAAAGAACGGATTGCCGAGGGTGAGCACGGAGACGCCGATGGTTCCCTTTGACTTGCCGGCGACCGGCCCGCTCGGCGGCGCACCGCAGCCGAGAGCGGCGATGATTGGGATCAGCACGAAGCACGAAATGCGATGAACCACGCGATATCCCTACTCAGTAAGAATCGAAACGACGCCATCGTAGCATAACGATTTGGGCCAGCCGCCTGGGCTGCTCGCGAGCGGCCGTCCGGGTTGGTATTCTGGCTGGCGAACCGAACCCTTATGCAGGTATGCCATGCGAACGCTCGTACTAAGCCTCACTTTGCTGCTTCCTATCGCGACGGCCTGGTCTCAGGAAACCACGCGGCGGCCGAACGTCGTCGTCCTCCTTTCCGATGACCAGGGCTGGGGCGACTTGAGCATTCACGGCAACACCAACCTCTCAACGCCGAACATTGACTCGCTGGCGCGGGACGGAGCCCTGTTCGAGCGGTTTTTCGTCTGTCCGGTCTGCTCGCCGACGCGGGCTGAGTTTCTGACCGGCCGCTACCACGCTCGCGGCGGCGTGCGCGGCGTTTCGACGGGGCAGGAGCGACTCGATCTCGACGAGCGGACGATTGCCGACACATTTAAGGCGGCCGGCTATGCAACCGGCGCGTTCGGCAAATGGCACAACGGATTGCAGTCGCCCTATCACCCGAACGACCGCGGCTTTGACGAGTATTACGGGTTTTGCTCGGGTCATTGGGGCGACTACTTCAGTCCACCGCTGCGGCACAACAACGAGATGGTCCGCGGCCACGGCTTCACGGCCGACGATTTCACCGAGCATGCGATGACCTTTATCGAGCAGAACCGGCAGCGGCCTTTCTTCTGCTACGTGCCGTTCAACACGCCGCATTCGCCGATGCAGGTGCCAGACGAGTACTGGGACCGCTTCAAGAACAAGAAGCTGGAGATGCTCCACTACAATCCGGCCGAGGAGGAAATTAACTTCACGCGGGCAGCGCTGGCAATGTGTGAAAATATCGATTGGAACGTTGGCCGCGTTTTGAAAAAGCTCGACGAGCTGAAACTGGCGGACAATACGATCGTGGTCTTTTTCGCCGATAATGGGCCGAACAGTTGGCGGTGGAACGACGGCATGAAGGGCCGCAAGGGATCGACCGATGAAGGCGGCATTCGCTCGCCGCTCTTGATTCGCTGGCCTGGGCATGTCGTCAAAGGAAACCGCTTTTCGCAAATCGCCGGCGCGATCGATCTGCTGCCCACGCTGGCCGATTTTGCCGGCATTAAGCCGGTCGGTGACAAAAAGCTCGATGGCGCGAGCCTGAAGCCGCTGCTGACGGGTTCTTCAGCGAATTGGCCGGACCGGACGATCGTTTCGTTTTACAACAATCGCTTGAGCTTGCGGACGCAGCAATACCGTTTTGACGCGGGGGGCGGACAGGGAAAGAAGGCCGTGATGAGCGCCACCCTGTATGACATGATTGCCGACCCTGGTCAGAAGCGCGACATTTCCAAGCAGCAGCCGGAGGTCGCCGCTCGCATGGCTGAGGAAGCGAAGAAGTGGCGGACGGAACTTTCGCCTAAGGCCGGCAAGGACGACCGGCCGTTCACCATCGGCTACTCAGCCAGTACGCCGCTGCCGGCCCGCGACGGCGTCTCACATGGCAGCATTCAGCGGAGCGACACGGCGCCGAACTGCTCGTTCTTCACGCATTGGACGAGCCCTGACGACCGAATCACCTGGGATGTGGAAGTGGGCAGGGCGGGACGCTACGAGGCGGTCGTCTATTACACGTGCGCCGCCGGCGATGTTGGATCGACAATCGAGCTGTCTCTGGGAAACGCAAAAATCCAAACCAAAGTGGCCGAAGCTCACGACCCGCCGCTATATGGTAAGGAGCACGACCGCGTCGAGCGAAAGGCGGAATCGTATATGAAAGATTTCAAACCGATGAAGCTCGGGACATTCGAGTTGCCATCGGGCCGCGGCGAGCTGGCGCTGCGCGCGCTGCAAGTCGCCGGCAAGCAGGTCATGGATGTGCGGTATATCGTGCTGAACCGCGTGGAATAGCACCGCGATGGCGGGCACAGTACGCCCTACTTCGGCAGGCGCCGCAGCTTAATGTCTTTCAGGGCCGATTCGACGTTGTAACAGCAGACGCCGAGCGGCTTGTTGGGATCGACCTCGATCCGCGTCGAGATCCGCTTGCCTTCCAGCTCGACTTCTACCATCTGCTTGTCGTCCAGCCAGCATTCGATCTTGCCGTCGGCGACGCGGACGCGGACAGTGTACCACTTGTTGTGCTCGAGCTTCTCATACTGCGTCGTTTCGTTCTCCGAGGCGTCCGAGCCGTTGATGTTGGAGAGGCCAATCACCGTGCCGGCCCAGCCGCCGACGACAAAGGTGGCGTGCGAATCGCGAACGGGAAAAGTCAGAGCACAAAAGAAATCATCTCCCTTGCGCTTCATGGCTTGCAGAGAAATCTCAAAGTTGTCGGTCGGAATCGCCGCGCCGTCTTTCCAGGTGATGCCCGTCAGCGGCTGTCCCATCCGCATGATGATCTGTCCGTCCTCGACAGTGACTTCCCCTTCGCCGCCGAAATCGGTGGCTTTCCAGCCGACGAGCGTCTTCCCGTCGAAGAGCGATTGCCACCCGGTGCTTTTCTTTTCTTGAGCCATCGCGCCATCAAAAAGGGCTGTGCTCAGAACGACGGCTAGAACGCACAAGGCGAGAAGGGAACAATTCTCACGCAAAGGCGCAGAGGCGCAGAGAAAACTGGCTTTCTTCAACACCTTTGCGCCTTTGCGCCTCTGCGTGAGATTATCTAAATGCACGGTTCTTCTCCCTTTCGATTACATAAGGCGTGTGCGCCCTAACCATTCTACATACTCCCGCACGCCGGCTTCGATGTCCACCGTCGGCTCATAGCCGAGCAATTGGCGGGCTTTGGTCAGGCTGGCGTGGGTGAAGGGCATATCTTCGGTACGCGGCGGATGATGTTCCACAAGGGCTTTGGCGCCGGCGGCCTGTTCGATGAGCTCAATTAGTCGCCGAATGGCAATTGGCTGGTCATGGCCCAGGTTAACGCACTGACCGACAATGTTTGGTGCGGTCAGCGCAGCAGCCACGCCGCCGCAGATATCGCTGACATGCGTGAAATCGCGTAGCACCGATCCGTCGCCGAATAGCGGCAGCGGCATTCCTTCCAAGATCGCCCGCGTGAAGACCGCCAGCGCCAGCTCTGGCCGCAATCGCGGCCCATACACGTTGAAGAATCGCAAGCTGACAAAGGGCGTGCCGAAAAGTTGATGATACGTCAGGCCGGCGATCTCGGCCGCGCGCTTGCTCGCGCCATAGGGGCTGGCCGGAATGCCAAGCGGCGCGTCTTCGACAAACGGCGCCGCGGCGCCGCGGCCATAGACAGTGGAAGAGGATGCAAACAGGAATCGGTCCACCGGATGTCGCCGCACGGCCTCCAGCAGCGTGACTGTGTTGACCACATTGTTCTGAAAATATTCGCGTGGCTGACGGAGGCTGGTCGGCACGCCGGGCGAAGCGGCCAAATGGCAAATGGCCGTCACTTTTTCGTCCAGCAGCACTTTTTCCGCCGTATCGACATCACCAAAATCACCTTCGACGAGAACAATCCGTGGATTGCCCGACCAGGCCGCAGCGTTTTGCCGCTTGAGCTGCGGGTCATAGTAATCGTTGAAATTATCGAGCACGACCAGACGCTCTCGTCCCATCGCGAGTAGATGCTCGACGAGATGACTGCCGATAAAGCCGGCGCCGCCAGTGATGAGGATTGACATGGCCGAACAAGGTTCGGGATTCAGGGTTCCGTGTGGTCGCCATGATATACTGGACTTTTTCTCCCCGGCAGGCGGCGCTACGATATGGAAAATGCTTTTCGCCGCCGCTGGAAGCTCGTCGCTGGCTTAGCGCTGCTGGCCATGCTTTACTGGCCGGCGATGTTTGTCGCCACGCACCTGCCAATCCGGACGACGCCCGTCGGCGATCCCTATTCGATTGACAAGCTCGAGCACCTGACTGCTTTCGCGGCGCTGGCGGCGCTGCTCAACGCGCTAGCGGCGGCGATCGGTTTGCGGTCTTGGAACCATTCGGCTGCGATTGTTTGCTTCATTGCCGTATATGCCATGTTGGACGAAGCGACGCAGCTTAGCCCACGAACGCCGGAAGTGCTCGATTGGCTGGCGGATGTGATTGGCGCGACCCTCGGCGTCGGTCTTTATTCGTTGATCGCTCGGTTTTGGTTCGTCACTTCGCGGGCGGAGCGGCCCGCTGAGTGATGACATCGCCGGTGGCCCGCTGCAAGACTAACTTTGAGTCGCTGCTGGCTCCAGCGGCTCGATTTTCATGACGTGGTCTGGCGAGAGCCAAACGATTCTCTTGGCCAATCCTTCGGGGTCACCAGGCCGCGCAGTGCCAAGTCCGAGCACCTCTTCGGTCACCCACAACAACTCCGGATGATGAACCGGGTGTCGATCTCCATTCGTGAGAACGAGCACAAATGGCTTGAATGGAATTCGCTTTAGTAAGCCTTTAATTTGTTCGGGCGCCATGTCGCTACCTCTCTACAATTGAATTCTAACAATGCAACTCCTCGCGGCTATTGATGATCAACCAAGGCACTCCGCAGGGTCATCAAATATGCGATTAAATCCGCGAACTCATCGGCAACGACAATCTCGCCGACGTTGGCCGGCATCAGCGACAGCGGCGTTTTTTGCTGTTCTTCGATATCGCTCTTCGCGATCGAGAATTCTTTGCCTTGAGCGTCCGCGAAGACAAGTTGCTGATCCTCCTCGCGGCGAACGAGGCCACTGACGACGCGGCCGTCAGACAGCCGCAGCGTTGTCGTGCGAAAGGCCACATCCACATTGCGATTGGGATCGAGCGTGTCTTCCAGCAGTCGATCGAGGCCGCGGTTGCCGATGCCGTCGAGTTGCGGACCGACCGTGGCGCCTTTGCCGGCAATTTGATGGCAGGCGGCACAGTGCTTCGTGAAGACGGCCTGGCCGCGCTCGACATTCGTCCCGGCCCGGGCAAACGCGCGGCGGCGCTCAATGATTAACGCATCGAGAATGGCATCCGCGGGTGGCAGCTTCGAGGTAATCGCGCTAGCACGCTGGTCGAGTTCTGTATTTCTCAGGGTGCCGAGCCTGGTGCTGACGTTGGGCGCGAGCAGCAGGCGTGGCGAGGCCTGGCCATTTTCGATAAGGGACAGCAGCGCGCCGGCGCCGATCGCATCGCCGGCCAGATTCTCGGCGAGGGTGGTTTGCAGTCGCATCGGGACGCGCTTCATCACCTCACGAAGCGCTTCCATGAGCAGTTGATCACCGCGCTGCGCGATAGCCCGGCCAACCATTGCTCGCAATTCATCGGGGACCAGAGGATCGGCCAGTGCCGCGGCCAGCGCGGCTGTCCGTGCATCCGGATTGAGGGCAACGAGGGCTTGCGCGATCGCAGTGCGAGCCGGGGATCCGGTGTTGGGAGCGGCAACAAGGCTGACGAGCTGCGGCTGCAACGACCGCAGTTTGAGTTTGCCGATGATATCAGCCGCGAGCTGCTGTTGCTTTGGCGCGTCGCTAGGGTTCAGCGCCGCAAGTGAAAAGCGGCCAACGGCGAGCCAAGCATAGGCGTTGCCGGCGTCGCCATCGATGAGTTCGATAAAGCCCTGTTTCCCAGCGCGTTTTTTCAAATCCCAGGCGAATTGGCGGGCGGTGTCGTTGCGCGGCGGACGGGACTCGGCGAGAATTTCGTGCGTCTTTGCGTCGCGTAGGCGGACGTAATTACCCTCATTCATTTGGGCGGGAGGGCGACCGCTGTGGCCGGCGCACCAGAAGCTGAGCTTTTCTGGTAGTTCAAAAGTGCCGCTGCGATAAATGCCCGTCCGCTGCTCGCCTCGCGGCAGGCTAGAGAAGAAAAGCGAGATCTTATCACCGTCGCGGCTGGGCCGTGGCGCAGTGACCCAAGGGTTTTCCGATTCGGGCAGGCCCTCGATGGGGATGGCGGTCCAAGGAAGGCGGTCGTCGTCGTCGCTCATTAGTAACCTGGTCGCGACTTCTTCCGCCCATCGATTAAGCTCAGCTGCATCCACGCTGCGACGCTGCCGCAGTCCATCTGCCAGCGACTGAATAATCTGCGCTTGAAGATCGAGATCAGCCGCGGCCTTTTGCCTGCCAATCCGAACCACGTCAGGAATCACGGCGGTATCTGCATAGCGGGCGACGTGCTGCAGATATTCCGTCAAGTTGTCGTCGTGTGTTTCGAGATAGCGCAGCAGAATTGCGGCCCCCGTCGCAGTGGGGACTGAAACGCAAACGGAGGCTACCTCGCCTAAGTGCGTATCGCTCAGTTTCAGCTCATCGAGCGCAGCCGCCGATGGAAGTGCCGCGACGTGATCGCGAATCGCCATCCGAATTGTGTGCCGCAAATGATTATCGGCAACAGCCGTGGCTTGGTATCGCGCCAGGAGCGTGAGAATCTGATCTGGACGCGGATGCCGCCCGACTGCGTCGGCTGCGGCGCGCGCGACGAACATCTGCCCATGAGTCAACCAGCGAAGTGCAAACTCGCGCTGGTTATCATCCCACTCTTGCCGCTCGGCCAGGATTTTCATCACGTGCGTCATGTCCCACGGGGAGCCGCGAAATTCGGTCCGCAGCAGATCGTCCGCCGTCAGCGCGTCGTTGCTATCGAGCAACCACAAAATGTGACGAACGATTTTCTGGCTGGAGAGCTTGTCCCATGCATTGCGGACCGTCTGCAGTGCCTGCGGGCCGCGGTCACGGAGCAGGGACAACGCGCGCAGGTCGTTCGGCTGCTCGCTCAGGTGCTGAAGAAGTCGCTCATTGTTCAGCTCCGCGAGGTTTGCCGGCGTCTTCGCCGACTTCGTCTTGGGATCGTCGCCTTTATAAACCACCCGCCAAATTCTCCCGCTTGTGCGGTCCCGCCCCGGATGCGGCAGCGGGACTTCATAGTGCCCGATAATGCGGTTGTAGAAATCGAGGATGTACATCGCGCCGTCGGGACCGAGGTGAATATCGACGGGGCGGAACCACGGGTCGCTGGTGGTGAGGAAGTCGGGCTGTTCAATGGCTTTGATCGTGCTGCCGTGATATTCAGGCTTGTTGCGGTTGATGCGGCTGGTCATGACGTTGCCGCTGTAGAAATCGCCGCGGAAGCTCTCGGGAAAATTTTCGCCGCTGTATTTGACGAGGCCGCAGATGGCGGTGCTGCCGTGGAGGTGGTCCATCATGGGCGGGACGAAGCCGAGGCCGTCGTGCGGCTTGCCGAAGCTGGGATAATACCCGCCGCGAAGAAGCTGATAGATGGGCGTGGAGTGGCAGTCGGCCGTGAAGATGTTGAAATACTCGTCAAAGCACATGCCGAAGGGATTGACCTGGCCGTGCGTGAAATGCTCGATGCGATTGCCGTCGAGCTGAAAGCGAAACACGTTGCCCGACTGCATGTGAACTTCGTGGCCATCGCGGCCCTTCACGCGGCTGTCGTTGTTGAAGCCATGGCAGGCATAAACCCAGCCATCCCAGCCGCGGCGAAAACTGTTGACCATGCCGTGCGTATCGCGGCTGGTGTCGAATGGGCCGTAGAGCACCGATCGCTTGTCGCACACGCCGTCGCCATCGGTGTCCTCGAAATGCCAGATGTTCGGAATGCTGAACGCAACGCAGCCGCCCTTCCACGGGCAGATGCCCATCGGGATGTTGAGGCCGTCGGCGAACACGGTCATCTTTTCGAAGCGGCCATCGCCGTCGGTATCCTCCAGGATGCGGATCGAGTCTTTGGCCGGTCGATCAGACGGCGCGGCGTAGGGATATTCGACCGTGCAGGTCAGCCAAATCCGTCCCCGCTCATCGAAGGCCATATTCAGCGGCTTCTGAATATCGGGCTCGGCGGCGACGAGGTTGATCTCGAAGCCCGGCGGAAGCTGAAAGGCTTTTTTCTCGTCGGCGGGGGAGAGCCAGGGGGTCGTGCGAACGCCGGCGGCGAAGGGGTCGTCTTGGGCGGGGCAGGCAGTGGCCAGTAGCACGAGCATGGCAAGCGCGAAGCGCGCAATGCCGACGGCGAATTGACTGGAACGCATAGTGAAATGAACTGGCTGGTCGTATTTTTTTCTCGATTAAATTCGCGTCATTCTATCCGTCTATCCGTAAACATCACGTCGATGCCCAATAGCAACAACTTCAACACGGTGGTCTGCATCCACAACGGTATAGAGCACGCGGTAAACGCCAACACGAATTCGGTACTGATCCGACCCACGAAGCTTCCGACATCCGCGGGGCCTTGGCTCTTGCTCTAGCGACAACAGCGCCTTCGTAACACGCTGAAAAATATCCCGCGGCAAGCGATCCATTTCTTTCTCGGCGGATCGCTTGATCCGAACAGCGTAGCGAGGGCCGTTGCTCATTTGCGGCGGCGCTCCGCCAGATAAACGCGAAGTGGACGAGACGGCTCGTTCTTGCGTTTGGCGAACGTTGCCAGGTCGAGCAAATCGCGACGCAGCGCGCGGTCGCCAGCAATCCCTAAGAGGACGGCGTCGCGCTGGGACTTGGTCAGCGATTTAAAGGCGGTGAGAAACTCCTTTGCAGTCGTTTGCGTTTTCGCACCCATCGTCTCGGCCTTTCGCGTTTATCGAAGCGATCAAACTATACTACAGCAACATGCTACCGGGAGCAATTCTTGCATGTCCCCTACCGACTTGATGCACGCCATCGACACGCAGCTTAGCCATGTGTGGATGGTGCGCGCGTTTGTGAAGCATAGCGACGAAGCGGCGGAGGATGAGGAATTAGCGGAGGTGCATCGAGAGCTGTACGACTTCATGCTGGCGCTAGGAGGTTCGCTGAAAGAAAACAACGCCGAGGAGTATTTCAAGCTGGCGAAAAAGAAATTCGGGAAGCTGAAACGGGCGACGGAGCTCTTTGAGCGGATTCAACCCGAGGTCAGCCAGCACACGAATTTTCAAATGGCGGTGGCGTCGCTCAAGGCGGCGGTGGCGGAAATCGAGCGATTGCTAATCGCCGCACCCTGATCACACACTCAGCTACCCGCGATTCACCGCCGACATACTCATCACTCACCACTCAACACTCACCTACTCACCACTCTCCTGCTACTTCACCTGATCCACTTCCATGTGGTACCAGACGTTGCGAAGGCCGAGAGATTGCGTGGGCATGTCGGCGAGATAAAAAGTGCCGGCGAGCTTGATCCGGCGGGGAGAATAGGCGAGGCGTTCCTTCCCCTCTTTGACCACGACCTCGATCATGTCGGTCGGCTTGGGTTGGCCGCCGAAGCAGCAGGTGCCCATGTCCGGCACAAGGATGAAGTGGTTCACCTTGCCCATGCTGGCCACGCCGGGGTGCATATAGCCCTTGATGAAGACCGGCTTGCCGCTCAGCTCAGCCGCCCGCGGTGGAACCGGATATTCGGGCTGTTCAGGATCGGGCTGCAGCTCCCAAAACCCGGTGCGAGTGTAGCCGTCGGGCACTTCAGTGGTGTAGGTCAATGCTGCCGATGCCGTGCCGGCGACCATGCAGAGCAGCCCGCCAAATAGGCCGAAGCGTGCCAGCCGCACACCGGTGTATTCGCTGGGGAAACGGCGGATGGTCCGGCCGCCGACAAAGCCCAAGATGAGCGCGACCGCGCCGAACAAAGCGCCCAGCAGACCCAGCGGTACCGCATCGCCGACCTGAAATTTCATGGAGACTAATGCCAGCACCACGAGCGGCAGGCTAATCGCAGCCATGACGGCCGAGATGATCGCCGAGCGGCAAATGGCGCGGTAGGGCGCCAGCTCGGCGTCGGGAGTGGCGGCAAAGTTGGTCAGCGCGGTCATCACGTGGGGCAGACATTCTTGTCTGCCATAGAATTGCGACATTGTGCTCTCGTGCATGACAGGCAGGAATGCCTGCCCCACATTACCGCGGTCCGCGCAGGACGGACCACTGCACCAGGAGCAGGGCCGCTCCTACCATCCCTGGTACGCCCAATAGGACCCACGGGTTCGCTGGGGAAAGGGGCGTTTTGCGAACCGCGGCGGCCTGGCTGACGCCCTCGTTCAGGCCATTGGCCATCTGTTCCCCCGCATCAACAGGTGGAAGTGGCGGACGGCTCATCGCCAGCATGGTGCCGCTGGTCGGCATCGGTTGCGGCTCGACGGATGCGATCGGGGAGGGAGGTGTTGGAGGAGCAGCCTGCGACGATTTTTCGGCCGCGGGGGCCGGAACGGCGCCGGGGAACATGTTCGCTCGCCGGACAGCCGAGGGATCGATCTTCTCGCACTGGTCGAGCAACTCTTTGGCCTTGGGCAGCGGACAAGCCCGCAGGTAGTTCACGACCGGTACACGAACCCAACTATTCTTATCGGTGGCTGTTTTGTAGAGCTCAAAGAGCCGATCCATCACCGACCAATCTTCCCATTTCGCAAGGTCAGGAATCACGAGGTCGGCCAGCTCCGGCCGCTGCAGCATTGGATGCAGCGCTTTGACGAGCTTCTTGGCGTCAATCACACCGCCTTCGCTGCCGTGAAAGCGAATCGCCATGATCGCGGCGTACGTGTCGGCATAATCTGCCTTGTCGTTGGCCAGGAACAGCTTCTCGACGAGCGGCAGGCCCGCTTCGCCCTTCAGCGTCAAGTAGCACGCGATGAGCGCGTCGAGGCCCGATTTCGCTTTGCGGTCGCTCGACGTCATGAACTCCTCGATCATTGGCAGGTCCTGCTGCGTACCTGTAATGCCTAGAATGACGAGATAGAGCCGTCGGCGGCTGGCTGGAATATCCTGGTTCTTGATCCACGCCACGACCTGATCGTGATGGAGCTGCTCTTTGATCGATTTGAGCTGGGCGTAGGGCGCCCGGGCAAACTCGTCGTAGGCGTCGCGTGCCAGCATCTCATCCGCGTCTTCCAGATATTGCTGAAAGAACACCAATCGCTCGGGGCCATCCTTCGGCAGCTTGACCAGGTCGATCAGATACTTAATACCGCGGTCGGTCAAAGGCAGCGGCGTGGACCACATCGTTTGCGGCGGCGAGATGCCCATCACGAGAAACGATTTGCCGATCGTGCCGTCGCCGAAATAGAGCGTTTCGAATTTTTCTTTCTCCTTGACTAGCCCCTCGCCTTTGACAATTTGCGTGACTTCGAACGTCGCCTTCTGAATGTCGTCGCCCGGCTTGTTCGATTGCGGCGGCAGCTTCACGAGCTTCGCGATCACCGCGACGTCCATCGTCCCCAGCTCTTCGCTGAACGTTTGCGAAGCAGCGCTGCAAAACGGGCAGGCTATGGCGAGCCTGCCGCTCAACATGCCTGCGAGAAGTGCGATAGCCGCCGCCAACCATGCCTTGTTTTGCCGCCGCATACTTTCCTCCGAATCTGCACGCCACGGGCCGCTGCCCTTAATATACCGCTAGCAATAGCGGCTTTTGGGCGCGGACCAACCAGCCATTATATTATCGACCGGCCGGCGGGTCGCTCAATTGGTCAAGCCGCCGCTAAGTACTTTGCCTGCCCTGCAATCGCCGGTAAGATCAAATCTCTCATTTTGCGGGGCGAATCGGATGTCGGTGCTCGATTGGGTCAGCTCGCGAGTCTTCAAGCTCGTTCACGGCAATAACCTTGTCTATAACACCTGCTGGGAAGACCCGCGGCTGGATCGTGTCGCGCTTGAAATTCACCCGGACGACACGATTCTCGTCATCACGTCGGCTGGCTGCAATGCGCTCGACTACGCACTGTGTGAGCCGCGGCACGTCTATGCGGTCGATATGAATCCGCGGCAAAACGCGCTGTTGGACCTGAAGATCGCCGCGATCAAGACGCTGGAGTTCGAAGACTTCTTCCGGCTATTTGGCTATGGATTTCATCCGGAAGCTCGCCGGCTCTATCAGCGGCGAATGCGCCCGGCGCTTTGTGAATGGTCGCAAATCTGGTGGGACAAGTGGATCAAGTTCTTCAATAATCCGAAGCGCACGTTCTATTACCGCGGCGCGAGCGGCGCGTTCGCGCGGCTGATTCGGATTTATATCGACCGCATGGTTCGCGTGCGGCAGCACATTGATGCGATCCTGGAAGCGAAGTCGCTCGCTGAGCAGCGCGAGATTTATGATCGGCATCTATGCGAGCGGTTCTGGTCGCGCTCGATGCGGTTTGCGATGAACCGCGATACGACGCTGTCGATGGTCGGCGTGCCGAAAGACCAGCGGCGGCAGGTCGAAACGCAATACGCCGGCGGCATCGTCAAGTTCGTGCAGGACGCCGTGGAGGCAGTCTTTTGCAAGCTCCCGCTGTCTGACAATTACTTCTGGCGCGTCTATCTGAAGGGCGAGTATAGCCGTGGGTGCTGTCCAGAATATCTCAAGGCCGAAAACTTTGAGCGGCTCAAAGGCGGGCTCGTGGATCGCATCAGCACCCATACGAATTCTTTACAGGGCTTTCTCGATCGGCACGACGGCCCCATTTCCCGCTATGTGCTGCTCGACCATATGGATTGGCTGAGCTCTAAGCTCTTTCCGCTCCTGGAGCTGGAATGGCAGGCGATTATTCGCCATGCCGCCCCAAACACGCGGGTGATTTGGCGCAGCGGCGGACTGAAGACGGATTTCATCGACCGCGTGAATGTTTCGACCAACGGCCACACTCGCAAGCTGCCCGAGCTGCTCACCTTTCACCGCGACCTGGCCGCCGAGCTGCACCAAATCGATCGGGTGCACACCTACGGCAGCTTTTATATTGCTGACCTTTCCGTCTGATGGGGAAGCACCAAATCACAAGCATCAAATCACAAACAAATCCCAACAAGAATCTCCAATGACCAAAAGACACAGCCGTTTCCGTCATTCGCATTTGCGGTTTTGAATTTGTTTGGTCATTGATGCTTGGTCATTGGTCATTCTTCTGATGGGCTTCGCCTCTGACCTTCGCATTCTTTACCATCTCGCGCTGAAGCCCGTGCGCGGCAAGGACCACGCTGCGCGGATGGAGAGTTTTTACGCCGGCCAGGCGGGCGCTTATGACGATTTTCGCAAGCGACTGCTGAAAGGTCGGCAAGAGCTGTGGAATTTGATCCCGCCGCCCGAAGGCGGAACTTGGGTCGATATGGGAGGCGGCACCGGCGCAAATCTCGATTATTTTGGAGAGTCCATCAACCGGCTTGGCAAAGTGTACGTCCTGGATTTATCACACTCGCTTTTGGGAATCGCCGGGCAGCGGATTGCAGACAAGGGTTGGACCAACGTTGAAACGGTCGAAGCCGATGCGACAACGTTTCAGCCGGCTGGTGGCCCGGTCGATGTCGTCACGTTTTCCTACTCACTGACGATGATCCCCGATTGGTTCGCGGCGATCGAAAACGCGCTGGCAATGCTCAAGCCGGGCGGTACGATCGGCGTCGTCGATTTTTACGTTTCGCGCAAATACGCCGGCGCCGGCCTGGCGCGGCATGGCTGGTTCACGCGTAGTTTCTGGCCCACGTGGTTCGCGCTCGATAACGTTTTCCCCTCGGCCGACCACATTCCTTTCCTGCATCGCCACTTCGACGTCCTGCACTTTCAAGAGCACCGCGCCAAGGTGCCATACATCCCGCTGGCTCGAGTGCCTTACTATCTCTT
>Ga0136846_1227655_pt1 | contig 15771 bp, 13 predicted proteins | sample HopSoiMetagenom2_FD_96841 | JGI IMG/M metagenome (GOLD analysis project Ga0136846, IMG submission 96841) | Grasslands soil microbial communities from Hopland, California, USA - 2 Assembly 2016 (version 4) | ecosystem: Environmental > Terrestrial > Soil > Grasslands | place: USA: Hopland... | reverse complement strand
CGCAGCATCACCGCCGGTAAGCACGGACTGTCGTACCTGACCGTCCACCGGCGCCGTCCCGGCCTGCAGATCAGAACGCGCCCCACCACCTGAACGCACAAACGCTTTCCGCCGAGCCACACTTCGCAACCGACCCAGTTGCCATCGGCCACGCTCATAACGGACGCCACAGTTGGGAACCTCCAGAGGGAGGAGGTGATGGCGTTGACGCGTAAGGAATGCCGCGTGGAGTCGGGACGAGGCCGACCGTCGATACATTACTCCGGGACGATGCTGGGGCGGGACGAGCTCGCCGTTGCCCTCGGCGCGGTGGCGCGTGAGCTGCAACAGGCCAAGAGTACGCACCTGCTGTTCGGCGCGGTCGACGCCGCGGTGGAGCTGATCCCAGGTGCCGAGCACGGATCGATCGCGGAGGTTCGGAGACAGTCCCGGATCGTGCCCAAGGCGGAGTCCAGTGAGCTTGCACGCCAGGTGGATCTCCTGATGCAGGAGACCGGTCAGGGCCCGTGCCTGGAGGCGATCTGGGAGAACCAGACCGTCCGCGTGGACGACACCGCTGCGGAGCTGCGGTGGCCGAAGTTCTCCCGGCGCGCGGCCGAGGCCGGCGTGCGGAGCATGCTGTCGTTCCAGCTGTACGTCGCGGGTGGCAACCTCGGTGCTCTGAATGTCTACAGCAGCCGGCCCGGCGCCTTCTCGGACGAGTCGGAGCACGTCGGCCTGCTGGTGGCGACGCACGCCGCGGTTGCCTTGGCGGGCGTCCAACGGCGGGACCAGCTCGAGGATGCCGTCGACACGCGGGATCTGATCGGCCGGGCGATCGGCATCGTTATGGAGCGCTACACGATCACAGGTGATCGGGCGTTCGCGACGCTGACCCGGTTGAGCCAGCAGTCGAACCGCAAGCTGCGTGACATCGCCGCCGAGATCGTCCGTGACACCGAAGCCGCTGGCGACCAGCTGCGCGGGTAGACGCGGCGCTTCTTCGCCGCCAACGATGCTCGCCGCATCGAATGCGCTAGATGCGCCGGGACGTCCAGTGGCGCCATCTCCTGAGCCCCCGTTCTCAGGAGAGGACAACCGCTACTGCGGACGTCCCAGGTCACGGACCTGGGCGACCCCTGGTGCTGACTGTCTAACCCCAGGAGTCTGGGCCCGCGCCAAGCCGCGGCCGGACGCCAGCCTTGGCAGGCTCGGTTCCCCCGAGCGTCAGCTCTATGCCAACAGGTTCGGCACAACTCCCCATCCCTGTGAGTCCACCGCCTCGGCGTCGAGGAGAGATCGGGGCTTCTGATGGTCGAAAGTGAGACCGCTTACCGGGTTCGGCTGTCGCGGGCGCCAGGTGCTCGGTTGCCGCAGGACGCGGTGTCGGTTGCGTGGCCGACGAAATGGCACAACCCGTACAAGCCCGCGCAGCGGTCGCCCGAGGCGAACGCGGCCGCCGTCGAGGCCTATCGCCGCCACCTGCGTGAGCATCCCGAGTTGGTCGAGGCTGCCCGCGTCGAACTGGTCGGCAAACGACTCGCCTGCTGGTGCCCGCTCGACCTGCCCTGCCACGCCGACGTGCTGGCGACCGTCCGCGACGGCGCCGACCCCTGACCGTTCGCACCGCGGGCCGTCTTGGGCGGGCGGTTCAGTTCTTGTGGTGGGCGAGGGCTGCGGCGGCCTGGAGGGAGACGACGTGGGCGAGGTTCACGGACCCGGTGGTGAAGGTGTGGGGGGAATCGTCGTACCAGGTGATGGACCCGACGGTCTCGTCGTACGTGTCCAGCCGGGTGCTGAGCAAACTGCGGATGCCGAGGGCGACGACGTGCGGGCGCCAGGCCTGCCAGCGGTCCTCCGACGCGGTGTCGTCGACCAGGACCGCCTCGAGGCCGGAGTTCGAGAGGCACAACCAGCAGGGGCCCTGACGCAGGTCGACCTGGAGGTGGTCGGCCTCGTCGGCGGCGAGGTCGGTCGCCTGCACGGACTCGAACTCATTCGCGCCGTGGCACAGCAGCAGACCCGCATGCCGGCAGGGAACGGCCGCCTTCGCGAGCGAGAGCACCGTCGCGAAGATCTCCTTCGGTTCCGTCTGGTGCAGCAGGGGTCTCGCCCCCTCGGCGAACTCCCTGGCCAGCTGACCGTGCATGATCCCGTCCAATCAACCGATCACCGGGTACACCGTCCGACACTTCATCATGATCACGTTCTGCGGTCTTGGGAAGCCGGTACTCCAGCCGCTGACACGCGAGGCCGGTCAGGGCCGCGGTCAGCCCGACCGTGAGCCAGCCGGCGCGGTGGTTGAGTGGATCGCCCGTCGCGGTGGCGACGCCGATTGCGACCGCGACCATCACCGCGGTGCCCAGCTGCGCGGCCGTGTTGAGCAGCCCCGTAGCCGTCGCCTGCTCCTCGGACTCGACCGCCGTACCGAGGGCATAGGCGGCGACTGCTCCGATTCCGTTGCCGGCGCCGGCCAGCACGAGAGCGCTGAGTACGACGACCACTCGCGGGTGCCACGCGGCAACGAAAGCGCCCGTCCCGATCGTTGCCAGTCCGACCAGCAGGACCGTCCTCGGTGTCGCGCGCTGCAGCAGCCGGCCGGCGGCTGCCGCTCCGCCGACCACCGCGAAGCTGAAGGGCAGGATCATCAGACCCGCACCAGCAGGACCAAGCCCGCGCACGTCCTGGAAGTACAGCGTCGTGAGCACCACCAGCGGACTTGTGGTGGCCGTGACGCCGAACGATCCGATGATTCCGGCAAGCACCCGTGGCCGGTGCCGGATCGCGGCCGGGACGAGACGCGTCGCGGTACGCCGTTCTCGCAGCAGCAGTGGAGGTACGACGACAGCGGCGACAGCCATGAGCAAACCCGCTACCAGCCAGGAGTCCGTGACCGCGTTGGCTGCGGCAACGATCGCGGCGACGGACAGGATCTGCAGCACGATCGACATCAGATTGAGCGGCTTCCGCTCGGTCGTCGACGGCTCGTCCGCAGACACGAGACGAGCAAGGACGAGGGCGAGTACGGCGACTGCACCCAGACTCGCCCAGAAGATGACCCGCCACCCGAGACTGGAAGTGACGAGTCCGCCGACGAGTAAGCCGGACGCTCCGGCCAGTCCACCCGTCGCGTTCCAGGCGCTCAGTGCGCGGTCGCGTGACTTCCCTGAACCAACGGGCTTCATGAGCAGCACGAGCGCATTGGGTACCGAAGTCGCCGCGCCTGCTCCTTGCAGGAAGCGGCCGGCAAGGAGCCATGCCGGTGCCTGGGCGGCGGCGCAGAGCACGCACCCCAGCGCGAACAGCGCGAGCCCGCCGAGCAGGACGCGCCGCGGGCCGTACCGGTCGCCGAGTCGGGCGCCGAGGAGCAGGAAGCCGCCGAATCCCACCGCGTACGCCGGGACCAGCAGGCCGGCGTCCGTCGCCGAGCCGTGGACTGCCGCGAGCATTCGCGGCAGTGCGGCGACGACAACGGTCACGCCCATCACGTCGATGAACTGCACGGCGCACAGCGTCACGGTTCTGATCCGGTGGTCAGCCATACCGCCACGCTAAATTAACGGTTTTGGAACTGTAAAGCGTTAGCGTGTCGAGGTAGAGTTCCTGGTGTGAGTCAGACGCCCAGTTGGACGTGGCTCGAGGGTTATCCCGCGCTCGACTTCGCCAACACCGTGATCCGGCGTGGCTGGAACGAGATCGAACTGATCCGCGCGCCGGCCGACCTCGAGTCGTGGCTCGACGCAGCGGCGCTGCCGGCGCCCCGGCCCGAGAAGGTCACGGAGTCCGAGCTGGCAGCGTTTCTCGGTCTGCGCGATCCGGCGCTACGCCTGCTCCGGGCGGCGGCGGGCCACGGCAGTTGGGACGTCGACGACGCGGAGGCGATCAATCAGGCGCTGGCTTCGGTCCCGGAGATCGAAGCGCTCGGCGGAGCGCCCGGGATCGTCGAGTCACGACCCCTCGGCGCACCCTCGACGTTCGAACTGCTCCTGGCCCGCCTGGCGCGCGAGGTCCGGGAGGTGCTGACCACTGGGGTCGAGGAGTTGGCGCTCTGCGACGCCCCCGGGTGCGGTCAACTGTTCTTCCGCCGCCGCCCGAACCAAGCGTGGTGCGGCCCGCCCTGCGGCACCAGGGCCCGCGTCGCCCGCCACCAGCAGAAACACCCGGCCAACTGACCTCCCCTCGGTAGCGTCTGGTCACCCTGGAAAACGCCCCGGCACAGCATCGACGGCGTTTGCCATCCGGGTCAGCATCTCGGTGAGGATGACGTCGCCGGTGCCGAAGTTGAGGCGTACGAACGTGGTGGCTGCCGGGTCGTAGCTGCGGCCAGGACTGAGAGCTACTCGTGAGCGTTCGAGGAAGAACGCGGCGGGATCGGTTCCGAGGTTCGCCGCGGAGCAGTCGAGCCAGGCGACGTACGTGGCCTGTGGAGGAGTCCAGGCGACGCCGGCGGGTAGTTGCTCGTCGATCAGCGCGCGGTTCTTGTCGAGTTGGTGAAGTACGTCGTCGAGCCATGCGTCGCCTGCCGAGAACGCGGCTTCGGCTGCCAGCACTCCGAGCAGGCCGGCCTGGTCAGGAGTGATCGTCAAGCGTCGGACGAGATCTTGTGCCCGGTCCGACGCGGTCACCACGAGCGCGGCCTTGAGGCCGGCCAGGTTGAAGGCTTTTGATGCCGAGGTCAACGAAATGCCGCAGTGCCGGGCCGCCTCGGACACTTCGAGCCAGGGTTGGTGCTCCGCGCCGGGAAGGACCAACGGTGCGTGGATCTCGTCGGCGAGCACCCAGGTGTCGTACTGCGCGCAGAGTTCGGCGATCTGGGCCAGCTCGGTCCGCGGAAGAACGCGGCCGGTGGGGTTGTGCGGGTTGGCGAGGATCAGCACGTTCAATCCGTCGCGCAACCGGGCGGACAGCAGCTCGAGATCGAACGAGCCATCGGGTCGCAGTGGCAGTGGCACCAGCGAGAACCCGGCCGGAGGCAACTGTTCCAGGAACGGTGGATAGGCGGCGGTCGCGAAGCCCACCGATCCCGCGGGGGCGATCACCCGGCACAGCTCGATGAGCCCGATCATCACGTCCGGCACCAGGGTCAGCCGATCCGGATCGACCGACCAGTGCAGTCTCCGCTGCGCGAAACCGGCGAACGCGGACGCGAGGGAGGACGGTAGGCCGGACGTGTAGCCGAGGTCGCTGCGCCGGACGGCATCGTGCAGTACTGCCGCGATCGGTTCTGCCAGCTCGAAGTCCATCTCGGCCACCGTCGCGGCGATGACTCCGTCGGCGTGACCGAACCACTTCTCACTCCGTCGCCGCTGCAATTCCTCCAGTGCCGGTACGCGTGGCATGGTCCTCCTCGGTGTGCTGTCGTCGTACCTCAGGTACCCCGAGGCCGGGTCGAGGATCCTCCAGAACCCGTGCGGATGGGTGTGGTCGGGGCCTCGACTCCCGCAGGGTGCCCACGTAGTCTGCGATTTGGCGAGTAGGAGGTTGGGGATGAACCAAGGCTTGCTGAACTCGTTGACGGAGGCCGAGCGGATGCTCGTGGCCGGGACCGAACGAGATGTGCTGAAAGGCCTGGACGAGGACGAGCTTCTCGACCTGCATCAGCGGATCCGGCGGGTGCGGACGAAGTACGTGAAGAACTACCGGCGGGGCGCGAGCTCCGCCGTTGCCGAAGCCGGTGGGCGCGGGATGTCGTACGCCAGGAACCAGCGCGATCGGGACAAGGCGGAGCTGTTCGAGTCTGTCCTCGCGAGAGTGAGTCGCGAGGTCGCCGTGGCCGCGAACCGGGCGTCGATGCAGCTGCGGAGCGAGCGGATCGAGGCGGCCCGGGCGGCCAAGTCCGGCGCGCCGGAGATGCGTACGGCCGACCCGCTGCCGCCCCCGACGGTCACCAGGGCACGGACGACGAAAACCACCGGCGGGCTGAAGAAGGACGCGTCGACCAAAGCCGCCGGCGCCCGTCGGCAGGCAAAGCGCGACAGCCGCTAGTCGAATGTTCGGCGTGGGGATCGAGGGGTCTACCGGATTCAGACGGTAGGGGAATCACCCGAATCGGGGGATTTCGAGCGGTGATCGGGTGGGGTTTGCTGGTGCGGCGTCAGCCGGGAGGTGCCGAGATGCACGACGGGGACAGTGCGGACACAGGGGACACAGGGGCCGCCAGACCGTTGCGTCGGGGCAGGGCGGCGAAGGCCCTGGTGATCGGTGCCGCGCTGGTGCTGGTCGGCCTGGCGTACGCCGTACTGCTGCCGCGCAACGCCGCGGGCGCCGACAGCCCGCAGTCCGATCAGATCGAGGAAGGCCGCCGACTGTTCGCGGTCGGCTGCTCGAGCTGTCACGGCCTGAACGCGGAGGGCGGCACCGACGGCGAAGGCCGGGTCGCCGGTCCCTCGCTGATCGGTGTCGGCGCGGCCGCGGTGGACTTCCAGGTCAGCACCGGACGGATGCCGGCCGCGCAGACCAAGGCGCAGATCCCGCAGAAGCCGCCCGTTTACACCCCGGAGGAGACCGCGGCGCTGGCCGCCTACGTCGCCTCCCTCGCTCCCGGGCCCGCCATTCCCGCGGCCGAGTCGTACGACGTCAGTAAGGTCACCGACGAGCAGATCGTCCGGGGCGGGGAGCTGTTCCGAACCAACTGCACGGCGTGCCACAACTTCGCCGGCAGCGGCGGAGCACTGCCCAACGGTCGCTACGCGCCTTCCTTGATGCACACGACGCCGCGGAACATCTACCAGGCGATGCTCACCGGCCCGCAGCAGATGCCGGTCTTCTCCGACGATGTCCTGCTGCCGGAGGACAAGCGCGCGATCATCGCCTACATCGTTGCCCTCCAGCAGAGTCACCAGCCCGGAGGGTTCGGCCTCGGACGGCTCGGGCCTGTGTCCGAAGGCCTGTGGGGATGGTTCATCGGCATCGGCCTGCTCATCGTCGTCGCTGTCTGGATCGGCGCCAAAGTTCCTCGGCTGCATCGCCCGGGTGGCCGCGGCGACAGCGAACCAAAGCCCTGAACCGTCGAAAGCTTCGCTCTGCCGCAATCGTGTCCGACCGGATACTCTCGAAGCTTCGAAGACGCACGAGTGAGGAAAGCGCAGGAGCGAGGACAGGCACCAGACACGCCGCCCACCCAGGGGAGGGGTGATGCGCGTGACGAGCCCAGGACCGGACCCAGCACGCGAGGAGTTCCGAGGGAGCGTCGACGGACAGACACCGCGTCCGCCGCTCACGTTGGTGACCCGCGAGCGGTTGCACTCCGCGCTCGACCTCGGTGTCCGCTCGCCGCTGACCCTGGTGGTCGCGCCGGCCGGCACCGGCAAGACGGTGCTGCTGTCCGACTGGGTGCTGCGCCGGCGGCGCTCCGCGAAGCCGGTCGTCTGGGTTCCTGGACAGACGCCGAAGGTCCTGCACGAGTTCCTCGAGCGGGCCGAGGGGACCGGCGGAGCGCTGGTCCCAGATCCGATCGTCGTCGACGACGCCCATCTGTTGCCACCGGCGACGGTTGCCGAGGTGTCGCGCGTGCTGCAGCGCGCGCCGCAGGCGGTCCGGCTGCTGTTCGCCACCCGGTACGACCTTCCGTTGCCGGTGCCCGAGCTCGAGGTCCAGGGGATGGCGCTGACCCTGCGTTCGCGGGACCTGCGCTTCAACGATGCGGAAGCCACCGCGCTCGTGCAGGCGCACGCCGGGAACGCGACCGCCGACGACATCACGCTGGTCCAGGAGAAGACGGCCGGCTGGGCCGCCGCTCTGGTTCTGGCTGCTCGCATGCTGCAGGCGTCCGGCGACATCGTGTGGCCCCTGGTCAACCAGCGGCCCGTGCTCGACCTGCTGCTCGGCGAGACGCTGAACACCCTCGACGAGCAGGTCCAGACAATGCTGTTGAGCACCTTCGGCACCACCTCCCTGACGGGACGGTTGGCCTCTGTGCTGAGCGGTGACGCGGAGGCCGGGTCGATGCTTGCCGACCTGGCCGCCAGCGGCCTGCTCGTCACGGCGTACGCCGATGATCCGGGCCACGACCCGCTCTACCGGTACCACCCCCTGCTGGTCGAGCTGCTGCGGCGGCGGATCGCCGCCAGCGTCGAGGACCGGCGGCTGGTCGTCGCGGCGCAGCATCGCTCCGCGCTGTACTACGAGAGTCGCGGCGACACCGAGGCTGCCTTACGCAGTGCGTTGCAGGCGGACGACCCAGGGCTGGTCGAGCGGATGCTGCTCGGCCACGGCCCGGCGCTGCTGGCTGCCGGCGAGGTACGTCTGGTGGAGGCCGGCTTCGATGCGCTCCCGGAGGGGTACGTCGAACTGCATCCACACCTGTTCGGTGTCCGGGGGCTGCTGCGCCGAGCCACCGGCGACGTGGCCGGCGCCGTCCTGGACGCCGCATCGGCCGACGACAGCGCATCGGACGCAGAGCCGATGGCACCGGAGGACGGCGCGTTGGCTGCGGACGCCATACTGCTGCGATTGTGGCAGGCTCGGTACGGATGGCATGACGTCCACGCGGCGATCGGACGAGCACGATCCCTGCTGACGCCCGCCCCGGCCGACCGGCGCGGCAGCCGTTCCGCTGTGCTTGCTCCGGAGCGGCTCGCGTGGCTCCTGATCGAGCTGGCGGCCGCGGAGACCTGGGCCGACGAGCTCGACGCGGCGCTCAGCCATCTGGACGAGGCGCTGGTCACCGCACGGATGGCCGGTCATGCGCGGCTGATCGCGGGTGGTCTGGCGCACCGGGCGGTCGTGCAGCACATTCGCGGTCAGGTTCAAAACGCGGCCGCGTCGGCGCGCGCCGCGTTCGACGCGGCCGGCGAGCAAGGACTTCCGCAGGAGTACGCCGTCCGCGCCCAGGTGGTGCTGGGCTTCGCCGCGGTGAACGAACTGGATGTCGACACGGCCTGGCACTACCACCAGGTGGTCGCGGAGACCGAGGTGGCCGGATCCGACACGGTGGTCGCGGGACTGCGGGCAATGTTGCGCGCCGTGGTTCTCGTCGAGCGCGGACGTCTCGCGGAGGCGCTGACCGAGCTCACCACCGACCCGGCGGCGGCTGGTCCGTTGCCGTCGTACCTGTCTCGCGACCTGGCGCTGATGCGCTCCTGGCTGGCGAGCCTGGTCGGGGACAAGTCCGCCGTCGACACCCAGGTGACCGTGCTCGAGCGCACTGGCAACGCGACCGAGGCCGAGCTCGTCCGGGCGATGACCTCGATCGTCGAGGGCGATGCCGAGACGACGCTGAAGTTGATCGAGGCCGGGCTCGAGCGGCCCGGGATCTATCCACCGCTCGCCTCGGCCGCCGCCTCGTTCCGGACCGTTCTGCTGGGGCGTACCGGTGACGAGCCGGCCGCTGAAGCCGCGCTCGTGGACACCCTGAACCGGGTCACGCCGCAGCGCCTGCTGCACGTGCTCACCCCGGCCGGTGACGAACCGGAGTTCCTGGACCAGTTGCGCAAGCACGTCACCGGCCCGAACCCGCATCCGTTCGCAGCGCCGGTACTCGAGAAGCTGTCGAACTACCAGGCCGGATGGAGCCAGGCCGGTGGCATGACGACGCTGGCTCGGACCCGACGGGACGCGCGCCTGCCACCACCGCGCCCTCTGGACGCCGTGGTGAACGGCGCGCGGATCCGGCTGACCGCCCGGGAGGCCGAGGTGCTCGACCAGCTCGCGCTGGGCGGCTCGTACAGCGAGATCGCTCAGGCCCTCTACATCACCGAGAACACGGTCAAGACGCACTTGATCTCGCTGTACCGGAAGCTGGGTGTCGAGAAGCGGTCCGCGGCCCTGCGAGCGGCCCGCTCGCTGGGCCTGCTGTAACTGCGGGTCACCCGGACCGGGTGATTCTTCGCAGCTGCTGCGCCACGCGGTGTTGCCCCGTGTCGGCCTGCTGTGTCAGGCATGGCGAGGCGGCGGCCGAGTCACCCTATTCGGTGGAGGTTCGTCGGAGGCCCAGTTGATGGGATGAGGCGTTCAGCGCGGCAACCGTGACGCGCCTGCCATCAAGGAGTTCGGGATGACCCATCTTGTGGTGCTCGGTCTGGACAGCCGCGAGGACGCCGAGCGCGTCATCGAGCTGACCGAGAAGCTGGCGAAGCAGCAACTCCTGCAGCGCGAGGACGCGGCGTACGCCTACAAGGACGAGAAGGGCAAGGTCCGCATCCACCAGACCATCAATCTGACCGGCGCCGGCGCTGCCAGCGGCGCGCTGTGGGGCACTCTGATCGGACTGATCTTCCTCAACCCGCTCGCCGGCCTGGCCGTCGGCGCGGCCAGTGGTGCGGTCGCCGGCAAGCTCACCGACGTGGGCATCAGCGACGATCTGATCAAGCAGATCGGCCACGAGTTGCAGACAGGCCACGCGGCGGTGTTCCTGCTGGCCCGGTCGGCCACTGTGGACCGCGTGGTCGACGCACTCAAGCCGTTCAACCCGACAGTCATCCAGACCAACCTGACGAAGGAGCGCGAGGACGAGCTCGTCCAGGCCCTCCAGAGCTGATCCGCTTCTGACCCAATGCTCGTCACCGGTGCCCGCGCCGGTCCGTAACCGATACGGGCGGTCGCGGCTCCGGCCGGAGGAGGTTTCGTGAACACGATCCGCGGCGACTTCGATCCGATTCCTTCGACCCGGTATCAGGCCCGGGTCGGCGTTGCGTCCTTGAAGCAGGCCGAGGACGAGGCGGATGCCCTCGCGGTCCCGGTCTTCGCCGGTACGGACCCGCCGGAGGAACTCGGGACCGATCTCGCCCGGCTGGCGTCCGCAGGATTCACCGGACAGCGGGGCGAGACGCTTGTGCATCCGCGCGAGGGCGCGGTGCGGGTCGCGATCGGCGTCGGCGACCCCGGCGAGCTCGACAGCACGCTGCTGCGTGACCTGGCGGCGGAGTTCGCGCGCGCAGTCCCGTGGCACCGGCGCCTCGCGATCGAGGTACCGTCGGAGAACCTCGGCGTGTCGGTCGCGGACTTCGCCCAGGCCGTGACCGAGGGCGTGCTGCTGGCACGCTGGCGGTACTTCGTCGGTCGCGGCTCCGACGAGCCGATACTGGAGTCCCTGCTGATCGTTGCGTCCGACGAGCAGGCGGCAGCCGTCCAGACCGGCATCGAACGCGGCCGCAGCGTCGCGGCGGCCTGCAGCCTCGGCCGGGACCTCGCCAACTGCCCGGCGGCCACCCTGTCCGCGGTCCGGATGGCCGAGGTGGCTCTCGAGGTCGGGCCGGCGGCCGGCCTGGAGGTCGAGGTCTTCGACAAGGACCAGCTGATCGCGATGGGTTGCGGCGGACTCCTCGGTGTGAACATGGGAAGCGTCGAGCCGCCCAGGATGATCCGGCTGCGGTACGAGCCGACCGAGCCGACCGGCCGGATCGCCTTGGTCGGCAAGGGCATCATGTACGACTCGGGCGGGATCAGCCTGAAGCCGAGCGACGAGTCGCACGCGCAGATGAAGAACGACATGACCGGCGCAGCCGCCGTACTCGCGTCGATGACCGCTCTGCAGGCGCTGGGCTGTACGACGGCGGTGACCGGCTACCTGATGTGTACCGACAACATGCCGTCCGGGTCGGCGATGAAGCTCGGTGACGTCCTGACCATGCGCAACGGCACAACGGTCGAGGTCCTCAACACCGACGCCGAGGGACGTCTGGTGATGGCCGACGCACTGGCACTGGCGACGGAGGAACCGGTCGACGCGATCGTCGACATCGCCACGCTGACCGGCGCCTGCCTGCGCACGTTCGGTGTCGAGATCGCGGGGGTGATGGGCAACAGCCCGGCTGTCGTGGAGCAATTGCGGCAGGCGGGTACGGCGGTGGACGAGCCGGTCTGGGAACTGCCGCTGCACCGGTCGTACCGGTCGCAGTTGGACTCGGTGATCGCCGACCTGACCAACATGGGCGGGATCAACGCCGGATCCATCACCGCCGGCCTGTTTCTCGAGGAGTTCGTTGACGGCAGGCCGTGGGCCCACGTCGACATCGCGGGTACGGCGCAGGCGCCGGCGCCACGGACCTGGCGCAACAAGGGAGCGACCGGCTTCGGCACCAAGTTGCTGATCGAGTTCGCGCTCCGGTTCGCCCGTCCCGCCGACGCCGGTGTCCGGGTGGCAACGCCATGAATGCCAAGACGGTAGGGGAGGAACCCGTCAAGAGAGGCGGGATGCAGCGGGTCCTGGACGGCATCGAGCGGGTCGGCAACAAGGTTCCGCACCCGGCGCTGATCTTCCTGGGACTGATCGTGATCGTCATCGTGCTGTCCCAGATCCTGTCCTGGGCCGGGACGAGCGTGACCACCGAGGTCGCCGAGCCGGCCACGGCGCAGGTCGCGCCCGAGTACCCGGGCGGGACCAGCGTGGCCGGCAACGATGCCCCGCCGGCGCCGGCCGTACCCGACTACTCGGTGAAGCACGAGAAGATCACGGCGGAAAGTCTGCTGGACGGCGACGGTATCCGCTTCATCTTCACCACCGCGGTGCAGAACTTCAACGACTTCGGTGTCGTCGCGGTGATCCTGGTCGCGATGATCGGCGTTGGGGTCGCCGAGGAGGCAGGGTTGATCGCCGCCCTGATCCGGAAGATGGTGAAGGTGGCACCGCGCGGGGCGATCACGTTCATCATCGTGCTGCTCGGCGGGATCTCGAGCGTCGCCTCGGATGCGGGCTACCTTGTGCTGATCCCGCTCGGTGCCGCCGCGTTCGCCTCCCTCGGGCGGCATCCGCTCGGCGGCATCGCGGCGGCGTACGCCGGGGTGAGCGCGGCGTTCTTCGTCAACATCCTGATCACCCCGGCCGACGGCATCATCACCGAGGTCACCAACGAGACGATCGGGCTGGTCGCTCCCGACGTACACCTGAACGTCACCCAGAACCTCTACTTCAGCATCGCCTCGACGCTGTTCTGCGCCGCGGTGATGACCGTGATCACCGAACGGCTGCTCGAGCCCCGGCTGGGCAAGTACGATCCGGCCGAGGCGCCGTCCGACGCACCGGTCGACCATCAGCCCGACGAGGAGGAGATGGCGCTGGAGTCCCGCGGACTGCGGTGGTCGGTCTACTACCTGCTGATCGCGGTCGCGATCGTGTCGGCGCTGACCTTCATCCCCGGGGCGCCGCTACGCAACCCGGACACCGGAGAGATCTTCGGGAACTCGCCGTTCATGAGCAGCCTGCTCTTCATCATCTCGATGCTGTTCCTGGCCGCGGGCCTCGGTTACGGCCGCGGCGCCAAGTCCCTGACCGGCAGTACGAATGTCATCAACGCGATCGTGAAGACGTTCAACGGGCTCGGCGGACTGATCTTCCTGATGCTGCTGATCGCGCAGTTCATTGCCTACTTCAACTACTCGAACATGTCCACGCTGGCCGCGACCGGGCTGGCGGACCTGCTCGAGCGGGCCGACATCGGGGCGCTGCCGCTGCTGATCGGGTTCATCCTGCTGGTCTTCGTCATCGACCTGATCATGCCCGGCGTGATCCCCAAGTGGGCGATCCTGGCGCCAATCTTCGTGCCGCTGTTCTTCCGGCTCGGAATCGCACCGCAGACCGTGATCGCGGCCTACCGGGTCGGCGACGGTCCGGCCAACGTGATCACGCCGCTGATGGTGTACCTGCCGTTCATCGTGCTCGTCTGCCAGCGGTACCGGAAGAAGGCCGGCATGGGCACGGTCGTGTCGATGATGCTGCCCTACACAGGCATCGTTCTGGTCACCTGGGTGCTGTTCTACGTTGTGTGGTACCTGATCGGCATTCCGTGGGGGCCGTCGGCGCCGGTCCACCTCGGCTAGGCCGCCATGGATGACGGCACGGTGAGCCTGATCATCCTCGGGCTGGCCGTCGTACTGTTCGTGTGGAACAGGTTGCCCGTGGATGTCGTCGCGGTGCTCGTCGCCCTGGCGCTGTGGGCGACCGGTGTCCTCGGCTTCACCGCCGTACTCGCCGGCTTCGGCGATCCGGTGGTCATCTTCATCGCGACGCTGTTCGTCGTCAGTGAGGGCGTCGACTCCACCGGCGTGACCGCGTGGGCGGGACAGGCGATCGTCAGGTACGCCGGGACCACGCGGACCCGGCTGCTGATCGCGGTCACCGTCCTGTGTGCGGTGCTGTCCGCCCTGATCACGCTGAACGGAGCAGTCGCGGCGCTACTGCCGCTCGTAGTCATGCTGGCCGTGCGCATCGGGCAACCGCCGTCGCGGATGCTGATGCCACTGACGTTCGCAGGAAGTGCCGGCTCGCTGCTGATGCTGACCGGGACACCGGTCAACATCATCGTGTCGGAAGCGGCGAGCGATGCCGGCGCGGGCGGGTTTCCGTTCTTCTCGTTCGCGGTCGTCGGCGTTCCGCTCGTCCTCGGCACCATCACCATCTCGGTGCTCCTGGGTCCCAAACTCCTGCCGGCTGCGCGGCCTGCGAACCCCGCCGTCGACCTGGCCGTGCACGCCGAGACGCTCGACGTCCACTACGCCCTGCGGGACCTCTTCTACCGGCTCCGGGTGCGCGAGCTCTCGCCGTTGCTCGGACAGGGCGTGCGCGACCTCGACCTCACGCCTTATCCGGATGTGACGATCGTCGGTGTTCAGGACGGCCAGGGCCGCAGCCGGATCGATGCGGCCATCGATGTCGGTGACGTCCTGGTCGTGACCGGTCCGCCGGAACAGGTCAGCAGCCTCACCACCGATTCGCTGCTCACGATCAGCAAGGTCCCGACGCCGGTCGACAGCCTGCTGACACGCGAGTCCGGTGTGGTGGAGGCCGTGATCCCGCCGCGGTCGGCGCTCGTCGGCGAGACGGTCTTCCCCGGGATGCACCGTGGGCGCGACCTGGTGATCATCGCGGTCCAGCGGATGGGCAAGGACCGGGGCCCCAAGCACACCCAGCTGGCCGAGGGCGACGCGCTCCTGGTGCACGGCCCCTGGTCGGTCCTGGACGAGCTCAGCAGGGATCGCGACATCCTGCTCGTCGACTCCCCTGAGCAGGTCCGGCGCCAGGCGGTCCCCTGGGGACCGAAGGCGTCCGTCGCGGTCACCATCCTGGCCGCGATGGTGGTCCTGCTGGCGACCGGCCTGGTGCCGCCCGCGATGGCAGGTCTGCTGGCGGCGACGGCGATGGTGCTCACGCGAGTGGTCGGGCCGGGTCAGGCCTATCGGGCGATCTCCTGGCAGATCGTCGTCCTGATCGGTGCCCTGATCCCGCTGTCGAAAGCGATCCAGACCAGCGGCGGCGCAGACCGGATCGCCGACGTGATCATCGACGCGATCGGACCGGGCCGGCCGTACCTGTTGCTGCTGGCACTCTTCGCGGTGACCGCCGCGCTGGGGCAGATGGTCAGCAACACCGCGACGGTCCTGATCGTCGCACCGATCGCGGTGGCGGCGGCCGAGGGTACCGGGACCTCCGTCAAGCCAGTACTGATGCTGATCGCGGTCGCTGGTGCGGCCTCCCTGCTCACTCCGATCTCCACGCCGGCGAACATGATGATCATGAGCCCCGCAGGCTACCGGTTCGGGGACTACTGGAAGCTCGGGATCGTCGTGATGGCCTGGTGGTTGCTCACGGCACTGGTCGTCGTCCCCCTGGTCTGGCCCTTCTGACATGGCGCCCGGTAGGTACGTCTCGACGGGCGGGCTGCCCGACGTCGCCGCGGTTGCGGACCTGGTCCAAGCGGCGTACGAGCGTTTTCGCGGCGTCGGCGACGGCGTGGTGTCCGAGGTGTACCCGGCGTTGTCGCGCGTCGATCCGGACAGCTTCGGCATCTGTGTGAGTGCGATCGACGGACGCGTGTTCGAAGCGGGTGACGCCCGGCTGCCCTTCACGATCATGAGCGT
>Ga0136846_1231036_pt1 | contig 15772 bp, 11 predicted proteins | sample HopSoiMetagenom2_FD_96841 | JGI IMG/M metagenome (GOLD analysis project Ga0136846, IMG submission 96841) | Grasslands soil microbial communities from Hopland, California, USA - 2 Assembly 2016 (version 4) | ecosystem: Environmental > Terrestrial > Soil > Grasslands | place: USA: Hopland... | reverse complement strand
CGGCGGCATCGATCGTCCTGTTCGCGCTCACGACCAGTACGGTTCCGATCCAGCAGCTCGACGAAGTGGCCGAAACGATGATCGCGCAGCGGCTGTCGACGATCGATGGCGTGGCGCAGGTGCAGGTGTACGGCGCGGCGAAATACGCCGTCCGTGTGCAGGTCGATCCCGTGGCGCTCGCCTACCGCAAGATCGGCATCGACGAAGTCGCCGCCGCTATCAATTCGCAGAACGTCAATCAGCCCACCGGCGTGCTGTGGGGTCCCAAGACGGCGTACACGCTCCAGGCGAACGGTCAGCTCAACGACGCGGCCGGTTTCCGTCAGATGAGCGTCGTCTACCGGAACGGCGCTGCCGTCCGGCTCGACATGTTAGGCAGGGTGCTCGACGACATCGAGAACAACAAGAGCGCGAGCTGGTACAACGGCGCCCGCTCCGTCATTCTCGCGGTGCAGCGACAGCCGGGCACGAACACCGTCGCGGTCGCGGAGCGCGTGCAGGCCGAGATGGAACGACTCAAGTCCCAGGTACCGACCGGCATTCACGTCAACACCCTGTTCGACCGGTCGCAGGGCATCAAGGAGTCGGTGCAGGATGTGAAGTTCACCCTGCTGCTCACGCTCGCGCTCGTCGTGATGGTCATCTTCCTCTTCCTGAGGAACCTCTGGGCGACCGTCATCCCGAGTCTCGCGCTACCGATGTCGATTCTCGGCGCCTTTGGCGTGATGGAACTGCTCGGCTACAGTCTCGACAACCTATCGCTCATGGCGCTGACGCTGGCGGTAGGGTTCGTCGTCGATGACGCCATCGTCATGCTCGAGAACATTGTCAGGCATCTCGAGATGGGGAAGCCGCCGATGACGGCCGCGATCGACGGTGCGCGGGAGGTGGGCTTCACGATCGTGTCGATGACGTTATCGCTCACGGCCGTCTTCATCCCGATCATCTTCCTGCCGGGCATCATCGGGCGGCTCTTCCGCGAGTTCGCGATCACGATCGCGGCGGCGATTCTCGTCTCCGGTGTCGTGTCGCTCACCTTCACGCCGATGCTGTCGAGCCGGTTCCTCCGCGAGCACGGTGAGGTGAAGCACGGGCGGATGTACAACGCGACCGAGCGCGCGTACGACTGGATGCTCGACCTCTACAAGCGGACGCTCGACTGGGCGATGCTGCACCGCGGTCTCATGATGGTCTTCTCGGTGCTGGTGCTCGTGGGCACCGGGGTTCTGCTGAAGCTGGTGCCGACCGGCTTCATCCCGACGCAGGACACGGGCTCGCTCAACATCACCACCGAGGCAGCGCAGGGGTCGTCGTTCGAGGACATGGTGAAGCGGCAGCGGCAGGTCGCCGACATCGTGCAGGCGGACCCTAACGTGGACGCCCTCATGTCTACCGCCGGGGGCTCAGGCGGGGGCAACTCGGCGGCGAATACCGGCCGCCTCATCGTGACGCTCAAGCCCCTCGGTGAGCGCGCGAATGTGGCCGATGTCGTGACCGAGCTGCGTCGCAAGCTTGCGCGGCTCCCGGGCATCACGGCATATCCGCAGATTCCGCCGGCAATTCAAATTGGCGGGCGAACATCGAAGAGTCTGTATCAGTTCACGATGCAGGGCACGGATGTCGCCACGCTGTATCCTGCTGCGGAAAAGCTGACCAACGCGGCGCGCCACTCCAGCAAGCTGCAGGACGTGACGAGCGACCTGCAGCTCAACAACCCGCAAATCAGCGTGAACATCGACCGAACGCGCGCGGCGACGTTCGGGGTGAGCATCGATCAGATCGAGTCGACGCTGTACGACGCGTACGGGTCTCGGCAGGTGTCCACGATCTACACGCCGAGCAACGAGTACTTCGTCATCCTCGAGCTGCTGCCGCAGTATCAGACGGACATCTCCGCGCTCGACCTGCTATTCGTGAAGTCGAGCACGGGCCGACTCGTTCCACTCAGCACGCTCGCCACGCTGCACAAATCGTCAGGTCCGGTGGCGGTGAACCACTCGGGTCAGTTGCCGTCGGTGACGGTGTCGTTCAACCTCGCCGACGGCGTGTCGTTGGGTGAGGGCACTGCGGAGGTGCAGCGGCTCGCGATGCAGAACCTGCCGGCCGGCCTAACGACGGGCTTTTCCGGAACGGCGCAAGTGTTCCAGTCGACGCAGTCCGGCCTCATGGTGCTGGTGGTCCTCGCCGTGTTCGTGATCTACGTCGTGTTAGGCATTCTGTACGAGAGCTTCATCCACCCGCTCACGATTCTCTCCGGCATCCCGTTCGCCGCGTTCGGCGCGCTGTTGGCGCTCCTCGTCTGCCGCGTGGAGCTCAGCGTGTTCGCGTTCGTGGGCATCATTCTGCTCATCGGGATCGTGAAGAAGAACGCGATCATGATGGTGGACTTCGCGCTCGAGGTCGAGCACAAGGAGCACCTTCCGGCCTCCGAGTCCATTGTGCAGGCGGCGCACGTGCGCTTCCGGCCAATCATGATGACGACGATGGCCGCGCTCGTGGGCTCGCTCCCGGTCGCGATGGCCACCGGCGCCGGTGCGGAATCTCGGCGGCCGCTCGGCATCGTCGTCGTCGGCGGTTTGCTGTTCTCTCAGCTGATCACGCTGTACATCACGCCGGTGATCTACACGTACCTCGATCCGTTCAACCGGCGCGTGGAGAAGCAGCTTGCGCGCAAGGAAACGACGGCGACTGGCGATCTCGCTCCAGCGACGTGAGCCCGGATGCCGACTGAGAAGCGTCGATGTCGGTGATCCGTCGGCCTTACGATCTGTCCCGGTCGCCGCGATCCGTGCTCGGCGCGCGCTCCTCGACCGCGTCGAGGATCTGCCGGCCAGCTCGCGCGCTCGACTCTCGGCCTCCCATGGTTTCGGCGTCCGGAATATCGGCGCCCTCGTGCGGGAGTCCCTCGCCGAGTCCCGCGTCTCGATCGCGGTTGCGCTCGGCAGTCCCCGCGCCGTGGCGGTCGCTCGGCAGTTCGCCTTGTACCGTCGGGTCCATGTGCCCGCCAGTCGAGACTCGCTCGGGCGAGTCGATCTCGTCGATTGGCTCGGCCTTGCTTCCGGTCGCCACCTCTGACCCGCGTGCGTCTCGCTTGTGTTTGCTCACTGAGCCCTCCCAGGATGCCTGACCAACGCTGCGCGCGCCGCCGGTGACGGCGCACGCTCCTACGCGTTAGGCATGCACACCGCGCGCCGCAACGGACGGACGAGGCTGTAAACCCGCGAAGCGGTGCCTGCGGCCTCCACCGTAGCCAGGCGCTTCCGCGAGGTCAGCGGGCTGTCGGAGCTTGACCGTCGGTCAGCGCGTTCTTCAGCTCGCGAAAGTGCTGCACGAGCGCCTCCACTTCCGCGACTTTCTCCTCGGGTGAAGCGGGAGTCGAAAGCAGCATCCCAACACCCTCGATCGTTCGCGACTGCAGTTCGGTGAGCCTCTCCAGCTTGCTCCGTTCCCATCCCGAGAAGTTCTGCACGCGATGCCTCCTCTGCCGGGTGTGTCCGGCCAATCTAGACGCGCGAGGTGATTCCTGGCGAGGGAGGTGCGTTCTCCGCCACTCCGTCTGGACAAACCGCGGCGCAGCGCGCATCCACTGTCGATGATGCGTACACCCACATCATCGTGGCATAGGTTCCCGCTGGTGTTGACGGCGATCGTCGTGCTGGCTGCATGCGAGCAGCGAGGCCAAAGCTCCGCCGCTGCCGCACCACCGCTGCCTGACGAGCCGTCGCCGCTATTCCGAAACGTCTCCGCGCTCACCGCGTACGTCGGCGACTCCGCCTGCGCGAGCTGTCACGCGCAAGAGACCACGGCGTACCGACAGCATGCCATGTCGCAGTCGTTCCACCAGTGGACCGCCGCGACGCGCGTCGAGAAGGCGCTCCCTGCGCCGATCGCGCACGACGCGACGGGCTTCTCGTATTCCGTCGACGAAGAAGGCGGCCAACTCTACCAGACCGAGTTTCTCACCGGACCCAATGGGAAACGTCTGCACGAGCTCAAGCGCCGCATGGACTACGTGACGGGCAGCGGCAACGTCGCGCGAACGTACTTCACTGCCGAGAACGGCCGGCTCTTCCAGCTGCCGCTGACGTGGTACAGTGAGCACGGCTGGGATTTCAGTCCGGGCTATCGCGTCAGCAACGCGCGCTTCGATCGCGTGATGCCCGACCGATGCATCGCGTGTCACGCGAGCTATCCCAGTCCGCTGCCTTTTGCCGAGGGGAAGTACGCCGAGGTCCGGCCGGGCATAGGGTGCGAGCGCTGTCACGGTCCCGGAGCGCTTCATGTGAAGGAGCGAACGGCGGGCGCAAAAGCCGACAGCGGTTACGACAACACGATCGTGAACCCGGCGCGCCTGCCGCTCGCGCGACGGATGGACATCTGCGAGCAGTGTCACGTGCACACGGCCGTTTCGGTGCTGCGGGAAGGGAAGGACGAGTTCAGCTACCTGGCGTCGCAGCCCCTTCGCGATCAGTGGGCGTTCTTCAAGCAGGCCGGCAGCATCGATATCGTGTCGCATGCCGATCGGCTGCGGCAGAGTGCGTGCTTTCTCGCGACGCGCAGCACGGCGCGGCCCCTCGAGTGCGCCACGTGCCACGATCCTCACCAGCCACCGCCGGCGGCCGGGTCGCGCAGCCTGGTGTGCCAGACCTGCCATCGTCCCGATTCACTAGCGAAACGCCTAACGCGATCGGCATCGCTGGCCGACCACGCGCCCGACGCGGACTGCGTGAGCTGTCACATGCCGAAGGTCGGGGAGCGAGGCGTCCCGCACGGGACGTTCACCGATCACTGGATTCGCGTGACGCAGCCCGGCGCTCCACCGCCCACCGTCGCGCGCACCGGCGACTCACCGATCGAGCCGTTCTTCGACCGCGACAAGACCGGGTCCGACGCCGGGATCTACCAGGGGATGGGCGGCATCGTCTATGCCACGCTCGCCACGAATACGGGGGCGCTGACGGCCGCCGCGGCGAAGCTCGATCGAGCGTTAGGCGCCGACACCACGCGAGGCGAAGCACACTTCCTGCTCGGCGTCGCGTATACGCAGCTCGGCAAGACGGCCGACGCCATTCGTGCGCTCGAGCGGGCCGTCCGCATCGACTCCGGTCGCCCCGATCGGTTGCGTGCGCTCGCACAGGCATACGAGCGCGCCGGTCGCGATCCGGCAACAGTCGACCATCTCTACCAGCGCGCGTTGTCCCTCCAGCCTGCGCTCGCCTGGGTTCGCGCTGACTACGCGGACTATCTCCAGGCTCACGGCCGCCGCGACGAGGCGATCAAGGCCTACCGTGCCGCACTCGCCGAGCAGCCAAGCCTCGCGACGGGCTGGTTCAACCTCGGGACGGTCCTGGCGGAATCCGGTCCCGTCCGGCCGTCGGCGGATGCGTTCCAGCGTGCGGTAAACCTCGACCCATCGCTGGGCGAGGCACTGTCGCGCCTGTACGAGGTGCGCGCCGAGGGGAGCGCGGTGACAGGCGTTAGGCAGCTCCCGCCGCCGCTCGATTCGCTCGCCGTTCGCGAACGCGGCCCGCGCGCGATCCAGATGAGCGCGCAGGCCACGACGCTCCGCATCTTCAACGTGCCGCCGCGATCGCTGATCCAGATCCAGAAGTCCGACGGCTCGACGATTCGCGCGCTCACGCCGGTCGCCGGCTGGGCCGTGGAGTGGAACCTAACGACTGATGCCGGTGCGCCGGTCGCCGCAGGGCTCTATCGGGCACAGATCACCGGCCGCGATCCCACCGGGCGTCCGTTCTCCCCGCAGCTCGTGTACTTCGGGGTCGTTCGGGCACGGTCCGACGCGCCGTCGAACATCAACCCAGCATCAATTCGGCGATAAGCCAAGGTACACTCGTCCAGGTCGCGGAATGCGCGCATGCATGTCGCATGCGCTCCCACCTCACAGTGACCGCGCTCGGGCTCATTGCGTTGTCTGCCACCACTGCCGAGGCCCAGAGCGACTCGACGTGTCACCGCTGCCTCAGTGGCTTCCGGTTCATGCCGTCGAGTGTCGTCGACGATCCATTCGCCACGACGTTCTTCCAGAATTCGACCGGTGGAGGTTCGGCGGTCAACCTCTCGATCCCCGTGCGCAATCTGGCCGGTGATACGATCAAGACCATCAACGGCAGTATCGGCTTCCTGCTCGTCGACTTCGAGTACCAACAGGCGGTCGCCAAGTGGCTCGCGCTGCGAATCAGCGCGGGCGGCATCGGGCGGCTCGGCACGAGCATCCCATCGCTCGTCGCGACCGGCGTATCCGCTGCGTTCGGCACGTCGTTCGGGGCCACTGTCCCGATCGTGCATCGGTCGAACTTCATCGTGTCGGGCGTGGCTGACTATCGGAGCAACACGCAATACGACGTCGATCCGTTTGGATTCGCGGAACAGGTTGCGGATAGCACATACGATCCGGAGTCGAAATCAGGAGCGCTGCTCCGGAGCTACCCCGTGAACCGTTGGTCCGTCGGTCTCCGCGGGGCGTGGGGGATTGCGCCGTGGGTTGGCGTGAGCGGCGAGCTCGAGCCTGGCGGAGCGCACGAAAATTCCCAGAACAAGTCGCTCACGACGTTCGGCGTACTCGTCGGGTTCGACTTTGCCAAGCGCAGCGAGGTGCCGCTCGGGTTGACGCTCGGCTACCGTGGCCAGGCCGGCTCGGGGAAGACCGGCAACATCGCGGGCGGTTATCGGACCGCGCAGGTCGGGCTGTATTACACCGGGCGTCCCGAAATTCACATCGGCACGGACGTTTTCTATTCGAAGATCGCTCTGGCGAGCGGTGGGTCCGACCTCGACGGCATTCAGTTCCGGCTTGTGACGCGAATCGACTTCTGACTGCCTAACTAGTCTACACCACGCCCATGCCGCCCGCGCCCAGCGGTTCCCGCACGCGGAAATGCGAGATGATCCGACCACTCAGACCCGACGGATCCGGCGCGCCAGTGGTCATTCACGCAATATTGTTGTATGCCGTTTACGTCGCCAGCAGAGTCACGGGGCGAGATCCTCTGCGTCGGGGAGCTGCTCTGGGACGCCCTGCCGGCCGGTCTCTTCCTCGGCGGCGCGCCCTTCAACGTTGCCTGTCATCTGCGCGCCGCAGGTGCTGCCGTCACGATGCTCACCCGCGTCGGCGCCGACCAGCTCGGCGATGAGGCTCGCCGGCGCGTCGCGCGCTTCGGCGTCAGCACCGACCTGGTGCAGGTCGACCCATCGCTCCCGACGGGATTCGTTAGGGTCTCCGTCGCCGACGACGGGAACGCCGCGTACGACATCCTCGAGCCCGCGGCATGGGATAATCTCGAGACGACCCCCACGCTGCTCCACCGCGCGGCTGCCGCGCAGGCCATCGTCTTCGGGACGCTGGCCCAGCGGAACGGCGTGACGCGCGACACGCTGCGGCGGATGCTCGACACGCGCGCGCTCAAGGTGCTGGACGTGAACCTGCGGCCTCCCTACGACGACCGCGAGATCGTCCGTGACTCACTCCGGCGTGCCGACGTCGTGAAGCTGAACGAGGAGGAAATGCGGCGTCTGGCGTCGTGGTTCGATCTCCGCGGCGATCTGCAGCGGATCACCGCCACCCTCGCGGCGACTTTCCGCTGTTACACGGTGTGCGTGACGCGCGGCCCACATGGTGCCGCGCTGTTGCGCGACGGGCGATGGTCCGAGCACCCGGGATTCGAGGTCGAGGTACGAGACACGGTCGGCTCGGGCGACGGGTTTCTCGCCGTGCTGCTGGCCGGCCTGCTGAACGGCACTGCGGACGACGCACTACTGCATCACGCCAATCTCATTGGCGCGTACGTCGCGACGCAGCACGGTGCTGTTCCGGCTGATCAACCTGCGTACGAGCCACCGCTCGCAGAGTCGTGACGAAGCGCTCCCGCACGGGCGACTTGTCACCACGTCGCCACACCGCGGACATCTCCATCCCGACCGACAGCGCGCGGACGGATCGATATACGACCCCGGGGATCTGAAAGCTCGTGAGCGACATCGGCACGAACGCGAGTCCGACGCCCGCGCCTACGAGGCTCGCGAGCGTGTGCCACGCGGTCGCTTCCTGTACGACGCGCGGGTTGAAGCCGGCAGCGCGACAGCTCGCGATGATGTCGTCGTAGAGACGCGGCGCGTCGGTGCGCGGGAAGAAGACGAACGACTCCGCGGCAAACGCGCCGAGCGCGACGCGGGTCTGGCTCGCGACCCGATGCGTACCGGGCACTGCGGCGATCATGGGATCGGTGTACACGAGCTCCACGTGGAGCAGACGGTCCGCGTCTGCCGGCACGCTGTGAAGTAATCCGAGGTCGATGCGCCCGTCGCGGAACGCGTCGGCCTGGGCGTGGGCGTCCATCTCGAAGAGCGAGATCCCGATGTTCGGCAGGTGCATCCGGAAGAAGCCGAGCACTTCGGGGAGCACGCGCGCGTAGGCGGCGGCTTCGACGAAGCCGACGCGCAACCGCCCGATCTCTCCCCGTGCTGCACGTTCGGCGGTGCGCTGGGCACGCGCCGCCTGGGCGAGTGTGAGGCGAGCTTCGGGGAGAAACGCGCGTCCCGCGGCCGTGAGCTCTACGCCGCGAGCGACGCGCTCGAACAGCGGCGTGCCGACCTCGCGCTCGAGGTCGCGGATCTGACGCGAGAGCGGCGGCTGCGCGATGTGCAGCCGCGCGGCCGCCCGGCCGAAGTGGAGCTCTTCGGCGACAGCGACGAAGTACCGGAGGTGGCGGAGTTCCATCTTACCTATAAGGTATCACCGCTCACCAAAGATGTATTGGACTGCCGGCCCCGGGCCGCGTTTGATTACAGGTGACCATTACACGACAGGAGAAGCAGCGAGGAAGTATGGGTACGTTAGGCAAGACCGCAGGAGGCCGCACATGAAGCCGTATCTTCTGGTCAGCGATTTCGACCAGACGCTGAGCTTCAACGATTCCGGCCGCCTGTTGAGCGAATTGTTGGGCATCAGCGGGTTCGACGAGCGCGTCGCCGGGTTATCGCGCCTCAACCTCGTACAGGAAGGGGCCGAGCTCGCCTATCTGATTCGTCACGACCCGGAGTTCCGGCGCGTTCGGCGCGACGACCTCATTGAGGTCGGCCGGCGCATCCGACTCAAGCGCCACATCGGCGAGCTTGCGCGAGTGCTGGCCGAGGGCATCGACGGTTACCGCTTCGACATGCACGTTGTTTCGGCGGCGCCCGAGGAAGTCGTGCACTCCGCACTCGACGGGCTGCTGCCGCGCTCCCACATTCGCGGCACGAAGTTCACGTACGCACCTGGCACCGGCGAGATCGAGTCCATCACGCGCGTCGCGTCCGGCTACGGGAAGGTCGAAGCGGTCGACGAGCTTCGCATCACGCTCGGGCTGCCGCGCAACCACGTCGTCTACGTGGGCGATGGCAGCTCCGACCTCCACGTGATGTTGCACGTCAATCGCGGAGAAGGCCTGACCATCGCGGTGTCCCAGGTGCGACGGATCAGCGAGATCGCGCGGCGAACCGTCATGAGTGACGATGCGCTGAGTGTCCTGGTTCCTGTTCTGGAGGAAATCGCTGAATATGGGACGCCGGAGATCCGGGCGCTCTTCGACCGCCACGGGTTCGTTATTCAGGAATGGGAGAAGGTTCGGACGGATTGGCTGACGGTGCGCGAGCACGCGGTGGCGGAGCACGAACCGCCCATGGCCGTGGTCGCGTAGGATGACGGTGACGGAAACGGCGGCATCGATCGACGACATGGCGTTAGGCGCCACCGGCGCCACCCGCGCCACCGGCGTCAATCGCCAGCTCAAGCTGGCGCGGGCGTCGGTCGCGGCGATCTTCTTCATCAACGGCGCGGCCACCGCGAACTGGCTCGTCCGCATTCCGGCGGTGCAGGCGAAGCTCGGGCTCAGCAAAGGCGCGCTCGGCATCGCGCTGCTCGGCGTCGCCGTGGGGGCTCTCGTGGCCATGCCGCGTGCGGGCCATCTCGCCACACGCTACGGAAGCCGCCCCGTGACGCGGGTCGGCGCGGCGATCTTCGGTGCGACGCTGCTCCTGCCCGCGCTCGCCCCGAATACGGTCGCACTCGTGCTTGCGCTCGTGGCGCTTGGCGTTGGCCATGGTACACTCGACGTCGCGATGAACGCGCAGGCGTCGACGGTCGAGCGCGCGTACCGTCGGCCGATCATGTCCAGCTTCCACGCGCTGTGGAGCGCCGGCGGTCTCGCCGGGTCGGCCATCGGCGGCGTCGTCGCCCACCACGGCGTCGGGGTCGCCACCCACTTGGTGACGACCGCGCTCATCGCCGGGTTGCTGGCCGTGCTCGTCACCGGCGGCATGCTTCCGGCCTCCGCGGACGTGGATACGGGCGAGGCCGCGCCGGCGCGTCCGCGCGGCATCCTTCTGACGTTAGGCACCATGGCGTTCTGCGTGCTGCTCGGCGAGGGCGCGATGGCCGACTGGAGCGCGCTCTACCTGCGCGACGTCACCGGCGCGACACCTGGAGCCGCCGCCGCCGGCTACGCGGCATTCTCGCTGGCGATGGCGACGGGCCGTTTTGCGGGAGACGCCCTGACGCTCCGCTTCGGTGCGATGCCGCTCGTGCGCGGCGGGGGCGTGCTCGCCGCGTTAGGCCTCGGCGCCGCGCTCGTGGTGGGAAGCTCCTGGGCGGCGATCGTCGGCTTCGGCGCGGTCGGCGCGGGCTTCTCCGTCGCATTCCCGCTCATGCTTGCCAGGGCCGGCTCGCTCGCTGGCACGACGCCCGGGACCGCGATCGCGACTGTATCGGTGTTCGGCTACACGGGTTTCCTCGCCGGTCCACCGCTCATCGGGTTCGTCTCGCAGGCGACGAACCTTCGCGGTGGCCTCCTGGTAGTCGTGTTGACGAGCCTCACGGTTGCGGTGCTTGCGGGCGGGTTCCGTGAACGCGCTTCGGGACCTGAGCGACCTGGCGGATCCACCCAGGATCACTCGGATGCATCAGGATCGCTCCTCGGCCCTGATGGATCCGCTCCTCACTAGCCTGGATTGAGAAGTGAATGACCTCGGGACGCTCATGCGTCCCGAGGTCATCGAACAAAAGAAGCGATGAGAGACCGGCCGTGCCGTCGGAGTTGTCGCCGCGCACGGAGCAAATCTGCGAACATCAGCGTCATCGATGCTCGAAATCCGCGTTAGGTCTTGCCGTTTCCCATCTTTCCGGATCGCGATGCCGAACGGCGATCGCATGCGGAAAGTCGGATCCCGCGGTTTCAGCCAGATCCGTCTCGTCGTGCTTCCGGCTTGCGGTTGCGAACCGCGATGCCGGTACGATACGCGCGATGCCGTGCGCTGGAACGATGAACGAGGAGTCTGACCCCATACGGGGCTTTTTATTGCACCTTCACCGAGCCGTTCATCCCCGGGTGAATCGTACAGTTGTACGAGTATGTCCCAGCCGTGTTGAACGTGCGCGCGTACGTGCCTGAGGACTGGTCGGCCGACTTGGGACCGTCAGAGAACGTGACGTTGTGAAGGACGGACCCCGCTGCCCACGTCCACGTCACCGTGCTCCCCACCGGGACCGTCGTGGACGACGGGTCGAACAGATTGTTCTTGACCGCGATCTGCGTCGACGTGCTCCCGCCAGTGTTGGTCGGTCCCGATCCGTAGCTGCCCCCGCTGCCGCCGCATCCGGCGGCGGCCAGGAGCGCCGCCAGCAGCATGCACGATCCGGTTCGCATATGCCCTCCCGTACCCTACGCGGCCTTCGCCGTCTGAACGGCAACGCTCAGCCGGCCGCGGAATTCGCGGCTCAACAGATACATGGCGAGAGCTAACTGCACGATCACGGCCGCTACCGACAGATACCAGATCGTGCTCAGCTGGAATCCCGGCATTCGCGATAGCACCACAACCGGGATGGTGATGAGCAGGATGCGCACGGCCGATGCGATCAGCGACGGCATCGTGTTACCCATCGCCTGGAACATGCTCGACGCCACGAAGATCAGCCCCGACGCCACGTAGTTCCACGACACGATGCGGAGATAGTCGACGCCCACCGCGATCACCGCTGGGTCGCTCGTGAAAATCCCGACCAGCGCCGCCGGCGCGATATGCGACAGGACCGCGAACAGCATCATCACCGCCGCCGCCATGAGCGACGCGTCCCTGAACGTCGCCTTCACGCGCTCCGGCAGCCGGGCGCCGAAGTTCTGGCCCGCCACCGGCGCGACGGCGAAGCCTAACGCGACCACCGGCATGAACCCCGCCTGCACGATCCGCTGGCCGATCCCGAACCCCGCCTGCGCCGCCGCGCCGAACGGGCGCGTAATCGCGTACACCACGCCCAGGTACACGGCCATCATCCCGAACTCGAAGCCCGCCGGCAGCCCGATCCCCAGCATCCGACGCCACTCGGCGAGCTTCGGCTTCCAGAGCGCGGTGTCGAAGTGCAGGTACGAGTCCTTGCGGAAGAAGTAGCTCGTGAACCAGACACACGCGATCAGGATCGAGATGAGCGTCGACACCGCCGCGCCCGCGACGCCGAACGGGTGACCCGTCCCCCACCCGAAGATCAGGAACGGGGCGAGCACCATGTTGATGATCACGCTCGCCGTCGACACGATCATCCCCGGCTTGAAGTTGCCGGTTGCTCTGAGCGCCGACCCCATTGCGATCAGCGCGAACTGCAGCGCCAGCGCCGGGATGAACCAGAGCAGGTATGCGTCTGAAAGCTTCGCTGTCTCCGCGTCCGCACCCATCGCGGCGGAATACGGGGAGCGCAACGCCAGGCCAAGCAGCAGGAACACCACGCCCGCTACCATCGACAGCACCTGCGACTGGTTGAACAGGAACTTGGCCAGCGCGTGATCCTTCCGCCCGACGGCGTGCGACACCACCGTCGTCGTCCCGACGCCGAGCATCTGCGTGAGCGCCAGCACGATGAAGCTCAGGTTCCCGGCGACGCCGACCGCTGCCACCGCCTCCGTCCCGAGCCGGCCGACCCAGTAGAGGTCGATCAGGAAGTAGAGCGTCTGGAACACCATCGTGACGAGCATGAAGCCCGTCGTCTTCAGCAGGTGTCGGGTGAGTGGTCCCGTGGTGAGATCCTGCATTCTCTCTCCAATGACTGGTGCCTAACGACCGAGTCGCGACAGCGCGAACTGCACCGCCAGGTCGGTGGTGCTCCAGAGCTGCACGTCTGCCCCGCTTCCGTAGCGAATCGCGACGACCTGGTCGCCACGCACCGCGTAGCTCCACAACTCGCTCCGGAATCCCGACAATTCCACGGCGCGACGCACCTTCGCGATCGCCGCGCGCACTTCCCGCGCGTACGCCGGGTGGCTGGTCGCGGCCGACACATGCCCCGCCGCGCCCAGCAGAAATAGGTTCACCTCCCGGCCCCACACGACGTAAGGGCTGTGATACCGATCGCGGCTGAACGCCCGCCAGATCGCCGGCGTCGCGTACGCATCGTTCGCGACCACCGGCCCCACGCGATCGACGAGCAGGCCGACGGGATACGCGCGCACGAACAACCGCACGTCCCGCAGTGACGCCGCGAGCGACACCGTGTCCACCATGACACCAGTTTCCCGCTCGCCGAGGAAGAGGCGGGTCGACGGATCGCTGTTGGCGATTCCGAGAGGCTTTCCGCCCGCGTCGAGCGCGAGTGCCAGGAACACGAGAGAATCGCGGTCGGCCTTCGTCTCGGCGAGCACGCGAGTCCAGTGACTGCGCTCGTCGGCCGGCAGCGCCGCGAGGCGCGCCGACACCTTCGTCCTGACCTCCGCCGGCGAGAGTCTGACGAGGAAGTGCGCCGACGCGCCGTACCATCGCTCGACGACCTGGTGGAGCGCCTGCGCATCGCGCGCGTACCGCCCGAGCGGCGCGTTAGGCTTGAGATCCGGCATCGTGGCCGCGAGGGAATCGAGCGACACGCCCAGGGACCCGAGGGCGGTGAGAATGCGTCCGATCGATTCCAGCGCGTGCGGTGCCCAGATCGCGTTGACGTCCATGGCATAGCGTCCGAGCCCACCACCGTATCCGGCGCCGCTGTCGCGCCAGCTCGCCGGAGACCACCGGCCCGAGTCGGCCGGCTCGAACGACACGAGGTTCGTGGGGATCGGATCGGCGGCATATGCGGCCGTCATTCGCGTCACGAGACCGAGCTCCCGAACGAGCCGCGTGAGGCGCGTGCCGCCACCGTCGGACGAGTCGGCGAGGAATTCCCGCTTGTGCGCCGCCGTGACCGCCGCGTCGGCGAGCCAGCGGCCCGCGAGCACCGCCAGCTGAAATTCGTCATCGATCATGTGGTAGTTCTCGCGCGTGCGGCGAAGGTCGCGGAGCACCACGCCCGCGCGCTCGAGAACCGTGTCGGCCGCGGCCCGGTTGCCGTCAGCCGCGTTCTTGAGATAGGTGTCGACGAGCCGCGTGTATTCCGCCGCTCCCTCCCGCGTAGCCTGGCCGCCGAGCGCTTCCTCGTGGCTCACCTGCCCGGTGGGGGACAGCTTTCGTAAAGCGCTCGCCACGGCGAACTCCGACATCTCCGGCCGCCAGATTGGCCGCATCATGAGCGCGCTCACGAGCATGTCACGCCCGAAATACGTGGCGTAGGTGGGCAGACCGGCCATGAGCTTCTCGTGCGACGACAGCAGCTCGACGCCGCGTACCTCGCGCTCGAGCCATCGCGCCCGGGTGGCCGCGGCACCGCCCGAGCGCCCGGAGTCCTGGACCGCCGCCAGGAACTGCAGGAACGCCGGAGAGAAAATCTCCTGGCGGGTGAGGGGCGTGAGCGTCCTGCCCGTGGTCGAAACGCGCACCGAGAACCGCACCTGACTCCCGGCTTTCGCGCGCAGCGAGATCGAGTCGCCAGCGCTCGACGCCGCGAACACCTTGGCGTCGGCGCGGAGCTCGAGCGAGAGCGTATCTCTCGCATCCAGCGATGGTTGGACGATCCTCGCCGTCCAGACCGAATCGCTCGTGGTGGTCGTGATGGTGGGCAGCAGCCGCGCGCGAAGCGTGCCCACTTGGTCCGCGCCGAGCAGGGCGAGGTGTCGCGACCGCGCCGCTGGCTCGAGCCGCTCGATCCGCGCCAGCATCCCATCGATCTCGGGCAGTCGGAATGCCGGCGATGCGAACGGGCCAAGGTGTTTTTCGGCGTACTGGAGGTCGCGTTCCACCCGCATCGATCCGAGCAGAAAGAGACCGAGGTCGACTCGTGCACCGTTCGCTGCGAGCTGGTACTCCAGTGAGCGGGTCGCGTGGTTTCCGCCGGTCGATGCGACGGTCGCCCCGTTGCCACCCCACCGGAGCGTCGCCGGTTTGCCGGCGGATCGGACGGTGAAGCCGATGCTCTCGTTCTCCCCGTCGGCCCAGATATTCACGACGCGGCCCGCCCGGGAGTCGAGGTAGACCTGGAGCGTGTTACCTGCGGCATCCCGGAAGAACCGGGTCTGGTACCCGCGATACGCCGCGGGGTCGTCGAGCCCCGCCTCCGGGAAGGCCAGTACCGGAGGCGTCGGCCTCGGGGAGACGGCCGCGAGCTGGGCGAACAGGGTGATGAGAGTGAGGGTCATGGCCACCAGTATGTGATTCCCGCAAACGAGGCGGGAGTCGGTAACCACCATTCACCCTGTCCCGGGGCACCTCCGCCGGTGGGTTCTTGCGGTCCCGAGGGTCTGACGTTATTACCGACGTACTCACACGGCGTTATCCGCCGAGCTCTGTACGCGGCGTTCCCGATTTTGGAAGACCGAGTTGCTGCGGGCTGTTGTGGAATCGTTTCCATCGACTGTCGTGAAACCATAGG
>Ga0136846_1215376_pt1 | contig 15773 bp, 14 predicted proteins | sample HopSoiMetagenom2_FD_96841 | JGI IMG/M metagenome (GOLD analysis project Ga0136846, IMG submission 96841) | Grasslands soil microbial communities from Hopland, California, USA - 2 Assembly 2016 (version 4) | ecosystem: Environmental > Terrestrial > Soil > Grasslands | place: USA: Hopland... | reverse complement strand
TCCGGTTCAGCGGCGGGGCGATGACGATGAAGCACAACCGCGCGCTCGCGGCCCGATGGGTCGCCAACGCCGAGGCATACGGGATTCGCGACGAAGGCTTGGATCCGGCCTCCGGCAGCACGGATATGGCGAACGTGAGCTGGGTCGTGCCTTCGATCCACCCCGAGCTTGCGATCGCCCCGGAAGGCACGCCCGGCCACTCCATCGAATTCCGCGACGCGGCAGCGACCGCGGCCGCCGACGCGACGACGTTGCTTGCCGCGACGCTCGTTGCACAGACGGCGATCGACGTCCTCCTCGACGACGATCTCGCAAGGGCGGCGCGCCGCGAGTTCGAATCCGAGGCGCCGGGGCGCTGAGCCTCCGCCTCCGCTCAGTCATCGCGTGGCGGCGGGACGATCGGCGCCTCGAGCGGGCAAGGGGCCGGTGCTACGATGCCGCCGGCGCGCCCCGCTGGACGACGGATGCGAACCGGCGGCGCCCCGCAGAGACCGTCGACGACGCGGCGTGCCGCGCGGCCGGTCTCCGGGAGGACGAGCGTGCCGGGTCCCACCGACGGCGTGTCGCCGGAACAGTCACGGACCGCGTTACCGACGCACCACGAATCGAACGGCGCGGGTGCCGCGAGGCAGGTCGGCGAGATCGCACGCCAGCACGGCTGGGGGAGCGAGTTCGAGACCTACGCTGACTACGACCTGCCGACGTACGTCGGGCCGTCGAGCTTCATGAAGCTGCCGTGGGTGACCGACCCGGACGAGATCGGGCGGCGCCGCGCAGATGTCGCGATCGTCGGCGCTCCATTCGACGATGCCGTGAGCCACCGCCCGGGCGCCCGCTTCGGACCACGCGCGATCCGCGAGGCGCAGTACACCTCGGGCTCGATCCACTCGCTCCAGCTCGACGTCGATCCGTTCGAGGTCCTCCGCGTCGTCGACGCCGGCGATGCCAACATCACGCCGGCGTGGATCGAGCGCGCCCACGCGATGATCTACCGAAAGGTCCGCGACGTGGCGTCGACAGGGGCGGTGCCGATCATCCTCGGCGGCGATCACTCGATCACGTGGCCGTCGGCGACCGCGATCGCAGAGCTGAGGCGCCCGGGCAGCATCGGCATCGTCCATTTCGACGCGCACGCGGACACGGCGGACCAGGACTGGGGCGTGCTCGCCGGGCACGGGACGCCGATGCGGCGTCTGATCGAGTCGGGCGCCGTGCTCGGCAGGAACTTCGTGCAGGTCGGTCTGCGCGGCTACTGGCCGCCGGCCGAGACGTTCCGCTGGATGCAGGAGCACGGGCTGCGATACCACCTCATGCGTGAGATCGAGGAGCGCGGTGCCGAGGCCGTGATCGACCAGGCCATCGCGGAGGCGCTGGACGGCCCCGACGCGATCTACCTCTCCGTCGACATCGACGTCCTCGATCCCGGGCTCGCCCCGGGCACCGGCACGCCAGAACCCGGGGGCCTGCTCACGCGCGAGCTCCTCCGTGCGATCCGCCGGATCGTCGGTTCGGTCGAGCTGGCCGCGATGGACATCGTCGAGGTCTCGCCGCCGTACGACCATGCCGAGGTCACCGCGATGGCTGCCAACCGCTGCGCGCTCGAGGCGATCGCGGCGCTCGCGAAGAAGCGGCTGTCTGCAGGCGCACAAGGGCTCGCGAGCACGACTCCGACGCCGACGTCCGCAGGCTGAGCCGGGCGATGGCGGCCGACGCGCCACACGTCGATCCCACCGGCCGCGCGCTCGCCCGCCTGTACGACCTCGACGCCCGCGAGCATCGGGACGACCTCGACCTCTACCTCGCCCTCGCGCGCCGCACGCGCGGCCCGATCCTCGAGCTCGCGGTCGGCACGGCCAGGGTCGCCATCCCCCTTGCCGAAGCCGGCTACGACGTCACCGGTGTCGATCTCGATGCGGCGATGCTCGATCGGGCCCGCGAGGCAGCGGCCGCGTCGGCGCATGCCGCGGCGAGACGGCTGACGCTCGTTCAGGCGGACGCGCGGGACGTTCGCCTCCCCGCTGCGGGCACGTTCCGGCTCGCCTACATCGCGCTGAACTCGCTGCTCCTGTTCGACGGACACGATCAGGAGGCCGTCATTGCGACGCTCGCGGCGCACCTCGCCACGGACGGGATCGCGGTCGTCGACGTCTTGCTGCCGGACGCCGACGACCTGGCCCGGTTCGACGGCCGGCTCATCCTCGACTGGGTACGCCGCGACCCCGACACGGATCGCTTCGTGACGAAGACGTCGGCCGGCGTCCATCACGCCGCGACCGGCGTGCTCGACCTGACCACGATCTTCGAGGAAGCCGGCCAGGGCGATGCTCCGACGCGTTGGGTGCGTCACGATCAGCTTCGGCTCGTCGGGTCAGGCGAGCTGGTCACGCTCCTGGCACTGGCCGATCTCGAGGTCGAGACGCTGGCGGGGTCGTACGAGCTCGATCCGATGGGCGCGGATTCGGAGCGAGCGGTCGTCATCGCACGTCGGCGTTAGGACTCCGAACCGCCGCTCGGGCCATGGTCCCGGCGACATCCGGCGTCCCTCCGCGGCGTGGCCCGGATGCTAGAGTCGGGCGGATGGCTGCCGACCAGATCCGCCTGCTCGTCGTCGAGGACGTCCCGCAGGTCGCCCAGTACATCCGCGGTCTGCTGAACACCCAGAGCTCGATCAAGCTCCTCGACGTCGTCACGGACGGAGCGAAGGCTATCCCGCTCGTGCGCGAGCTCCGACCCGACGTCGTGATCGTCGACGCGCTGCTCCAGGGGCGCGTGAAGGGCCTCGTGCTTGTCGAGCAGATCCATGCGGCGCAGGTCGGCGTCCCGGTCATCGTCCTCACCGTCCCGCAGCAGCCGGTCCAGCCCGATCCGCAGCGCGGGATCCACGGCGTGCTGACGATGCCGTTCTCGGGCTTCGATCTCGTGACGCGGCTCCAGCAGGTCAACCAGCAGGCAAGGACCTCAACCGAGCTCGGGGCCGCGCGTGTCATCGCGGTGTTTGCGCCGAAGGGTGGCGTCGGCAAGACCACCATCGCCTTCAATCTCGCGGTCGCCATCGGCCAGATCGGTGAGCGCACCGTCCTCATCGACGGCAGCCTCCAGTTCGGCGACCTGCGGGCGCTTCTCAAGGTCCCGGTCGACGCACCCTCGATCCTCGATCTGCCGACCGACAGGATCGCCGAATCCGACCTCCAGGACGTGCTCTGGCGCGACCCGTCGGGGATCGACATCCTCCTCGCGCCGCCGCGCGTCGAGATGGCCGAGATGGTCACGACGCGCGACATCGACAAGGTCCTGTCGCTCCTTCGCCGGGTGTACAGCGCGATCGTCATCGACACGACGCCCGCCGTCAGCGACGTCAACCTCGCCTTCCTCGACGCAGCGGACACGATCGTCGAGGTCGTCACCTACGACTCGACGACGATCCACAACACGATCGCGATGGCCGACGCGTTCCGGGCGATCGGCTACCCCGCAACCAAGGTCCGCTACCTCGTCAACCGGGCTGACTCGTCCGGTGGCATCGACCCGACGATGCTCGAACGTGCCCTCGGACGCCGACCCGAGCACAGCGTCGTGTCGGACGGTCTCCTCGTCGTCCAGTCGAACAACGAGGGCGTGCCGTTCGTCCTCGCGAATCCCGAGGCGGCGGTCAGCCAGGACGTGGGACGCGTCGCGAGCGAGCTGATCGGGAGTCGCGTCCCGGCTGCGGCGCGGCGGTAGCCGGGCGCGGGGCGGAAGGCGACCAGCGTGTCCGACCCGCGACCGATCGGCGTCTTCGACTCCGGCGTCGGCGGTCTGACGGTCCTTCGCGAGATCATCCGCCGTCTCCCCGCGGAGTCGACGATCTACGTCGGCGACAACGCCCGCGCCCCGTACGGCACGCGCAGCGACGACGAGGTCCGTCGCTTCAGCGCGCAGGCGCTCGACGCGCTCGCGGACCGTGACGTCAAGGCGATCGTCGTCGCCTGCAACACGTCGACGGCCGTCGCGCTCCGCGACCTCCGTGCCCGGTACGCGCTGCCCGTCCTCGGCGTCGTCCGGCCCGGCGCGGTGACGGCGGCGCTCTCCACACGCAACCGCCGCGTCGGCGTCATCGCGACGCCGGCGACAGTCCGGTCGCACGCCTACTTCAACGCCATCAAGGACGAGAACCCGGCGGTCGAGGTCTACGAGCACGCGACGCCGAGCCTGGTGCCGATGGTCGAGGCGGGACGGCTCGCCGGGCCTGACGTGCAACAGGCCGTGTCCGACGAGCTCGCGCCGCTCCTCGGCACGCGCGACGCCGCCGGCGAGTTCGTCTTTCCGCTGCCGGCCTCGGCGCGGATCGACACGCTGCTCCTCGGCTGCACGCACTACCCGCTGCTCCAGCCGGTCATCGCGTCCGTCGTCGGCGACCGGGTCGCGATCGTCGATTCGGCGACCGCGACCGCGTCGGCCCTCGCCGAGCTCCTTGCCGTCAACGCGCTCGAGGCGCCCGGTACTACGCGGGGCACCGCCGCGGACCCGGGCCGGACCGGGCACGACGCACCCGACGAGCAGGACGCGGAGGCGGTCCACGTCCAGCACACCACAGGCGACGTCGCCCGGTTCCGCTCGATCGCCGACCGGATGTTCGGCACGGCGTTCCCCGACGTGACCGCGATCGAGCTCGAGGAGGAAGCGGCATGAGCGCAGCGGGCGGCCCGCGCCGGTCCGCGTCCGGCGGCGCCTTCTGGCGTGGCCGGTCGATTCGGGACGATCGGCTGGCCCAGGCGGGCTTCCTCCTCGGGGCAGCCGTCGGTGCCGTTGCGACGGTGATCGGGAACCGTGCCGAGCGAGCGGCCCGGGAAGGCGGCCTCGTCGACTGGCGACAGGTCGAGGCGATCGCCATCGCCCGTTTGCGATCGTCGCCCGGGACGCTGCCCCACGCCGAGCTTCGGGCGGCGAAGGCGTCGTACGACGAGGCCATGGCGGAGGTCGTGCCGGCGCTCCAGCGCCACCTGGGCTCGGACCTGCCCGGCGTCGTCGAGCGTGTCGCCGTCGTTGACCGCGCGGGCTGGGTGCGGGCGAACACCGCGACGTTCGCGGCGCTCGTCGGCAAGCTCGAGACCGAGCTGCTCGACCAGCTCATCCCCCGCGGCGGCGGGTTCGGCAAGGCGGCCGTCGCGCTCGCCAACCGCTGGGTTACGAGCCGCCAGCTCGGGCTGCTCCTCGGGTTCATGGGCCAGCGTGTCCTTGGGCAGTACGACCTCGCGCTGCTGTCCGCCGAGGCGACGCCCGGCCAGCTGCTGTTCGTCGAGGAGAACGTCCGGCAGACGGCCGCGGCGCTCGACGTGCCGATCGAGCCGTTCCGGACGTGGATCGCGCTGCACGAGACCACGCATGCGTTCGAGTTCGAAGCGCATCCGTGGCTGCGGCCGTATCTCGCGGAGCGCCTGGAGCGTCAGCTCACGTTGTTCAGTCGCGACGCGTCGACGCTCGGGCGCGACGCGGTCAAGACCCTCGGCCGCGCTCTCCGCGGTGATTCCGGCGACGCGCAGCACTGGCTCGAACGCCTCATGAACGACGAGCAGCGCCGGCTTTTCCGCGAGACGCAGGCCGTGATGAGCCTGCTCGAGGGGTTCGGCGACCACGTGATGGACGAGGTCGGCAAGGAGCTCGTGCCCGGCGTGAGCCGCATCAGCGCCCGGTTCCACGAGCGCCGCGAGCGCCGGACGCCCTTCGAGCGGGCGATCCTCCGGCTGACGGGGATGGACCTGAAGATGGAGCAGTACAAGAAGGGCGAGCGGTTCGTCGCCGCGATCGCCGAGCGGGGCGGGCCGGCCGCCCTTCGGATGCTCTGGTCAGGGCCGGAGACGCTGCCACTTCCCGAGGAGATCGACGCCCCGGACCGCTGGCTGGGTCGCGTTGGGCTGCTGGGTCGAGGCTAGCGCCGGCTCGTGACGGAAGAGCCCGGGAGCGCGACGGACTCGGTAGGTCCAGGGACGGGCCCCGACGGCGCGCCACGGGCGATCGCGCTGACCCCGATCCTCTCGGCGCGGTACCGCGCGAGCGACCTGGATGCGATCCGCCGGGTCGCACCGGAGGCGCGCCTCGTGAACGTCTCGTTCGAGGGCCTCGCCGACGGCCCGCTCGACGACGTCGAGGTCCTGCTCCGGGGTCGCCTCCCGGCCGACGTGTTCGACCGCCTTCTCGCGCGCGCGCCGCACCTCCGCTGGGTCCACTCGGCAACCGCCGGCGTGGAGCGGGCGCTCACACCCGCGAGCCGCGCCCGGGGGGTCGTCATCACGAACGCGCGGGGCGTGTTCAGCCGCCCGATCGCCGAGTACGTGATGCTCATGATCCTGGCGGTCTCGCGCCGGCTGCCGCAGCTCCTCGAGCTGCAACGCGAGCGGACCTGGCAGCCCCTCGAGGCACGCGAGCTGCGCGACGTGACGGTCGGCGTCGTCGGGCTCGGCTCGATCGGCCGCGCGGTCGCGATCCTCGCGACGGCGTTCGGGTGCCGGGTCGTGGCGACACGCCGGCGCCCCGGATCGCCGCTCGGCGCGAGTGGCGGGGGTGACGAGGAGGAAGCCGACGGCCTGCTGGAGTCGCTTCCACTCGACCGGGTGATGCCGCCCGGACGGCTCCCCGAGCTTCTCGCCGCCTCCGACTTCGTCGTGCTGGCGGCGCCGCTGACGGCCGGGACCGAGGGGATGATCGGGGAGGAGGCGTTCGACGTGATGAAGCCGAGCGCGTGGCTCGTGAACGTCGCCCGCGGTGGCCTGGTTGACGAGCGTGCGCTCGTTCGCGCACTCCGCGACGGTCGCATCGGTGGCGCCGTTCTCGACGCGTTCGTCGACGAGCCCCTGCCGCCGGATTCGGCCTTGTGGGGTCTCCCCAACGCGATCGTCACGCCACACACCGCGTGGTCGAGCGGCCGCGTGCTCGATCGTTCGATCGAGCTGTTCTGCGACAACCTGCGACGCTACTCGGCAGGCGAGCCGCTTCGGAACGTCGTCGACCCGGAGGCGGGGTACTAGACAGGACGCGCCGATCTCCGAGCGGCAGTCGGGCAGAATCGGACGATGCAGATCGCGATCGTCGGCCTCGCCGGCGCCGGCAAGACGACGGTGTTCAACACCCTGACCCGCGGCACCGCGCAGACGGGCGGCTACGGCGGCCTTCAGCTGAACGTCGGGGTCGTCAAGGTTCCCGACGAGCGGCTCGACCGCCTCGCGGAGCTGTTCCGACCCAAGAAGATCGTGCACGCCGACGTCACGTACGTCGATCTGCCCGCGCCGCCTGCCTCGACCGACGGCCGCGTCGGGACCGAGGAGCTGCCGGCGGAGCACCTCGCGCGGCTGCGCGAGGCCGATGCGCTGATCCACGTCGTCCGTGCCTGGGACGACCCGGCATTGCCCCATCCCGACGGGACAGTAGACGCGGGCCGCGATCTCGAGCGCCTCGACCTCGAGTTCCTGCTCGCGGACCTGGCGCTCGTCGACCGCCGACTTGAACGCCTGACGTCAGGCGGCCGCCACGGGACGCCCGCCGAGCGCGAGGCGAACGAGCGTGAGGAGGTCGTGCTGCGCCGGATCAAGGAGGCGCTCGAGGCCGGCCGGCCGATCCGTGACATCGAGCTGGACGTCGATGACGAGAAGGCGCTCCGAGGCTTCCGGTTCCTCACCCAGAAGCCGGTGCTCGTCCTGCTCAACGTAGGCGAGGCGGACCTCGAGCGCGAGCACGACCTGAGCGGCGATCTCGCCGCGGCCTACACGCACCGCCACACGCTCGTCGACGCGCTTTCGGCCAAGATCGAGATGGAGCTCGGCCAGCTCGAGCCTGACGAGGCGGCGGTCTTCATGCAGGAGCTCGGTATCGGGCAGTCGAGCCTCGACCGGGTCATCGCGCTGTCGTACCGGCTCGTCGGGCTCATCAGCTTCCTCACCGCCGGGCCGGACGAAGTCCGAGCGTGGCCGGTCCCGGACGGATCAACCGCGGTCGACGCGGCCGGCGCGATCCACACCGACCTCGCCCGCGGCTTCATCCGCGCGGAGACGATCCCTTACGAGGACCTCCTCTCGGAGGGCTCGATGGCCGAGGCGAAGCGGCACGGCAAGGTCCGCTCGGAGGGCAAGACGTACCGGGTTCGCGACGGCGACGTGGTCGAGATCCTGTTCAGCCGGTAGCGGGCGGCGACGCAGCCCGACGAGACGGTCGGCGCGCGTCGGTCAGTTCGGGCGGCCGCGGTTGTCGGGGTCGAAGTCGGCCAGGACGGTCAGGTAGTCGACGTTCTCCGGCTCGAGGTCGTCGAGGTCGGCGAGGAAGTTTTCCGCCTCGTCGCGCGACACGTTCACGGCGGCGGTGAGGCGGTCGTCGCTGATCGTCACGAACTCATGGTCCCGCTCGAGCTCCTCGGCGATGGCCCCGATCAGCGAGTCACCCTCGAACGAATCCTGGATCCGGTGGCGGATGCCCTGGACGACCTCGAAGAACTCGTCCGGGTCCATCTCATCCTCGCGGACGAGGAGGATGTCGGCGAAGACGTCGTTGTCGCCCTCGTGGAGTTCGTAGAAATGCACGGTGCTCGTCCTCGGAGGAGACCGCCGGTACCGGGCGGCTGCGGCTTCGCCGACGATGCGCGCGACGGGCGGCGCAATTGGATGACTGGTCCGGCGGCCGAGGCGCCAGTATAGGCGGCGATGTCGACGAATCCTCCGGCCGGCCGTCCGACCGTGGTTGTGGTCGGGGCGGCCACGCGCGATCTCGCCTCGGACGACCCGCGCGGGTGGCGGGTCGGCGGCGGGGTCTCGTACAGCGCGCTGGCGACGGCGAGACTGGGGCTCCCGACCGGCGCGCTCGTGGGCGTGGACGACGCCGCGGCTTCGGCCGAAGAGCTCGACGTGCTTCGGGCTGCCGGCGTCGACGTGCGGCTGATCCCGCTCGAGCACGGGCCGGTGTTCCAGAACGTGGAGCGACCGGAGGGCCGCCTCCAGCTCTGCCGCGATCACTCGGACCTGCTTGACCCGTCGGTCGTCCCGGATGGCTGGGCCTCCGCGCCGGGATGGATCCTCGCCCCGGTCGCCGCCGAGCTGCCGGAGGAATGGGCCGACGTTCCGTCGGACGAGGCGACCGTCGCGCTCGGCTGGCAGGGGCTCCTGCGCGATCTCGCGGTCGGCGGCGAGGTGAGTCATGTCGCGCCACGCGACTCGCGGATCGTCCGGCGTGCGGATCTCGTCGGCATCAGCCGTGACGACATCGACCCGGCGTTCCCGGTGGCCGATCTCCTCGGCCTGCTGCGGCCCGGCGCGACGCTCGCGGTGACACAGGGCGACCGCGGCGGGCTCGTGATGGACGCCGACACGACGGGACCGCGGCGGGTCCGGCATTACCCGGCCGTCCTGAGTCACGACGTCGTCGACCCGACCGGCGCGGGGGATGTCTTCCTCGCGGCGCTGGCTGCCGCGCGGATCGAGCCGCGGCTCGTCGGCGGCCGGATCGACCGCGGCTACGACCTGCTCCTCGCGGCAGCTGCGGCGTCACTCGTCCTCGAGGGCTGGGGAACTGCCGGCGTTCCGTCGCGCGATGCGATCAGGATCCGGATGGCCGAGGCGTCACGGCGTCGCGGCGCGAGCGTCGGCGAGGGCTGACCGAGCCGCTCAGCGGTTCGGGGCGGCCGCGGTCGAGGACCTGACGCGGAGGCGTACGGGGACCTGGACGAACGGCTGCTCGCCGCGGGGCCTCCGACCCGCCTCGGATGGCTCGCGAGGCTCCGCGATCGAATCGATCAGGCGGTCGACGGCCCAGCTGCCCATCTGCGCCGTGGCCTGGGCGATCGTCGTTAGCGGTGGCTCGACGTATGCCGCGAGGTCGACGTCGTCGAACCCCACGACGCTGGCGTCGTCGGGAACGCGCCGACCCGCCGCACGGAACGCCCGAATCGCACCGATCGCCATCAGGTCGTTGTAGGCGAACACCGCGGTCGTTTCGGGCGCGACGTCGAGGATGCCGCGGGTCGCCTCCTCGCCGCCGGCCACGACCGCGTCGCCCTCCACGACGACGAGAGCGTCGGCTGCCAGACCCGCGGCGACGATCCCGTCCCGGGCGCCCTCGAGGCGATCCGGTGCGTCGACGTTCCGCGGCCGAGCCGTGACGTGACCGAACCGGCGGTGACCGAGCCCGACGAGGTGCTCGATCGCCAGCCTGCCCCCGCCCCGGTTGTCCGATGCGATCCCCGGCAGCATCCCGCCCGGTGACGCGCAGTTGACGAGGACGACCGGCAGGGGCGGATCCCGGAGCCAGTCGCCCTGCCTGGTCCCCAGCGACGATGCCGCGATGACGACACCGTCGACGCGACGGTCGACCAGCAGCTCGAGATACCCCGCCTCCCGGTCGGGATCGTTGGCGGCGTTGCAGAGCAGCAGCGCGTAGCCCTCACGCCACGCCGCGTCCTCGACCGCACGCACGAGCTGCGGGAAGAACGGGTTCTCGATGTCGGTCACGATGAGGCCGAGCGTTCGCGTCGACCGCAATTTGAGTGAGCGGGCGATCCCCGACGGCCGATAGCCGAGGTCTCGCGCGGCCGCTACGACACGCGCCCGCGTCTCCGGGCGGGCCGCGCCGACACCCGCCAGCACACGGCTGACCGTGGCTGTCGAGACACCGGCGCGTCTCGCGACCTGGCGGATGGTCGTCGCCATCGCACCCTCGCTTCGGTGGTCCGCCGCCGCGGTATCAGCTGACCGGCGGCTGCCCGTCGCTCGCGGCAGCTGCGCCGGGCAGCTGCTCGTCGGGTGCCGTCGTGTCGACGGCGTCGTCGGCAGCCATCGCCGCAGCCTCGACCGTGCTCGTGTCGGCGCCCATGAGCTCGTCGAGCTCGCGGGCAAGCTCGGTCAGCTCGCTCCCGCCGCCCATCAACCGGAGCAGCTCGTCCTGGCCGACCTCGCCGCGCAGGAACTCGCCGGCGAGTCGCCCGTGGGCGAGGATCGTGAACCGGTCCGCGATGGGCAGGGCGTGCTGCACGTTGTGGGTGATGAAGATGACCGCGAGGCCCTTCGACCTTGCGCGGATGACGTGGCGAAGGACGATGGCAGCCTCCTTCACCCCGAGCGCCGACGTCGGCTCGTCGAGGATGAGGACGCGTGCCCCGAAGTACTCGGCGCGGGCGATCGCGAGGGTCTGGCGTTCGCCGCCGGAGAGCGTCCCGACGAGCTGGCCGGGGTCGCGGACCTTGATGCCGATCTCGAGCATCTGCTCGGTCGCGATCCGGCCTGCGCGCGCGACGTCGAACGTCCGGAACGGACCGATGCCCGTCGTGGGCTCGGAGCCGACGAAGAAGTTGCGGCTGATGCTCATGAGCGGCAGGACGGCGAGGTCCTGGTAGACCGTCGCGATGCCACGGTCCAGCGCGTCACGTGGCGACTGCAGCACGACGGGCTCGCCATCCATGTACAGCGAGCCCTCGTCCGGGCGGTGAACACCCGACAGCGTCTTGATGAGTGTGCTCTTGCCTGCGCCGTTGTCGCCGAGGAGGCAGTTGACCTCGCCGGGTCGAACCGACAGCGAGACTTGCTCGAGCGCGATGACCCGACCGAAGTACTTCGAGATGTCGCGGGCCTCGAGGACGGGCGTCGTCGACGAGGCCGGGCGCGCGCCCTGCCTGCCGTACTCGGCGATGCGCTCCGCGGTCTCGGCCGGCATCGTGAACGGGGCGTTGTCGTGCGGGATCGGCGGGATGCGGTCGTTCGGTGAGGTCATGACCGCGCTCCCGAAGCTCGCCGGAGGAGGTAGGTATTCGCCAGGACCGCGATGAGCAGGATCGAGCCCATCACCACCTGGTACCAGTCCGAGTTGATCCCGACGAAGTTGATGCCCAGCTGCGTCGTGCCGAGGATGAAGGCGCCGAACGCGGAGCCGAGCGCGGAGCCGTAGCCGCCGGTCAGCAGCGTCCCGCCGACGACCGCCGTGATGATCGCTTCGAACTCCTTGTTCTGGCCCCGCAGGACGTCCGCGGAGCCGACGCTCAGCACCTGGATGCACGCGAGCAGGGCCGCGGACGCGGCCGTCGTCATGAACAGGATCACCTTCACCCGGCTGACCGGGACGCCGACGTAGCGGGCGGCCTGGTCGGATCCGCCGACCGCGAAGATCCAGTTGCCGAAGCGGGTCCGGGTCAGGACCCATGTGGCGGCGATCACGACGCCGAGCCACCACAGCAGGACGACCTTGAACGAGCCGCCGGCGATGTTCACCGAAGCCGTGAAGAGCTGGGCCACGGGATCGTTCGCGGTGTACGTGCTGAGGCCGCTGACGATCGTGTTGCTCGTGATCGCGCGGGTCACGCCGATGCCGATGCCCCGCAGGATGAGCAGCATCCCGAGCGTGACAATGAACGACGGCAGGCCGGTCTTGATCCGCAGCCAGCCGTTGAAGGCGCCGACCGCGAGGGCGAACGCGAACGCCGCGACGATGGCGATCGTCGGCGGGACGCCGTACTGGACGATGAGCAGGCCGAGCAGGAGGCCGGCCGCGCCGACCATCGAGCCGACCGACAGGTCGAACTCGCCCGCGATCATGAGCAGCGAGACCGCGGCACCGAGGATGCCGACCTGTGCCGACACCTCGAGGATCCCGGCGAGTCCCTGGACCGACAGGAAGCCCTTGCCAACGTCGCCACGCAGGACCGACAGGACGGCAAAGATCAGGAAGACCATGAGCGCACCGACGACGGCGCCGAACTCGGGTCGGCTCAGGAAGAGCCGGACCGGGCTGACGCTGCGCAGCCGCTGAGTGCCCGCAGTGGCAGTTGCCGATGTCATGACCGTCCTCGTGGTGCGGCGGGAGGGCGGAAGGGCCGGCGGACCGGCCCTTCCGGGAGCGCGGCCTAGCGGGTCGTGCCCGTGTTGGCCAGGACCTTGTCGACGTTCGTCTTGTCGACGATGCCGGGCCCGGTGAGCACCGGCTGACCGCCTCCGGGGACGAGCCCGTAGAGGTTGTCGTAGGTCAGGAAGACGATCGGCAGGTAGCCCTGCAGGTACTGCTGCTGGTCGATTGCGAACAGCATGTCGCCCGACTTGATCGCGTTGAGGACGTCCTTCGAGAGGTCGAACGTCGCGAGCTTCAGGTTCGGCAGCAGGTTCGCGCCCTTCAGCGCCGCGAGGGCCGGTGCCGCGCCGGTCGGTCCAAGCGTCAGCATGCCGTTCACGCCCTGCGCACCCTGGACGGCCGCGGCGATGGACTGCTGCGCGCCGGTCGGGTCCTTCAGGTCGACCTGGACGACCTTGACCGTCCCGCCGAGTCCGTCGGTGAAGCCCTTGCACCGGGCGTCGAGACCGGCGTTGCCGACCTCCTGGTTCACGCAGAGGGCGTTCGTGACGCCGGCTGCCTTCATCAGCTCACCGGCCTTCTTGCCGGCGATCTCCTCGCTCTGACCGACGTGCGTGAGCACGCCGAGGCTCTGGTACACGTCCGAGCCCGAGTTCGCCGAGATGACCGGGATCCCGGCGTCGACGGCGGCCTTGATGTGCGGCCCGAGAGCGGCTGCGTCCGGGATCGACACCACGAGGCCCTGGGGCTTCTTCGCGACGGCGGCGTCGATCAGCTGGCCCATCTTGACCATGTCGAAGGTGTCGGGGGCGCTGTACTCGACCTTGACGCCCATGTCCTTGCCGCCCTGGTCGACACCGTTCTTGAAGATCGACCAGAACGGGTCGGACGCCTGACCGTGGGTCACGACCTCGATCAGCGTGTTCGCCCGGTCGCCTCCGCCGGCTGCGCCAGCCGAGGCCGCGGCGGGGCTCGTGCCGGCGGAGCCGGCTGCCGAACCCGACGCCGTCGACGCGGCGGGCGTGCACGCGGCGATCGCGAGCACGAGGCCGGCGAGCGCAGCGAATTTCCTTCGTTGCTGCATGTGTGCGTGTCCTCCTCCGTCGGTCCGCCGCCAAGTGGCGGCGAAGACCTCGTTGCCAACTTCCACGTGCGCGTTCTGATGCGAGACCCGGCGTGGACGCCAGGTCCCTCACACCTCCTTTCGGTCGGAGCGGCCGGTCCGCGATCGGATCACGACGTGGCCGCCGTGCCGACCGCGCTCCGGCCTGTGATCTCGTCGAGACGGATTGGTCGATGGTCGTGGAGCGAACGTGTCGCGGCCTCGGCGATGCGGAGGGCCTCGACACCGTCGGTTGCGGTGCACGGGCTCTCGGCGTCGCCACGGGCGACCGCGAGGAAGGTCTCGAACTCGGCGCGATACGCCGCCCGGAAGCGATCGAGGAAGTCAGGCCACGCCGGACCCGCCGGCGGCGGAACACCGGGCTCGATCGATCGCATCGGTGTTCGCGGACCGAGGCCGACGCTGACTGAATCCCGCGATCCGAAGAGCTCCGCCCGGATGTCGTAGCCGAGCGGATCGTGCCGCGCGACCGTCAGGACGCCGAGCGCACCGTTCGCGAGACGGAGCGTGGCGACTGCGGTGTCGACGTCGCCGTACTTCTCGAAGACCGGGAAGCCGATCACGCCGCCGTCGGCGTAGACCTCGACCACCTCCGTGCCCGTCATCCAGCGCAGGACGTCGAAGTCGTGGATCGAGAAGTCACGGAACAGACCGCCGGAGACGGGGATGTAGGCCTCGTGCGGCGGGGCGGGATCGTGGCCGGCGAGCCGGACGACGTAGAGCGTGCCGAGCTCGCCGGAGGCGACGAGGCGGCGCGCCTCGGTGTACCCGGCGTCGAACCGGCGCTGAAAGCCGAGCTGGAAGGGGACGCCCGAGCGGTCGATGGTGTCGGCGATCGTCAGGGTGGCCTCGAGGTCCTCGGCGAGCGGCTTCTCACAGAACGTCGGGATTCCTCGTGCGGTCGCCGCCTCGATCAGCGGAGCGTGGGCGTTCGTGGCCGCGGCGATGACGACGGCGTCCACGCCGTCGAGGGCCGCTTCGAGCGATGGTGCGCTGCGTGCGCCAATCTCGGACGCGAGCTCGACCGCGCGTTCAGGCACCGCGTCCGCGATCACGAGCGCGTCGGCACCGACGAGCTCGGCCAGCAGGCGGCCATGCAGCCGTCCGATCCGCCCGGCGCCCAGGAGCGCGATCGTCATGCTCGGCCTCCGTCGTTCGTTTCTCGTGCCGCGGCTGTCGCCTGGGCGCGTGCGAGCTCTGCGCCGACGTCGCGGAGAACGGCTGCGAGGACACGGCGCCCGATCGCCGCAGCTTCCGCCGGCGGGCCCCACGCGCTGTCCTGCTCGACGATCAGCCAGCCCGCGTAATCACGGCGGGCGAGGCTGCGCAGCACCCCCGCGACGTCGAGCAGACCGGCCCCGAGCTCGGTGAAGAGACGGGCTCGAACCGCCTCGCCAAAGTCGCCGAGCTGGCCGGCCCGGAGGCGAACGAGCACCGCCGGATCGACGTCCTTGACATGGACGTGCGTGACTCGCTCGCCGAACGAGTCGAGCATCGCGACGGGGTCGCCGCCGCCGACGATCGCGTGCCCGACGTCGAGGCAGAGTCCGACGGGGGAGCCCTCCATCTCGGCGACGAGCCGCTCGACCTCGTCGGGCGTTTCGACGAACGTCCCGGCGTGCGGATGGAAGACGACGCGGACGCCGCGGTCCGCCGCCTGGACCGCCAAGGCGTCGAGCGTTTCGGCCAGTCGATCCCAGCCCGCATTCGTCAGCCGTGGCGCACAAAGCTCGTCGACGCGTCCCGCAGCCCGGCTCCGCTCGGGCGTCACGTCGAGCGCGGTGGTCAGGACGTCTCCACCGCCCTCGGCGAGGAGCTGCAGCCGTTCGCGACCGACTGCGGCCGCGGACTCCGTCGGACCGTC
>Ga0136846_1207630_pt1 | contig 15776 bp, 17 predicted proteins | sample HopSoiMetagenom2_FD_96841 | JGI IMG/M metagenome (GOLD analysis project Ga0136846, IMG submission 96841) | Grasslands soil microbial communities from Hopland, California, USA - 2 Assembly 2016 (version 4) | ecosystem: Environmental > Terrestrial > Soil > Grasslands | place: USA: Hopland... | reverse complement strand
CCACGACGCGTTCTTAAATGCATCCATCGTTCGCGGGCATCCATTTGCCCCATAAAAAACTGTGTGTGGACATCTCTCGGACGAACGTGATTTTTCTTTGGTCAGAGAATGCGGTTAATTTCCGTCGTGTGTCCGGCCAGTTTAAGTGCAATCGCTCTAGATGCTGGCCATCGTTGGTCGTGAGGGGTTTCGGTCAAGAACGCGTGACCGTCTGGGCTCCATCTCTCCTCGCAAGCGCCAATATCGCCGGATGTCTCAACGGATTGAATGACCATTTCTGGACCGCTTGCATGCATGGTGAGCATGCAAATGCTAAACCGAGTCTTCAGCTTCATTCCCATTGTCTCGCTGACATGGACGCCATCCTGATCCTTGAACACTTCCTTCTTGTTGCTCGGACCGGCGTACAATTCCCTCTTTTGAATAACCCAGCGCAACGTTTGCCTGTCGCCGATTTTTATCACAGTGTCAGGTGCGCCGAAGGTAGCTATGGCGTGCGCGCTGGTCATGCCAACAAAACGCGCAGCAACGTCCTTTCCTGTCGACGTTGTCGAACACCCCGCCAATCCAGCCATCATCAATGCGAAGGTTAGGTTTAAGGGATTAGCCACGGCCGTACGTCCGTGCGGAATAGTGGGTGATTACCTTTTCAATCGCCGACGCGATTTGCAAGAGATGGCGCTCCTCCAAGCGATCGGTCCACCACATGCAGATCGTTTCCTTGCAGGCAAGCTCGGCCTCGGGGCAGAGACTGCTGTCGTAATCGATCTTGCGCACTCCTTCGAGCGTGAATGGCCAGCCGGAGTCGCCGAAGGTCTTGTGCTCGCGGATGACGGGGTAGCGGTAGAGCGGGATCTGGCCGGGATAGCCGATGAAACCGTCGATACCTTCGGCCGCGAGCGCCTTCATCACCTCGGTGACGGGGGCGGAGAGCTTTGTCGGATCGAGACGGAACGAGTAGAAGAAATAGACGCCGACGGTGCCTTCGAGCGGCAGCACCGGCCGCACATCGATGCCAGCCAGAAGCTCGGTAAGCCGGTCGGCGGAGGAAACGCGCGCCCCGACGAACTGTTCGAGCTTCTTCAGCTGTTCCAGGCCGACCGCCGCCTGCAATTCGGTCATGTGATAGTTCGGTGCCAGGAAAAGGTGATTGCGCCCGCCGCGCTCGCGCGGCCAGCCCTTGTCGGAGCAATGGCGAAGGCCGCGGCCAAACCTGCCGTCCTCATTGGTGATGACCATGCCGCCATCGCCCGTCGTCATGTGCTTGGACTGCTGGAAAGAAAAGCAGGCGACATCGCCGAACGTGCCGCAGAGCTTGCCCTTGTAATAGGCGAGATGGGCCTGGGCGCAGTCCTCGATGACGACGAGCTTGTGCTTTTTGGCAATCGCCATGATCGCCTCCATATCGGCCGGATGGCCGTAGACATGGGTGACCATGATCGCGCGGGTGCGCGGCGTGATGTTGGCCTCGATCGACGCCGGATCGATATTCTGCGTGACCGGATCCACATCGGCAAAAACGGGGATCGCCAGCTGCGCGATGACAGGGATAGCCGTTCCCACGTCCGTTACCGGCGAAAGGATGATCTCGTCGCCGGGCTCCGGATTGAGATAGATGACGGCAGTGTGCAGCGCCGCCGTGCCGTTGGCGACGGCGACGGCGTGCTTGACGCCATACTTGGCTGCGAAGGCCTGCTCGAACTCTGCTGTCTTCGGCCCCGTCAGGAACGAGAGGCGTCCCGACTTGATGACCTCTGTCAGCGCTTCGATCTCCTCCTGGCCAAAGGTGCGGCCCGAGGTGTCGCGGAAGCTCGGCAGCGTGCCGTCGATCGCGCGCGGTCCGCCATTGATTGCCAGATCCTGCATGTAATCTCTCCGAAAATAAGAATTGAGGCCGCGCGAAGCGGCCGAGGTGGTCAGAGACCGAGAAAATTGGCCATCAGCTGAAGCTGGTGGTCGAGCATGTGGCGGCCCAAATGTATACGGCATCCGGTCTCGCGGGCAGCCTGCAGCAACGGCGTGATCTCCGGCTCCATAATGACTTCGGCAACCGTCATGCCCTGTTCGAGCAGCGATGCGTCGAGTGGTAGCGGATCCGTAGCATTCATGCCGAGCGTAGTGCCATTGATGACGAGGTCGTGGCCGCGCGGATCGGCGGTGCCGATCGCCACATCGAGTGCCGGATAGGCACCCTTAAGTTTTGCGGCAAGAGTCTCGATCTTTTCCACCGTGCGGTTGGCGAGCGTCAATCTCGTGATGCCTGCTTCTGCGAGGGCGAAAGCGATCGCGTTGGCGGCTCCCCCTGCTCCGACCAGATAGACGCTGCGGCCGCTCACCGCGATATCCTGATCGCCGAGGCCCTCGACGAAACCTATGCCGTCAAGCTGGTCGCCGATCAGGCGGCCATCAGGCTTGCGGCGCAGCACATTGGCAGCGCCGACGGCAAGCGCCTGCGGGCTCACCTCGTCGCAGAGCCGGATGATCGCCTGCTTGTGCGGAACGGTAACGATGGCGCCGTCGAAGCTTTTCAGAACACGCAGGCTGGCAACGAAGCTTTCGAGATCGGCGGGCGCCACATTCAGCGGCACCATCACGGCATCCCTGCCGCGCATCATGGCAATCCGGTTGATGCCGGGAGGGGCTTTCACATGTTCAGTCGGATGCGCGAGAATCCCGAGGACCCGGGTGCGCCCGGTAATTTCAAGGATCTTGGGGTCTTCAATGATTGACATAATGTTGAGTCCTCACTTGCCCCAGGAGAGCGCCAGCGGATTGACGCCCTGCGCAAGCTCCAACAGCCCCGCGCGTGTCGCCGGATGCAGCGGCTCAAGCGGATGGCGGACATGATCGGACTTGATGACGCCGCCTTCCATCATGACCGTCTTGGCGGCCCTGAGCCCGCATTGCCGGTTCTCGTAATTGATCAGTGGCAAGATATGCTCGTAGGCCTTTGCCGCCTGCTGGCGATCGCCCGCCTTGTGATGCTCGATGACCGGGCGGATCAGATCCGGCAGCATGGCACTCGACATGACGCCGGTGGCGCCGGCATCGAGATCGGCCATCAGCGTGATCGCCTCTTCGCCATCGAACGGGCCTTCGATCGCCTCGCCGCCAAGGTCAATGAGCTTGCGCAACTTGGCTGCGGTGCCTGCAACCTCAATTTTGAAATAGCGGACCAGCGGCAGATCGCGGGCGATGCGCACCATGAAATCGGCCGAAAGCGTGACGCCGCTCAGCGGAGCATCCTGGATCATGATCGGGATGCCGGCAGCCTCGGCGACGCCGGCGAAGTGCTCCCGGATCGAAGTCTCCTCGAGCTTGATGCCCGCGCCGTGATAGGGCGGCATCAGCATGATCAGTCTGGCGCCGTGCTCGGAGGCGTGGCGGGCACGGGCTGCGGCGATCTGCGTGCTGAAGTGGCTGCAGGTGACCATGACGGGAACGCGGCCGGCGACATGGGCAAGGCTCAGCTCGGTCAGTTGGCGGCGCTCCTCGTCCGACAGCAGGAACTGTTCGGAGTAGTTGGCCAGAACACAGATACCGTCGACGGCCTGGTCGATCATGCAGTCGAGCACGCGGCGCTGGCCGTCGAAATCGATATCTCCCGTTTCGGTGAAAGGCGTCGGTGCCACCGGGAAAAGCCCGGAATAGGGTCGATCACTCGCCATATTGTAAAATGCCCCGCAAAATTTCGTGTAACGCAAGTCTTCGCTTGACTTCTGAAAGCGTATCACGAATGATTTTTGCACGCAATGGTCATTTTTAGGAGATGTCGATGTCCGCGCATCAATCCGGTCCCTCAGTCATCCGCCTGCACGAGACGGATAATGTGGTCGTGTCCACGCGCCCGATCGCCGAGGGTGAGAATGTCGGGGAGGTGGTGACGCTGAGCGATGTTCCGAGCGGCCACAAGATCGCCGTGCGGCCGATTGCCGAGGGCGACATGGTGCTGAAATACGGGCAGGTGATCGGCCGGGCGAGCCGCGAAATCGCGGCCGGCGAGCATGTGCACCTGCAGAACCTCGCCATGCTCGACAGCGCCGTCTCGCACGAATTCGCCGTCGAGGGCGGCCCGACGCCGCTGCTCCCCGAAGGCGAGCGGCGGACCTTCAAGGGCTATCTCCGTCCGTCGGGCCTTGTCGGCACGCGCAACTATGTCGGCATCATCACCTCTGTGAACTGTTCGGCAACGGTCGCCAAGGCGGTCGCCGACTATTTCAAGACCAACGGCTTCGGCAATTACGCCAATGTCGATGGCGTGGTGGCGTTGACGCATGGCACGGGCTGCGCGATCCCCACCAATACCGAGGGCTATACCTATCTGCGCCGCACGCTGAACGGCTATGCGCGCAATCCGAATTTCGCGGCGATCCTGATGATCGGGCTCGGCTGCGAGACCAACCAGATCAGCCATCTCGTCAAGGCTTTCGAGCTCGAGGAAGGCCCACTTCTGCGCACCATGACCATCCAGAGGATGGGCGGCACGCGCAAGACGATCGAGGAAGCCGTCTCGATCATCCAGGAACTGCTGCCGGAGATCGATGCCGTCAAGCGCACCGAACAACCGCTCTCCGGACTGAAGGTGGCGCTGCAATGCGGCGGCTCCGACGGCTATTCCGGCATTACCGCCAACCCCGCACTCGGTTATGCGGCCGATCTCGTGGTCAAGAACGGCGGCACGGCGGTGCTGAGCGAGACCCCTGAAATCTATGGAGCGGAACATCTACTGACCCGGCGTGCGGCCACACCCGCCATCGCCGAGAAGCTGATGGCGCGTATCGACTGGTGGCGGGACTATACCGCCAAGAACGGCGCCGAGCTCAACAACAATCCCTCGCATGGCAACAAGGAAGGCGGCCTCACTACCATCCTTGAGAAATCCCTGGGGGCGGTCGCCAAGGGCGGGTCCATGCCGCTAATGGAAGTCTATGAATATGCCGAGCCGATCGACGCTTCCGGCTTCGTCTTCATGGATACGCCCGGCTATGATCCTGTCGCGGTGACTGGCCAGGTCGCCGGCGGCTGCAATCTGATCGTCTTTACGACCGGCCGCGGCTCCGTCTCCGGCTTCAAGCCCGCCCCCTGCATCAAGGTTGCCACCAACAGCGAGATGTACGAGCACATGAGCGAGGACATGGACATCAATTGCGGCGGCATCATCGACGGCAGTGACAGCATCCAGGCGGCGGGCGAGCGCATTTTCGAGCACATCATCGCCATCGCATCCGGCGCGCGCACACTCAGCGAAGGCTACAATTATGGTGACTTCGAATTCGTGCCTTGGCAAATAGGCGCGGTGACCTGAGACCGGAAAAGGATTTTATGGCGCACCGTACCCTCGCCTACGAAGCCATCGCCAATGCGCTGCGCAAAGCCGTGACGTCGAAGACCATTCCGGAGGGCACCGTGCTTCTGGAAGGGCCGATCGCGACCCTCTTCGATTCCAGCCGCTCGCCGGTCAAGCAGGCGCTGGCGACGCTTGAGACCGAGGGGCTGGTGCGGCGCTTCGACGGGCGCGGCGTGCTGGCCGGACGAGAAGGCGAGCCGCTCCGCCTGAAGATCTCGCCCGACATGCTGGACCTTGAGGAGGAGGCAAGCGCCAGCCCGAAGACGTTTGCCTGGCAGAGCTTCTATTACGACTTCGAAAATACGGTGATCTTGCGCGCCGTCTTCGGCAGCTTCCGCATCAACGAACTGGCGCTGGCGCGTCATTATAATGTCGGGCGCACTGTCGCCGGCGATATTCTCAACCACGCAGCCAAGAACGGCATCGTCGTGCGCGACGACAAATCGCGCTGGTGGATCAACCCGCTCGACGAGGACCGTTTCCGCGATCTCTACGAGGTGCGCCTGTTGCTGGAGCCGGCGGCGCTGAAAACCGCCATGCAGAATATCCCTGCAACGACACTTGCCGCCATGCGGCAGCGGCTCACCACCGTGTCGGGTAAGTTTCCCGATATAGCCAGTGCCGAACTCGATGCGCTGGAAGAAGACCTGCACGTCGCGACGCTGAAATTCAGCGCCAATGGAGAGATACTGGAAGCACTGAAACGCACGCGCTGCGTGCTCGTCGCCGGCAAGCATATCCAGCGCGCCGTGCGCGGCACGCTGCCGATCGACGCCTTCATGGACGAACATCTCGACATCATGGACGCGATCGCCGCGCACGACTATCCGCTCGCACGGAAGGCGCTGACCGACCATCTCGAAGCCTCCGGCAACAAGGCGAGCAAACGCCTGCAGGCCTATCTCGCCATCTCAAATGTCACTCCGATATCCTATGTGCTCGATTGACCGAAGAGAGCTAATTGCTTCTCCCCTTGGCCTGCTGCTCGGAGATGATCTGCTCCTTGATCACTTCCCGCAGTGTCTGGGCGAGGTTCGGCGTTGCGCTGGAGCAGCAGACCATCATGGAACTACTCGGCGGCTGCAGAGACATATATCCGTGCTTCATGGTGCTATCGAGATAAACGCTGTCGCCCTCTTCCAGATCGGTCGGCTCATAATACTCGCTGAAGAGCCTGATCTTGCCGCTGAGGACGAGAATGAACTCCTCGCCGACATGCGAGGTCAGCGGTCCCATCTGCTCCGGCGTCAGCGCCCGCACCTCGATATGAATCGGGATGATGCGCTTGTGGGCGACGTCGGAAGAGAGGTAACTGTAGCGGTAGTACTGCCGTTCGAGCTGCTGGCCGACGAGATTGCGGTTGATGCTGCGGCGCGCCACGACGAGCGGCGGCGTCGGCTCGTTGGGCGACGAGTTCAATAGGTCGCCGATTTCGACGCCGAGCCCATGCGAGAGCTTGAGGATCGTATCGAAGTTCGGCGAGATGTGACCATTCTCAACCTTCGAGAGGGTGGAGGTCGCAATTCCTGTCATCGAGCTGACTTCCGCAAGCGTCCATCCGTGATAGGAGCGCCGGTCCTTCAGCAGCTTTCCGAGGTTTTTTACCTTTTCATTCATATCGTGCCGTGTTTTCCAATCTGGTCGGTGCATTTGTCGAAGTCATGATTTCCGCTCGATGCTCTCGCGCAGAGACATGGCAGCCAGGGCCGCGAACAAAAGCGTCACACAAAGCACTACTGAAACAAGTGCATTTATTTCCGGGGTGAAGCCCGTTCGCATCATTGCCCACAATCGCATCGGGAGCGTTGTTTCACCTCCGACGAGAAAAAACGTTACCAATGTTTCGTCGAATGAGAGGGCAAATGCAAGTAGCGAACTGGTAAGCAAGGCCGAGCGCAGTTGGGGGAACACGACATGTACAAAGGTTTCCCAGCTGTTTGCCCCGAGATCGAGTGAGGCTTCGATCTGCGAATTTTCAAGCGCGTCGAGCCTGATCGTGACCATCCGGTAGATGACCGCCAGAATCAGAACAACGTGACCTGCCGTTACCGTGATCAGGCTCCGCTCGATGCCGACCTGGCGAAAGGCGATCAGCAGCGAGATGCCGGTGATGATCGCGGGCAGCACGAAGGGCAGGAAGATCACGAACTCGACGTAGGAGCGGCCCGCACGTGCGCCCGTCTTCATGTAATAGGCAAGGCCGACGGAAATTGTGCTCGCGATCACCACAGCGCAAACACCGACGATTAGGGAGTTCGAGAGCGCGTCGATGAGCTGGCTGTTGCTGGCAAACTTGCCGTACCATTGCAGCGAAAGATCCGACCAGTCGAGCTTCCGGTCCTTCACGCCGACGAAAGAGAGGAGGATCACGATGGCAGCCGGCGCGTAAAGAACGGCGAAAGTGATGGTGCCGATGATCCAGAGGAGGGTGACCGTGATGCGTTCTGGCAAGCTCATCTGACCCTCGCTGTGCGTGAGATAAGGGAAGCAAGCGCAATCAGCGCCACGACGGCGAGCAGCAACATGACGGCAAGTGCGGCACCGAACGGCCAGTTGAAGGCCATGCCGAACTGGCTCCAGACGGCCCGACCGAAGGTGAAGCCTTCGCTGCCGCCCACCATTTGAGGTGTCAGATAATCGCCGAGCGCAATCACCATGACGAAGAGCGCTGCCGCGATCGAGCCGGGAAGGCTGAGCGGCAGGACGACCGTCATGAAGATCTGGCCGGGCTTGGCGCCGAGATCGGCCGCCGCTGATATCAGCGATTGCGGAATACGCTCCAGCGCCAGAAAGATCGGCAGGATCCCGAAGGGGAGGTAGATCACCGCCATCGTCAGCATCACGGCTGTCTGGTTGAAGATGAAGAGCCTGCTCGGCACTTCGATGATGCCGAGCGACAACAGCATCGTATTCAGAAAGCCGTTGAAGCCGAGGATGCTTCGCATGGCATAGATCTTCACGACATAGTTCATGACCAGCGGCAAAGCACTTAGCAGAAGCAGCAGATAACGCGCCGAACCTTCCAGCCTCCAGATGAGGTAGGAAAGGATATACCCGAAGAAGAGGGATATCAGCGCCACCGTGAAGGCTAGCTTCAATGTGCCGAAGAAGACGTAAAGATAGCTGCTGCTTGTGAAGAAAGCGGCGTAATTGGCGAATGTCAGGCCGCCGGTAGGCTTGCCGTTGTCCTGCCCGAGAAAGCTTGAGGCGAGGAACGAGACGAGCGGCAGCAGGATCATCACCGTCGGCAAGCCATAGACGAGAAGCCTGGCGACGAGCTTTCCGAGACCACGCTTGGGCCTTGCGGCGGCTTCAGCGATCCCAATGCCGGTGGGCGTCGTGGCGATACTCATGGCGTCACCCTTTCGGAAGGAAGCTGACATCGGTTTCCGACCAGCGGAGCATGACGTCACTGCCCGCCACGAGGTTCTGCGTCGATAGCGCGGTCGGAATCCTGATTTTCACCCGATGTTCGTCAGACGCCCCGACGGAGAGCGAAAGCTGCGTGGTCGCGCCGAGGAAGGTTACGGAATCCAGCCGCGCCTTGGCGACTCGTTCGCCGGCGCTCAGGTCGCTGCCATCGTGGAGGCGAAAACTTTCTGGGCGGATCGCGAACAGCAACGCTCCCTGATGGTCGGCCGGAGCCCAATGCTTGCCGAGCGGACTTTCGATAACGGCCAGAGGAGGAGAGCCACTGGCGCTAGCGGGCAAAATGTTGTTCTCGCCGAAGAACTTGGCGACGAATTCGCTCTTCGGCTTGTAATAGATCTCCTGCGGCGTACCAACCTGCACGAGATTACCGTGATCCATAACCGCAATGCGGTCAGACATGGAAATCGCCTCTTCCTGGTCATGGGTGATGAAGACGAAGGTCGTGCGGATGCGCCTCTGCAGGTCCTTGAGAAACTCCTGCATCGAACGGCGAAGCTCGGCATCGAGTGCCGCAAGCGGTTCATCGAGCAGGATCACCTGCGGTTCGCAGACGATGGCACGCGCGAGCGCCACACGCTGGCGCTGGCCGCCCGACAGCTCGGCCGGATAGCGACCTGCCTTGTCGGCGAGATTGACGGTCTCCAGCACCGCCTCGACGCGCCGCTTGATCTCGGCTTGCGGCGTTTTGCGGATGCGCAGGCCGTAGCCAACATTGCGCGCCACTGTCATATGCGGAAACAGCGCATAATCCTGGAAGACCGTGTTGAACGGCCGCTTGTAGATCGGCACGTGGACGATATCCGTGCCGCGTAGTAAGATCCTGCCGGACGAGGGGGGTGTGAAACCACCGATCATCCGCAGGATGGTCGTTTTGCCAGAGCCTGAGGGCCCGAGAACGGTGAGGAACTCACCATCCCGGATATCGAGATCGACTGGCTTGAGCACTTCAACAGTCTTATAGGACTTCGTAACGCCGACGAGCTGTATGACATTTGGTGTCCCGACCATCAGACCCGCGGTAACTGAATTTTGCGCTGTCATACTTACTGTACCGGGGTCGCCTTGATCGTGTTCCAGAGCTCAATGCGCTTTGCGAAGTCTTCCGGTGCTTGCAGGAAGACCAGCTTGTCGGCATAGGTGAGACCCGCATCGATATTGACGGCCTGGTTGGTAGTGTTGCCATAGCCCGTCTTGGTGCTGATATAGGTGCCGACGGCAGGGTCAAGCATCGCATCGATCCAGGCATGCGCAAGATCGACGTCGCGAGCCTTGGAGCTGATCGCCCAGCAGTCGATCCAGCCGATGGCGCCTTCCTTGGGAATAACGAGGCCGACATTGACGCCCTGCTTCTTCAGCATCGGCGCCTGGGGCTCGCCCATCGACATCATCAGGTCGATGCCGCCCTGAGCGAAGATGCTGACACCATCGTCGAAGCCGGCGTAGTAGCTGGCGATGTTGGCCTTCTGCTTGAGCAGCTTCTGCTTGACCTGCTCGAACTGTTCGTCGGTAAGGTTGAAGGGATCGCGAATGCCGAGCGTCAGCGCTGCGGTCACGATCGCATTATTGGCGTCGTCCATCACGATGATGCGGCACTTGTATTTCTCGTCCCACAGCACTTCCCAGCTGGTTGGCGGGGTCTGGAATGTATCGGCATTGTAGATCAGCGGGATAGAGCCCCAAGCGAATGGTGTCGCGTAGGTCTTGCCCTCGATAACGATGGCAGAAACGTTCTTGAAGGCGCCGGCAAGGTTCTTGGAGTTGGGCAGCTTTGCCTCATCGAGCGGCTGGATGAGCTTTTCCTGCGTCAGGCGCTTATAAGAGGAGGTCTCAATCGCGATTACATCGAAATCCGCCCCTCCAGACGCCGTCATTTTCGCGAAGATTTCATCAACGCTGCCGGTGTAGCTAACGCTGACGCTGGCGCCGGTCTTTTTCTCAAAAGCCTTGACCCATTGATCGTCGGCATAACCTTCCCAGGTCAGCATGCGCAACTCCTTGCCGGCGGCAAAGGCGGGACGGACAATCGCCGGGGCTGCGAGCGCGCCGACTGCGAGAGAGGCGGTGGTCGTCAGAAATTCACGTCTTTTCATGTGCGTTCCCCTTCGAACGAAGTTGTTTTGATTGAATAATCGACCGGTGTCTGATGCCATCCGGCTTTATGCTGTTCCCAGTAGGACAACTTGAGCCGGAGACTGACCACGCCCGGTCTGCCGTTGCCCATGATATGGTCGCCGATCCTCGATACGGGCATGACGCCGCCCGCCGTCGTCGTGCAAAACATTTCGTCCGCCGATGCCAGATCATCGCTGGTCAAAGGTGCGATGCGGGCTGGAATGGCGAGCATTTCGCAGAGTTCCAGCACGGAGCGGCGGGTGATACCTTCGAGCACTCCGCGGTCCGGCGTCAGCACCTTGCCGTCTTTGACGAGGAAAACGTTGAAGCCCGGCCCCTCGGTCACGAACCCCTCGGCATCGAGGAGCAACGCCGTGTCCGCGCCGGCGTCATGGGCTTCGAAGAGACCGCGGGTCAGATCGCCCCAATGGTAGTTCTTGATGGTCGGATCGATCGATGCGGGCGCGATGCGCGGCACGGAAGCAATATGCAGATGGGCTCCCCTTTCCTGCACATCGAGCGGGATCACGTCGATCCACGGGATCGCGTAGACGATCAGCTTGTTGTCGCAATCCTGCGGGCGACGGGATCCGAAAATCCGCGGCTTGCCGCGTGTGCAGATCATAGCGACATAGGAGTTGCGCAGGCCGGACAACGCGACGCACTGCATGGCAATCTCGCCGATTTCGGCCATAGAATAAGGCGGCGAAAGTCGCAGTCCCTGCAGCGAACGCTCGAACCGGTCGAGATGGTCCTGCAGACGAAAGAACGCGCCGTCGCGGACATGGACGACGTCATAGGTCACGTCGGAACGGGTAAAGCCCCAGTCGAGAACCGAAATCGCAGCTTCACCCGCCGGGACGAATTTCCCGTCAGAAAATGCAGCACCTTTTGAGAAGTCGGCAGTCATGGCTGAGGTCTTCTATGCTCGAAACCGATGTTCAGAAGCTGACAAAATTTTCGTACATGTGCAAGTCAATTTTCTCAGAAGAAATTTATTGACAGAAAGGAAAGACAATGAAAATTAAAAGCAGCTTGGATTTCCAGCGCTTTTCGGGATGGAATTTTCATGAAAGAAAAATTTGAGAAACGCCGCCTTGGCACCACGAAGCTGGAGGCGACCACGCTCGGTCTCGGCACGACGGCAATCGGAGGCCTCTATTCAGTGACTAGCGAAAAGGCCGCTGAGGAGACGATGGAAACGGCCTGGCAACTCGGCGTTCGCTTTTTCGACAGCGCGCCGCAATATGGAAACGGCATGGCCGAACAGCGCCTGGGCGCGTTTCTCAAAACCAAGTCACGCAACGACTATGTGCTCTGCACGAAGGTCGGCCGCCTGCTCCGCCTGCCCGAGAAACCGGAGGGTGAAGACGCCTATTACAAGGGCACGCCGCCCGAGCGCCCGGTGTTCGATTTCAGCTATGACGGCGTGATGACCTCTGTCGAAGAGAGCCTGAAGCGCCTCGGCGCCGAGCGCATTGACGTGCTTCATATTCACGATCCGGATAATCATTACGCCCAGGCTATCGAGGGCGCCTACAAGGCACTCGACAGATTGCGCAGCGAAGGCACGATCGGCGCGGTTGGTGCCGGCATGAACCAGAGCGAAATGCTCGCCGAATTCGCGCGAAACGGCAATTTCGACTGCTTCCTGCTTGCCGGCCGCTACACTCTGCTGGAACAGGGAGCACTTGCCGATTTCCTGCCGCTTTGTCTCGAGAAGAACATCTCTGTCGTTATCGGCGGCGTCTATAACAGCGGATTGCTGGCTGATCCGAAAGCGGGCGCGAAGTTCAACTATCAGGATGCGGACCAATCACTGATCGACAGAGCGCTGAGGCTGGAGGCGGTCTGCTTGAGCCACGGCGTGCCGCTGAAGGCGGCGGCGATCCAGTTTCCGCTCGCCCATCCTGCCGTTTCAACAATCCTAACCGGCGCGCGCAGCCCCGCCGAGATGGAGGAGAATGCAGCCCATTTCCGTCAGCCGGTACCGGCTGCACTCTGGCAGGACCTGAAGGCTGAGGGCCTTATCGCTGCCGAAGCGCCGACAGCGTGAGCCGATGATGCCGAATCGAGTGATAGATGCTCACCAGCATTTCTGGGATCTCGCGACTGGGACCTATCCATGGATGGCAGGCGATGAGATGAAGCCGTTGCGGCGGGACTTCGGACCCGCCGAGCTGATGTCGCTGATGGCTGCGTCGGGCGTCGATGCGACCATTCTCGTGCAATGCCGCCACGATCTTGAAGAGACGCGCGATTTCCTGGCGATAGCGGACAAGTACAGCTTTGTCGCAGGTGTCGTTGGCTGGTTGGATCTGCAGGCCGAGGATGTCGCTGAGCAGCTAACCGCGCTCCGGTTGCGTCCGGGCGGAAGGCGTCTTGTCGGCATCCGCCACAATGTCCATGACGAACCAGATGCCGACTGGCTTCGCCGCCCGGCCGTTCATCGGGGCATCGCCGCCGTCTTCGAGGCAGGGCTCACTTTCGATCTTCTGGTACGCGCGCGCGAGCTGCCCGCAGCCATAGATGTCGTCGGTCATTTTCCGAACGGACGCTTCGTTCTCGACCACATGGCCAAGCCGCCGATCGCGTCGGGCTTCTCGACCTTCTGGCATGCCGCCTTCAACGAGTTGTCTGAACACGGCAACGTCTGGTGCAAGGTCTCCGGCCTCGTGACTGAGGCCGACTGGCATCACGCGGCGCCCGCGGACTTCGATCCCTATTTGCAGATCGCGCTCGACTGCTTCGGCCCCGACCGGCTGATCTTCGGCTCCGACTGGCCGGTTTCCACGCTGGCCGCCTCCTATGCCGAGGTCAAGGCCATTGCCTCCCGGCTGACATCGACGGGGCCTGGCGTCGCCGATCGCTTCTTCGAGCGCAATGCAATCGACGCTTATCAACTTTCAACGGACGGAACGAAATGACCATCGATTTCAGAAACGGTACATGGCTGAACGCTCCTGCAAGCGCCGAGGCCCTTGACACTAGCCTGACCATGACAACCGACCAGAAGACTGATTTCTGGCGCGAGACCTACTACGGTTTCACTCGCGACAGCGGCCATTTCCTGGGCTTCCCTTCGGCGGACGGTTTCACGGCAAAGATCCGCATCCAGGGCGAGTTCCGGACGCTTTACGACCAGGCTGGCCTGATGGTCCGGATCGACGAAAAGCGCTGGGTCAAGACCGGCGTCGAATTCACCGATGGCGAGCTCTTCCTTAGCACGGTCATTACCGACGGCAAGTCGGACTGGTCGGTGTCGCAGCCCTTCAAAGAGCTTGAGGACTTCTACATTCGTATCACGCTTGCCAAGGGCGCGATGCGCGTCCAGGCGTCGCGCGATGGCAGCTTCTGGCCGCTGCTTCGCCTCGCTCCCTTCCCCATCGCGGATACCTACCAAGTCGGCCCAACCGCCTGCACGCCAGAGCGTAGCGGCCTAAACATCCGCTTTTCGGAATTTGAGATCGGCCCGGCCATCACCAAAGACCTTCACGACCTGACCTGAGGATTGACCATGCTCATTGGTATCGACCCCATCCTGAATGCAGATATACTCCACGCGCTTCGCGCGATGGGTCACGGCGACGAGATAGTGATTGCTGACGGAAGCTTTCCCGCCCAGACCCTTGCCAAGCGCCTAATTTGCATGGAGGCCGCCGACCTTCCTCGCATGCTCAAAGCCGTGCTTTCTGTCATGCCGGTCGACGAATCCGAACCTGACCCAGTTGTCGGAATGGAGGTGATCGGCGAGCCCGATGCTATCGTCCCGGCCCATGAGGCAATCCAGAATGCGCTCGACACGCTTCCGGACGCGGCCATCAAGCTTACACGCGTTGAGCGCTTTGCCTTCTATCAGCGGGCGAAGGAAGCCTTCGCCATTATTGCCACCGGTGAGACGCTGTTTTACGGCAACGTAATCATCCGAAAAGGGACTGTGAATCTGGCAGGTAACTGATCATTGATGATCAGCAGCACTAAGCTTTTCCAGCAGGTAATTTATTGATGATCAAAAAACTCACAGGCCTCCAACCAGGAGTATTAAGCATAACTCGGATTGTAATGGGACTTATAGTCTTCTCCTTCGGGACCGCAAAAATATTTCATTTTCATGCTGGCGAGTTCATGCCTGCTTTCGGTTCACCGGAATGGGTTGCGGGCCTAATCGAACTTACCGTTGGGCTTTGCTTCCTGATCGGGGTCTTCACCCGACTATCCGCCTTCATTCTTTCCGGCCTCATGGCGGCCGCATACTTCACCGCGCACCTTCCTGTCAGTTTTTTCCCCACGGAAAACGGCGGTTACACCGCCGCCAGTTGGAGTTTGGTTTTTCTTTACTTTGCTACTTCGGGCGGCGGCCCAGCAAGTCTCGACGCTATGCTGTCTAAACGCGCAAACGGCTAACTGAGCCAAGCCAGTTGGGCGTCAGCCGGACACCTGTGCGCAAAGCATTGATCCGTCTTGCCAGGACTTATCGACATCTTGCCGCAACGTGGGAGTTTTGTGGCTCCAATCAGTATCGGCGATATCGAGGAAGCCCCGTTCGTCCGGGAGCGATTGTAGGTTGCGATAGTCAAGCGCTCGGGAGAAGATCCGGTTCCTTGTTCTCGATCCCACGGACGATCCCACAGTGTTGGGCCAGAAGGGTCTTCAGATGAGCTTGATCGGGAAGGCTGAGATAACGACCCGAAGGTAACTGCATGACTCAGATGTATGCCAGAGGTAACAATGCTACCCAGCGATGGCAAGGATGTCAGAATTAGCTCCTGAGCTACAGCAGCCGGTACTTCTTTCAAAGAGGACCATAGACGCTCGGTGTCGGCTTTCTCCGTGCCGGGTGCTCCTATTGAGATTCTTACCATCCATCTGCCGTTCACCGCAGCTG
>Ga0136846_1242647_pt1 | contig 15783 bp, 16 predicted proteins | sample HopSoiMetagenom2_FD_96841 | JGI IMG/M metagenome (GOLD analysis project Ga0136846, IMG submission 96841) | Grasslands soil microbial communities from Hopland, California, USA - 2 Assembly 2016 (version 4) | ecosystem: Environmental > Terrestrial > Soil > Grasslands | place: USA: Hopland... | reverse complement strand
TCCTGGCTGCGTCGACGGTTGAGTCACGGTCAGAAGATGCGCGCGGCGATCTGGGCGGGCGCGCTGAGCAGTTCCTTGAGCTCGTCGTCGAGGCGGACCAGGGTGAGCGACATCCCGGCCATCTCGAGCGAGGTGCAGTATTCGCCGACATAGGAGCGGACCGGCTTGATGCCGCGCTGCTCGAGCGTTTCGTGGACGTGCCCGTAGAGGAGGAAGAGCTCCGAGATCGGCGTGCCGCCGAGCCCGTTGACCATCACGGCCACCTCGTCGCCGGACTCGTACGGCAGGTCGCTGACGATCGCCTCGAGCATCTCGTCGGCGATCTCGTTCGCGCTGCGGATCTTCTCCCGCCGCCGTCCCGGCTCGCCGTGGATGCCGACCCCCATCTCGATTTCGTCGGCGCCCAGCTCGAAGAGCGGCGTGCCCTTGGCCGGCGGCGTGCACGAGCTCAGCGCCACACCCATCGAGCGCGTCACCGAATTCACCCGCTGGCCGAGCTGCACGAGCGACTCCAGGTCGTCGCCGCGCTCGGATGCGGCGCCCAGCGCCTTGATGACGAAGAAGTTGCCGGCGACCCCGCGGCGGCCGACCGTGAACGTGGAGTCCTTGACCGAGACGTCGTCGTCGACCATCACCGTGGCGACCTTGATGCCCTCGGCCTCCGCCAGCTCGCGGCCCATGTCGAAGGCCATGCGGTCGCCGGTGTAGTTGTTGACGATGTGGATGACGCCCTTGGGCGAGGCCAGCAGCTTCGTCGTCTCGAGGATGTAGTCGGTGGGCGGCGCCGAGAAGACGTCGCCTGGACACGCGGCGTCGAGCATCCCCGGCCCGACGGCCATGACGTGCGCCGGCTCATGCCCGGAGCCCGAGCCCTGGACGATCGAGACCTTGTCGTCGCGCGGGGCGTCCGCGCGCATGATCAGGTTGTAGTCCGGCACGTACCGGAGCATGTTCGGGTTCGCCAAGGCGATGCCCTTGAGCATCTCCGGCACGAATTCGTGCGGGTCGTTGACGAACTTCTTGACGGTGGCGGTGCCGGCGGTGTCGGCCATTGTCCCTTTCCTCTCCCTCTCTTGTCAGACGCTGGTCGGACTCCAGGCCTGGGTGATCCGCTCGAACATCACGGCGATCGCCATGGCGCCGGCGTCGACGGAGTTCTGCGAGCGCTCCCCGGAGTACGCGGCGCGACCGCGCTGCGCGAGCATCGTCTTCGTCGCGTCCGCCGACTCGCGAGCGGTCGCGGTGGCCGCCTGCAGCGCCTCGGCGGCCGGCTTGCCGGCCTGCAGCTGCTGTTCGAGCGTGTCGACCGCGGGCACCAGCGCGTCGAGCAGCGTCTTGTCGCCCACGTCGGAGTTGCCACGCTGCTTGATGCCCTCGATGGCCGCGCGCAGCGCGGCGATCACGTCCTGGCCGCTCGGGCTGGGCTTGTCGGACAGGGCCATCCCGGCGCGCAGGAAGGCCGTCCCCCAGATCGGTCCCGAGGCGCCGCCGATGCGGCTGGACAGGATGACGGCGGACTTCTTGAGCAGCCCGCCGACGTCGGAGTACTCGAGCGTGTCCCAGTCCTCCAGGAGCTTTCCGAACCCGCGGGCCAGGGAGTAGCCGAAGTCGCCGTCGCCGACGACGGCGTCGAGGTCGCAGAAGTACTTCTCGTTCTCCAGCGCCGTCTCGGCGATGGTCCGCACGACGCGCTCGGCGTCCTGCAGCGCGGTGTCGCTCATTGCACCTCCTGTGGGGTCGCGGCCTGCAGGCACGCCCGCAGATCGTCCAGCGTGATGAAGTCGCCCGGCCGGGCCGGCGTCCGGTTGAAGAGGACGTGGGTCGGCTCGCCCGGATCGCCGAGGCTGCTGACGACGAGGACGGCCTCCGAGAAGTCCTCCTCCTTCGTGTAGCTGCTCACCGTCACCAGGCAGCGCAGGCCGGCGCCGACGGCGGCCAGCATGCCGTTGCGGGAGTCCTCGACGGCCAGGGTGTCCTCCGGGTCGGCGCCGGTGCGCTCCAGCGCGAGCAGGTAGATCGCCGGGTCGGGCTTCTTGGCCGGGACGACGTCGCCGGCGAAGATCTGGACCCGGTCGGCCTGCTCCGGGCCGACGGCGTGCTCGAGCACCGCGCGCACCGACTCCTCGGCGGAGGTGGAGGCCACGGCGACGCCCCAGCCGGCGCGCAGCGCCTCGTCGATGATGCGGGCGATCCCCGGACGGCCGGGCATGACCCCGGCCGCGACCATGTCCTTGTAGGCGGCGGTCTTGCGTTTGTGCCAGCGGGCCAGGAGCTCCTTCTGGCCCGCGGGGTCGGCGGGCAGGCCGTGCTCGCGGACGAACTCCTCGGTCAGCAGGCTGGCCATGCGCTCCTTGCCGCCGCCGATCTTGACCTTGTCGGCGTACTCCTCCTCCGACCAGCGAACGGGGACGCCCTCGTCCTCGAAGGCGCGGTTGAAGGCCGGCAGGTGGCCGAAGCGCTCCGTGTCGGCCAGCACGCCGTCGCAGTCGAAGATCAGCGTCGTCATCGCGAGGCCGAGGCGGTCGCGCCGGTCGACGCCTTGCCGGCCGAGCCGAAGATCCGGATGTGCTCCTCGGCCATCCCCTTGACCGCGGCGCGCACGTGTTTGAATAGCGAGGGCGGATCGTGCTTGGCCGGGTTGGCGTCGAGATACTCGCGGTGGGCCTCGATGAAGGCGATCTTCAGCGCGGTCGAGATGTTGACCTTGGCGCAGCCGCGCGAGATGCAGTCGCGGAACTGCTCGGGCGTCAGCCCCGTGCCGCCGTGCAGCACCATCGGGATGGGCTGCAGGTCGACGAGCTCGGTCACGCGTTCGGGGGTGAGGTTCGGCTCGGCCGCGTAGAGCCCGTGCGCCGTGCCCACCGCGGGGGCGAAGGCGTAGACGCCGGTGGCCTCGATGAACTTGCTCGAGACCTCGATCGGGTGGATCTCGCCCGCCTCGTCGGAGCCGACGTCGTCCTCGACGCCCAACACCGTCTCGATCTCGCCCTCGACCTGCGCGCCGTACTCGCGCGCCTCGGCGACCACCTCGGCGGTCTGGCGGGTGTTCTCGTCGATGTCCAGGTGCGAGCCGTCGAAGAGCACGGAGTTCCACCCGGTGCGCAGGCACGTGGACACCCACTCGCGCTCGGGGCAGTGGTCGAGGTGCAGGGCGACGGGAACGGGCGCCTCGTCGGCCATCGCGTGAACCATCTGGTGCAGGACCCGCGGGCCGATCTGCTTGACGGTCTTCAGCGACGTCTGGAGGATCACCGGCGCCTCCAGGTCGGTGGCCGCGGCGAGCACCGCGTCGATCGACAGATCGTTGACGATGTTGATGGCCGCGACGCCGTAGCGCTGCTCGAACGCCGGATCCAGGAGGTCCTTGAGTGAGGTGAGGGGCATGGGTCGGGACGCGGTGTCCTTTCAGAGGGTGGTGTCCTGCAGCTCGCCGGCCAGGCGGGAGGCCTGCTGGGCCTCGTTGACGTGGCGCGCGGCGCGCATGAAGCGCCGCTGGTAGGAGACGACCTGTGGATGGCTCGTCCACCCCGCCAGGTAGTTCGGCTCGGTGGTGATGAGCACGCGGTGGTGCAGGTCGACGAACTCGGGCTCGGTGAACATCCGCATGATGTCGGGGAAGGCGATGAGGCCCTCCATCGAGCGCAGGATCAGCCATGGCTCGGGCACGTTCGTGGTGCGCAGCCAGCGCAGCGTCTGGCGCGCGTGGTCCAGGCCGTCCGCGCCCTCCGCGTCGTGGCGGCGGTTGCGCAGGACGGCGCGGGCGCGCTCGAGCACGTCGAGGAGGTCCATGTCGGCATCGCGCGGCGTCAGGTAGTCGATGGACACAATGTAGTCGCGCAGCCGCCTGACCCAATCGCGCTCCGCGGTGGCCTCCCAGGGTTCGCGATGAGGCCCGCGAACGGCCCGACGTCGTAGGGGTCGGCCGCGTCGACCGAGAAGATGAGCGGGGTGGGTCGCAGGGGCGCCGTTGCGGTCGCGCCCGATGTCGCGGACCAGGTCGACGACGAGCGTCCCGTCCGCCCGGCGCAGGAGCTCGACGCGGAAGCCCGCCGGCGTCGCGCCCGGCGGCGTCGAGAACTGGGCGATGACCTGGCGGAAGCGGTCCGCCGCCTCGCTGCCGGGGCTCGACGTGTCGACGCCGGCGAGGTGGGGCAGCACGCGGGCGACCACGTCCTCATCGCCGCGCTTGACGGGCACGCCCAGTTCACCGACCGTCGCGGGCACCAGCGGGCGCACGACGCCGTTGGTCACGATCAGCGACCTCCAAGCCGACCCGAGGGGAAGCGTTCGGCAACGCCGAACGCCGTTCCGAGCGTATGACGGCCGGGTAGAGGTGTCAACCACCGATCCGCGCCGAAGTTCGCGCCGCGACGACGCCGCGGCGACGCGTTCGTGCGGCCTCCGGAAGGCACGATGAGCACCGACATCCTGCTCGCCCGCCACGGCCAGACGGCCGACAACGCACAGGGCCGCATCCTCGGCCGGCTCGACCCGCCGCTGACCGCGCTCGGCGTCGGCCAGGCCGAGCGGCTCGGCGCGAGCCTCCGCCACGACGGCGTGGCGACGCTGTGGACGTCTCCGCTCGTCCGGGCGCGCCGGACGGCGGAGATCGTGGGCGAGGCGCTCGGGCTGGACGCCGTGGTCCTGCCCGACCTGATCGAGTCGGCACGCGGCACCTGGGAGGGCCGGGCCGTCGCGGAGATCGCCGGCGAGACCCCGGACCTGCACGCCGCCTTCGTGGCCGGTGACCCATCGTTCGCCTTTCCGGGCGGCGAGTCGTTGCGCGAGCAGGGCGAGCGAACGGCCCGGGCGCTCGCGGTCGTCGCCCGCGCGGAGCTGCCGGCCCTCGTCGTCGCCCACGCGGGCACGATCCGTGCGGCGCTGGCGCTCTGCGGGCGCGAAGTGCCGCCGGAGGCGGCGCAGGCCCATGGCGAGGTCGTGGCCCGCCTAGCGGCGCCGTAGCGAAGGACTCAGCCGATCGGCCCGCGCCGGCCACTCGGCCACGCCGAGCTCGCGGGAGACGCCGCGCGCCGCGGTCACGACGGCGGTGACGAGCGACCCGGGCGCGCGCCCGCGGGGCAGCAGCCGCGAGGTGTCGGCGACGACGCCGATCGCGCCCACCGGCATCGAGCCGGCGTCGAAGATCGGCGCCGCGACGCTCGACTCGCCGAGCACCGCCTCGTCGCGCTCGCGTGCGACGCCGGTGCGCGCCACGTCCGCCAGCTCGGCGCGCAGGCCGCGGGCGTCGAGCGTCCGGTGCGTGAGCCGCGGCAGGCCGTCCGCGACCAGGTCGTCGACTGCCTCCGGCGCGGCGAAGGCCAGCACCGCCTTCCCGAGGGCGCTCGCGTGCACGGGCAGCTGAGCGCCGACCTCCGGGATGTGCACGTCGTGGTCGGGCCGGAAGGCGTGGTGGACGACGAGCACGGCGCCGGTGACCAGGACGCCGACGCGCACGCCGGCGTCGGCGTGCAGGGCGAGCCGGTCGGCCCAGCGGACCGAGCGCGCTCGCAGCTCGTTGACGTCCAGATACGACGACCCGAGCTGCAGCAGGCCCGGACCCAGCTGGTACTTCTCGGACGTGCGGTCCTGCTCGACGAACCCGTGCGCCACCAGCGTGCGCAGGAGCCCGTGCACGGTCGGCGGGGGGAGGTCGAGGCGCTTGGCGATCTCGGTCACGCCGAGACGCCGGCCGGCCGCGAGCACCTTGAGGATGCGCGCCGCGCGGTCGACCGACTGGATCAGCGACCCGCGCTCGCGACGCGGGTCGGCCCCCTCGTCCGCGCGTCGTTGGCCGAGGTGCTCGGTCACTCGTCCCCGTATAGGCGCGGAGGCGCCGCGCAGATCGTGCCGGCCAGTGCGCGCAGGACCAGGGCGACGCTGGTCGCGCCGGGGCCCTGGTGGCTGATCGAGCGCTCGCCGAGGAACGCGGCGCGGCCCCTGCGCGCGAGCAGGGGGGTGGTGGCGCGCACGCCATCCTCCGCCGGGCGCGCGGCGGAGGGTGCGACGGCGTCCGACGGGAGGCCGTCGGCCGCCGCCTTCTGTAGCGCGTCCACCGCCGGCGCCAGGGCGTCGACCATGGTCTTGTCGCGCGGCGCGGCCGCGCCGATCTCCACCACGCCGGCACGAGCCGCGTCGAGGTCGCGGGCCAGTGGCGGCGCCTCGAGGGTCTGGCGGTCGCCGAGGTCCTGCCCGGCGCGCCGCAGCGCGATGCCCCATATCGGGCCGCTGGCGCCGCCCACGCGCTGCTGGAAGGTCCGCCCGGCCTGCGCGAGGAGGTCGCCCGGGGTCACCGGGTGGTCGGGGAAGTTCACCAGACGCTCGACGGCATCGAAGCCGCGCGCCCTGTTCAGCCCGTGGTCGCCGTCGCCGATCGCCGCGTCGAGACTGGTCAGGCGGGCCTGCTGCGCGCGCACGACGGCGGCCGCCTCCCGCAGCCAGGCGGCGATCTCCGCCACGCCGAGCTGCTCGGCGGTCATCGGCCCGTGTGGTCGCACCCAGTCGCCCACAGCGCGAGTGTCGCCCGCGCCCGGCCGCGGCGCAATGGCGGACGCCGCTGGACTCGGGCGCGACGGGGATGGCGCGCGGGCCCGTTTGCGGTGCACGTCGCGCGGCGCTACATTCGCTCGCTGGAGAGAGGGGAGGTCTGTCGGCCATGACCACGACGCAGCCGCGGGCGGTCGAGGAGCCGCGCCGCCAGGGCGCGCCCGTCGGCACGGTGCACGTCTACGACCCGCATCCGCTCAACTGGCTCTTCATCACGTGGAACACCATGGAGGAGCCGGTCCGCACCGACCATGAGGGCTATACCGTGCTCGCGCTCGCCGAGGCGGCGACCTGGCGCGAGGACGGGTCGTTCGAGGTCAAGGTGCGGCGCGGCGCCCGCTTCCAGGACGGCACGCCCTGCACCGCCCACAACATCAAGCAGAACTTCGACGAGGTGCAGCGGTGGGCCGCCCCGCATCCGCCAGGCACCTACCTGAACTTCCACCCCGACACGGAGTGCGTCGTCGAGGACGAGCAGACCTGCGTCTTCCGCTTCCCGGTGCCCGACGGGCTGGTCATGGCCAAGTTCCGCGGGTTCCACATCGCCAGCCCGTCCTTCTGGCACACGCACGGCTTCGGCTACAAGAAGACGGGCAGCGGCGAAGGCCACTGGTGAGTGATCGACGCACCGGGCCCGTGGGGCACCGGACCGTTCACGCTGGTCGAGGGGTACTCGTCGATCGACACGCTGATGGCGATCCAGCGGGTGCGCCCGGAGTTCGTCGCCACCAACCTGATCACCGGGGAGGACCGCAGCCCGAGGGTCGTGCTCGAGGCCAACCGTGAGCACAACACGCCGCGCACCGCACGATTGGAGCGCGTCGTGTTCGTCAACGACCTGTCCGCCGAGCAGGCGCTGGAGGCGGTCTGCGACCGCGAGGGCGAGCTCGACATCGTCACCGAGGTCACGCCGGCCGATGCGCGGCGCGTGGAGGACGCCGAGCACGCGCGGCTGGTCACCATCGACGCCAACCGGATCATCGTCGGCATCTTCAACACGTGGCCGTCCCACGACGCGCCGCTCGGCGACGCGCGGATGCGGGAGGCGCTGAACCTGTCCGTCGACCGCCACCGGATGATCGCCGAGGGCCTGCGCGGCTACGGGACGCCGCTCGCCGGCCTGACGCCGGAGTGGTGCAACGGCGTGTTCCCCGGCGCACAGCCGCGCCGGCGCGACCCCGCGCGCGCCGCCGAGCTGGCACGCGCGGGGGGCTGGCCGGAGGGCCGGCCCCTGCGCCTCGCGACGCCCGCGGCGCTGCAGGAGCTGGCGCGGTTGGCCGCGCGCGACATCGAGGACGCGCTGGGCATGAGCGTCGAGGTGGCCGTGGTCGCACCCGAGGAGGAGACCGCGGGCGCCCGACGCCTCGTGGAGAAGAAGCTGCCGCCGGCGTGGGACATGCTGCTGCACCCGTGGTTCGACCTGTCGTCGGACATGCCGCCGGCCTTCATGCACCGCGAGTTCTTCGGCCACGACGGCGCGTTCCGGGCCGGGCCCGAGGACCCCGAGTTCGACCGCATGTTCGAGGAGTTGGCGCACACGACCGACGCCGATGCGGCGCGCGAGCGGGCCGAGGCGGTCGACCGCTACTGCTTCGAGCAGAGCAAGGCGCTGTTCCTCTGCGCACCCCGGGCGCTCTACGCCGTCAACCGCCACGTCGACTTCAAGGCCTACCGCGCCACCTTCGAGCTCGCCGACACCGAGGTGAGCGAGAAGCACTGGTCGCGGCGTCCGGACGACGGCGCGCCGAGCTGATCGGCGCGCCGGCCCGCGCGGCTGAGGCTGCCGCGTGCTCGGTCGCCGACTCTCACGCGGGGAAGGTCAGCCGCGTCGTGCAGCTCACGTTCGCGACCGGCCCGGGACCTCGTCGCGAGCGACGGGGCGGTCACAGCGGGTCGAGCCCGGGCAGGTTCGGCTCCAGGGGCGAGCCGCCGTCCAGGCACCAGGCCTCGACGGAGGGCCAGGGCCCGTAGCCCTCGACCGGGCCGATGTGTCCTGCGCCCGGGATGACGTCGACCCGTGCGCCCAGCGCGTCGCCGTAGAGCTCCCCGCCGCCGCGCGGATTGAAGGGGTCGGCGTCGCTGCACGCGATCCGTATCTGCGCGCGTGAGGTCGCGCGGACCGCGTCGCCGTCGACCTCCGCCATCCGGAAGCCCTCCGCCGCGTCGGGGATGCGCGCCGATTCGGGCGGGGAGACGAGCAGCAGGCGGTCCACCGGCCCCTCCTGCGGGCGGCGATCGACAGCGAAGCGCATCCAGAGCAGACAGGCGATCGAGTTGCAGACGACCACCTGCTCGCCCTCGCCGCCGAGCTCGATCAGCAGCCCGCGCAGCGCCTCGCGCCACTCCTCGTAGCGCGGCTGGTCCTCGAAGGGCAGGCCCGGGTAGAGCACGCGCTCGCCACGCCGGCGCAGCCGGTGGGCCAGCCAATACTGCCAGTGACCCGGGGGGCGGTGATGCGAGAAGCCGTGCAGGAGCAGGAAGCTGCGGGCGGCCACCGAGCGACCATACGCGCTCGGCCCGCGCGGCCGCGCGCCCGGCCGCGTGGGCACGTGCCGCAGCGCGGGTAGGCGGGTGACGTGCAGACCGCCACCAAGGAGCTCTACACCGCGACCGCGACCGCGACCGGCGGCCGCGACAACGGCCGTGCGCGCTCGCGCGACGGCAACCTCGACCTGAGAATCGTCGTGCCCGGGTCGGGGGCGGAGGGCACCAATCCCGAGGAGCTCTTCGCCGCCGGCTACGCGGCCTGCTTCAACAACGCCGTGCTCTCGGCCGCGCGTCGCGGCCGCATCGACCCGGGGGCGGTCGAGGTCACCGCGCGGGTCCACCTGGGGCGCGGCGAGGACGGACGCTATCGGCTGGCGGTCGAGCTCGAGACCACCATCGGAGCGCTCGATCAGCGCGCGGCCGAGGAGCTGGTGGAGCGGGCCGACCAGCGCTGTCCCTACTCCAACGCCACGCGCGGCAACATTCCCGTGCAGCACATCGTCCACGCCGGCGCGCGCGGCGCCACCCGCGGCACCGCTTGACCTGGCGCCGCGGCCGCTTCGGCTGCCCTGCCGGGCAAGCTCGACGGGAGGGTCAAAGCGCGCGGTCCGCGGGGGCGGTCACCGTCCGCTCGATGAACGCAAGCTTGGCCGCGAGGTGGCGGGTCTGCTCGATCTCGTGCCCGTTGAACGGGTAGACGGCGATGTCCTTGTCGCCGGCGTAGTGGTTGAAGGCGGCGAAGACGGTCGACGGCGGCGTGATCTCGTCGAGCAGGCCGACGGAGAACAGCGCGGGGCAGGACGCGCGCTTGGCGTGGTTGACCACGTCCACGTAGGACAGCGTCCTGAAGACGTCCTCGACGCGCTCGGGGTGCACGCCGCAGTACTCGACCAGCTCTCCGTAGGGCCGGCTGTCGGTCACCTCCACGGCGCGGCGGGGGTGGGCCAGGAAGGGCACGTCCGCGATCGTCGCGCGGACCTCCCCCGCGAGGTGGGCGGCGGCGATCGCCAGCCCGCCGCCCTGGCTGATCCCCGCGGTGACGATCGGGCGGCCGGCTGCCGCGGGATGCGCGCGCGCCGCATCGACCGCACGGGCCGCGTCGACGAAGAGCCGCGTGTAGTAGTGCGTGCGGGGGTCGGCGATGCCCCGGGTGAGGAACCCGGTGCTGCTGGGCGCGCCGTTGTCGCTGGGGTCCCACGTGTCGGCGCTGCGCCAGCCGCCGCCCTGCCCGCGCGTGTCCATGACCAGGTGGGGATGTCCGGCGCAGCTGTAGGTCAGCCACTGCAGCGCCTCACCGCGGCCGCCGTTGTAGCCGACGTACTCGACGACGAGCGGACCGCCGGGCACCGCGTCACGCGGCAGCAGGAGCCAAGCCTTCACCGGGTCGCCGTTGTAGCCGGGGAAGCTGACGTCGAAGACGTCGGCGTGGCGGATCGGCGTCCGGACGGGCGTGAAGACCGGTTCTGCCGTGTCGGCGCGGGCCGCGTGGAGCTGGGCGGCCCAGAATGCCTCGAACTCGGGCGGCTCGAGCACGTCCGGCCGGTACCGGCGGAGCTCGGCGAGTGGCAGGTCGACGAACACGCTCCACAGATTGTCGGCTACGCGCGCGAGGCGTGACGGCCGAACCAAATGATTTGGTCGTCCGAGCGCGAACGTGGCGCGTCAGCGGGGGTGATTGTGGTCCCCTGCGCGCGGGAACTCAACGGACTTGACATCGGGCCGCCGCGGTGGCGTGCCAACGGCGCGTGCGTCGCGCGGCTCCGATTCTGCGGCCGCCGGTGCCCTGACCGGGGTGGGTGCGGCGACGCACGGGAGAAGCACCCCGGAAGGCGGGAGGACAGCACGATGAGGGTCAGAGTCTCCAGGGCACGGGCGTTCGTCTGGGCCGCGCTGCTCGCTGCCGTGTTGGCGGTCGTGGCCGCTTGCGGCGGTGGTGGCGACAGCGGCGGCGGAGGCGGCAGCATCCGCGGCCAGACGATCACCTACTGGGCGTCGAACCAGGGCGCGAGCATCCAGCAGGACAATGAGATCCTGCGCAAGGCCATCGCCCGCTTCACCAAGCAGACCGGCGTCAAGGTCAATTTCAAGGTCATTCCCTGGTCGGACCTCTTCACGAATATCACGACCGCGGTGACCAGCGGCAAGGGCCCCGACGTCCTGAACATCGGCAACACCTGGTCGGCGACCCTGCAGTCCACGGGCGCCTTCGAGCCGTTCGAGGGCAGCACGCTCAATGCGGTCGGCGGCAAGAGCAAGTTCCTGTCGTCGTCGTGGTCGGCCAGCGGCAAGCCGGGCCAGACGCCGACGAGCATCCCGCTCTACGGCCTCTCCTACGGCCTCTTCTACAACAAGCAACTCTTCCAGCAGGCGGGGATCAGCTCGCCGCCGAAGACGTGGTCGGAGTTCGTCGCTGACGCCAAGAAGCTGAACAATCCCTCCAAGGGCCAGTACGGCGTCGCCCTGGAGGGGGCGAGCATCACCGAGAACGCGCACTGGGCCTTCATCCTCGGGCGCCAGAACGGCGGCGACCTGTTCGACAAGAGCGGCAAGCCGACGTTCGACTCGCCGCCGATCGTCAAGGCGGTCAAGGACTACGTCGACCTGTGGGGCACAGACAAGGTGGTCAACCCGAGCTCGGCGCAGTGGTCGGACGGCACGCAGGCCCTGGCGTCGTTCGCCAAGGGCAAGGCCGCTATGACCATGTGGCAGAACAACGCCGAGAACAACCTGCGCACGAACGGGATGAAGCGCAGCGAGTACGGCGTCGCCGACGTGCCGGTCGTCGACGGGTCGAACACGCCCATCATGACCCACGTCGCCGGGATCAACATCTCGATCTTCAAGAACAGCGAGCACAAGAACGCGGCGCTGGCCTTCGTGAAGTTCCTGACCAGTCAGGGCGAGCAGGTCAAGCTCAACGAGGAGTACGGCAGCCTGCCGGTGGTCAAGTCGGCCCAGCAGGATCCGGCGTTCAAGACCCCGACGCTGAAGACCTTCAACCAGATCCTCGCGAAGCACGCCCAGCCGATGCCGCTGATCGACCAGGAAGGCCAGATGGAGACCTTCATCGGCGACGCGGTCAAGCAGCTGATCGCGAAGGCGACGACCCGCGGGTCGGTGAGCGAGGCCGACGTCAAGGCCCAGCTCTCTGAAGCCAACCAGAAGATGCAGGCCGCGGGCGGCGGCGGCTGAGCCGACGACCCGACCCTCCGGCCGTCGTGCGTGCGGGGCCGACGTCCGTAGCCCCGCACGCCCGGCCAGCGATTAAAGGAGCGCCATGAGCGTCGCCGAGAAGAATGCGGTCGCGCCTGCCCTGGAAGGCGTGCGGCGCCGCCGCAGCAGCCGCTGGATGGGCAGGCGGCGCCTGCCCTACCTGCTGATCCTGCCGGCCGTCCTCTTCGAGCTGCTGATCCACGTCATCCCGCTGCTGGCCGGCATCGGGATCTCGTTCCTCGGGCTCTCGCAGTTCTTCATCCGCAACTGGACGGCGGCCCCGGTCGTCGGCCTCGACAACTACAAGGTCGCGCTGGACTTCGGCAGCCCGATCGGCCACGGGCTGCTGCATTCGTTCGCCATCACCGCGGGCTTCACCGCCCTCGTGATCGGCGTGTCGTGGGCTGGAGGGCTGGCCGCCGCCCTGTTGGTGAACTCCGAGTTCCGCGGCCGCAACTGGTTCCGGACGCTCTTCCTGATCCCCTACGCGTTGCCGGTCTACGTCGCGGTCATCGCCTGGAGCTTCATGTTCGACCGCGACAACGGGGCGATCAACCGCCTCTTGGTCGACGACCTCCACGTCGTCTCCCACCGGCCGTTCTGGCTGCTGGGCACCAACGCGTTCTGGAGCATCGTGATGACCACGGTCTGGCGGCTGTGGCCGTTCGCGTTCCTCATGACACTGGCCGGCCTGCAGAACATCCCGAAGGAGGTCTACGAGGCCGCGGATCTCGACGGCGCGGGGCGGATGCGGCAGCTGCGCTACATCACGCTGCCGATGCTCGCACCGGTCACCGGGGTGCTGATCATCGTGATGTTCCTGTGGACGTTCAACGAGTTCAACACCCCGTATGTGCTGTTCGGCAAGGCGCCGCCCTCGTCGGCCGACCTGCTGTCGCTGCACATCTACGTCAACTCGTTCATCGACCTCAACTTCGGCCTGGGCTCGGCGATGTCGGTCCTGCTGCTGATCTTCCTGATGCTGTCGACGCTGATCTACCTGCGCGTGTTCAAAGTTGGAGGTGGCAGTCGTGCGTAGCTCGCTGAGCTCGAAGGCCTCGCGGGTCGCGGGCCTCGCGATCCTGTCCTTCGTGGTGATCTTCCCGCTCTACACGATCGTCATCTCGTCGATCAAGCCGCTCGGCGACGTGCGGGGGACCTTCGAGTGGATTCCCTCGCACGTCACCTTCCGGCCGTACGTCGAGATCTGGAAGACGATCCCGCTGGCCCACTATTTCGTGAACAGCCTGTTCATCTCGGTGGCGGCGACGGTCTTGTCGGTGGCCGTCGCGATCTTCGCCGCGTATTCGATCTCGCGCTACCGCTTCCGCGGCCGGGGCACGTTCTCGACGACGGTGCTGGCCACGCAGATGTTCCCGGGGATCCTGTTCCTGCTGCCGCTGTTCGTGATCTTCGTGAACATCGAGAAGTCGATCGGGATCCAGCTGTACGGCAGCTACACGGGACTGATCATCACCTACCTGACGTTCTCGCTGCCGTTCTCGATCTGGATGCTCGTGGGGTACTTCGAGGCGATCCCGCGCGACCTCGAGGAGGCGGCCCTGATCGACGGCGCGACCCCGGTGGGAGCGCTGTTCCGGATCCTGATCCCGATCAGCCTGCCGGGCATCGCGGCGGTGGCGATCTTCGCCTTCATCACCGCGTGGGGCGAGGTGCTCTTCGCCTCGGTGCTGACGACGGACAAGACCATGACCCTGGCCATCGGCCTGCGCAACTACGCCTCGCAGAGCAACGTGTTCTGGAACCAGCTGATGGCGGCCTCGATCGTGGTCAGCCTGCCCGTCGTGCTCGCGTTCCTGGCGCTGCAGCGCTACATCGTCAGCGGGCTCACCGCGGGCGGGGTGAAGTCGTAGTGGAGCCCGGCACGCCTCTCGCCGCCGCGGCGAGCGCGCCGCGCGCGGCGGAGGCGCTTGCCGCGACCGCCCTGGTGCGCGACTTCGCGCCCGGGGAAGGGCTGGCCGCGGGCGCGGCTCAGCCGGACCTGCCGGCCGAGGGGTGGGTGCAGGCGCCGGTTCCCGGCGACCTGCACCGCGCGCTGGTCGCCGCCGGGCGGATCGAGGATCCGTTCTACGACCGCAACGAGGAGAAGTGCGCCTGGATCGAGGAGCGCGAGTGGTGGTACCGCCTGCGCCTGCAGCCGGGCGCGCCGCCGGAGGCCGACGAGCGCCTACGGCTCGTCTTCCACGGCCTGGACACCTACGCGACGGTCTACCTCAACGGCGACGAGATCGGGACGCACGCGAACATGTTCCGCGAGGCCGCCTTCGACGTCACCGATGCGCTCGTCCCCGAGCGCGAGAACGTGCTGGCCATCCGCTTCGACCCGCCGCTCGCGCATGCCGGACCCCCGCTGCCGGGCCAGTGGGCGCCGTACAACCACGAGCGCGTCTGGATGCGCAAGGCGCAGTACGGCTACGGCTGGGACTGGGGCCCGCGGCTGCCCACCGTCGGCATCTGGCGTCCGGCGGAGCTGCGTCGCGAGCGCGCCGCCGCGCTGGTGGGCGTGCGCTTCGCGACGTTGCAGCTCACCGACGACGGAGCGCTCGTCGAGATCGCGGTGGACGCCGAGCGCTTCGCGGGCGACGGCGAGCTGGCCGCGGCGATCGAGCTGCGCGGCCCCGACGGCGGGCAGGAGGCCGAGCTGATCGTCGGCCTGCACGAGGACGGCGGGCGCGCGCGCGGGGCGGCGCACGTCGCCCTCCGCGACCCGGTGCTCTGGTGGACGCACGACCTCGGTGACCCGGCCCTGCACGACATGCGCGTCGCGTTGCTGGTCGACGGCGACGAGGTCGACGCGACCGAGCAGCGGGTCGGGATCCGCACCATCGAGCTCGACCAGCGACCCGACCCGGAGGAGCCGGGCACCCGCTTCTTCCGCTTCCGGCTCAACGGCGTCGGGGTCTTCGCGCGCGGCGCGAACTGGATTCCGACCGACTCGTTCATCGGCGTCATCCCGGCCGGGACCTACGAGCGTCGGCTCGAGCAGGCCCGCGACGCGAACATGAACATGCTCCGCGTCTGGGGCGGCGGGGTCTACGAGCACGACCTGTTCTACGAGCTCTGCGACCGCCTCGGCCTGCTCGTCTGGCAGGACTTCATGTTCAGCTGCGCGATGTATCCGGAGCAGGAGCTCGCGCAGGAGGTCGAGCTCGAGGCCCGCGCGCAGGTCGCGCGGCTGCGCAACCACCCGTCGCTGGCGCTCTGGTGCGGCAACAACGAGAACCAGTGGCTGCACGACATCAACCACCCGGAGAACCCGGTCAACCGGGTGCCGGGCGCCCTCTTCTACGACGCGGTGCTCCCGCACGCCGTGGCCGAGCTGTCCCCGGACGTCCCCTACTGGCCGGGCTCGCCCTACGGCGGCGACGACCACAACGGCCGGCAGGACGGCGACGTCCACAACTGGGAGGTCTGGCACGGCGGCCATCCGCGACGCTTCGGCGAGGTGTCGCACCGGGAGCCGACGCCGGAGAGCGTCTCCTTCGTGCGCTACGCCGAGGACATGGGCCGCTTCATCAG
>Ga0136846_1231996_pt1 | contig 15783 bp, 10 predicted proteins | sample HopSoiMetagenom2_FD_96841 | JGI IMG/M metagenome (GOLD analysis project Ga0136846, IMG submission 96841) | Grasslands soil microbial communities from Hopland, California, USA - 2 Assembly 2016 (version 4) | ecosystem: Environmental > Terrestrial > Soil > Grasslands | place: USA: Hopland... | reverse complement strand
GGTCCGCGGCCACCTTTTCCACGAAGCTGCGCACCTCGGGCGCCCACGGCGCGTCCGGCGGCGCGGACTTCAAGAGCGCGATCCAGTCGTCCATGGCCGCCTGGTGCTCGCCGCGCTGGTCCTTGGCGACGCCCAGGTAGTAGCGGGCCCGCGGGTCGCCGGGATCGGCGGCCACAGCACGCTTGAAGATCGCCTCGGCGGCCGGCGTCACCTGGCCGTTCTGCGCCAGCACCGTGGCTTCGCCCTGGGCGGAGAGGTATTCGGCGTTCTTGGGGTCCAGGGCGGCGGCGCGTCCGTAGGCGGTCGCCGCCTCGGCGTTACGTCCCGTCTGCAGATAGGACCATCCCAGCATCCGCCAGCCCTCGGCGTTGTCGGGATGCTGTTTCATCTGCGTCTCGAGCATCGCCACCATGGCTGCGACGTCGCCGTGGCCGGGCGCTTGCCCCGCCGGAGCTGCGGCGATGGCCGCCGCGGGCGGCTGGCCGGCCAGGGCCGACTGACCCGGCACGTTCGGCCGCCCGATCGCGAGGTAGAGCCCGGTGCCGGCCAGGGTGACCACCGTCACCGTGCCGAGGGCCAGATACAGCAGCGTCCGTTCCGACAGCGGCCGCGCCGGCGCTTCCTTGGTGCGGCCTTCGGCCAGCAGGCGGCGCTTGAGGTCGGACTTCAGGGCCTCGGCCTCGGGCTGGGCCAGGGCGCCGGCCTCGGCCTGGGCCTCGATCTCGGAGAGCTGACCCTTGAGCACGCCCAGCACGTCCTGCCGCCCCCCGGCCGCCGCATCGCGCCGGCGGATCAGCGGGACCGCCAGGCCGACGGCCGCCAGCACCGTCATCAGGGTGAGGACCATCCAGAGCATCAGGCCGGCCCGCCGCTCTTGAGCGTCCCGGTCTTCGGCGCGTCGGAATTCAGCAGGTGGGCCAGTTCGGCCTCCTCGTCGGCGGTGAAGGGCTCGGCCGCGAGTCGGGCGCGGCGGCGCAGGTGCAGCGCGATCCCTGCCCCGCCCAGCAGGGTCAGCGCAAGCGGCCCGAACCAGAGGATCAGCGTATCGCCCTGCACCGGCGGTTTCAGTTCCACGAAACTGCCGTAGCGGGCCACGATGTAGTCCACTGCCTGGCGGTCGGTGTCGCCGGCGGCGATCCGCTCGCGCAGGATCACCCGCAGGTCATGCGCCAGGGCCGCGTCGGAGTCGTCGATCGACTGGTTCTGGCAGACCACACAGCGCAGGGTGCGCGAGAGCTCGTGGGCGCGGGCCTCCAGCCTGGGGTCGCGCAGCTGCTCGTCGGGGTTCACCGCCGCCGCCGGGCCGGCCAGGGCCGCGAACGCCGCGGCCATGAGCAGGAGCCGCTTCACGACTCGGCCTTCAGGCGCTGCATCAGGGGCGCGATCTTGTTGGCCCAATCGTCCTGGGTGATGGCGCCCACGTGCCGGTAGCGCACCCGGCCCTGCTTATCGATCACGAAGGTCTCCGGCACGCCCGAGACCCCCATGTCGATGCCAGTCCGGCCGCTCTGGTCGTTGCCGACGCGGATGTAGGGGTCGCCGCGATCCTGCAGCCACTTGTCGCCGTCGGCCGGCGCGTCCTTCCAGTCTACGCCGTGGATGGGCACGCCCTCGGACCGCAGGCGCATCAGCATCGGATGCTCGGCGCGGCAGGCGACGCACCAGGAGGCGTAGTAGTTCAGCAGCACCGGCTCCCCGCCCAGGTCGGCGCGCGCCAGGCCCTGGTCGCCCGGACGCACCGGCGCCAGGTTGAAGGCCGGGACCGGCTTTCCGATCAGCATCGATGGCAGGATGGTCGGGTCCATCGTCAGCCCGATACCGAACGCCACGAGCAGGCCCGCGAACAGCAGGGCCGGAACCAGGAACAGGAAACGCTTCATTCCGCGGCCACGGGCTGGAGTTGCGGCGCCTTGACCAGGGCGCCCACGCGCAGGCGCCGGTCGCTGAGCGACACCGCCCCGCCCAGCGCCATGGTGAAGCCGCCGATCCAGATCCAGACCACCAGCGGATGGCTCCAGAGGCGGATCACCACCCCCTCCGCCGACTCGTCGCCCTCGGAGAGGTAGAGGTTGCCCAGCGGCGTGACGTGGATGCCGGCTTCGGTCGTCTGCTGCTGGGCCGACGGATAGAACCGCCGCTGGCTGACCAGCTCATAGGTCCCGCCCGGGCCGCGCACGGAGAACCGCGCCTGGCGCGCCTGCCAGTTGGGGCCCTGGACGTCCTCCAGGGCGGTCATGGTCAGGGTGCGGCCGGCGAAGGTGGTGGTGGCGCCTGGCCGCATGTTGAGCACCTTGTCCTGGTGCCAGGAGGTGACCCCGGTGATCCCGAGGGTCAGCAGGCCCAGGCCCGCGTGGGCGATGGCCAGGCCCACCAGGGCCCGCGGCGTCGTCAGGATCGAGCGGCCGAGATAGGCGCGGCCGGACCACCAGCGGCGGACGAGGATCGCCGCCGAGCCCGCCAGCAGCCAGGCCGCCAGCGCCAGGCCGGCCGCGGCCACCGCATGGCCCAACCCCGCGAACACCGCCACCAGCAGGAAGACCAGCGCCGCGATCCCGGCGGGGACCCGCACCCGCGCCACGGTCTTCGCCAGCTCGTCGCGTTTCCAGTTCAGCATGGGCCCGAACACCAGCAGCGCCAGCAGGGGCACGGCAAAGGGCGCGAAGACCCAGCTGTAGTACGGCGGCCCAACCGAGATCTTGTCGCCCGTCAGCTCGGCGAAGAGCGGGGTGAAGGTGCCCAGGAACACGGTGGCGCACAGCACGCAGAGGAAGAGGTTGTTGAGGATCACCCCGCCCTCGCGCGACAGGGGCTGGAACAGCGCGCCGCTGCGGATCGATGGCGCCCGCCAGCCGTAGAGGCCCAGCGCCGCGCCGGTGGTGACGCCGATGATCGCCAGGATGAACACCCCGCGCCTGGGATCGACGGCGAAGGCGTGGACGCTGGTCAGGACGCCGGAGCGGACCAGGAAGGTGCCCACCAGGCTGAGCGAGAAGGTCAGGATGGCGAGCAGGATCGTCCAGCTCACCAGGGCGCCCCGCCGCTCCAGCACCAGGGCCGAGTGCAGCAGGGCCGTGCCCAGCAGCCAGGGCATCAGCGAGGCGTTCTCCACCGGGTCCCAGAACCACCAGCCGCCCCAGCCGAGTTCGTAATAGGCCCAGAGGCTGCCCAGGGTGATGCCGATGGTCAGCGGGATCCAGGCGGCCAGCACCCACGGCCGCACCCAGCGCGCCCAGGCCGCATCCACCCGTCCCTCGATCAGCGCCGCCATGGCGAAGCTGAAGGCCACCGAGAAGCCGACATAGCCGAGGTAGAGCATGGGCGGGTGAGACACCAGGCCCGGGTCCTGCAGCAGCGGATTGAGCTCGGTCCCTTCGATCGGGGCGGGGTCCAGGCGCAGGAACGGGTTCGAGGTGAAGAGGATGAAGGCCAGGAACGCTACGCCGATCAGGCCCTGGACGCCCAGCACCCGCGCCTGCAGCGTCTCGCGCAGCGTGCGGCCGAACAGCGCCACCCCGCCGCCATAGACCGCCAGGATCAGCACCCAGAGCAGCATCGAGCCCTCGTGGCTGCCCCAGGTGGCGGCGAAGCGGTAGGGCAGCGGCTGGGCCGTGTGGCTGTGCTCGGCCACCAGGGCGAGCGAGAAGTCGCAGACCACATAGCCATAGGCGAGGCACGCGAAGGCCAGGATCACGAAGCCGGCCTGCAGCGCCGCGGCCGAGCGGCCAAGCGCCATCAGCACGCTCTCGCGGCGATGGGCGCCCCACAATGTCGCCCCCGCCTGCACCGTTGCGAGCAACAGTGCGAGGATCAGGGCGAACTGCCCGACTTCCGCCGCCATGGACTTTGTGCTCCCCTCCGACCTGCGGCGCGTGGTAGCGCGTTCCGCGTAGATCGGAAATGTTACAGTGCCAGGGCCAAATGGAGGCGTGAAGGGCTAGCCGGCGGGTCGGCGGCCATATGACCTGGGGGCGTGGGGGAGTATGTCGGAACTCTACAAGATCGCGATCGTGGGATCCGGTCCTGCCGGCATGAGCGCGGCCGCGCACGCCGCGAAGAAGGGCCTGTCGCACGTCCTTCTGGAGAAGACCGATCACCTCTCCGACACCATCTTCCGCTACCAGAAGGGCAAGCACGTGATGGCCACGCCATCGGTGCTGGTGCTCCGCGCCGATTGCCAGTTCGACGCCGGCAAGCGTGAAAAGATCCTGGCCCAGTGGAACGAGGACACCCGCACCGCCGGGGTCAATGTGAAGTTCAAGGCCGACGTGAAGTCGATCACCGGCGAACAGGGCGCCTTCACCATCGAGCTCACCCGCGGCGAGCCGGTGCGCGCCGAGAACATCATCCTGGCCATCGGCACCCAGGGAAACCCGAACCTGATGCGCTGCGACGGCGCCGGCCTGCCCCACGTGCAGTACCAGCTGGACGACCCCGGCGAGTACACCGACGAACATATCTTCGTCATCGGCTCCGGCGACGCCGGGATCGAGAACGCCCTGGGCCTGGCGGCCGACGCCGGCCAGGGCAACACCGTCACCATCGTCAACCGCTCGGCCGACTTCGCCCGCGCCAAGAAGGCCAATGTCGACAACCTGATGGCCACCCGCGACTCCGGGCGGATGACCATCATGACCGAGACGACGCCCAGCCTGGTCGAAGCCGGCTGGATCACGGTGGACACGCCCCAGGGCTCGTCCCGCTACAAGTGCGACCGGATCATCGCGCGCATGGGCGCCTCGCCGCCGCGCAAGTTGGTGGAGGCCTGCGGCGTCGCCTTCGCCAGCGATTCGCCCACCGCCTTCCCCACCCTGACGCCCACCTTCGAGAGCACCAAGCCCGGCATCTATGTGATCGGCGCCCTGGCCGGCTACCCGCTGATCAAGCACTGCATGAACCAGGGCTTCGACGTCGTCGAATACATCAGCGGCACCGACAACCTGGAGCCTGCCGACGAGCCGCTGCTCAAGGACAAGCTGAAGGGCCTGCCCGGCCAACGCTCGGTCGCCGAATGGCTGGAGTTCCTGCGCAGCCGGGTCGAGATCCTGAACGGCCTGTCGCCGCTGCAGATGCGCGAGTTCCTGCTGGACTCCGAGGTGCGGGCCTACAGCCCCGGCGATGCGATCTTCATCCGCAACGACCAGGGCTCCTCGCTGTTCGGCATCGCCGAGGGGGCGGTGGCCGTCGAGGTGGATCCCGCCAACCCGCGGATCACCGTGCCGATCGGCGCCGGGTCGATCTTCGGGGAGGTGGGCCTGATCTCGGGCCGCCGCCGCGGCTCCACCATCCGCGCCTCCGAGCCGACGATCTGCGTCGAGATCCCGCGTATGGCCGCCCTGAAGCTGATGGCCCAGGTGCCGGAGGCGCGGGACACCGTGAACCGCATCACCACCGAGCGGCAGGTGCTGCAGATCTTCAAGTCCGGCCTGACGCCCGAGGACATCAAGGACGTGCTGGCCGGCGCCGAGGTGATGGAGGTGCGCCCGGGCCAGGCGATCATCAACGAGGGCGACGTCTCGGACGACCTCTACATCATCCGCTCCGGCTCGATGATCGTGGAGAAGAACCTGGGCGGGAAGCCGGTGTTCATGTCCTACGTGCCCGCCGGCTCCTACTCCGGCGAGATGGCGATGATCGAGCGCACGCCGCGGGTCGCCACCGTCAAGGCCGCCATCCGCAGCCAGGTGGTGAAGCTGCCGGCCGAGCCGTTCCGCCAGCTGCTCGAGCGCAAGCCGGAGCTGGCCAAGCGCATGCGCAACGAGATGCAGGCGCGCCGCGAGGTCAACGCCTTCATCGAGGAGCAGAAGGAGGAGTTCGGCGGCGCTGTCGACATGTACTCCTCGGTCGCCAACTTCCTGATCAAGCAGGGCATCGGCGAGGCCACCGACGTGCTGCTGATCGACGAGAGCCTGTGCGTCGGATGCGACAACTGCGAGCGCGCCTGCGCCGACAGCCACGACGGCCTGTCGCGGCTCAACCGCGAGGCCGGCACCACCTTCGCCAACATCCACGTGCCCACCTCGTGCCGCCACTGCGAACACCCGCACTGCATGAGCGACTGCCCACCCAACGCCATCCGGCGCGGACCCGACGGGGAGGTGTTCATCTCCGACGCCTGCATCGGCTGCGGCAACTGCCAGCGGGCCTGCCCCTACGGCGTGATCCAGATGGACAAGCCGCCGCCGCCCAAGCCCAGCCTGTTCTCCTGGATGCTATTCGGCGCCGGCCCCGGCCCCGGGCAGCCCGACTACGAGTGGCGCAAGAAGGCGGCCAAGGCGGGCGGGGCCGAGAGCCCTAAGCTCGCCATCAAGTGCGACATGTGCTCGGGCAAGGCCGGGGGGCCGGCCTGCGTCAGGGCCTGTCCCACCGGGGCGGCGATCCGGGTCTCGCCCGACGCCTTCCTCTCGGTGGCGCGCATCGATAAGGGGGCCGGCTAGGCGGTGACTCAGGTCGGGGGACACACAGAGCGCGTCAGGCAGAGGACCCACGAGGGCTTCCTCCGCTACAAGGGGTTTCGCTGGGCCCAGTTCGCCACGGCGCTGTGCGTCCTGGCGATCGGCGCCTATTTCGTCACCGCCACCCGGCTGGGCCGTCCGCCCAGCGGCAACAGCTGGCTGGGCTATACGCTGGGCACGGTGAGCGCCGGGCTGATCGTCTGGCTGGCCTGCCTGGGCGTGCGCAAGCGATGGATCACCGACCACCACTATTCCCTGAAGGCCTGGGTCTCGGCCCACGTCTACCTCGGGCTGTCGCTGGTGGTGCTGGCGACCCTGCACACCGGCTTCCAGTTCGGCTGGAACATCCACACCCTGGCCTATGTCCTGATGATGCTGGTGATCGCCTCCGGCGCGGTCGGCATCTGGGCCTACGCCACCCTGCCCTCCCAGCTCAGCCACAACCGCGGGGAGACCACCCGCAAGCAGATGCTGGAGAGCCTGGAGAAGCTGGACCAGCAGATCCATGACGTGGCCCAGCCGCTGGACCGGCATGGCGCGGCGATCGGGCGCCTGTCGCTCGAGCTCACCGAGATCGGCGGCGGCTTCTGGACGCGCCTGACCAACCGGCACGGCGACTGCGCCAACCGGCGCGCCCTGGAGCAGCTGCGCGCCCTGCCCTCTTCGGCCAGCGCCCGCCAGGCCGAGGCCCTGACCAAGATCGAGGAGCTGATGCAGCAGAAGGCCGAGGTGCTTGCCCTCGCCCGCCGGCAGATGCAGATCACCGCCATGCTTGAAGCTTGGCTGTTCGTGCACATCCCGGCCACCTTCGCCCTGCTGGCGGCGCTGACGGCGCACATCATCAGCGTCTTCGCGTACTGGTGACATGGCGCAGGAATTCAAGCTCAGGCTAATCACCCAGCGCGCCAGCGGCGGCGATCCGATCGTCCGCGAGCGTCACGTCGCCGAGCCCCAGGCCACCATCGGCCGCGCCCCGGACAACGACGTCGTCCTCGCCGACCTGTCGATCGACCCGCATCATGCGCGGATGCGCTTCGCCGGCCCGGGGCGGGTGGCGATCGAGTCGCTCGAGGGACAGACCTTCGAGGTCGGCGGCCGGCGGGTCTCGCGGGCGGAGGTCGACCTCGCCAGCGCTCCGGTCGCCATCTTCGGGACCTATGCGCTGGCCCTGGAGGCGGACGAGGACGGCGACGCCGTCGTCACCGTCACCCAGGACGACCACGAGCGCCACCTGACGCCGTCGGAATTCTCCCTCAAGGCCAAGATGTTCGGCCGCCGCACCATGGCCTGGACCTTCGGCCTGACCATCCTGGTGCTGTGCCTGCTCGTGCCGCTCGTCGGGGCGGAGATCTTCGCGCACATGCGCATCCATCCCGACCAGCAGTGGTCGGCGGGGCCCCTCTCCAAGGCGCACGGCTTCCTCGAGACCGACTGCAAGGCCTGCCACACCAACGCCTTCGTCTCGGTGCGCGACGCCGCCTGCAAGGCCTGCCACCAGGCCTCGCCGGACGCGGCCCTGGTGGCGCGGGCGCAGGACAATTCCCGCCGGCGCGGCAGCCCGTTCCAGCCGGTGCTGGTGGTCGATCACGGCCGGCCGGACCTGCTGCTGCAGGGCACGCCCTCCCCGCCCGACCTGGGCGGCCGGATCGCGCTGGGCTTCGCCAAGGCGTTCAACCATCCGACGGGGCGCTGCGCGAGCTGCCACATCGAGCATGCGCCGCCGCACGGCTCCGGCCCCGCCGCCGACAAGCCGCTGCGCGTCGCCGCCCAGACCTGCCAAGGCTGCCACACGGGGCTGAAGGACCGGCTGGATCATGCCGGTCACCAGATCGACTTCGGCGACGCGCCCAGCTGGGCCAAGCACCCCGCGTTCCGCGTCCAGCTGGTGGAAGAGACGGCGCCCGGTCGCTTCACGGCGATCCGCACCGCCTTCCGCCCCACCCTGCGGGAGGTTTCAGGCCTCAACTTCTCCCACCAGCAGCACCTGGACCCCCTCGGCGGCGTGACCCGCCAGGCCCTGGGCCTCGCCCGCTATCGCAAGCCGCTGGACTGCCAGGCCTGCCACCAGCCCGTGGCCGGCGGCGGCTATCGGCCGGTCGACATGCCCAAGGACTGCGGCGACTGCCACTCCCTGGCCTACGCCCGGGTCGGCGGCGAGGTGAAGGTCCTGCCGCACGGCTCGGAAAGCCTGGCCCTGGCCGCCTTCGAGCGCCTGTCCGGCGGCGGCGGCGGCAACGCGGTATGGGGCGGCAGCGACCGCCAGCGCCCAGGGACGATCGCGCCCACCGCGGGCTCAGCCCCATCCGCCTCGGCCATGGCGGCCTACCGCGCCGCCATCTCCCGCGGCGGGGTCTGCTTCGGCTGCCACGAGCTGGGCGTTCCGGCGACCGGCCAGCCGGACGTGCATCGGGTAAAGCTCAACAACAGCTACATGCCCAAGGGCGATTTCAACCACGCCATCCCGGCGCACAACGAGTTCAACGCCCAGCACGCGCCGGCCGCCAAGTGCGAGGACTGCCACGCGGCGAAGACCTCCACCCAGGCCTCCGACGTGCTGATGCCGGCCAAGGCGACCTGCGAGAAGTGCCACGCCGCCCAGCCGCAGGTGGCCAAGGAACTGGCCGGCGGGACCACCTGCGAGACCTGCCACAGCTTCCACGCTCCTGGCCGCGCCAGCCGCTCGCCCCTGATGGAGCGCCCGCTGGAGGCCCTGCGCTGGAGCGAGGCGGCGGGCAAACCGGCGGTCTGAACCCGGCAGCCCCCACAAGCGAAAGCGCCGCCCCGGAGGTCCGGGGCGGCGCTTGGCAGATCAACGATGGTCGTAAAGGTCAGACCACGCCGTAGGCCAGCATGGCGTCGGCCACCTTCTTGAAGCCCGCGATGTTCGCGCCCTTCACATAGTCGATGACCTTCGAGCCCGGCCGGCCGCCGTATTCCAGGCAGCTGGAGTGGATGCCGGCCATGATGTCGACAAGCAGGCGCTGCAGCTCCTCTTCCTTCCAGGAGATGCGGGCCGAGTTCTGGCTCATCTCCAGGCCGGAGACCGCCACACCACCGGCGTTGGCCGCCTTGCCGGGCGCATAGAGGATCTGGGCGTCCTTGAAGACGTGCACGCCCTCCAGGTTGGTCGGCATGTTGGCGCCTTCCGACACCGCAAGGCAGCCGTTCTGGACCAGGGTGCGGGCATCGTCCCCCAGCAGCTCGTTCTGGGTGGCGCACGGCAGGGCCAGCTGGCACGGCACCCCCCAGGGCGTCTTGCCCACGTGGAATTCCGAGCCCTTGAATTCCTTGGCGTACTCGGAGATCCGGCCGCGCCGCTTGGTCTTCAGGTCCTTCACCCAGTCGATCTTCTCCTGGGTCATGCCGGCCGGATCGTAGATGAAGCCCTCGGAGTCGGAGAGCGTCACCACCTTGCCGCCCAGCTGGGTCACCTTCTCGGCGGCGTGGGTGGCCACGTTGCCCGAGCCGGAGATCACCACGACCTTGCCCTTGATCTCGTCCTTCTGGGTGGCGAGCATGTTCTGCAGGAAGTAGGTCGCGCCATAGCCGGTGGCCTCGGTGCGGATCAGGCTGCCGCCATACTCCAGACCCTTGCCGGTGAGCACGCCGGTGAACTCGTTCGTCAGGCGCTTGTACTGGCCGAACATGTAGCCGATCTCGCGCGCGCCCACGCCGATGTCGCCGGCCGGGACGTCCACGTCCGCGCCCACGTAGCGGTAGAGCTCGGTCATCAGGCTCTGGCAGAAGCGCATCACCTCACCGTCCGACTTGCCCTTGGGGTTGAAGTTGGAGCCGCCCTTGCCGCCGCCCATGGGCAGGCCGGTCAGGGCGTTCTTGAAGGTCTGCTCGAAGGCCAGGAACTTCAGCACGCTCTCGGTCACCGAGGGGTGGAAGCGGATGCCGCCCTTGTAGGGGCCGATGGAGTTGTTGTTCTGCACGCGCCAGGCCCGCTGCACGCGGATGTTGCCCTGGTCGTCCTGCCAGCAGACCCGGAAGCTGATCACCCGGTCCGGCTCGGCGATGCGGCGCAGGATCTGGGCCTTGTGATAGGCCTCCTTGTCCTGGATGAAGTCGAAGATGTCCTCGGCCACTTCCTGGACCGCCTGGACGAATTCCGGCTGGCCGGGATTGCGGCGCTTAACGCCCTCGATGAATCCCGCCAGATCGACGTGGTCGCTTACCGCCATGACTGCCCCCTAATCGCCAGGACGCCCAACGCCCCGGACTTCTCGCCAGCTCAACCTTAGCTGCGAAATCGGTACGGTCTAACCTCAATTCGGGACGCAACGACGAACAACCTGCGATGGCCCCTTCACAAGTCGTTGGAATTTGCGACAACTCGTAAGTTGGATGGGGGCTGGTAAAATGACGAAGGCGTCTGATCTGTTCGTGCAGTGCCTCGAAGAAGAGGGCGTCGAGCACGTCTTCGGGGTGCCCGGCGAAGAAAATCTCGATTTCCTGGACAGCCTTTCGCGCTCCGCGAAAATCAAATTGATCCTGACCCGCCATGAGCAGGGCGCGGGATTCATGGCTGCAACCTACGGGCGCCACACCGGCAAGGCCGGGGTCTGCGTGGCCACCCTGGGCCCGGGCGCCACCAACTTCGTCACCGCCGCCGCCTACGCCCAGCTGGGCGGGATGCCGATGATGATGATCACCGGCCAGAAGCCGATCAAACGCTCCAAGCAGGGTCGGTTCCAGATCCTGGACGTGGTCGACATGATGAAGCCGATCACCAAGTACACCCACCAGCTGGCCTCGGCCGACAACATCCCCTCCCGCATCCGCGAGGCCTTCCGCCTGGCGCAGGAGGAGAAGCCGGGCGCGGTGCACCTGGAATTCCCCGAGGACGTGGCCGACGAGGAGACGGATTCGATCCCGATCCCCAAGAGCAACGCCCGCCGGCCGGTGGCCGACGAGAAGTCGATCCGCGCCGCCGCCAAGCGGATCGAACAGGCCAAGAGCCCGATCCTGGTCATCGGCGCCGGCGCCAACCGCACCATGACCAGCCGCATGCTGACCCAGTTCATCGAGAAGACGGGGATCCCCTTCGTCTCGACCCAGCTGGGCAAGGGCGTGGTGGACGAGCTCAGCCCCAAGTTCCTGGGCTGCGCCGCCCTTTCGGCGGGCGACTTCGTGCACCGGGCGATCGGCGCGGCGGACCTGATCATCAACGTCGGCCACGACGTGATCGAAAAGCCGCCCTTCTTCATGCAGGCCGGCGGCACCGAGGTGATCCACATCAACTTCCGCTCGGCGGAGGTCGATCCAGTCTACTTCCCGCAGTACGAGGTGATCGGCGACATCGGCAACGCCATCTGGCAGCTGAAGGAAGATATCCTGCCCCAGGGCGCTTGGGACTTCTCCAGGATGTTCAAGGCGCGCGAGGCCGAGGTGGCGCACACCGCCGGCCAGGTCGACGATCAGCGGTTCCCGATCTATCCGCAGTTCCTGGTCTCGCAGATCCGCGACGCCATGCCGAACGACGGGATCATCTGCCTCGACAACGGCGTCTATAAGATCTGGTTCGCCCGCAACTATCCGGCGCGGATGCCCAACACGGTGCTGCTGGACAATGCGCTGGCCACCATGGGCGCGGGCCTGCCGTCGGCCATGGGCTCGGCGATGGTCTATCCGAACCGCAAGGTGATGGCGATCTGCGGCGACGGCGGCTTCATGATGAACAGCCAGGAGATGGAGACCGCGGTCCGCCTGAAGCTGAACATCACGGTCCTGATCCTCAACGACGGCAGCTACGGCATGATCCGCTGGAAGCAGGCCAACATGGGCTTCAAGGACTGGGGGCTGACCTACGGCAACCCGGACTTCGTGGAATACGCCAAGGCCTATGGCGCCAACGGCTTCCGGATCGACTCGGCGGCGTCCCTGCCCAAGGTGCTGCGCGGCTGCCTCGACACGCCGGGCGTCAACCTCATCGACTGCCCGGTCGACTATTCCGACAACGACACGATCCTGAACAAGAAGATCAAGGAACTGAGCGCAGCGGTCTGACCGCGGCCGTAAAGCCTGGGACCGGAGGACAATGGCCGCGCTGAGGGACTCGTACCCGCTTTACCTCGCCAACGAGGCGAGGACGCCGAACCTCGACCTGGAGGTGACGGACAAATACACCGGCAAGGTGGCCACGCGCGTGGCCCAGGCGGACTATGCCACCATCGACGCAGGCATCGCCGCGGCGGTGGAGGCGGCCGAGCCCATGGCGCGGCTGCCCGCCTATGCGCGCCAGGAGGTGCTGGCGCACTGCGTCAAGCGCTTTCAGGAGCGCTATGACGAGCTGGCCTATGCTCTTTGCATCGAGGCGGGTAAGCCGATCCGGGACGCGCGCGGCGAGGTCACCCGCCTGATCGACACCTTCCGCATCGCGGCCGAGGAAGCGGTGCGGATGACCGGCGAGGTCCAGCCCCTGGACATCTCGCCCCGGGCCAAGGGCTATCAGGGCATGTGGAAGCGGGTGCCGATCGGCCCCTGCTCGTTCGTCTCGCCGTTCAACTTCCCGCTCAACCTGGCGGCCCACAAGATCGCCCCGGCCCTGGCCGTGGGCTGCCCGTTCGTGATGAAGCCGGCCTCGCGCACCCCGCTGGGCGCGATCATCATCGGCGAGGTCCTGGCCGAGACCGACCTGCCCAAGGGCGCCTTCTCGATCCTGCCGGCCCATCGGGAGGGCGCGGACCTCTTCACCACCGACGAGCGGCTGAAGCTCTTGTCGTTCACCGGCTCCCCTGGCGTCGGCTGGGACCTGAAGGCCCGGGCCGGCAAGAAGAAGGTGGTGCTGGAACTCGGCGGCAACGCCGCGGTGGTGGTGGACGGCGATATCCGCGGCGCGGACCTGGACGACGCCGTCGAGCGGATCATCTTCGGCGCCTTCTACCAGTCGGGCCAGAGCTGCATCGGCGTCCAGCGGATCATCATCCACGCCGACATCTACGACGAGCTGAAGGCGCGGCTGGTGGCCAAGACCAAGACGCTGATCGCCGGCGACCCGCGCGAAGAGTCCACCTTCGTCGGCCCGATGATCGACGAGAAGGAGGCCAGCCGCCTCGACAACTGGATCCAGGCCGCGGTGGCGGACGGCGCCACCCTGCTCTGCGGCGGCAAGCGCGAGGGCGCCATGCTGGAGGCCACCCTGCTGGAGGGCGTGGGGCGCAAGGCCAAGCTCTACGCCGAGGAGGCCTTCGGGCCGGTGGCGATCCTGTCGAAGTTCACCGCGTTCGGGGACGCCCTCGACGAGGTGAACGATTCCAAGTTCGGCCTGCAGGCCGGCATCTTCACCCGCGACCTCTTCAAGATGTTCGAGGCCTGGGACCGTCTGGACGTGGGCGGCGTGGTGGTGGGCGACGTGCCCAGCTATCGCGTCGACAACATGCCCTATGGCGGCGTGAAGGATTCCGGCCTGGGACGCGAAGGCGTGCGATTTGCCATGGAGGACATGACGGAAATTCGCAACCTGGTCATCCGCCGCCGGTGAGCTTGCGTATCTATTCGGGACAGTGCGCGTCGCTTGGGGAGGCGGCCTTGTGTTGACGATCGCTCAGATCACAGATCTGCACGTGACCACCGAAAAGGATCCGCTGAATCAACGGCGGAATGAAGCGCGCCTGCGCCAGGTGTTGAACACGATCCATGGGCTGCGGCCCCGTCCGGTGGCGATCATCGCCAGCGGCGACCTCGTCGATCGTGGCGAACCCGAGGAGTACGACGAGCTCAAGCGGGTGATGGCCGACTGTGAGATCCCGGTCTTCTACGCCCTGGGCAACCACGACGACCGCAAGACCTTCCTGCAGGTGTTCGACGGGCCCGACGCGCGCGTCGACGAGAACGGCTTCGTCCAGTACGCGGTGGACTTCGGCCCGGTGCGGGTGGTGGTCTGCGACACCCTGGAGGGGCCCAACGACGGCGACTACGATCCGCTGCGGGCCGACTGGTTGGCGCGCACGCTGGACGCCGAGCCGGACAAGCCCACCGCCGTCATCCTGCACCATCCGCCGATTCCCAGCGGCATCCGCTGGATGGACCCCGACCCTGAGTCCGAGTGGATCAAGCGGCTGCACGACGTGCTGCACGGCCGCCGCCAGGTGAAGATGCTGATGTGCGGCCACATCCACCGCGCCTTCAGCGGGGTCTTCGCCGGCCATTCGCTGTGCGCGGCGCCCGCCACCTCGATCCAGCTGACGCTGGACCTCACCGAGGTGGACATGCATCGGCCCGACGGACGCGAGATCCTGGTGGAGGAGCCACCGGGCTTCGCCCTCCTGATGGCGCACGAGGGCCATCTGACCACGCACACGTGCCTGGCCGGCGCCTTCAAGCCGGCGGTCACCTACAACTTCCCCTTCCGGACCAAGGCCTAGGGCGTGCCGGGCACGAAGCCGCAGGGCCTGATGCGCCGGGTGGTGGCGGCCATCGAGCGGCTGCGCGCCGCGGGCGGCAAGCGCTGGGGCGATGCGATCATCACCGCGGTGGTGGCCCTGGTGGCCGCCGGCGCGGCCCTGGCGCTGAACACCACCACCCCGATCCGGTTCGTGGAGAACCTGACCTACGACCTGCGCCTGGCCATCGGCGCGCCCAAGGCCCAGCCCGACTTCGTGATCATCAAGATCGACGATGCGGCCACCAGCGCCATGCGCGACGCCTCGCCCTGCCACTGCCTGGCGCCGATCAACAAGGCCTGGCTGGGCGACCTGATCGCGGCGCTGGACGCCAAGGGCGTCAAGGCGATCGGCGTCGACTACCTGCTCGACACCTGGTCCTCGCCCGAAGAGTTCAACGACTTCCAGCAGCGCGTCGCCCCGGTGAAGGCGCCGATCGTGGTGGTGGTGGACCCGCAGCTCAAGGCCGGCGTCGACTATCCGATCTCCCCGAAGCTGCACTACTCCGACGCCCGCGCGCTGATGCACGTGGACTACGACGACGTGATCCGCCGCTACGACCCCAAGCCCAGCGCCAACCGCGCCCTGGCCGCCGAGGTGGGCGTCGCCGCCGTGGGCCTCAAGCCGCCGACCAAGTCCTTCCTGATCCGCTACCGCCGCCCCGACCCGCATGTGCAGGCCGAGAACGCGGGGGCGATCTCGCCGTCCTATTCCGCCGCCTTCGTGCCCTTCCTGCCGGCCGAGCTGCTGCGCGGCAAGATCGCCTTCATCGGCAGCGTCACCCGCTCGGCCACCGCCGATTCCGACACGCCGAAGGAGGACATGCACACCACGCCGCTGCGCTTCCTCAAGGGCCACGACCAGGGCACGCCCGGTGTCGAGGTCCATGTCCACGCGCTGTCGCAGATGATGGCCGGCGACCGGGTGCGTGAACCGGGCCTGGT
>Ga0136846_1217407_pt1 | contig 15784 bp, 14 predicted proteins | sample HopSoiMetagenom2_FD_96841 | JGI IMG/M metagenome (GOLD analysis project Ga0136846, IMG submission 96841) | Grasslands soil microbial communities from Hopland, California, USA - 2 Assembly 2016 (version 4) | ecosystem: Environmental > Terrestrial > Soil > Grasslands | place: USA: Hopland... | reverse complement strand
GCCATGTCGATCAGGTCGCCGAGGGTCGGCACGATGCCGCGCGGCACCAGCAGCACGAAGACCACCAGGATGCCGCCGAGCACCAGGTTGGAATTGAAGGTCTGCTGCGTACCGATCTGCGAGGTGAGCCACTGGATGGCGATGCAGCCGACGATCGGCCCGACCAGTGTGCCCAGGCCGCCGACGATGACCCAGATGATGATCTGCGCCGACTGCCCGAGGCCGAAGATGGTGGGGCTCGTGAACGCGCCCCAGTTCGCGAACAGGCAGCCCGCCAGGCCCGCGATGGCGCCGCCCAGCGTGAAGCTGAAGAGCTTGTAGGCGCGCGCGTCGTAGCCCAGCAGCAGCACGCGCTGCTCGTTCTCCTTGGCCGCGACGATCACGCGGCCGATCTTCGAGCTGATCAGCACGCGCAGCCCCAGGTAGACCAGCAGCAGGCAGCTGAAGGTGACGTAGAACAGGTCCTTCGGCGTGAGCACCTCGTCCTGCTGCCCGGGCCAGTTGAGCGTCGGTATCGCCGGGATGCCGTTGAAGCCGCCCAGCGGCGCGCTGCCGATGCGCCACTCCGGCCCGGCGGTCGAGTTGATCAGGTTGAACAGGATCAGCGTGACGGTGAGGGTGATGACGCCCATGTACACGTCCGACAGCCGGCCGTAGAAGATCACGTAGCCCAGCAGCGCGGCGAACAGCGCGGGGACCACGATCGCGAGCAGGAAGGGCACGGTGCTGTCGCCCATGTTCATCATCGCGATCGCGTAGGTGTACGAGCCGAGCCCGAAGAAGGCTGCCTGCCCGAAGCACAGGATGCCGCCGAAGCCCCAGATGAAGGCCAGGCTCACGCCGAGGATCGACATGACGGCGTAGATCGTGACTTCGATCAGCGTGTAGTCGTCCATCACGCCGGGCAGGCCGAAGAGCAGCGCGACGCCAACGGCCAGGCTGATCGCCGCGCTGGCCCAGGACTTGGCAAAACGATTCACAGGGACCCCTTGAAGAAACGCCCGGTGATGCCTTGCGGCAGCAGCCGCAGCATCACGATCGCGGCCACGAGCAGCGCCACCTCGCCCAGCACCGGCGTGGTCACGAAGGTCGCGAGCTGGTTGATGGCGCCGAACAGCGTCGATGCGCCGATCAGGCCTGCCAGGATGGCCGGCCCGCCGCCGATCACGGTGATGAAGGCCTTGGCCACGAAGGCGGCGCCCATGGTCGGCACCACGCCCGTCAGCGGCGCGAGCAGCCCGCCGGCCAGGCCGGAGAGCGCGGCGCCCACCGCGAAGGTGACCGAGTACACGCGGCTCGGGCTGATGCCGAGTGCGTTCGCCATGTCGGGCTTCTGCATGGTGCCGCGTGCGATCAGGCCCAGCTGCGTGCGCGTGAGCACGAAGCGGATCGCGAGTGACAGCGCCACGGCAACCGCGATGATCACCAGCGTGTAGCCGCTGACCGAATAGGCGCCGACGGAGAAACTGCCCAGTGGCGCCGAGACGCCGGCCGTGGTGTTGCCCGCCACCGAGGTGACGATGCCCACCAGCAGCAGCGACAGTCCCCAGGTGGCCAGCATGGTGTCGACCATGCGGCCGTAGAGGCGGCGGATGACCAGCCGCTCCAGCACCACGCCGACCAGGCCCACCGCGATCGGCGCGACGATGAACATCGCGATCCACAGGTTGATGCCGATCTTGAGCGCCGCGATGACGGCATAGGCACCGAGCATCATGAACTCGCCGTGCGCGAGGTTGATGACCTTCATCATCCCGAAGATGACGGCCAGCCCGGCCGAGACGATGACCAGGCTCGCCACCGCGTAGAGCACCTGGATGAGAACGACGAGTGCGAGATCCATGCCGGTGCCTTGCCTTCAGACCTTGATCACGTACTGCTGGTTGTCCTTCGGGTTCTTCACGAGGTTGCAGACCGCGCTGGTGTCCACCGGGGGCTGCTGCTGGAAGGTCTCGACGATGTTGAGCTGCTTGTTGCGCACCTCTGCGATGCTCACGTTCAGCACGCAGTGGTGGGTTGCCGGGTCGAGCGAGACCTTGCCGCCCGGGCCGTCGATGCTGATGCCGGTCTCCAGGGCGGCGATCATCTTCTCGCGGTCCAGCGAACCGGCCTTCTTCACGCCCTCGGCCCAGAGCTTGAAGCCCTGGTAGGTACCCATCGCGAGTTCGGTGATGTTGGGATAGTCGGCGCCGAAGCGCTTGTAGAAGCGCTCCTTGAAGGCCTTGTTCTGCGGCGTGTCGAGGTTCTGGAAGTAGTTGTAGGAGATGAGAAAGCCGTCGGCCTCGGCCTGCGACAGCACGATGTGCTCGTTGCCGCCCGCAAACGTCGTGGACGCGAGCGGGATCTTCTTCGTCAGGCCCGCGGCTGCCCACTGGCGGTAGAAGGAGATGTGCGCGCCGCCGACCAGCGCCGAGACGATCATGTCGGGCTTGGCCGCCTCGATCTTCGAGATGGTCGGGCCGAAGTTGGTCACGTCGAGCGGGAAGAAGTCGATGGAGGCGACCGAGCCGCCGTTCTCCTGCACGAACTTCTTGACCCATTGCGAGGTGATCTGGCCGTAGTTGTAGTCGGCCGCCACCACGTAGACCTTCTTGCCCCACTTCTTCATCGCGTAGGGAATGAGCTTGGCGACGGTCTGGCCGGGCGTGACGCCGGTGCAGAAGGTGTTGCGGTCGCACACGCCTCCTTCGTACTGCGTGTTGTAGAAGTACAGCGTCTTGTTGCGCGTGAGCACCGGCCGGATCACCTCGCGCGAGGCCGAGGTGATGCCGCCCATCACGACCGTCGACTTGTCCTTCAGCGCCGATTGCTGCGCGAACTGCGCATAGAGCTGCATGTTCGACTGCGGGTCGTAGGTGGCCAGCCTGATCTTCTTGCCCAGCAGGCCGCCGGCGGCGTTCTGCTCCTCGACCGCGAGCGTCATGCAGTCGGCCATCGGCTTGCCGTAGATGTCCAGCCCGCCCGACATGTCGACGATGCTGCCGACGACGATCTCGTCGGCAGCCATGGCTGCCATCGGAAACAGCGGCACTGCAGTGCCTGCCAGGGCAGCGGCCGAAGACTGGATGAAGGAACGACGATCCATGGAACTAACTCCTCGTTGCTCGGCGGGCGCAGCCGCCACTGTGTTGTTGGGAAGGGCAGGAACAGAAGAAAGCGGGCGAAAGCGTCAGATGGCTTTCCAGTCGCCGGCCTGCTCGAAGGCATAGGCGGCGCGGTAGATGGTGGCCTCGTCGTAGCAGCGGCCGGTGAGCATCATCCCGACCGGCAGGCCGTCGATCAGCCCGCAGGGCACGCTCATCGAGGGATGGCCGGTGACGTCGAAGGGGCAGGTGTTGGGCAGCACTTCGAAGGCGCGCGTGACCACCTCCTCGATGCTGGCGCCGGGCGCTGGCAGCGGCGTGGCCGTGATCGGCAGCGTGGGCATCAGCAGCAGATCGACATCGGACAGGGCGCTGTCGTAGGCCGCGGTCAGCTGGCGGGCCAGGTTCTGCGCCTTGGCGTAGTAGTGGCCGCGGTAGTGCTTGATGAAATACTCGCCCAGCACCATGGTGAGCTTGAGCGTTTCGGAGAGCTCGTCGGCGCGGTGCTTCCAGCCGGCGTGGAAGTCGACCATGCTGGTGACGTAGAGCCCCTTCCAGTTGAAGCCGTGGCCGTTGTCTTTCATCATCTGCTGGGTGGCGCCCTCGGCGGCAATCGGCAGCCAGATCGCCGGGCCGACCGAGTGCATGGGGACCGACACCTCGCTGACGATCGCGCCCAGCCGGGTGAACACCTCGGCCGCCTTGCGCACCTTGGCACCGACGGCGGGGTCCGACTGGGGCCAGCCGAAGCCTTCCTTGACGATGCCGATGCGCAGGCCGCGCACGCCGTCCTTCATGAGCTCGCTGTAGGGCTTGGCGGCCTGGCCCGCATGCTGGCGGGGGTCGAGTCCGTCGGGGCCGGCCAGCACTTCGAGCATCAGCGCGTTGTCGGTCACGTTGGCCGTCATCGGGCCGGTGTGGTCGATGGTGAGTTCGATCGGCATCACGCCGGTGTAGGGCACCAGGCCGTGGGTGGCCTTCATGCCGTAGATGCCGCAATAGGACGCCGGCATGCGGATGGAGCCACCCTGGTCGCCGCCGATCGCGAGGTCGACCTCGCCTGCGGCCACCAGCGCTGCGCTGCCCGACGAGGAGCCTCCGGCCGAGTAGCCCATGCGGTGCGGGTTGTGGACCGGCCCGGAGGCACTGGTGTGCGAGCCGCCCGAGAAGCAGAAGTATTCGCAGACCGACTTGCCCACCACCGTGGCGCCGGCATCGAGCAGCCGGGTGACGACGGTGGCGTCGACGTTCGGCACATAGCCTTCGAGCGTGGAGGCGCCGTTCATCATCGGCACGCCGGCGAGGCAGACGTTGTCCTTGAGCACCACGGTCTTGCCGGCGAGCTTGCCCTCGGCCTTGCCCTTGATCGTGGTCTTGACGTACCAGGCGCCGTACTTGTTTTCTTCGCCCAGGGGGCGGTAGCCGGGCGTGCGCGCATAGCTCACGACAGGCAGGTAGTCGGGCATCGCGTCGACCGCATCGTAGGCGTCGAAGTTGGCCTGCAGCAGCGCGTTGTAGCTGCTGGCCTGCGCTTCGGACAGATGGATGCCCAGGCCCAGGGCAACGTCCTGCAGCTGGTCGAGGGTAGGGCGCTTGATGGCCATGAGCGGACTCCGCGTTCTTCGTTGAGTGGGCGCCGGCAGCCCCGAAGAGGCGGCCGGATCGGCGTTGCGTCGGCCTTGCCGCACCGTGCGAAGCAGCGGGCGCCTACAGGCTCGTCACGGCTTTATTCTGTGTGCCGATATTTTCCAAGTCAAGGATTTTATTTTCCTTGGAAAATAAAACACAACCGTTCTCAGCTCGCTCAAAGTCGCGTGATGACGCGAAACGCATTGCCTTCGGCCCGGGCCAGATAGATCGGCGTGCGGTTCACTCCACCGCCCTGGTAGTCGGCTTCCCGCGCGCTGCGGTAGTGGATCGGCGTGCCGCCCAGGTGTTCCAGGCAGGCCATGGGCTGCCTGCTCCCGGCGAACAGCGCGCCCAGGAAATGCATGCCCTCGTAGGTCGACTGGCCGAAGGTGTTGAGGGTCGGCGCGCGCTCGCCGAAATGCGCGTGGTAGCGCTCCTTGAAGGCCAGGTTGGCCTCCGTGTCGAGCGTGGCGAAGTAGCCGCAGGCCATGTAGAGGTCTTCCGCGTTGTCGGCGCCGATGCCCAGGAGTTCGTTCTCCCCGATGGCGCAGGACAGCCGCAGCATGGCGCGCGACAGGCTCGTGCGGCCGAAGGCCCGGTTGAACTCGATGGCATCCTGCCCGATGAGCGAGAGCAGGACGGCGTCGACGCTGCCCTTGTGGAGCGCGTCGAGCACCTGCGAGAAATCCGTGGTTCCGAAGGGAACGTACGTCTCTCCGACCAGCTCGCCGCCGGCTTGCGCGATGTAGCCGCGTGCCATCCGGTGCGAGACGTGCGGCCAGATGTAGTCGTTGCCGACCGCGAACCAGCGCCGCGGGTGCTTGTGGCGGCCCAGCCAGCCGATCGCCGGCTGCAGCTGGCGTGCGGCGGTCTCGCCGATCGCGAAGACGCCTGGCGTGGATTCCCCGCCTTCGTACAGCGGCGTATAGACGATCGGGATCTGCCCCCCCACGGCGCGCAGGATGCGATGGCGCACGGCGCTGGTGTGCATGCCGATGATGGCGTCGATGTCGCCGGCCTGCACCAGTTCGGTCAGCGTGGCTTCGATGTCGGCCGAATCGCCCGCGGCATTGACGGTCAGCAGCCGGCATGAGCGGCCCCCGATGCCCGCGTCGCGGTTGAGCTCGGCCTGCGCCAGCTTGGCGCAGGCGAGGGAAGAGGGAGCCCATATGCCGGCCGTGCCGCCCAGCGGCACGCACAGCGCGATGTTGAGTTCCTGGCGCGCAAGCAGGGGCCGCGGCCGTTGCGCGCGGGCCGCAATCCTGTTCGATGAGAGGGCGGGCATGGGACGGGTGACCGGTGCGGAGGATGGAAGGGCGGCGACTGGGGCTGAGCATGCTGCAAAAATCGCGCCAATACTTTCCAAGGCAAACGATTCTGCGTAGACTCACCCGCATCCGATTCCGACGCAGACCGCCCCGCCGCCCATGCCCGAGCAAGACATTTCCCAGTACCTGGCCTACCTGCTGGCCTCAGCCAACCGGCGCATGCGCATCGGCCTGGCCCAATCCATCGCCGCGGAAGAGGTGACGGAAGAGCACTGGCGCATCCTGCAGGTGCTGGCCGACGAGCAGGGGCGTTCCATGGGCGACCTGGCGGAAACAGTGCTGCTCAACCATCCGGCGCTGACCAAGAACATCGACAAGCTGGTGAGCCGCGGGCTGGTGCAGCGCGCAGCCGACGCCACCGACAGCCGCAGGGTGCTGGTCTACATCAGCGACCTGGGCCTGGAAACGGTCTCGCGCCTGAAGAAAAGCGTGGACGCGCACCACGATGTCATCGAAGAAGCGCTGGGGCCGCGCAAGACCAGCCAGCTCAAGAAGCTGCTCGAGAACTTCATCGACGAGTGCGAAGCGCCCTGACGCGACGCCCTACAGCGCCGCCGTCACGATGATCTCGACGCGCAGGTCGGGCGCTGCCAGCCTGGCCTCGCAGGTGGCCCGTGTGGGCATGGCATCGGCGGGAATCCACTCTGCCCAGGCGGCGTTCAGGCCGGCGAAATCTCGGTCGATGTCCTGCAGCCAGATCTGCACCGACAACAGGCGCGACTTGTTCGTGCCGACGCTCGCAAGGTAGCCGTCGATCTTGGCGAGGATGTCCGCGGCCTGCGCCTGGGCGTCGCCGCTGCGGTCGTTCGCGGTGACGCCTGCGACGTAGACCACCGAGTTGTGCACGACGATGCGGGAAAGGCGTGCGTTGGAGTCGTAGCGCTGGATGTCGCTCATGATGGTTGTCCTTGCTGGAGTGGTTGAAAAGTTGCGGCCGCTCGACGCGCGAAGCGGTCGACGGCAAAGGCTTCGATGGGCAGCGTGCTGCGGCCTTCGGTCACGAGCTCGGCAACGATCTGCCCGCCGATCGGCCCGAGCTCGAAGCCGTGCGCAGAAAAGCCGAAGGCATGCACGAGGTTCGGCGCCGCGCGGCTCGGGCCGATCACGGGAATGCCGTCGGGCATGAAGGCCTCGACGCCGGCCCAGGCGCGGTTGACGCCCAGCGGCTTCAGGTGCGGGAACAGGTCGGTCACCGTGCGCGCGCTGCGGGCGAGCTTCGGCATGTCGACGATGCCATGCCGCGCGTCGAGGTCCGCGGTGCAGCGCAGCCCACCGCCGATCAGCACCGTGCCGTTCGCGAACTGCTTGAAGGACAGCGGCCGGCCGGTCGCGCCGAGCACCGGCGTGACGAAGGGCGGTGCACGGTGCGTGATCATGAGCATCAGCCCGCCCCCTTCGACCGGCACCGGGTCACCGGCCTGCGCGGCCAGCGTGCCGGCCCAGGCACCGGCGGCGTTGACCAGATGGGTGGCATCGAAGCTGCCACGCGTGGTTGCCACGTGCCAGCGGCCGGCGCGATGGTCGATGCGTTCGACGCGCGTCTCCTCGTGCACTTCTGCGCCGGCGCGCTGGGATGCCAGCCGGAATGCGGTGACGGCGCGGTACGGCAAGGCATGGCCGTCATCGCGCACCCAGATGCCGCCGACGACGTGCGGCGCAATGGCGGGCACGAGTTCGCGCACCTGTTTGGCGTCGACGAGTTCTTCATGGCCGAAGCCAAGCGAATGCAGACGCGCAACGGTGTCGCGCAGCGTCTGCAGTTCCTCATCGGTCTCGGCAACCTTCAATTGGCCGCTGGGCGCAAAACCCGCGTCATCGCCGACGAGTTCGGCCAGCCGGTGCCACATTGTTCGCGACGCCAGCGCGAGCGGAATCTCGGCGACGTGGCGCCCGAGGGTTCGCACGCCGCCCGCGTTCACGCCGGAAGCATGGCGGCCACAGAACTCGGCCTCGAGCACGATGACCGCCAGCCCGCGCTGCGCAAGATGCAGCGCGCTCGACAGGCCGTGCAGGCCGCCGCCAACGACGATCACATCCGCCGATCGCTTCATTCCGCGCCCGCGAGCTCGCCCAGCGAGATCGGCTTGATCGGCGGCCGGATGCGGTAGTAGCCCACTTCGGCCGGCGTCACGCCGCGCGCGTCCGCGATCAGCTCAGTCACGGTCAGGCCGCACTGGCGCCCCTGGCACGGGCCCATGCCGCAACGCCCGAAGGCCTTCGCCTGGTTCGGTCCGTCGCAGCCGAGCGCCACGAAATGCCGGATGGCGCCGGCAGCGACTTCCTCGCAGCGGCACACGATCACGTCGTCTGCCGGAATGCGGTTGGCCTTCTTGGGCCGGTACAGCGCATCGAGGAAGGGGCGGATGCGCAGGTGCTCGCGCAGCGCCGCGCGAAGCGGCTCGGCAAGCTTGTCGCGCTCCGCGGTGGTGATCCGGCCGAGCCCGTGCATCGCGCCGAGCGCCGCAAGCTCGCCCTGCTGCGCCGCCGCCAGCGCACCACCGATGCCGAGGCCATCGCCGGCGACGTGGATGCCGGGCACGTCGAGCGCACCCCAGGCATCCGCCTCGGGCCGCCAGCACAGTTGCGCGTCGTCCCAGGTGTGCCCGGCCCGCAGCGACCAGGTGAATTGCGTGTTCGGCACCACGCCGTGGTGCAACAGAAGGGTCGAGGTTTCGATGCGATGCGCCTTGCCGCCGGCCGTGAAGCGCAGCGCCTCCACGCCGTCATCGCCTTCCGCTGCGAGGTTCTCGGCACCGGTGTGGAAGGGCACACCGGCGCGCTTCAGCACACGCATGAGCGACAGCCCTTTCTTCAGGTAGCGCCAGCCGGCCAGCGCGCCGCCGAGGTGCGAGAGCGCGCGGCGGTAGTCTTCCATCGACGTCGTGTCGACCAGCGCGCGAATTGGCACGCCCGCGCGCACGTACTGCCAGCCGAGCAGGTAGAGCAGCGGTCCGCAGCCCGCGAGCACGACGGGCTCGGCCGGCACCACGTCGGCGCTCTTCAGCAGGATTTGCGCAGCGCCAGCGGTGAGCACGCCCGGCAGCGTCCAGCCCGGGATCGGGAACGGACGCTCCATGGCGCCCGAGCAGAGCACGACGCGTCCGGCCTGCAGCGTTGAGGTCGCGCCGTCGCGCAGGTAATGCACAGCGCCTTCGGGCGTCACCTGCCAGACGGCGGCGTTGGTCAGGTGCCGGGCGCCGCTTGCAGCGAAGGCATCGGCGAGCGAGCGGCCGGCGGCGTAGTCCGGCCCGAGCAGGTCGACCCGGCGCGCCGGCGCGTCGGTGATGGCGCGATAGATCTGCCCGCCCGCACCGCGTTGCTCGTCGAGCACGACGACGCTGGCGCCGAGCCGCGCGGCAACGATGGCGGCCGACATGCCGGCCGGTCCGGCGCCAACGATGGCGATGTCGCAACGTTCATTCGACATGCGCGGCCTCTTCGGCTATCACGGCATCAGCGCCGTCGAAGGAACGCAGGCCGGCCTGCGTCTTTACCTGCATGCCTTCGGCCACCGCGACGAGGCAGCTCTGCCGGTTGGGCTGGCCGTCGATATCGACCAGGCAATCGAAGCACGCGCCCATCATGCAGTAGGGCGCGCGCGGCGCCCCGCTCACGGGCGTGGTGCGGAAGGTAGAGACACCGTTGGCGAGCAGGGCCGCGGCCACGCTGCAACCGGCCGGAGCCTGCAGGCCACGGCCATCGAAAAACAGGTTGACCATCGGCTCGCCGCGCGGCGAAGCATCGGCCGGAACCAGGGAGCGAAAGCGGACGTTAGTGGGCATGTTGGAAGGTCTCGTTGCCGTTGAGGAAGCGGTCACCGCTGAAAGATTCGATGCCGGCCGGTGCGCCGCCCCCGGCACTGCCGGCGATCCACGGCGCGATGGAGAAAGCATGGTTGGCGGCCAGCGTCACGCCGCTGTGACAGGTCACGACGAATGCGCCAGGGCACTGCGTCGATGCTTGGTAGATCGGAAAGCCGTCGGGCGTCATCACCCGCAGCGCGCCCCATGCGCGCACCAGCCGCAGGCTCTCCAGCACCGGAAAGCTGCGCACGCCGCGACGCGCGATGGTGCTCAGTACGTCGGCGGTCGTGCCGTCGTCGAGGCCGACGTCCTCGAGCGAATCGCCGAGCTGGATCGTGCCTTCGTCCGTCTGGCGCACGTAGGTGGTCGGATGGTCGAGAAAGCGGGCGACGCGTTCGCCGACCAGCACCTGGCCCCGGTTGGGTTGCACTGGCGCAAAGAGGCCGACCTGCGGCGCCAGCTCGCGGTTGCCGAGGCCGGCCGCGAGCACCACGCGCGGCGCGTGCCATGTGGCCGTGCCGGCCTCGATCTCGAAGCCGCCGGCCTGCGGCGTGATCCGCGTCGCCCGGCTGCCCTGCGCGAAGCGCACGCCGTGATGGCGGCAGGCCGCGTGCAGCGCCCGCAGCAGCTTCAGCGGATTGGCGTGGCCATCCATCCGCGTATAGCTCGCGCCGGCGACCGCGGGCCCGATGCCGGGCAGCCGTGCCTTGAGCGATGCGTGGTCCAGCATTTCGAAGGAGTAGTTGCCGTCGAGCGCGTCGCTGATGCTGCGCATGCGCGCTTCGCGTGCCTGCATCTCCTCGTCGGAAAAGCAGAAATGAAAGCCGCCGGGCTGGCGCAGCTGCACGTCGATGCCGGTGTCGGTATTCAGTGCCTCGGCGAGCTGCGGCCATTGCGCGGCCGACCTCATCGTCCAGCGCGCATACGGCGTCATGCCGAAGCCCTTGCCCTGGACCCATACGAGTCCGAAGTTGCCGCGCGACGCACGAAAGGCATCGTCGCCCTCGTCAAGGACGGTCACGCGAGTGCCGTTGCGCGCCGCGCCGTAGGCCAGCGCGGTGCCGACCAGGCCGCCGCCGACGACGATCAAATCACTTGTGTTCATGGAATGCAGAAAAAGAAATGCCCGGATGCGAGCAGATGGGCAGAGGCGGGCAGGGCGCGCTCAGCCCTTGCCGATCAGCACGCGGTCGAGGCCGACGAGGCGGTCGAGCAGCACCATCAGCACCACCGTGCCGGCGATGAGCACGGTCGATACCGACGCCACCAGCGGGTCGATGGTCTGCGCGATCTGGTTGTACATGGCGACCGGCAGAGTCGTGGTGCCCGGCGTGGCGACGAACACGGTCATGGTGAGCTCGTCGAAGCTCTGGATGAAGGCGAGCATCCAGCCGCCGACCACGCCCGGCAGGATCAGCGGCAGCACGATGCGGCGGAACGCGGTCATGCGGTTCGCGCCGAGCGAGAGCGCGGCCTTCTCTGCATCGCGATCGAGGCCCGTGGCCGAGGCCAGCACCAGCCGCAGTGCGTAGGGCATGACCACCACCACGTGCGTCAGCGCGAGCCACGCGAACGACCCCGACACGCCCACCGTGGTGAAGAAGCGCAGGAACGCCACGCCCAGCACCACATGCGGAATCATCAGCGGCGACATGAAGAAGGCCGCGAGCACGCCGCGCCCCGGAAAGCGGTAGCGCACCAGCGCCAGCGCAGCCGGCACTGCCAGCACCACGGCGACGGTCGCGCTCGCAAGGCCGAGCCAGAGCGAGATCCAGAACGCGTTGACCAGCTCGGTGGCGCCGCCGATGGCGCGGAACCAGCGCAGCGAGAAGCCGTCGGTCGGCAGCGAGATGTAGCCCTTGCCTGTGAACGACACCAGCACCACTACGACCAGCGGCGCCAGGATGAAGGCGATGAAGATCGCGTGGTAGACGAGGGAGAGCAGTCCGTTCTTGCGCATGTCGTGCCTCTTTTTCTCAGCCTTCGAAGACCTGTGCGTAGCGCCGCTCGAGCCAGCGGTTGAAGCCGGCGATGACGATGACGTTGGCCACCAGGAGCAGGATCGCGATCGACGCGCCCAGCGGCCAGTTCAGCGTGCTCAGGAACTCGTCGTACGCGGCCGTGGCCACCACCTTGAGCCGGCGCCCGCCAAGAATGGCCGGCGTGGCGAAGGCCGAGGCCGCCAGCGCGAACACGATGATCCCGCCCGACAGGATGCCTGGCAGGATCTGCGGCAGGATGACCCGGCGAAACACCGTGAAAGGCGCCGCGCCGAAGGAGAGCCCCGCGTTCTCGACCTGCGGATCGAGCTTCTGCAACGAGGCCCACACCGAGATCACCATGAACGGCATCAGCACGTGCGTGAGCGCGATGACCACCCCGGTCATCGTGAACAGCAGGCGTACCGGTTCGTCCGTGAGGCCGAGCGCCCGCAGGCCCGCATTGATGAGCCCGTTGTTGCCCATGAGGATGGCCCAGCCCAGCGTGCGGACCACGACCGAGACCAGCAGCGGGCCAAGAATGACGATCAGGAAGATGCCGCGCCACGGCGCCTTCATGCGCGACAGGATGATGGTTTCCGGCACGCCGAACAGCACCGACAGCAGCGTGACCGCGAGCGCCAGGCCGGCCGTGCGCAGGAAGATCTCGTAGTAGTACGGGTCCGAGAAAACCTCGAGGTAGTTGCGAGCAGTGAAGTCCGGCAGCACACCGCGCGTGCCGTCGAACGAATGGAATGACAACACCGCGGTGAGTGCGAGCGGAATCACCAGCAGCCCGAGAAACAGCAGCAGCGCGGGCGCGCTGAGGAACCAGGGCGCAGAACCCGCGCGCGGCCCGGAGGCTGCCTCAGCCATTCGCGGCCTCCGTGTCGAGCAGGCGCAGGTCGTCGTCCAGCCAGTGCAGCGCGACGGCTTCGCCTTCGGCCGGTGGCACCGCGCCGATGTTGGGATGGCTTACGCGCATCGGCCCGAGCGCGCTGTCGACCTCGACCAGCCAGTGGTTGCCCAGGAAGAGCCTCGTGCGGATGGTGGCCGGAATGCCGTTCGCGGCCGAGGCCGGCGCAAGCTTCACCTTCTCGGGCCGAACATAGACGTTGACCTCGCGCGCAAGCGGCTTTTCCTGGTGCGGCACGTGCAGCAGCGAATCGCCGACACGCACTTCGCAGCAGCGCATGTTGCGGGCTTCGACGACACCTTTCAGCACGTTCGTCTTGCCGAGGAAGGACGAGGCGAATGCGGATTCGGGTCGCTCGTACGCCTCGTAGGGCGTGGCGAGCTGCACGATGCGCCCGCCGTGCATGACCGCGATGCGGTCGCTCATGGTCATGGCCTCGACCTGGTCGTGCGTGACCAGGATCGTGGTGATGCCAAGGTGCCGCTGGATGCCGCGCAGCTCGACGTGCATGTCCTCGCGCAGCTTCGCGTCGAGGTTCGACATCGGCTCGTCGAGCAGCAGCACCTCGGGGCGCACCGCCAGCGCACGGGCGATGGCAACGCGTTGCCGCTGGCCGCCCGAGAGTTCCTTTGGATAGCGCTTGCCCAGGCCCGGCAGCCGCACGAGCTCGAGCGTCTCGTCGATGCGTTTCAACTTCTCGGCGCCCCGCATGCCGCGCATCTCGAGGCCGAAGCCGATGTTGTCGGCCACGGTCATGTGCGGAAACAGCGCATAGCTCTGAAACACTACACCCATGCCGCGCTTCTCCGGCCGCATGGCCGTGATGTCGGCGCCGTTCAGGCGGATGCGTCCGCGCGTCGGCTCGACGAAGCCCGCCACCATCTGCAGGGTGGTGGTCTTGCCGCAGCCCGAGGGGCCGAGCAGCGAGATGAACTCGCCGCGCTCGACGTCCAGGCTCAGGCTCTCCACGGCGCGGAAGTCGCCGAAGGTCTTGCCGAGTTGATCGAGTTGAAGGAAGGTCATGCTTGCTCAGCGTTCGACGGTGCGGTTCCAGCGGTTGGTCCACTCGGCGCGCTTCTCGTTGACCAGCGTCCAGTCGGTGGGCAGCAGCTTGTCCATCTGTTCCTTGCCGTACGGCACCTTGGCCGCCACTGCCGGTGCCAGCTTGGTGGTCGAGTTGGCCGGGCCCCAGCCCTGCGTGTCGGCGAGGATGGCCTGCACTTCAGGCGTCAGCAGGTAGTTGACGAAGGCCTGCGAGAGCGCCGGGGCGGTGTTCTGCGCCACCGGGCAGGCAGCTATCAGCAGGGCCGGCGCGCCTTCCTTCGGAATCACGAATTGCACCGGGAAGCCCGTGTCCTTCAGCGCCTGCACGCGGCCGCTGCCCCACACGGCCAGCATGATGTCGTTGTTCTGGAACAGCTCGGTCATCTTGCCCGGCGACGGTTCCCACGCCAGCACGTTGGGCCCGACTTCGCGCGCCATTGCCGTGAAGCCCGGGTCGATGTTCTTGTCGCCGCCCTTGCGCAGCTTGGCGAAGGTCAGCAGCGTCTGCAGGCCGTAGGTGTTGCTGATCGGCGGGATCGCGACCTTCTGCTTGAAGCGCTTGTCGGTGAGCACCTCCCACGAATCCGGCGGAGGCAGGTTCGCCTTCTTGAAGGCTTCGGTGTTGTAGGCGATGCCGGCGGCGACGATGCCCACGCCGACTGCGCTGTCGGTCATGCGTGCGACGGGGTACAGGTCTTTCAGCACCGGCTGGTTGCCCAGCTTGTCGCAGAAGCCGAACTGCACAGCCTGGTACATCGGGCCGTCGTCGAGCAGCACGACGTTGAGTTCCTGCTTGCCCTTTTGTGCCTGCAGCTTGGCCAGTGTGTCGGTCGAGTTGCCCGACACGTAGACGATCCTGGCGTTGTGCTTGGCCTCGAACGCGGGGATCAGCTTCTCCTTGAAGGCCTTCTCGGTCGAGCCGCCGTAGGAGCCGACGTAGAGCGTGGTCGGCTGCTGGGCTGACGCGATGGTTGCTGCGGCAAGGGCGCAGAAGGCCAGCACGGTGGACAGCGCCGCATTCACGGCCGCGGAAACGGGACGAAGCATCATGGGATTTCCTTTGTTGCGCACCAAAAAGTCCGGGTTTTCCCTATCGTGATGCGTTTCTCTTATGGCGCACCAGAATGGGTTCCGCAGTTCGTTTCACTCGAAGAACGCAGATTAACGATGCGTTCGTTCGCTGAACAATCGTTTTTTTTCGGAAGGCCATAACATTCATGTATGGAATGCCAGACATGAAGATTCGTCAATTGGAGGCCTTTCGCGCCGTGATGCTGTGGCAAACGGTGACACGCGCGGCCGAGTCGCTGCACGTGTCGCAGCCCGCCGTCACGCGGTTGATTGCCGACCTGGAGGAAAGCGTGGGCTTCCCGCTCTTTTTGCGTGTGCGGGGGCGCCTGCAACCCACCGCGGAGGCCGAGGCGCTGAACGAGGAGGTCGAGCGCTCGCTGCTCGGCATGGAGCGCATTGCGCGAACCGCCGAGGAGATCCGGTCGTTGCAGCGCGGCGCGCTGCGCATTGCCGCCGCGCCGGCATTGGCGCTGTCTTTCCTGCCGCGCGCAATTGCGGGCTTCCTGGCCGAGCACAACGACATCCGGGTGTCGCTCGCCAACCATTCCTCGCGCACGGTGGTGGACCTGGTGGTGGGCGAGCGCTGCGACGTCGGATTCGTCATCCTGCCGGTAAGCCATTCGAGCACGCACGGTGAGCGGCTGATCGCGACCCGGATGGTTTGCGTGATGCGCAGCGATCACCGGCTCGCGAAGAAAAAGGTGATCCGTCCTCCAGACCTGGCTGGCGAGCACTTCGTCTCGCATCCGCATGTGATCGAATCGCGGCTGCATGTTGACGCGCTCTTCGCGTCCTACGGCATCGAGCGCAAGCTGCAGGTCGAGACACAGGTGTCGGCCGGCGTTTGCGCCATGGTGGCTGCCGGCCTCGGCGTGTCGCTGGTGGACCCGATCACCGCGCTGGAGCACGCCGGCCAGGGCCTGAGCTTCCT
>Ga0136846_1212874_pt1 | contig 15786 bp, 15 predicted proteins | sample HopSoiMetagenom2_FD_96841 | JGI IMG/M metagenome (GOLD analysis project Ga0136846, IMG submission 96841) | Grasslands soil microbial communities from Hopland, California, USA - 2 Assembly 2016 (version 4) | ecosystem: Environmental > Terrestrial > Soil > Grasslands | place: USA: Hopland... | reverse complement strand
ATCTCCAGCCCCTCATAGCCCCACTCCGAAGCCAGCCGAGCCACCTCCTCCAACGGCAGATCGGCCCACTGGCCGGTGAACAACGTGATCGGGCGCGTCATCGGTTCTCCTCCTTGGTCGATCGGGCCGGACGCTCAGCGGACGCCGAGCAGGTGTTCCATGGCGAGCTGGTCGAGCGCTTCCTGGGCGACCGGACGAGCGCCGAGCGTCTCGATGTCGTACGACGCCTCCCGCAGCACGTCGAGGGACTCGCCCTCGTCCACGGTCGGCTGGTCGAGGTCCGGGACCCCGGCCGCGGCCATCGCCTCGGCGACCTCGGGATCGGCCCGGAAGGCCTGCACCTTGTCGCGCAGGATCAGGTAGTTCCGCATGCAGGCGCGGGCCGACTCCCAGACGCCGTCGGCGGCCTCGGCGCGCGGCGGTTTGAAGTCGAAGTGCAGGTAGCCGTCGTAGCGGTTGGCGGTCCCGCTGCCCAGCAGGGTGTCCACCGTCCAGAACGCGCCCCGCAGGTTGCCGGCCCCGAACCGCAGGTCCTGGTCGAACCGGGGCCCGTGCTGGCCGTTGAGGTCGACGTGGAACAGCTTGTCGTGCCACAGGGCCTGCGCGATGCCGTGGGCGAAGTTGAGGCCCGCCATCTCCTCGTGGCCCACCTCGGGGTTGAGCCCGACCATCTCGGGGTGCTCGAGCTCGCCGATCAGGGCGAGCGCGTGCCCGATGGTCGGCAGCAGGATGTCACCCCGCGGCTCGTTGGGCTTGGGCTCGAGCGCGAACCGCATCTGGTAGCCCTGCTCGCGGACATAGGCGCAGACCGTGTTGAGCCCCTCGACCAACCGGTCGAGCGCGGCCCGGATGTTCTTCCCGCCGCCGTGCTCGGCGCCCTCGCGGCCACCCCACATCACGAACGTCTCGGCACCCAGACCGGCGGCCAGGTCGATGTTGCGCAGCACCTTGGCCAGCGCGTAGCGGCGTACCTCCCGGCTGTTGGCGGTGAGCGCGCCCTCCTTGAACACCGGGTGGCTGAACAGGTTGGTGGTCACCATCTCGGTGCGGAGCCCGGTGTCGGCCAGTGCCTTGGCGAACCTGTCCAGCGTCGCCTCGCGGTCGGCCTCGACGGGCAACAGGTCGTCGTCGTGGAAGGTGACCGCGGCCGCGCCCAGCTCCGCGAGCCGGTAGGTCGCCTCGACCGGGTCGAGCAGCGGCCGGCTGGCCGGGCCGAACACGTCGACCCCCTGCCAGCCGACGGTCCACAGACCGAAGGAGAACTTGTCCTCGGGCCGGGGAGTGAGGTCTGTCATGCGGGGATCTCCTGCCAGGCGCGGGTGTCGGAGCTGGTCTCGACCGCAGCGAGCACCCGCTGCACCTGGAGCCCGTCGGCGAACGACGGCAGCGGTTGGGTGCCCTCGGCCAGCGCGGTCACGAGGTCGACGACCTGGTGGGTGAAGGCGTGCTCGTAGCCGAGCCCGTGGCCCGGAGGCCACCAGGCTCCGACGTAGGGGTGGGTTGGCTCGGTGACGATGATGCGACGGAAGCCGGCGGTCTCGTCGGGTTCGGCGGCGTCGAAGAACTCCAGGACGTTCATGTCCTCGAAGTCGAAGGCCAGGCTGCCGGCCGAGCCGTTGATCTCGATCCGGATGGAGTTCTTGCGGCCGGTGGCGAAGCGGGTCGCCTCGAAGACGCCGAGCCCGCCCCCGGTGAACCGGGCGATGAAGACCGCGGCGTCGTCGACGGTGACGGGGCCACGCTCGGTGCCGGCCGAGCCGGAAAGGCCGGCCCCCAGAGGAACAACAGAGTCCGTGGCGACCGGCCGCTCCTTGACGAACGTCTCGAGCTGGCCGGAGACCTCGGCGATCTGCTCGCCGGTGATGTGCTGGGTGAGGTCGACGATGTGGGCACCGATGTCGCCGAGCGCGCCGGAGCCCGCCTTGGCCTTGTCGAGCCGCCAGGAGAGCGGGGCCTCGGGATCGGCGATCCAGTCCTGGAGGTACTGCGCCCGCACGTGCCGGACCTCACCGATCCGGCCCTCCGCGACCAGCTGCCGCGCCAACGCGATCGCCGGCACCCGGCGGTAGGTGAAGCCCACCATCGCGCGTACGCCGTCCTGCGCGGCCCGCTCGGCGGCGGCGGTCATCGCCTCCGCCTCGGCGACCGAGTTGGCGAGCGGCTTCTCGCAGAGCACGTGCTTGCCCGCCGCCAGCGCCGCGATCGCGATCTCGGCGTGCGTGTCCCCCGGCGTGCAGATGTCGACGAGGTCGACGTCCGCGCGCTCGACGAGGTGGCGCCAGTCGGTCTCGGTCTCGGTCCAGCCGAGCCGCTCGGCCGCCTCGGCCGTCCGGGCGGCATCCCGGCCGCAGACGACCTGCATGGTCGGGTTCAACGGGAGGTCGAAGAAGCGCGGTGCGGTGCGCCAGGCCTGGGAGTGGGCGGCGCCCATGAAGGCGTAGCCCACCATGCCCACCGCGAGGGTGGGACGGGTGCTGGTCATCGTCATGTTCCGTTCCGGGACGGCGGTCGAGGTCTGGATCGGGGTCGGTGGGACCGGTGGGCCGGGCCGGTTCGGCCCGGCCCACCGGGCTCGATCAGGACTGGAACGCGGTGTCGATGAACTGGTCGACGTTGTCCGCGGTCACGACCGGTGCGTAGAGCTGCACCGTGCGCGGCACCTCGACCTCGACCAGGTCACTCATCGACTTGCCCTGGACCAGGAGGCGAGCCAGCTTGATGCCGTCGGCGGCCTGGGTCGACGGGTAGATGACCGTCGCCTTGAGCACGCTGTCGCCCGACTTGATGAGCTCCATCGCGTTCTTCGAGCCGGCGCCGCCGATCATGGTGAACTCGTCGCGGCCGGCGTTCTGGATCGCCGCCATGACCCCGACACCCTGGTCGTCGTCGTGGTTCCACAGGAAGTCGATGTGCGGCGCGGCCTGCAGCAGGTTCGCTGCCTGCTCCTCGCCGGACTCGACCGTGAACTCGGCCGCGACGCGGTTGTCGACGTTCTGGTCGCACTCGGCGAGCGCGTCCTTGAAGCCCTGGCTGCGGTCCTGGGTCAGCGGCAGCGAGTCGATGCCGGCGATCTCGGCCACCACGGCGTCGGTCTTGCCATTGAGGTTGTCGCAGATGTACTTGCCGGCGGAGACACCCATCCCGTAGTTGTCACCGAGGACGGTGACGCGCGCGGCGTTCGGGTCGTCGAACTCGCGGTCGACGTTGATGACCGGGATGCCGGCCTTCATCGCCTCGAGGGCGACCGGGGTCATCGCGGCACCGTCGAAGGGCAGCAGCACGATGGCGTCCACCTTGTCGTTGATGAACGTCTCGACCTGGGAGATCTGCAGGTTCACGTCGTTGGTGCCCTCGGCGACGCGCAGCTCGACGTCGTCGTACTGCGCGGCGACGTCCTTCGCGGACTGGGTGATCGAGCCCATCCAGCCGTGGTCGGCCGCGGGGGCCGAGAAGCCGATGACGACCTTGTCACCCGCGTCGTCGTTGGAGCCGGAGGCGGCCTGGGACGTGCCGCCGCCGAGGTCCGCCTTGTCGTCGTCGGAGCTGTTGCCGGTGCACGCCGTGAGGGCGATCGCTGCGAGACCGGCGACCAGGCCGGTCGCCAGCTTCTTCTGGATGGGACGCAGGGACTTCATCGTGCTTCTCCTTGATGCAGAGGTGTGGTGCTGGCGGTGGCGCTAGGCGTTGCTGTTCCGAGACGCCAACCGCTGCTGGAGCAGCACGGCGGCGACGATGATGACTCCCTTGAGGAGCTCCTGCTCCGAGATGGAGCGGTTGTTGAGGATGAAGACGTTGTTGAGCGTGGTGAAGATCAGGACGCCGAGGACGGTGCCGACGATGGTGCCCCGGCCGCCGGAGAGCAGCGTGCCGCCGATGACGACCGCGGCGATCGCGTCGAGCTCGTAGAGGTTGCCGTGGGTGGCGCTACCGGTGGTGGTCCGGGCGACCAGCATCAGGGCGGCGATGCCGCAGCAGACGCCGACGAGCACGTAGAGGTAGACGGTCTGCCGCTTGACCGGGATGCCGGCGAGGCGGGCGGCCTCGGTGTTGCCGCCGACGGCGACAGTGCGGCGGCCGAAGGTCGTCCGGTTGAGCAGGATCCAGCCGACGACCGAGACCAGGACGAAGATCCAGACCTGCATCGGGATCCCGACGATCTCCCGGTTGAAGAAGTCGGCGAAGCCTTCGACGTCGACGATCTGGGTCTTGCGATCACTGATGATCTGGGCCAGGCCCCGGGCGCTGGCCAGCATCGCGAGGGTCATGATGAACGGCACTATCCGGCCGTAGGAGATCAGCAGCCCGTTGACCAACCCGCAGCCGGCGCCGACCGCCAGCGCGACGAACACCATGACGAGCCAGTGGGTGTCATTGGCCATCGTCTGGGTGGCGACCGTGGTGCACCAGACCGACGACAGCGCGACGATCGCTCCGACCGAGAGGTCGATGCCGCCGCCGATGATCACGAACGTCATCCCGATGCTGACGACGCCGATCGTCGCCGCCAGCTTGAGGATCGTCAGGGTGTTGGCGGTGGACGCGAAGCGGTCACCGGCCGTGATGACCCCGACGAGGCACAGCAGCAGCAGCGCTATGACGAGGCCGAGGTTGCGGCCCATGCTCGTACGCAGCAGGGCGAGGCCCTTGTTGGGCTCGCGGGTGGTCTCCAGTGCGGCCCGCTCGACGCGCACGCTGTCCTGGCTCATGCCGGAACCTTTCCTTCCATGACCAGGTCGAGGACCCGGGCCTCGTCGAGGTCTGTGGCTGCGGACTCGTGGACGACCTCGCCCTCCCGGACGACGAGGACCCGGTCGGCCAGCCCGAGCACCTCGTCGATCTCGCTGGACACGACGACGACGGCGACGCCGCGGTCGGCGAGCGACCGAACGAGCTGGTAGATCTCGGAGCGGGCGCCGACGTCGACGCCGCGAGTGGGCTCGTCGAGGAGCAGTACCCGGCAGTCGCGGAGCAGCCAGCGGGCGAGCACGACCTTCTGCTGGTTGCCGCCCGACAGGGTGCGGACAGCGCGGGTGACACCGTCGGGGCGTACGTCGAGGCTGGCGGTGAGCTCGGCGGCGCGGCGCCGCTCCTCGGCCCGGTCGAGGAAGCCGAAACGGGAGAACCGCGCCATCGACGACATCGTGATGTTGCGGTAGACCGCCTCGTCGAGCAACAGCCCCTGGCTCTTTCGTTCCTCCGGCGCCAGGCCGACCCCCGCGTGCACGGCCGAGGTGACCGAGCCCCTCCGGAGCCGCTTGCCGTCGACGGTGACCGTGCCGGACGTGGCCCGGCGGCCGCCGTACACGGTCTCGATGATCTCTGACCGTCCGGCGCCGACGAGGCCGGCGAGCCCGACGATCTCCCCGGCGTGCACGGTGAGGTCGACGCCCGTGAACACGCCGGCGAGGCCGAGGTCCCGCACCTCCAGGACCGGCTCGTCATGCTCGCGGGCAGTCTCGGGGCGGGGCGGGAAGACGTACTCGATCGACCGGCCGGTCATGAGCTTGATGAGGTCCACGGTCGGGGTGTCGGCCACGGCCAGGCCGGTGCCGACGGTGCGGCCGTCCTTGAGCACGGTGATCCGGTCACCGATCTGGCGGATCTCCTCGAGGCGGTGGGAGATGTAGATGACTGCAACGCCCTCGGCGGTCAGGCCACGGATGACCCGGAAGAGGTTGTCGACCTCCTGCTGGTCGAGGACCGCCGAGGGCTCGTCCAGGACGAGCAGGCGGGTGTCGTGGGACAGCGCCCGCGCCATGCTGACGATCTGCTGGTTGGCCGGCGACAGGTCGCCGACGATCCGGGTCGGCGAGATCTCCTCGTGACCGAGCCGCTTGAGCAGGGCGCGCACCATCTCGCGAGCCCGACCGCGCTGGCTGAATCCACCGCGCGAGACCTCGTGCCCGAGGAAGACGTTCTCGGTGACGTCGAGGTCCGGCACCAGGTCGAGCTCCTGGTAGATCGTCGTGACGCCGTGCTCGATCGCCTTGGCGGGCGTGCTGAACGACGCCTCCGCGCCGTCCCAGACCAAGGTGCCGTCGTCGGGCTGGTGGAAGCCGGAGAGCACCTTGATCAGGGTGGACTTCCCGGCGCCGTTCTGACCCAGCAGGCAGTGCACCTCACCGGCTCGAACGTCGAGGTCCACGCCGCCGAGAGCGCGCACCCCCGGGAAGTCCTTGACGATCCCGTTCATCTGCAGCAGAGCGTCGGTCACGGCGCAGCTCCTTCGGCGAAGGTACGGCGCGCGACCTGCGTCGGGTCGGCGAAGACGGCGTCGAGGACGAGGCCGGCGCCGCCGCGGACAGCAGCAGTGAACCCGAACGTCGACAGCTCGACCCGCGTCCCCCCTGCGTCCGGCGCCAGCACGTCCGCCCGGAGCCGGCTCTCGATGGCTGGTCGCATGTAGTGGCCGATCTCGGCGAAGTATCCGCTGAGGACGATGGCGGCCGGGTTGAGGGCATTCGCCAGCATCGCGCCACCCACGCCGACCCACCCGCCCACCTGGGCCATCGCGTCGAGCGTCCGGGTGTCCCCCAGGGAGGCGCGCCGGTTGAGCTCGGCCAACCGGTCGTCGATGGCCAAGGCCGGGTCGCGCACCAGGTCGTCGGGGTCGGCCGCGAGGTCGAGGAGAGCCCGCAGTCCCACCACCGTCTCCCAGCACCCGACCCGGCCACAGCCGCAGCGCCGGCCCTGTGGCTCGACGATCATGTGACCGAACTCGCCGGCGTACCCCTGTCGGCCGCGCACTGGCCGGCCCGCCGCGACGATCCCGCCGCCGACGCCGACCTCGGCGAAGAAGACCAGGATGTCCTGGCGACCTGGGTCGCCGGGTGTGGCCTCGGCGAGGGCGGCCAGGTTGCCCTCGTTCTCGACGGTGATCGGGTAGGAGTCACCGAGCCGGGTCCGGAGGAGGTCACCGACCGGCACGTCGTGCCAGCCGAGGTTGGGTCCATGGGTGAGCACGTCGCGCTCACGGTCGACCAGGCCGGCGACTCCGACGGTCAGTCCGAACGGCTCGATGTCCCGGTGCGCGAGATCGGCCTCGGTCTGGCGGACCAGCTCGGCGAGCCGGTCGAGCACCTCCTCGGCGGAGACCGCCCGGGCGTCGAGGCCGAGCTTGTGCTCACTCACCACCTCGCCGCTGAGGTCGAGGGCCATCGTCGAGACGTGGTTGACGTTGACCTCGGCGCCGAGCCCGGCCACGGCATGACCGTCGAGCTCGACGCTCGTGCCCGGACGACCGACCGCGCCGCGCTCCAGGCCGCCGGTGCGGACCAGCCCTCGCTCGGCGAGGTCCGAGACGAGCGTCGAGATTGCCGTTCGTGTCATGCCGAGCTCGGTGGCGAGCGTCGCCCGCGAGCGCGGCCCGTGGTCACGCAGCCGCCGCAGGACCAGGCCGAGGTTGGTACGACGCAGGGTCAGCTGGTCGGCGCTGAGGCTCCCGTCGGCGGCGTCCAACGTCCTCATCGACCCACCTCCGATCCCCTCGGCCCTGTGACCGCAATCACTACTTTGTCAGCGCGCTGCACAAACTAAGCGTTGAAAGCGGCGATGGCAAGGCCATCGCGGGGAGAAGTGCCGCCGATGTGGCAGATACTTCCGCCAATCTTGGACAAAGTGGCGCGACTGGAAGGTGCGGAGACGACCGATGGCGCCGAAGGCCGACCGCTCAGGCGGAGCGGGTGGGGTCGGACGAGTACACGGCTCCACTGATCAGCCGGGCGGCGCCCACGACGCCGCCCTCGGGCCCGAGCTCACTGAGCACGATGGGCAGGTTGCCGGTGGCCAGCGGCAACGAGCGTCGGTAGGTGACCCCGCGGATCTCGGCGAGCAGGGCGTGGCCCAGCCCGGTCACGCCTCCGCCGATGACGATCAGACCAGGGTTGAAGAACGACACCAGGCTGGCCAGCACCTGACCGACCCGGCGGCCCGAGTCGCGGATCAGCTGGACGGCGACGGGGTCGCCGGCGGCGACCGCGCGACCCACATCGGCGGCGGTTAGCCCTCCCTGCTCGGCCAGCATCGCGGCCAGTGGTTCCGAGCGACCGGCGCGGGCGGCCGCGGTCGCATCGCGGGCGAGGGCCGACCCACCGGCGAAGGCCTCGAGGCAGCCCGTGTTGCCACACGCACAGGTGGGGCCGAAGTCGTCCACGCGAATGTGGCCGATGTCCCCGGCGCAGCCGTCGACCCCGCGGTAGAGCTCGCCGTCGACGACGATGCCACAGCCGATGCCGGTCCCGATCTTGACGTAGAGGAAGTCGCGGGCGTTGCGAGCGACCCCGGCGTGCTGTTCCCCCACGGTGAGCACGTTGACGTCGTTGTCCAGGACGACCGGACAGCCGAGGTCGCGGGACACGGCATCCCGGACCGGGTAGCCGTCCCAGCCCGGCATGATCGGTGGCGAGACGGGGACCCCGCGATGGAAGTCGACCGGCCCGGGCACGCCCACACCGGCACCGCTCAGCCGGGTGACCCCCACCTCGCTCATGACCGCGCGCAAGGTCTCGAGTGCCAGCGCGAGCACGACCTCCGGGCCCTGCTTGATGTCGCACTCGCGGGAGCGCACGCCGAGCGTGGTCAGCCGCCCATCGGTCACGCCGACCGAGAGGCCGGTGGCGCCGATCGCGATGCCGGCGAACCGGATGTCGGGCGACAGGTCGACCAGCGTGGAACGGCGACCGCCTCGCGAGGCAGCGGGTCCCGCCTCGACGGCCAGCCCGAGCTCGCCCAGCCGGATCACCTCGGCGCCGACCGTGGTGCGCGAGACCTGGAGGGCGTCGGCCAGCTGGGCCTTGGAGAGCGGACCCTCGTCCCTCAGCTCCGCGAGGAGGCGGGCCTGGAGCACACTCTCGGCCCGCCCTGCCAACGAGTGCCGCACGGTCGCATCCTTCCACGGGCCCTCGATGCGCACGGTTGGGTAGCGTGCGCCCGACCTACGAGAACGCCGTCAGCACAGCGGCGGTGTGCCGTCCCCACGACACCGCTAGGTCCGGTCACGGTGTCCGTCACCCGGACCCGCCGGGTCAGAGCTCGGTGGGCGGTTCGTCGCCGCCACCACCGCCACCACCGACCTGGTTGAGCACGGTGAACGTCGCCGTGCCCTTGCGGGACGGGTCCGCGCCGACCACCTTCACCTTGTGCTCGCCCTTCTTCTTGCCGACGTTGAACACGTAGGTGAACTTCCCGCTCTCGTCGGCCGAGCCGGTCGTGAGCTTCTTGCCGAGGTAGAGCACCGTGACGGTCTCGCCGGCGGCCAGCCCGGTGACGGTGACGGTCTGGTCGGACGTCTTGTTGGCCTCGGGGTTCGCCAGCTCGACGTCCAGCTCCTTGGGCTTGATCACGTTGACGACAGCGCTGCCGAGCCGTCCCGGGTTGCTGCCCGTGATGGTGAGTGGCAGGGGGCCCTCCGGCAGGGTCGTCGCCAGCACGAGGGTCCGCGCCACGTCACCCTTGGCGTTCGCCTTGCCGGTGAAGACCGGCTTGCCGTTGAGACGGATCGTGTACTCCTCGCCCTTGGCCAGCCCGTCGGCGGTGATGTCCACGCTGGATCCGACCATGGTCAGCTCGTCGGTGACCACGAGGTCGAGGGTCTTCGACTTCCGCGCCGCCATGACCTGCACCGTCGCGGTCTTGCTGCCGGAGGCGTTCTGCACGGTCAGCTTGAAGGTGTGCTTGCCGCGCTCGTTGATCCCGACGGTCTTGGAGCCCTTCGGCTTCTGGGCGCCGCTCCAGTCACCGGAGGCCATGAGCGAGTCTGCGTTCTTGCTGTGCCAGCGCAGCACGACCTTGTCCCCCACCGACGCCTTGGTCGTGGACGCGGCCAGCTTGACCTCGGGCGCCTTCACCGGCGCCACCGGCGCGACCGGGGCGACCGGGGCGACAGGCGGAGCGGCCACCGTCTGGGTGAGCTCCACGTAGGAGTAGTTGTTGCCGAGATCGCCGCCGTAGGTGGCGCTGAGGACGTGGCTGCCGACACTCAGCGAGCTGACCACGAGGGTGGCCACTCCCGAGTTGAGGTCCGCCACGCCCAGGGTGGTCCCGGGCTCGCCGAAGACGACCTGGCCCGTCGGCGCGTCACCGGTCACGGTGGCCGTCAGGGTGATCGCCTGGCCGGCAGCCGACGGGTTCGCGCTCGACGTGAGCGTGGTGGTCGTGTCCGTCGCCGCCATCGCCGGCGGGGCGACGGCCAGCAGCGCGACCGCGGCCGCCGCCGCGAGCACACCCAGGACCCGAGTCTGCCTCATGCCCTCACGGTAGGAGCCGGGGTCGGCCCCTGTTCGCGGTTTGCCAGAACTGTCCCGACCTACCTTCTGCGGCCGACGGCAGGGCTCAGCCGTGGATCACGTATCCGCGGTCACCGGCTCAGCGTTCGACGTGACGGACGACGTCAGGCTCGAAGCCGTGCTTGATCCCCCAGAGCACCGCCTGGGAACGACGCTCGACGCCCATCTTGCGGTAGGCCGTCCGGACGTAGGTCTTCACCGAGTTGATGCTGAGGTAGCTGCGTTCGGCGATCTCCCGGTTGGAGAGCCCCTGGGTGATCAGGGCGATGATCTCGGACTCGCGGACGGTGAGCCCGTGCTCCTTGCCCGGGTAGGCCGCATCCGTCCTCGGGTTGACCGAGCCGCCTCCGGACGGGACGACCGTGTCACCGGCGTGGATCCGCTCGATCGCCTGGACGAGCTCCTCGGCGTCCAGCCCCTTGGAGATGTACCCGTTCGCGCCGGCGTCGAGCGACTCCTGCACCAGCTCCTGGTGGAGGTTCCAGCTGTAGACGGCGACCTTGGCCTCGCCGCCGTCTCGCAGGGCCGCCATGTCGATGCCCCGGCCCTGGATCTGTCCGAAGGTGTCGTAGAGGACGACGTCCACGGCTCGCAGCACCGGCAGGTTGGCGTCGAGCTCGACGACCTGGACCCGGTCCTCGTACGGCGCCAGCAGCGCAGCGACCCCCACGACCACGAGCTCGTAGTCGTTGACGATCGCCACCCGCACGGGCGCCCCTGACGTACTCATCGTTGCAACCCTATGGTGCCCGCGACACGCCCGCTCAATCCCGCGTTGCCGGAGCCACACCGGTTACAAAGGAGTTGGCCCCGCTGCGTATGAGGTAGCGGGGCCTAAGTCTGTCCGGCCTCGTAGGCGTCGATCTCGCCGAGCACCCGGTCCCGGACGTCCTCCGGCGCGAACGACACCCGCACTGCGGTCCGGGCCAGCTCGGCCACTCCTGCCTCGTCGAGGTCCAGCAACCGGGCGGCGATGGCGTACTCGCGGTTGAGGGTGGTCCCGAACATCGGCGGGTCGTCGGAGTTGACCGTCACGGTGACGCCGGCGTCGCGGAACGCCCGGATCGGGTGCTCCTCGAGCCTGGTCACCGCCCGGGTCGCGATGTTGGACGACGGGCACACCTCCAGCGGTACCCCGGTCTCCGCCAGGTGCCGCACGAGCGCCGGGTCCTGGGCCGAGGACGTGCCGTGGCCGATCCGCTCGGCCTGCAGCAGGGTGAGCGAGTCCCAGACGGTCTGCGGTCCAGTGGTCTCGCCGGCGTGCGGGACGCTGTGCAGCCCGGCCGCCCGGGCCTGCTCGAAGTGCGGCTGGAACTGCGGCCGCGGTACGCCGAGCTCCGGCCCGCCGAGGCCGAACCCGACCAGGCCATCGGGCCGGTGGTTGAGCGCGTAGTCGAGCGTCGCGTCCGCGGAGGGCACCCCGAACTCGCCCGGGATGTCGTAGATCCAGCGCAGCACCAGTCCGAAGTCGCGCTCGGCCTCCACCCGGGCCGACTCGATCGCCTCGGTGTAGGCCTCGATGGGCATGCCGACCGTCGGGTCGTCCGGCCGGTGCACGGAGGTGTACGGCGTGCAGGTCAGCTCGGCGTACCGCAGCCCCTGCTCGGTCGCCATCTCGCGGCCGATCTCGTAGGTCAGGTAGTGGATGTCCTCGGGCGTCCGGATCAGCGCCACCACCGCGAGGTAGACCTCGACGAAGTGGGCGAAGTCGCGGAACTCGTAGAACCTCTTCAGCTGGTCGAGGTCGCTGGGCACGGTGCCGGGGTGGCGCGTGGCCAGCTCACTGACGATTCGCGCCGAGGCCGAGCCGACGTGGTGGACGTGGAGCTCGGCCTTGGGCAGGCCCCTGATGAACTGCTCGATGGCTGGGCCGGCGTCCGGGCCGGGCACCGCGGTTGTCATGGGGTCACTGAACAGCCTTGACGAGGTTGTTCGCCAAATCGGCGGGGGTCCGACCGTTGGTGAACGCCTCGCCGTCGAGCACCAAGGTGGGCGTCGAGCTCACACCGAGGGCCTCGGCATCCTTCGTGCCCTCGGCCACCTCCTGGGCTCCCTCACTGGCCTCCACCGACGCCTTGAGCGCGGCGGCGTCCGCGCCCGCCTGGCCTGCCAGCGCGTAGAGGTCGTCCCGGCTCGGGAACGGCCCCTCCTCGCTGGGCTGGTTGGCGTAGAGCAGGTCGTGGAACTTCTGGGCCACGGCGTCGCCGTCGTGCTGCTTCACCAGCCACCACATCAGCGTCGCCCGGGCCGAGTAGGTCCCGAACCGGTCCAGGATGACGATCGGGCGGTACTCGACCTGGACCTTGCCCTGGTCGGCCAGCTGCTCCAGCTGCTCGTGCCCGGTCTTCTCGAACTCCCCGCAGATCGGGCACAGGAAGTCCTCGTAGACCACCACCTTGTGCGGCGCCGAGTCCGGGCCGATGGTCAGGCCGTAGGAGCCGCCAGGCGGCGGGATCTTTGCTGCGTCGACCTTGGTGTCGTCCCGCATCGAGCTGATCAGGAAGCCACCGGCCACGACGAGCACGATCGCGACGACCACGCCGACCACGCTGAGGAGCCGGCGACGCCGTTCGCGCCGCTGCCGCTCCTTGAGGGCGGCGGCCGCGCGCTCGGCGCGGCGCCGCTGCTTCTCCTTGTTGCTCAGCTTGGTGCTCACGTGCGTCAGACTCCTGAGTGCTGGTCGTCGAGGGCTTCGAGGTCGAGGCCGGACTCGGTAAGCGGCGGGAAGAGCAGGTTGTCGAGGGCGATCCGGGTGCGCCCCTGCCAGACGAGGTACGTCGACAGGAGGAGCAGACCCACGTCGCGCGCGAGCTCCCACGGATACTTCGACGCGGCGTGCGGGTCCGCCCCGCCGCCACCGAAGCAGCCGCAGTCGATCTCGATGCCGCGGGCCCACCCCGACGCGATGCCGATGATGAACGCGGCGAAGAGCAGCACGGACACCGCGGCCGCGAACCGGGTGAGCAGGCCGAGGACCAGGCAGAGCCCCACGACCACTTCGACCACCGGCAGCAGGTGGCCCACCGTCGAGGCGCTGTCGCCGGGCAGCAGCTGGTACGCGCGTACCGCCAGCACGCTGTCCTCGGGGTGCGGCAGCTTGGCCAGCCCGGCCCAGATCCAGACCCCGCCGGTGAGCAGGCGCGCGACGGTACCGACCCACTCCTTCACCCAGCCGATGCTAGGAACCGGCCCTGAGCCGAGGCTGAGAACCCTTGCCGCCGCTCGAGTCCCGCCGGGCCGGTCCCCGACCACCACTAGTCTGGTGGGGTGAAGGAGCGACTGGTCTGGATCGACTGCGAGATGACCGGGCTCGACCTCTCGGCCGACGCCCTGATCGAAGTTGCCGCTCTGGTCACGGACTTCGACCTCAACGTCCTCGGTGAGGGGGTCGACCTCGTCATCAAGCCACCCGTCGAGGCGCTGGACCAGATGGGCGACTTCGTCCACTCGATGCACGAGAGGTCCGGCCTGCTCACCGAGCTGGACGGTGGGCTGACGCTCGACGAGGCGGAGCAGCAGGTGCTGGCCTACGTCAGGGAGCACTGCCCCTCCGGCTCGCGGCCGCCGCTGGCCGGCAACACGGTCGCCACCGACCGTTCGTTCCTGTCTCGGGACATGCCGACCCTCGAGGGGTTCCTGCACTACCGGATCGTCGACGTCTCCTCGATCAAGGAGCTGTCCCGTCGCTGGTTCCCTCGCGCCTACTTCCAGGCCCCGACCAAGCGGGGCAACCACCGCGCGCTGGCCGACATCCAGGAGAGCATCGAGGAGCTGCGCTACTACCGCGACGCGGTCTTCGTCCCCTCGCCCGGACCCGACAGCGAGACGGCCAGGGCGATCGCCGAGAGGCACGCCGGCGCGCTCACCGGCCTGCCACCGGCCCCGCCGGAGGCGGCCGGAGAGACGGCTCCCGCGCCCGATACCGATTCCGCGGAACCTGCCTGACTGGCTTAGACTCCACGTCGGCCCCGAGCCTTCTCCTGGGAGACCTCTCGGGGCCGCATGGTGGGTGTAGCTCAGCTGGTAGAGCACCTGGTTGTGGTCCAGGTGGTCGCGGGTTCAAGTCCCGTCACTCACCCCAGGTCTTCACCGGGGCGTGCTGCTCAGCCCTTGGTCAGCCAGGCGGCGACTGCCCGGATGAACAGCCGGGACTCGATCAGCACCGATTCGGTGATCGACGGGATCGGTGGCCGGGGGCCCAGCGGCGCCGGGCCGGTGAGGTCCGCGTGCGTCATGGACGGCCAGTGCCCGGCGAGGTCGGACTGCAAACGGTGTGTGCGACATCGTTCAAGGCAACTCCCTTGGCGAAGCCGATTTCTCTGACTAAGGTCAGAGAATGACCGCGACCGAGGTGCTGCGCCGGTTCAACCGCACCTACACCCAGCGGATCGGGGCCCTGGACGAGTCGTTCCTCGGACTGGGGCTGCCGTTGGGCGCCTCTCGCCTCGTCTTCGAGATCGGCGAGACCGGCACCACGGTGCTCGACCTGCGGGAAAGGCTCGCTCTCGACTCCGGGCAGCTGGCTCGGCAGCTGCGCCGGCTCGAGGAGGACGGCCTCGTGGAGGTGGCTCCCGACCCGGACGACCGGCGCCGGCGTACGGTCCGCCTGACCGCCGAGGGGCGCGAGTTCCGCACCAGGCTGGACGACCGGTCCGAGCAGCTGGCCGAACGGCTGGTCGCACCGCTCACGGGTCGGCAGCGCGAACGGCTCACCGAAGCGCTGGCCACGGCCGATCTGCTGGTCCGCGCCGCGACGGTCGACATCCGCTCCGTGCACCCGGCCTCGGCGGAGGCGAGGGAGGCCGTGCAGAGCTACTTCGACGAGCTGGACCTGCGGTTCCCGACCGGGTTCGACCCCGGCGACCACCACGACGAGGAGCACATGGCGCCGGGAGCTGGCGCGTTCGTGGTGGCCAGCAGCGACGGCGAACCGGTCGCCTGCGGTGGGGTGCAGGAGCTGGAACCCGGCGTCGGGGAGATCAAGCGGATGTGGGTGCATCCCGGCTGGCGCGGAGCGGGGCTCGGGTCACGGCTGCTGCGCCACCTCGAGCAGGTCTCGCGCGACCTCGGCCATCACATCGTCCGGCTGGACACCAACGGCACCCTGGTCGAGGCGATCGCGATGTACGAGCGGGCGGGCTACCGGCACATCGGCCGCTACAACGCCAACCCCTACGCCCAGGCGTGGTTCGAGAAGGAGCTCACCGGCGGTTGAGGGAGCTGGAGACTTCACCGTCGGGGGTGAGGCGGTCCCAGTCCAGCTCGACCGGTAGCAGCCGGGCCTGCGACCAGGCCCCGAGCTGGTCGAGGTGGTGGGGCGAGCTGGGATCGCCCGACGTGCCCATCGGCACCACCCAACCGCTGTTCCCCGGATCGGCCAGGTCCCAGGCGTAGCGCGCGACCGAGCCCCGGTAGGCGTCGTCGGTCAGCCCGGGCAGCCAGCCGGTGCAGCGCACGGTGTCGACGTCGCCCGACACTGGCGCGGCCGGCACCTGCGGCGGCT
>Ga0136846_1235331_pt1 | contig 15787 bp, 18 predicted proteins | sample HopSoiMetagenom2_FD_96841 | JGI IMG/M metagenome (GOLD analysis project Ga0136846, IMG submission 96841) | Grasslands soil microbial communities from Hopland, California, USA - 2 Assembly 2016 (version 4) | ecosystem: Environmental > Terrestrial > Soil > Grasslands | place: USA: Hopland... | reverse complement strand
GCCGTACGCGACCACCGCCGCGCACGCCAGGAAGCACATCCCGGCCTGCGTGAACCCAAGCGCCTGGGTTCTTTCACCATTCTCACGCGCACCCTCGACCCGGGCGAGTCCGAGGACGCCGAGCGCGAAGACGACGACCACGGCGACGGTGACCCCGAGGCTCACCGCGGTGACCTGGCCCAGTGCGGTCCAGTCCAGCTTCATTTCGGTTCTCCCTCGCTCACGCGGCCGTACCGACGCTCGCCGGCGCCGTCGACTTGATGCTGACCTCGTGGGTGTCGTTGACGTTGTGCGCGTCCACCGGGTTACGGCGCGCGGCCAGGACGATGACCGCCGCGACCGCGACGGCGACCAGCGCGACGACCACGGTGCCGAAGTCACCGCCGTACCGGACCGCGCCCGCGGAGACCCCGCCGACCAGCACGGCGGCGGGCAGGGTGATCAGCCACGCCATCACCATGCGGCCCGCGACACCCCAGCGCACCTCCGCCAGCCGCCTGCCCAGGCCCGCGCCCAGGATGCTGCCCGAGGCCACCTGCGTGGTGGACAGGGCGAAGCCGAGGTGGGCGGAGGTGAGGATGACGGCCGTGGACGCCGTCTCGGCGGCGAAGCCCTGCGGCGACTGGATCTCGGTCAGGCCCTTGCCCATGGTCCGGATGATCCGCCAGCCGCCCAGATAGGTGCCGAGGCCGATGGCGAGACCCGTCGAGGCGATCACCCACACCGGCGGGCCGGCGTCGTGGCCGAGCGCGCCCGCCGAAATCAGGGTCAGGGTGATGACGCCCATGGTCTTCTGCGCGTCGTTCGTGCCGTGCGCGAGGGAGACGAGGGAGGCGGAGGCGATCTGACCGGCCCGGAATCCCTTGGTCACCGAGTCCTTGCGGGCGCGGGCCGTGAGCCTGTAGGCGAGGTACGTGGCGATCAGGGCCGCGATGCCGGCCACCAGCGGCGAGGCCAGCGCCGGGATCAGCACCTTCTCGACGACCTTGGTGAAGTGCACACCGTCGGCGCCCGCGCCCACCCACACCGCGCCGATCAGCCCGCCGAACAAGGCGTGCGAGGAACTCGACGGCAGCCCCACCAGCCAGGTCATCAGGTTCCACAGGATCGCCCCGACCAGCCCCGCGAAGATCATCCCCGGGGTGACGAGGGTGTCGTCGACGATGCCACCGGAGATCGTCTTCGCGACCTCGGTGGACAGGAACGCGCCGACGACGTTCAGGACGCCACCGATCAGGACCGCTGTTCTCGGTTTCAGGGCGCCGGTGGCGATGGACGTGGCCATCGCGTTGGCCGTGTCATGGAATCCGTTGGTGAAGTCGAAGGCCAGGGCCGTCACGATGACGACCGCCACCAGGAACGTGATGTGATCCATGGACGCGATGGAAGCAAGCGCAGGCGTATTCGCGACGAACTGCGGGCAAAGCCTGTCTCTGGAAAAAACGCGGGTGCCGTGGACAACCGCCCCTCTACGATCACCGGATGAACACGGGCATCGGCACTGGCAGCGGCACTGACCTCGGCATCCGCTGGACCTACGCCTTCATCGACCGGCCCGCCGGACCCCTCCGGCCCGCCCAGGCCTTCTGGACCGCCGTCACAGCCACCCGCCTGTCCGGAACCCGGGGTGAGCAGGGCGAGTTCGTGACCCTGCTGCCGGGCGAGGGCGACGCCTGCGTCAAGGTCCAGGGGGTGGACTCCGCGGAGGGCGGTGCCCATCTCGACTTCGCCGTCGAGGACGTCGACGGCTTCGTCGAGCCGGCGACGGCGCTCGGTGCGGCGGTCGTCGACGCGCACACCGGGTGGGCCGTACTGCGGTCCCCCGCCGGTCAGTTGTTCTGTGCCGTGCCCTGGCACGGGGAGGCGGTACGGCCCGCCGTGGTGGACGGCAGCCGCCTCGACCAGGTGGCCATCGACATCCCGTCCACCGCGTACGCGACGGAAGTCGCCTTCTGGGAGCGCCTCACCGCCTGGGACTCCCTCACCGGCTCACTCCCCGAGTTCCACGTCCTGCGGCCCCCGGCCGGCCTCCCGATCCGCATCCTCCTCCACCGCCTGGGCACCGAGCGGCCCGCCGCCTCCGCCCACCTGGACCTGGCCTGCGCCGACATCGGCGAGACCCGCGCCCGCCACGAGCGGCTGGGCGCCACGGCCGTCGCCCGCTTCCCCCACTGGACGGTCATGCGTGACCCGGCGGGCGGCACGTACTGCCTCACGGGCCGCGACCCCGAGACGGGCGGGCTTCCGACGCCGAAGCCGAAGCCGACGGACGATCCCGTCTAACGCTGGGTCGCGTACACACACACCACGATCGTCCTGGATGTCTCCTCCGGCGTCTCGGAAGCCCCCGGTGTCGCCGGACACTTGTCCTCCAAGTCCTCCAGGTCCTCCGCGTTCCCCCTCAGCAGCGGTGCCGGGTCGCCGTCGTCCGTGCTGTGCCGGCCGGACGGCTCCGGCGGCTGCGCCGAGTCCCGCAGCCACAGCGTGAGCCCGCCCCCGACGGCCACGGCGATCACCCACACGAACACGGCCCGCCGCCACGCCCTGCGGCTCACGCCCACGCCTCTACGTCCACCACGGCGGCCACCGGGATCGGCCCGTACACGTGCGGGAACTCCTCGCCGCCCGGCTTCGGGGCCTCGTACCTCAGGGGCGCGTCGAGCCGCGCGGGGTCCACGACCAGCACCACCAGGTCGTCGGGGCCCTCGTATGAGCCGTACAGGAAGGCTGCCACCGTGGGGAGTTGGGCGCGGGTCGAGCAGTGGATGAAGCCCTCCTGCTGGAGAGTGCGGCCACGCGTCGACATCTCGTACGTGCCTCGCGCGCGGGCCTCATCCCAGAGGGCGCGTTCGGTGAGGTGGAGTATGTGCGGCAGTTCTGACATGAACCCAACCTACGGGCCGGGCGCTCACCGGTCCCCGGCACCGTCCAGGACAGGCCGGATCTCCACGGGGTGCTGCGGTACGCCCTCCGGTACCGGGCAGCGGGTGACGCGGGCGGCGATCTCGGTGACCCGCTCCAGGCTCGCGCACTCCAGAAGCCAGTAGCCGGCCATCAGCTCCTCGGTCTCGCCGTACGGACCGTCGGTGATCACCGCGCCGCCGTCCCTGCCCGCGGAGACGTGCCGGATCCGCGCGGGTTCGGCCAGGCCGTTCGCGTCGAGGAACTCGCCGGTCTCGGCGAGTTCCGCGTTGATCGCACCCATGTACGCATACATGATCTGCAGATCCTCATCGCTCCAGGTCGGCCCGTCCGGGGCGCCCTTGCCGCTCTGCGCGTCGTAGTCCTCCTGCGTCCCCCGCACCATCACCAGGTACTTCATGACCGCTCCTTCGGCTCGGACCGCGCCGATCGGGCGGTTCGCGCAGAGCCGTCCTCGGCCTCGGCTCCCGGATCGACGTACGCCTCGCACGCGGCGTTCCGGCACGGCCCGGCGACCCACGTCGGTACCCATGCGCCCAGGGTCTTGCGCCGTCTCACCACCGAGGAGACATGCTGTCCGCAGACGGGACAGACGTACTCTTCCCTGCCCATGCCTTCAGCGTAGGACGGGAGCGACCGGGCCGCTCCCCGCCGGCTCAGTCCTTCTGCCGGCTCAGCGCTTTCTGCTGTACGTACGCACGAGCACCCCGTTCCTGAACGGGCGCAACTCGTCGAGAACGAACTCCGACACGTCGAAGCCGGACCCGAACATCGGCATGCCGGTGCCGAGGACGATCGGGTACGTCTTGATGACGAGCTCGTCGATCTCGTCGAACAGCTCACCCGCGAGCCGCGAACCACCGCACAGATAGATGTCCCGCTCACCCTCTTCCGCCTTGAGCTCGCGGACCCTGGCGACCAGGTGGTCGGCGATCATCTCGACGTGCGGGTCGGGCGACTCCAGGGTACGCGAGGCGACGTACTCGCGCAGGTGTGCGTACGGGCTGGTGACGCCCTCCTTCAGGGCCACCTCGTAGCTGGCCCGGCCCTGGACGACCGTGTCGAAACGGCGGTTGGGGAGGTCGTCGATACCGAGGGCCCGGCGGCCCCCGGTCGAGATGGTCTCGGGGTACTCGGTCCTCAGGAACTCCAGGAACTGCTCGTCGACGAAGGGATACATGAAGGAGGCGTCGCCGCCCTCGTCCCCGATGAACCCGTCGATCGAGCAGGCGACGAAGTAGGTGAGCTTTCGCAAGCTGGACTCTTTTCGCAGGTTCGCGGGCGGGCGGGACGGAGGCTCCGGGCCGGGGGTCAGGCCTGGGGCTCGCGCCACATGGGCCACATCGGGGGGCCGTCCGGGAGGTCGAGGGGGCGGCCGAGGAGGTCGAAACCGAGCCGCTCGTACAGCTTGCGGCTGCGGACGTTGCTCGCCTCCAGATAGGCGGCCACTCCCTCCCGGTCACAGCGGTCCAGGACCGGCTGGACAAGGGCCGTGCCCAGGCCTCTCCCCTGGCTGCCCGGTGCTACGGCGATCAGCCACAGATACTCGTGGGCGCGCCCGGAGGGATGGATACCGGACGTGAGCCGCCCGATCAGTTCGACGCGCGCGTTGCCGGGTTCGACGGCCTCGCGCAACTGGATGGCGTCGTCGCCCTGTTCCGCTTCGTCGGGGTGGGCGTCGGCGGGGACGGACAGCCACAGGGCGCACGCCGAGCCGTCCTCAGTGACGTCGACGCGGCCCTCGGCCAGCACGATGTCGAGGACGGCGGCCATCATCCGGGGATGCGTCGCGCGGCGGTGCTCCGGGTCCGGGAAGACCCAGACGCTCACCGGATCCTCCTGGAAAGCCTCGTCCAGCAACTGGACGAGCAGCTCCCGGTCACTCTCTCCCGCCGTACGTATCGCCACGTCCATGCCCCGCCCCTTATGTCCCAACCGCCGTTGATCGTGCGGCGGTTGAGCCTAACGGGTGTGCGAAGCGCAACAGGGCCCGCACACCGTGGGGATGTGCGGGACCCGCCACCCGGAACGCCGCGACGAGGCGTACGGAGTCAGGGCCGTACGCCTCGCCACGGGTGACACCGGGGCCTCAGGTGGTGCGGCGGGTCACGAACTCGGCCAGGGACAGCAGGCCGCCCGCCGCCTCCGGATCGGGGACCGCGCGGGACAGTTCGTGTATCGCGCGGGCCATCCGGTCGGCCGCCTGGAGCTGCGCCCAGTCCCGGCCGCCCGCCCGCTCGACGGCGAGCACCGTCCGCTCCAGCGCCCCTTCCTGTCCCTCGTCGTACGGAACTCCGTACAACTCGGCCAGTTCGGTGGCCGCCGGTGTGCCGGAGGCCAGTGCGGCGACCACCGGCAGGGACTTCTTGCGGGCGACCAGATCCGCCCCGGCCGGCTTGCCGGTGCGGATCGGGTCCCCCCATATCCCGATCACGTCGTCGATGAGCTGAAAGGCGAGCCCGGCCTCCCGGCCGAACGCGTCCATCGCCTCGACGTCCGCCGCCGACCCGCCCGCGTACAGCGCGCCGAGGGCGCAGGCGCAGCCGAGCAGCGCGCCCGTCTTGGCCTCGGCCATGAGGAGGCACTCGTCGAGGGTGACCTCGCCGGGGGCCCGTTTCTCCATGGCCGTGTCCGCGTGCTGCCCCTCGCACAGCTCGATGACACAGGACGCGAGCCTGGCGGCGGCGGTGGCGGCCGCCGGGTGCGGGTCCTCGGCGAGCAACCGCAGCGCCAGGGCCTGCATGGCGTCCCCGGTGAGGATCGCGTCGGCGTCGCCGAACACGGTCCACGCGGTGGGCCGGTGTCTGCGGGTGGTGTCCCGGTCCATGACGTCGTCGTGCAGCAGGGTGAAGTTGTGGATCAGCTCCACCGCGGCGGCCGCCCGTACGGCTGTCTCCCGTCGGCCACCGAGAGCTGCGGCCGCCGTCAGTACGAGTGCGGGGCGGATCGCCTTGCCCGAGTTGCCCGCCGCCGGGCTGCCGTCCGCGTTCTCCCACCCGAAGTGGTAGAGCGCGACGCGGCGCATGGCCCCGGGCAGCGACTCGATCGCCGCCCGCAACTCGGGATCGACCATGGTCCTGGCCTGCTCGAGGATGAGAGCGGCGTCCTGGCCGTCCGACCCGCCGGACACCATCCGCTCCGCCCCCTGCCCCTTCCCCCGTACAGGTACCGGGGAAGGGGCCTGGCCTGCGCGCCCTGTGCCCACGGGCGGCCGTCCCCCCGCCACGGACTCCGGCAGTCTTTCCGAAGGGCTCTCCGCCGGACTGCCGATGGGGTTCCGCCTCTCCGGATCCAGAGTCTCGATGGTCTCGGCCGGGCCGTGGGCCCTGGTCACCGCCAGCGACCGATCTCGACGTTCTCCAGCACGCCGAGGGCGTCCGGCACCAGGACGGCCGCCGAGTAGTAGGCCGTCACCAGGTAGTTGATGACCGCCTGTTCGTTGATGCCCATGAACCGTACGGAGAGGCTGGGCTCGATCTCGTCCGGAATGCCGGCCTGCTGGAGCCCGATGACCCCCTGCTCGGCCTCGCCGGTACGCATGGCGATGATCGAGGTCGTACGGGCCTCGCTGACGGGGATCTTGTTGCACGGGAAGATCGGGACACCGCGCCAGGTGGGGATGCGGTTGCCGCTCATGTCGATCGTCTCGGGCACGAGCCCGCGCTTGTTCAGCTCGCGGCCGATCGCGGAGATCGCGCGCGGATGGGCGAGCAGGAACTTGGTTCCCCGCCGCCTGCTGAGCAGTTCGTCCAGGTCGTCGGGGCTGGGCACGCCGTCGTGCGGCTGGAGCCGCTGGTCGTACTCGCAGTTGCTGAGCAGCCCGAACTCCCGGTTGTTGATGAGTTCGTGCTCCTGGCGCTCCTTCAGCGCCTCGACCGTGAGCCGGAGCTGCTGCTCGGTCTGGTTCATCGGCTGGTTGTAGAGGTCGGCCACCCTGGAGTGGATGCGCAGCACGGTCTGGGCGATGCTCAGTTCGTACTCACGGGGCCTGGCCTCGTAGTCGACGAACGTGCGCGGGATGTCCGGCTCGCCGCTGTGACCGGCCGCGAGGTCGATCTCCTTCTCGCCGTACCTGTTGGCGTGCTGTTGCGGGATCGCGCTCAGTGCCTGGAGGTGGGCGCGCAGCGAGTCGGAACGCTCGGCGACCTGCTCGAAGTGCGAACGGGACAGTGTCAGCACGACACACGTGGTGACCGCTCGGGCCGTGTACTCCCACAGGGCGTCGGGGTCGATCAGCGCCTGATCGCCGAAGTAGGCGCCGTCGGCGAGCATGCCGAGTTCGGCGTCGTCCCCGTACGGGCCCGTGCCGATCTTCTCGACCTTGCCGTGGGCGAGCAGGAACACCTCGTCGTTCGTGCTGCCGAAGGAGGCGATCTCCGAGCCGGGCGCGAACTCCCGCTGCTGGCAGCGCCGGGCGAGCTCGGCGAACACCTCCTCGTCCTCGTAGGACCGCAGTGCTGGCAACTCGGACAGTTCAGCGGGGACCACTTCGACTCGGTCACCGGTCTTCACGAACGTCAGACGGCCGTCTCCCACGGAATAGGTGAGCCGCCGGTTCACACGGTATGCGCCACCCTGCACGTTCACCCAGGGAAGCATCCGCAGCAGCCAGCGCGAGCTGATCTCCTGCATCTGGGGTACGGATTTGGTGGTGGTGGCCAGGTTCCGCGCGGCCGATGTGCCAAGACTCTGCTGAGGCTTGTCCTGCTCCGTGCGGATCTCTTCGCCTACCGACATAAAGAACTGCCCTCCCGCTAACACGTAATGCGCCGACGCGTCGGTCCCCATCTGGTCCGTCCGCGCCGGACGCCTGCACGCACCAGCCTTCCTCACCGAAGGTGCCAGTGCTATTACACAAATGAGCGGGAATGGATCATCCCCAGAGTGGGCACATAGGGGTTCTTCGCCACCTCGTTCGACCGGACGAACCGGAAATGACCCGTATGGGGAACTCCAAGATCGGGTCGGGCGTTTGAGCCATTGACGGACGACGAACGGGAGACACCGATGGCTGGCTTTCTGGATCGCGCCAAAGAACAGGCACAGCGCGGCCTGACGCAGGGCAAGCAGAAGCTCGACGAGGTACAGGCGCAGCGGGCCGGCAGCGACCTGCTCAAGAAACTGGGCGCCGCGTACTACGCGGAACGGCGCGGAAGTGGTACGCCCGACGCGACGCAGCGGGCCCTGCAGGCCCTGGAGAGCCACATCGCGGTGAACGGGGACGCGTTCCTGCGTCAGTGACGGCGGTGACGCGTATCGGCGTCGCTGACCGGATCGGCTCGCACGCCGTACGAACGGTTCGCTCCTGACCGTCGCATTCCGGTACAAGCTGCGGTACGAGGCGGTCACGACCGGTGGCCGTCGCGCAGCGCGAAGGAGACGGTCATGGCCCCACCCATGTCCGCGGGCAGCTTCCTGGAGCGGCTCAGGGAGGAAGGCGTCACCGTCGTCGAGATCGGCGACTGGGCCCACCACAACCGCAATCACAAGGGTCCCTGGGGCCCGGTCCACGGCGCGATGATCCATCACACGGCGACCAGGGGCAGCGAACGCACGGTGGAACTCTGCCGCGGGGGATACGCCGAGTTGCCCGGCCCCCTGTGTCACGGCGTCATCACCAAGGACGGCCGCGTCCACCTGGTCGGCTACGGCAGGGCCAACCACGCGGGGCTCGGGGACGACGACGTGCTGCGTGCGGTGATCGCGCAGAAGGCGCTTCCGCAGGACAACGAGGCCAATACTGACGGCAACCGTCACTTCTACGGCTTCGAGTGCGAGAACCTCGGGGACGGTGAGGATCCGTGGCCCCAGGTGCAGCTCGACGCGATCGAGAAGGTCGCCGCGGCCGTGTGCCGTCATCATGGCTGGTCGGAACGGTCGGTCATCGGTCACCGCGAATGGCAGCCCGGCAAGGTTGATCCGCGAGGGTTCAGTATGCGGTGGCTGAGGGAGAGGGTGCGGGATCGCTTGAAGTGACGGGGCATTCTCGCCCCCGCCGCCCTTACCCGTCCCATCCCTGGGGCTGCCGCCCCCGGCCCCCCGCTATCGGCCCTGAAGGGGTCTCGTCCTCAAACGCCGGACGGGCTGGGGGGCCTGGGCCTGGGCTGCAGAAGTACCGCGGGCGGGCGGGAAAGAAGCTGCGGCTGAACCCGTCTCGTCCTCAAACGCCGGACGGGCTGAAGGGGCCTGGGCCTGGGCTGCAGAAGCACCGCGGGCGGCCTGGTTGCAGAATGGGGCCGTGTCTCTCCCCAGCCCCCTTCAGGAACTCACCGACCCCCGCTTCGCCCGCCACGGCCTCCGTCTGCTTCTGAAGCGGGACGATCTGGTGCACCCTGATCTGATCGGCAACAAATGGCGCAAGCTGGCCCCCAACCTGGAAGCCGCCGGTGGACGTCCGATCCTCACCTTCGGGGGCGCCTACTCCAACCACCTGCGCGCCACAGCCACCGCCGGCCGCCTCCTGGGCGTGCCCACGGTGGGTGTGGTCCGCGGTCAGGAACTCGCGGACCGCCCCCTCAACCCCTCCCTCGCCCACTGCACGGCGAACGGCATGCGCCTGCACTTCGTCGACAGGTCGACGTACCGGCGCAAGGCCGACCCCGACACCGTCGCCGCCATCCGCCGGGCGGCGGGCGGCGACGCCGAGGACGCGTACGTCGTCCCGGAGGGCGGCAGCAACGTTCTCGCCGTACGCGGCTGCCGGGCCCTCGGCGAGGAACTGCGCGGCCACGCCGACGTCGTCGCGGTCGCCTGTGGCACCGGTGGCACCCTCGCGGGCCTCGCCGCGGGCCTCGCCCCCGAGCAGCGCACCCTCGGCGTCCCGGTCCTCAAGGGGGACTTCCTGGACGCGGAGATACGGGCCCTCCAGGACCTCGCCTTCGGCGGGCCTCGCGGCTCCTGGACCCTCGACCACCGTTTCCACTTCGGCGGCTACGCCCGTACGCCCCCCGAACTGCACGCCTTCGCCGACGACTTCGAGGCCCGTCACGACGTACCCGTGGAACGTCTCTATGTCGCCAAGATGCTGTACGGACTTGTCGCCCTGGCGGAATCGGGCGCGTTCGCGAACGGAACCACGATCGCGGCGGTGGTCACGGGGCGTCCGTTCCCGTAGCCGGCCGAGGACAGAGGACACCTGCCGTTCCCTATTCCGTCTCCCGGAACGCCGCCGCCTCCTCGAGGTCCAGCCGTCGCAGCAGCGTCCGCAACATCTCGTCGTCGATGTGGCGCCCGTCGCGCAGCCGCACGAAGACCTCCCGTTCCGTGCTGATCATCTCCCTGGACAGCCGCCGGTACGTGTCGTCCACCGTCTCGCCGCTGATGGGGTTGACCGCGCCCAGGCGCTCCCAGACGGCGTTCTGGCGGCGTTCCAGCACCGAGCGCAGCCGGTCGGCCAGCGGGGGCGGCAGTGCGTTGCGTTCGTCGTCCAGCAGGCCCTGGAGGCGCTGCTGTGCCGCCCTGGACGCCTGCGCCTGAGCGTTCGCCTCCGCAAGCGTCTCGGCCTGCGCGTCCCGCCCGGGCAGCTTCAGCAGCCGGATCAGCGGGGGCAGGGTCAGGCCCTGGACGACCAGCGTGCCGATGACCGTCGTGAAGGTCAGGAAGAGGATCAGGTTCCGTTCCGGGAACGGCTCGCCGCCCTCCACCGTGAGTGGGATCGAGAAGGCGATGGCCAGCGAGACGACCCCCCGCATCCCGGCCCAGGAGATGACGAACGCGCCCTTCCAGGTCGGGTTCGGCTCCCGTTCCCTGATCCGCGCCGACAGCAGCCGGGGCACGAACGTCCCCGGGTACACCCAGGCGAACCGGGCGAGGACGACCACGAGGAAGACGGCGATCGCGTACCAGGCGGCATCGACACCCTCGTAGGCCCCAAGGCCCTTCAGGACGACCGGCAGTTGCAGCCCGATCAGGGCGAAGACCGCCGATTCGAGAACGAAGGCGACCATTTTCCAGACCGCCTCCTCCTGGAGACGGGTCGCGAAATCGACCTCCCACGCGCGATGTCCCAGATAAAGCGCCACGACCACCACCGCTAGGACCCCGGAGGCGTGCACCGCTTCGGCGACCGCGTACGCCGCGAACGGGATGAGCAGGGACAGCGTGTTCTGCAGCAGCGCTTCCCTCAGGTGAGTGCGCAGCCAGTGGATCGGCATCATCAGGATCAGCCCGATGCCGATGCCGCCGACCGCCGCGAGCAGGAACTCACCTATCCCGCCCGCCCAGGTCGCGCCTTCTCCCACGGCCGCCGCGAGGGCGACGCGGTACGCGGTGATCGCGGTGGCGTCGTTCACCAGGGACTCGCCCTGGAGGATGGTGGTGACCCGCGACGGCAGCCCGACCCGGCGTGCGACCGCCGTGGCCGCGACGGCGTCCGGCGGGGCCACGACCGCGCCGAGCACCAGCGCGGCGGTCAGCGGCAGCCCGGGCACGATCAGATAGGCGGCCCAGCCGACGACGAGCGTCGCGAAGAGCACGTAGACCACCGACAGAAGTGCCACGGGTCGCAGTTGCGCGCGCAGATCGAGGTACGAGCTGTCGACGGCGGCCGTGTACAGCAGTGGGGGCAGCATCAGCGGCAGGACGACATGCGGGTCGAGGGCGTAGTCGGGCACCCCGGGGACGTACGCGAACACCAGGCCGGCCGCGACCAGCAGCAGCGGGGGCGGGACGGGGGTGCGGCGGGCCGCGGCGGCAATGGCGGCGCTGCCCGCGACCAGCAGGAGCAGTGGCATCACATGCATCGGTTTCGGCCCACTCTCGTCTCCACCCACCCTGGTACTTCGCGGCTCTGCGGCTTTCCGCGCGTCTTTCCGCACAGCCGTCGTAACCTGGCAATCATGAAACAGTGCACGCATGCCGACGCGCTGCCGCTCCCGGAACCAGAGCCCAAGAACGAGACCTGTCCGGAGTGCCTGGCGGCCGGTACCCACCCGGTGCAGTTGCGCCTGTGTCTGGACTGCGGCCACGTCGGCTGCTGCGACACCTCGCCGATGCGCCACGCGACACAGCACCACAAGGAAACGGGGCACCCGGTGATGCGGACCTTCGAACCCGGCGAGAGCTGGCGCTGGTGCTTCGTCGATCACGTTCTCGTCTGAACGCGGAAACCGTACATCGGTACGTCCTCGGCTCCGCACCCGCGTGAGCAGGGGCATTGGTGAGCGAGGGCGTACTCGTGTGACTCTGGATCCGGACGGTTCGACCGTCTGACGTCTGGGTACGTCAACCCGGCGCCCGCTCTTCCCAATTGGGCCCGCAGACCCCTAGCCACTGTGCGTATACATAGGTTTACTATGAGTGACACCAAGGGGCTGGGGTCCCGGGACAGGAAAGTCCAGAGCGCGGTAGCGTCACCGCTGAACCACGTACGCGTTACCCCGGGGGGCGACCCTCGGCCCCCGAAAGAGCTTGTACCACCTTGGAGGTGAGGGTGTCCCAGTTCGCAGGCGAGCCCGCGACCCAGGACTTCGTCGAAGTCCGGCTGCCGGCCGCGGGTGCCTACCTGTCGGTGCTGCGTACGGCCACGGCCGGACTCGCGGCCCGTTTGGACTTCACCCTCGACGAGATCGAGGACCTGCGCATCGCAGTGGACGAGGCCTGCGCGATCCTGCTTCAGCAGGCCGTGCCCGGCTCCGTACTCAGCTGTGTGTTCCGGCTGATCGACGACTCCCTGGAGGTCACGGTCTCCGCCCCGACCACGGACGGTCACGCCCCGGCGCGCGACACCTTCGCCTGGACCGTCCTGTCGGCCCTCGCGGGACAGGTCGACTCGACCGTCGCCGAGGACAAGACTGTGTCGATCAGTCTCTACAAGAAGCGCGGCGCGGGACCCGGGCCGGCGTGAGGAACGGGGACGGGCCGGTGCGGGACGAAGAACGCGGCACACGGGAGCTGCCCGCGGCGGGCAGCGGCGGCCCGGACGGGCCGCGGGACACGGCGGACGCCATCTCCGGCGTCGCCGGTATCTCCGGCATCCCCGAGCAGGCCCGGCCGCACCCGGAGGACGACTCCTCGGAGGCCGGCTTCATGGACGACGGGCAGCTGGATCGGGATGGTGCCGTGCAGAGTGCGCCCCTGGAAGGGCCAAGTGAGGTCTCCCCTGTGCGCGCCGACGCGCGGACCGGGGGTGGGTCGACGGGCGGGACGATGAGCGAGCACGAACGAGACGACGCGCAGGGCGCACAACAGACGGTGCAGGCCACGCACCACTCTCCGACGGACCGCAGCGGGGCGCGCGCTCTCTTCTACGAGCTGCGCGCACTGCCGGACGGCAGCGCCGAGTACGCGGAGCTGCGCAACCGGCTGGTCCGTATGCACCTCCCGCTGGTCGAGCACCTCGCGCGCCGCTTCCGCAATCGCGGTGAGCCGTTGGACGACCTGACCCAGGTCGCGACCATCGGTCTGATCAAGTCGGTCGACCGCTTCGACCCGGACCGCGGCGTCGAGTTCTCGACGTACGCGACCCCGACGGTCGTCGGTGAGATCAAGCGGCACTTCAGGGACAAGGGCTGGGCGGTCCGGGTCCCGCGCAGGCTCCAGGAATTGCGCCTCTCGCTCACCACGGCGACGGCGGAGCTCTCGCAGCTGCACGGCCGCTCCCCCACGGTCCACGAGCTTGCCGAGAAGCTGGGCATCTCGGAGGAGGAGGTCCTGGAGGGCCTGGAGTCGGCCAACGCCTACTCCACGCTGTCCCTGGACGTGCCCGACACGGACGACGAGTCCCCGGCGGTCGCGGACACGCTGGGCTCGGAGGACGAGGCCCTGGAGGGCGTCGAGTACCGCGAGTCGCTCAAGCCGCTCCTGGAGGATCTCCCGCCCCGGGAGAAGCGGATCCTGCTGCTGCGTTTCTTCGGCAACATGACGCAGTCGCAGATCGCGCAGGAGGTCGGCATCTCCCAGATGCATGTCTCCCGTCTGCTGGCCCGGACCCTGGCCCAGCTGCGGGAGAAGCTGCTGGTCGAGGAGTAGGAGCAGCCCTTACGGGCTTACTCCTGTGCGCTGCCGGGCCCCCGGATCCCGAGGGCCCGGGTCGTCTCCTGGTTCACCAGCAGCACCAGCGCGGTGACCGCCACGACACCCAGCGCGATTCCGCCGGGAATGGCCATGCTGTCGGCCTGGAGCAGGTTGAAGGCGACGGGCAGCGCCATGATCTGGGTGATGACGGCGGGCCCCCGGCTCCAGCCGCGCCGCCCCAGCAGCCCGCGCGCGGCGAGCAGCGGCAGCAGCGCGAGCACGATCAGCGTGACGCCCCCGGTGACGGCCTGCTGCCGGTCGTCCGGATCGCCTGTCACCCCCCGTACGAGGATGAAGGCCCCGCCGACCACCAGGGCGAGTCCCTCCAGGGCGGCGAGCACGGCCGCCGCGGTCAGCCGCAGGGGACGCGGCTGAGTCGAGTCGAGGGTTTCGGGGGCGGGGGTCTGCTCAGCGCTCACCCCTGAAGGGTAGCCCTGGGTGCGGAGCGCTTCGCGGGGCGTGCGGTCCTTCATTCGCGGCCTGGTGCGCGCTGGTTCGCGCCCCTCGTTCCTTACTGATCCCTGACCTGCCCTAGGGCGGGGTACCACCCAGTAGGTACCCTGCTTCGCATGCGTGCACTTCTCGTGGTCAATCCGGCGGCTACCACCACAAGCGCACGTACGCGCGATGTGCTGACCCACGCTCTCGCGAGCGAGATGAAACTCGAGGCGGTCACCACCGAGTACCGGGGCCACGCGCGGGACCTCGGCCGGCAGGCGGCGGACAGCGAGGACATCGACCTGGTGGTCGCCCTCGGCGGCGACGGGACGGTCAACGAGGTCGTGAACGGCCTCCTGCACAACGGACCCGACCCGGACCAACTGCCCCGCCTCGCCGTGGTCCCCGGCGGCTCCACGAACGTCTTCGCGCGTGCCCTCGGTCTGCCCAACGACGCCGTGGAGGCCACCGGCGTCCTCCTGGACGCCCTGCGCGAGGAGCGCGAGCGCACGGTGGGACTCGGCGTCGCGAAGGGCACCCCGGGCACCGAGGACGAGTCCGTGCCGGAACGCTGGTTCACGTTCTGTGCCGGCCTGGGATTCGACGCCGGTGTGATCGGCCGGGTGGAACAACAGCGGGAACGGGGACGGAAATCCACACATTCCCTTTACCTGCGGCAGGTCCTGCGCCAATTCCTGGGTGAGGCCAATCCCCGGCACGGCACGATCACCCTGGAGCGGCCCGACGCGGAGCCGGTGACGGATCTGGTGCTGTCCATAGTCTGCAACACGTCCCCTTGGACGTATCTGGGCAATCGTCCGGTGTACGCGTCGCCTAAGGCTTCGTTCGATACCGGGCTCGACGTACTCGGTCTCAGTCGCATGTCGACGGGTGCGGTTGCCCGGTATGGGATGCAGTTGCTCACTTCGTCCCCCGAGCGGGGACCCCAGGGCAGGCATGCCACCTCCCTGCATGACCTGACGGACTTCACCTTGCATTCGAAGGTTCCCCTGCCCCTCCAGATGGACGGCGACCACCTGGGACTGCGAACGAGCGTGACGTTCACAGGCGTACGCCGTGCACTGCGTGTGATTGTGTGAGCGGAACGGGCTAAAGTCCTTCCACTCGAACGTTTAGGCCAGGGTCCACCCCATGGAAGTACGGCTGTGACTGAGCCGACACCGAGGAATCAAAAAAAACTTTCCGGTAGGGGTTGTATCCGCCGCTGAGGTTTGCGAGTCTCTAAGTGGCGCTCGGGACGGCCCGCAACACCGGCCACCACAGAGAGCCAGAACCCCTCCTCACTTCAAAGGACCACATCAGTCCGTCTGATGATCGGCCCTTCACTTGTTGAGGGATTCGTGAAAGCGTTCACATTCACAAGCAACGTGCATGTAATACCAAGGAGAGGTAG
>Ga0136846_1226726_pt1 | contig 15789 bp, 11 predicted proteins | sample HopSoiMetagenom2_FD_96841 | JGI IMG/M metagenome (GOLD analysis project Ga0136846, IMG submission 96841) | Grasslands soil microbial communities from Hopland, California, USA - 2 Assembly 2016 (version 4) | ecosystem: Environmental > Terrestrial > Soil > Grasslands | place: USA: Hopland... | reverse complement strand
TGCCGCCGCGAAGCCCGCCGCCGCGAAGCCCGCCGCCGCGAAGCCCGATGCCAGGTCGGCTGCGGAGAAGGCGCCGGACCTGTCCAGCGACCGCGCCAAGGTGAGCTACATGATCGGCGCCGACGTCGGCCGCTCGATCGCCAGCTCGGGGCCCGACATGGACTTCGCCGCGTTCGAGCGCGCCGTGCGCAACGCCTTCGACGGCGGCCAGCCGCTGCTGTCGGACGCGGAGTCCAAGACCGTCGGCACCGCGCTGATGCAGCGCATCGCCGAACGCAACGGCCGTCCCGTGCCGGGGCTGCCGCCGGGCACCCGCCCGCCGGCGGTGGCGAAGGACAAGGTCGGGCTGATGGTCGGCACCGATGTCGGCGGGTCGCTCGCGCCGATCAAGGACGAGATCGACCTGCCGGTGTTCCTGCAGGCGGTGCGCACGCTGATGGCGTCCGGCAAGCCGCTGCTGGCCGAGGCCGAGATGGACGCGATCCGCCAGGCGTTCTCCAAGCGGATGGAGGCCGAGCAGCAGCAGCGCGCCGCCACGCTGGGCCGCACCAACGCCGAGGCCGGCGCCGCCTTCCTGGCGAAGAACCGCACCGAGAAGGGCGTGATCGCGACGCCGTCCGGCCTCCAGTACCGGGTGCTGCGCCAGGGCAACGGGCCGCGTCCGCGCCCGACCGACCGGGTTCGCGTGCATTACCGCGGCACCCTGCTCGACGGCACCGTGTTCGACAGCTCGTACGATCGCGGGCAGCCGGTCGAGTTCGCCCTGAACCAGGTCATCGCGGGCTGGACCGAAGGCCTGTCGCTGATGCCGGTGGGCGCGAAGTACCGGTTCTGGATCCCCGGCGCGATCGCCTACGGTGAGCGCGGCCACCCGCCGGTGATCGGCCCGAACGCGACCTTGGTGTTCGACGTCGAACTGCTCGACATCCCCTGATCGGCGATCGCCTTGCCCATCGCCCTGCCCATCGCCACGTCCCCGGACCGAATCCCGATGCCCGATTTCCGCCCCGTCGTCCTCGCCGCGCTGACCGCCGCCGTGCTGTCCTCGCCGATGGCCGCGCGCGCCGCCGGCCCCGCCGCGGCCGCGCCCCCGACCACCGACAAGGACCGCACCAGCTACGCGATCGGCCAGAACATCGGCAAGTCGCTGAAGCCGGCCAGCGGCGACCTCGACATCGAGGTGCTCAAGCGCGCCATCGACGACGTCCTGGCCGGCCGCCCGTCGCGGATGACCGATGCCGAGGTGCAGGCCGCGCTGCAGGCGTTCTCGGCGAAGATGCAGCAGCGGCAGGTCGCCGAGTCGAAGGCGCAGGCCGAGCGCAACGCCGCCGCCGGCAAGGCCTTCCTGGCCGAAAACGGCGCCAGGCCGGGCGTCGTGACCACCGCTTCGGGCCTGCAGTACCAGGTGCTGAAGGCCGGCAGCGGCCCGAAGCCCGCCGCCGGCGCCACGGTCAAGGTGCACTACGTCGGCACCCTGCTGGACGGCACCAAGTTCGACAGTTCCTACGATCGCGGCGAGCCTGCGAGCTTCCCCCTGGGCAGCGTGATCCGCGGCTGGACCGAGGGTCTGCAACTGATGCCGGTCGGCAGCAAGTACCGGCTGTGGCTGCCGCCGGAACTGGCCTACGGCGCGCAGGGCACCCCGGGCGGCCCGATCCCTCCCGACGCCACCCTCGTCTTCGACGTGGAGCTGCTCGGCGTGCAGTGATCGCACTGCGGCGATCCGTCCGGCCTTCCGCGCCCCTTTTCCTGCACTATCCTGCGTTCCCCCGACACCCTCTGCGCCGCCACCGCGGCGAACCGCCACCCCAGGAGCCCCGTTGATGAAAGTCTCGCGCAATCTCACCCTCGCCGTCGGCATCGCGTCCTGCGCGCTCGCGCTGTCGGCGTGCAAGCCGATCGACAAGAACGCCGCCGAGGGCGGCAAGGACGCCAAGGACGCCAAGACCGCCGAGGCGGGCAAGGACGGCGCGACGCTGGACATCCCCGGCCTGCCGACCGAGAAGCAGCAGATCAGCTACTTCATCGGCATGGACATCGGCAAGTCGCTCAAGCCGATGAAGGACGACATCGACATGGCGACCCTGGAGCGCGCCATCGGCGACATGATGAGCGACAAGAAGCCGCTGCTCACCGAAGAACAGGCCCAGAAGGTCATGCAGGCGTTCGCGGTGAAGATGCAGAAGAAGCAGGAAGAGGAGATGGCGAAGAAGCAGGCCGAGATGGCCGAGCAGGGCAAGAAGAACCTCGCCGAGGGCGAGAAGTTCCTCGCCGAGAACGGCAAGAAGCCGGGCGTCACCACCACCGCTTCCGGGCTGCAGTACATGGTGATGACCATGGGCAAGGGTCCGAAGCCCAAGGCCGAGGATTCGGTGAAGGTGCACTACGTCGGCACCCTGCTGGACGGCACCAAGTTCGACAGCTCCTACGACCGCAAGGAACCGGCGCAGTTCGTGCTGAACTCGGTGGTGCAGGGCTGGACCGAGGCGCTGCAACTGATGCCGGTCGGCAGCAAGTTCAAGCTGTGGATCCCGGCCAAGCTGGGCTACGGCGAGCAGGGCACCCCGGGCGGCCCGATCCCGCCGAACGCCACCCTGGTGTTCGAGGTCGAGCTGCTCGACATCGTCAAGCCCTGATCGCACGTCCACGCCCGGGGCGTCGCCGTCGGCGATGTCCCGGGCGCATCGCGTCCGCAGTCGCAACACACACGCAACAGCAACAAGCATCCAGCGAGGCCCGCATGCGCGTCACGATCTTCGGCACCGGTTACGTCGGCCTGGTGACCGGCACCTGCCTGGCCGAGGTCGGCCACCACGTGGTCTGCGTCGACATCGACGCGGCCAAGATCGACGGCCTGCGCAACGGCGTGATCCCGATCTACGAGCCGGGCCTCGAACCGATGGTCAAGGCGAATTTCGCCGAAGGCCGGCTCGAATTCACCACCGACGCCGCCTCGGCGATCGCCCACGGCGACGTGATCTTCATCGCCGTCGGCACCCCGCCCGACGAGGACGGCAGCGCCGACCTGCAGTACGTGCTGGCGGTGGCGAAGACCATCGGCGCCCACCTGGAGCGCCCGGCGGTGGTCGTCGACAAGTCGACCGTGCCGGTCGGCACCGCCGACAAGGTGCGCGCCGCGATCGGCGCGGCCCTCGCGGCGCGTGGCGCCGACGTCGCCTGCGACGTGGTGTCCAACCCCGAATTCCTGAAGGAGGGCGCCGCGGTCGAGGACTGCATGCGCCCGGACCGCATCGTGATCGGCGCCGACAGCCCGGCCGCGATCGAGAAGCTCAAGCGCCTGTACGCGCCGTTCAACCGCAACCACGAGCGCATCGTGGTGATGGACGTGCGCTCGGCCGAGCTGACCAAGTACGCCGCCAACGCGATGCTGGCGACCAAGATCAGCTTCATGAACGAGATCGCGAACATCGCCGAGCGCGTGGGCGCGGACATCGAGATGGTGCGCCAGGGGATCGGTTCGGACCCGCGCATCGGCTGGCACTTCATCTACCCGGGCGCCGGCTACGGCGGCTCGTGCTTCCCGAAGGACGTGCAGGCGCTGGCGCGCACCGCGCAGCAGGTCGGCTACCGCGCCGAACTGCTGGACGCGGTGGAGTCGGTGAACCATCGCCAGAAGGAACACCTGTTCGAGCTGATGGTGCGCCACTACGGCGACGCCGGCGCGCTGCGCGGCAAGACCGTCGCGGTCTGGGGGCTGGCGTTCAAGCCCAACACCGACGACATGCGCGAAGCCTCCAGCCGCACCCTGCTGTCGCTGCTGTGGGACGCGGGCGCCAGGGTGCGCGCGTTCGACCCCGAAGCCGGCCACGAGGCGCGGCGGATCTTCGGCGAGCGCGACGACCTGGCGCTGTGCGAGCACGCGTCGCAGGCGCTGCAGGGCGCCGATGCGCTGGTCGTGGTCACCGAGTGGAAGCAGTTCCGCAGCCCGGACTTCGCCAAGCTCAAGGCCGCGCTGGGCGACGGCGCGGTGTTCGACGGCCGCAATCTCTACGACCCGGCCGAAGTCGAGGCCGCGGGGCTCGCGTACTACGGCATCGGGCGCGGACGCTCGATCCTGCAAGGCTGAACAGCCATGGCCGACGCCGACAAGGACCTGCAGGCGCGGGTGGTCGAACTGGAGACGCGGCTGGCGTTCCAGGAACAGGCGCAGCTCGAGCTGAGCGACGCGCTCGCCGCGCTGCGCGACGAGGCCGCGCGCAGCGCCGACCTGCTGCGGCGGGTGCTGGAAGAACTGAAAACCCACCGTGGCGACGTGATGGCCGATCCGGCCAGCGAACCGCCGCCACCGCATTACTGAGCGATCCGCCATGAGCGATTCCCTGCGCGACCAGCTTCTGGGGCTGGGATTCAAGCCCGCGCCGAAGCCCGAGAAACCTGCCCGGACGCCGCAGGCGCCGCAGCGACCCGCCGGCGGCCACCCGCGGCCGGGCCACGGCGGCAAGCCGTCGTCGCATCGCGGCGCGCCGTCGAAGGGCGGCGCCCCGCATCGCGGCGGGCACCAGAAGGGCGCGCAGGCGCAGAAGCCGCGCACGCGCGAGGAGATCGATCTCGCCAAGGCCTACGCCATCCGCGCCCAGCGCGAGAAGGAGGAGCGGATCGAGGCGGAGCGGTTGAAGCAGGAAGAAGCGCGCCTGCGCCGCGAGGCGAAGGCGAAGCTGGCCGAGTTCGTGAAGGACAAGGCGCTCAACGACGCCGAGGCCGACATCGCCCGGCATTTCCCGTACGGCGGCAAGATCAAGCGCATCTACGTCAACGCCGACCAGTTGAAGGCGCTCAACGCCGGCGAACTCGGCGTGGTCCAGCTCGACGGCCGCTACCTGCTGGTGACCGCCGCCGTGCTGGACGAGGCCGCGACGCTGTTCGCCCCCGCGGTCGCGCTCAAGGTCGATCCGGCCGCGCCGGCCGCAGACGATCCCTACGCCGATCCGAAGTACCAGGTGCCGGACGACCTGGTCTGGTGACGGGGTCGGCCACCGGCGGCCGGCACATTCAGAACAGTTCGTCGACCGGCGTGGTGAGCAGCTCGTCCACCGGGGTGTTCAGCAGGGCCTTCGTCCGCCCGGCGACGCGGCGCAGGCGCGAGACGCCGAGGTCGCGGATCAGCCGGTGCGCGGTGTGCGGCAGGGGCGAGGTCGCGATGTCGTGCGGGGAGACGTTCTTGCCGGTGACGCCGGGCAGCAGGTCGATGCCGGCGGCGGCGTAGCAATGCTGCACCATCGCCGAGCAGTACAGCGCGCCTTCCTTCGCGAGCAGGTTGTCGCGCTGGCGCAGGCGGCGGCTGTGCATCGCGAACATCGTGCCGACCAGTTCGCTCAGCGAGTAGTGGTGGAGTCCGGACAGCAGGTCGAGCGCGGCGGTCATCACCCGCTGCGTCTGTTCCGGCGCAAGTCCGAAATCGAGCACCGCGACGTTCGGGAAGGCCTCGGCGTCGCGATAGCGGCTCAGCCGGTTTTCCTGCACGCCAAGCCGCATCTGCCGGCTGCGCAGGTCGAGGTCGGATTCGATCACCCACCAGTGGCCGTCGCTGCGCTTCTCGCCGAACAGGAAGGCGTGCGACCACAGGCTGCGGTGGCCGTCGGCGGTCAGCGGCGCCTGGGCCTTGCGGATCAGCTTGCTGATCCATTCGTCGCCGGTGCACAGGCCGATCCGGCCCGGCGCGGCGTGCTTGAGCAGGAAGGCCTCGTTGCCGTTCGCCTCGCGCGCGTTCGCCCGGGCGTCGGCTGCGTCGTCGGCTGCGGCGTCGCTCATGCCCGTCGCCTCTGCGGCGCCGCGGTCGCGACCGCGGGATCGCGCATGCCGGCGATCGCGCTGCGCAGCGCGGCGGCGGTCTCGTCCGGCCGTTCCATCGGGAACAGGTGGCTGCCCTCCACCCAGCTCAGCCGCTCGCCGACCAGCGCGCGGGTCGCGGCCATGCCGACGCTGCGCACCTCGCGCGAGCGGCGTCCGCCGATGAAGGCGACCGGGATGCCCAGCCTGCGCGCCGCATCGCCCACGCGCGCGGTCGGCAGCGAGCGGTAGATCCGGAATTCGACGTCGCGGTCGAACAGCAGTTCGCGGCCGCCGCGGCCGTCGGCGGTGGTGCCGTGCGCGGCGTAGTCGCGCAGCACGCGCGGGTCCCAGCGCGCGAAGGCGGGCTTGGCCGCGTAGTGCGCGTGCGCGGCTTCGATGTCGGGCCAGTGCCGGCGACGCTGGCGGGTCGCTTCCAGCGGCATCATCCAGCGGTCGAGTCCGGTGGCGCGGCCCAGCCGGACCGCGGCGGCGCTGATCCCGGCGATGATCGGCGAGTCCAGCAGCACGATCCCGGCGACCCGCGGATGCAGGCGCTCCGCGGCGAGCAGACTCAGGTAGCCGCCCAGCGAATGCCCGACCAGCCACAGGCGTTCGCCGAGGCGGGGCAGGGCGTTGACGAACTCGACCAGTTCGTCGACCAGATAGGGCCAGCCCACGGTGGGCGGGCGCGACGGATCGTGGCCGAACCGCGGCACGCCGGTGCCGTCGAATTCCGGGGTGAGCGCTTCGAGCACCCGCCGGTACACCGGCAGCGGGAAACCGTTGGCGTGGGAGAGGACGAGGGTGTCGGGCACGAAGGTCGATGGCGGTGGGCGGGGCCCGTCATTCCGGATCGTAATCCAGATTCGCCGCCAGCCAGCGTTCGGCCTGCGCCAGCGACACGCCCTTGCGGCGGGCGTAGTCCTCGACCTGTTCCTTCGACACCCGGCCGACCACGAAATACTGGCTGCGCGGGTGGCTGAAGTAGTAGCCCGACACCGCGGCCGCCGGCAGCATCGCGAAGCTCTCGGTCAGCGACATGCCGGCGTGGCCCGGGGCGTCGAGCAGCCGGAACAGGGTGGCCTTCTCGCTGTGCTCGGGGCAGGCGGGATAGCCCGGGGCCGGGCGGATGCCGCGGTAGCCCTCGGCGATCAGCGCGTCGTTGTCGAGGGTTTCGTCGGCGGCGTAGCCCCAGAACTCGGTGCGCACGCGCTGGTGCAGGCGCTCGGCGAAGGCCTCGGCGAGGCGGTCGGCCAGGGCCTTGACCAGGATCGCGTTGTAGTCGTCGTGGTCGGCCTCGAAGCGGGCCACGTGCGGTTCGATGCCGAGCCCGGCGGTCACCGCGAACGCGCCGATCCAGTCCTGCCGGCCAGAGTCGCGCGGGGCGATGAAGTCGGCGAGGCAGAAGTCCGGCCGCTCGACCGGCTTGTCGGCCTGCTGGCGCAGGAAGTGCAGGGTGGCCTGCGGCTCCTCTCCCCCCGGGAGCGGGGTGGGGGAGCGGGACGGGGATGCTTGCGATATTGCGGATGTCGTCGACGCCGCCTTGCCCGCATCCGCCCTTCGGGCGCCTTCTCCCGGGGGGAGCAGGGAAACGATGACATCGTCGCCGACGCTGTTCGCCGGCCACAGCCCGAACACGCCCTTCGCGGTCAGCCAGCGCTCGTCGACGATCCGCTGCAGCATCGCCCGCGCGTCGCGGTACAGCTCGCGCGCCTGCGCGCCGACCACGGCGTCGTCGAGGATCGCCGGGAACTTGCCGGCCAGCTCCCAGGTGGAGAAGAACGGGGTCCAGTCGATGTACTCGACCAGTTCCGCCAGCGGGTAGTCGTCGAGCACGGTGATCCCCGGCGCGCGCGGCGCGGGCGGGACGTAGTCCTGCCAGCCGCCGTCGAACCTCTGCCCGCGCGCCTTTTCCAGCGACACCAGCCGCTTGCCGTCGCCCTTGTTGCGATGCCGCGCGCGGATCTCGGCGTAGTCGCCGTCGTTGGCGGCGACGAACGGCGTGCGCAGCTCGGGCGAGATCAGCGACTGGGCGACGCCGACGGCGCGCGAGGCGTCCTTCACCCACACCGTCGGCGCCTTGTAGTGCGGGTCGATCTTCAGCGCGGTGTGCGCGCGCGAGGTGGTGGCGCCGCCGATCAGCAGCGGGGTGGCGAACCCCTGGCGCTGCAGTTCCCGGGCGACGTGGCTCATCTCCTCCAGCGACGGCGTGATCAGGCCGGAGAGGCCGATGAGGTCGGCGTTCTCCTCCTTCGCGCGGTCGAGGATGGTCTGCGCCGGCACCATCACCCCGAGATCGACGACCTCGAAGTTGTTGCAGGCCAGCACCACGCCGACGATGTTCTTGCCGATGTCGTGGACGTCGCCTTTCACGGTCGCCATCACGATCTTGCCGTTGGAGCGGCCGGCGTCGCCGCTGCGCGCCTTCTCGGCCTCGATGTACGGCAGCAGCCAGGCCACCGCCTTCTTCATCACCCGCGCCGACTTCACCACCTGCGGCAGGAACATCTTGCCGGCGCCGAACAGGTCGCCGACCACGTTCATGCCGGCCATCAGCGGGCCTTCGATCACGTCCAGCGGCCGGGTCGCGGCGAGCCGCGCCTCCTCGGTGTCGGCCTCGATGTACTGGTCGATGCCGTGGACCAGCGCATGGCTCAGCCGTTCGTCCACCGGCCGCTCGCGCCAGCGCAGGTCCTCGACCTTCTTCTCGCCCTGCCTGCCCTTGAACCGGTCGGCGATCTCGAGCAGGCGCTCGGTGCCGTCGGCGCGGCGGTTCAGGACCACGTCCTCGACCCGTTCGCGCAGTTCCGGATCGAGGTCGTCGTACAGCGGCAGCGCGCCGGCGTTGACGATGCCCATGTCCATGCCGGCGCGGATCGCGTGGTACAGGAACACCACGTGGATGGCCTGGCGCACCGCCTCGTTGCCGCGGAAGGAGAACGACACGTTCGACACGCCGCCGGAGACGTGGCTGAGCGGGAACCGCCGCTTGAGCTCGCGGGTCGCCTCGATGAACGCGACCGCATAGCCGTCGTGCTCGGCGATGCCGGTGGCGATCGCGAACACGTTGGGGTCGAACACGATGTCCTCGGGCGGGAAGCCGATCGCCTCGGTCAGCAGCCGGTAGGCGCGGGCGCAGATTTCGACCTTGCGCTCGACCGTGTCGGCCTGGCCCTGCTCGTCGAAGGCCATCACCACCACCGCGGCGCCGTAGCGGCGCACGAGCCGGGCCTGGCGCAGGAACTCGGCCTCGCCTTCCTTCAGCGAGATCGAGTTGACGATGCCCTTGCCCTGCAGGCACTTGAGCCCGGCCTCGATCACCGAGAACTTCGAGCTGTCCACCATCACCGGGATCCGGGCGATGTCGGGCTCGGCGGCGATCAGGTGCAGGAAATCGACCATCGCCCGCTCGGAATCGAGCATGCCCTCGTCCATGTTGACGTCGAGCACCTGGGCGCCGTTCTCCACCTGCTGGCGGGCGACGGCGACGGCCTCGTCGTAGCGGTTCTCGAGGATCAGCTTCTTGAACTGCGCCGAGCCGGTGACGTTGGTGCGCTCGCCGACGTTGACGAAGTTGGTCTCGGGGGTGACGACCAGCGGTTCGAGGCCGCTGAGCCGGGTGAAGCGGGGGAGGGTCAGGTCGCTCATGCGGCGTTGGCGTCGATCTGCGCGGGCAGCGCGCGCGGCGGAAGGCCGGCCACGGCCTCGCCGATGGCGCGGATGTGCTCGGGCGTGGTGCCGCAGCAGCCGCCGACGATGTTCAGCAGCCCGGATTCGGCGAATTCGCGGAGCAGCCCGGCCATGTCCTCGGGGGTCTCGTCGTAGCCGCCGAAGGCGTTGGGCAGGCCGGCGTTCGGGTGCGCGCTGACGTGCGCGTCCGCGACCTGGGCCAGCACGTCGACGTGGGCGCGCAGCTCCTTGGCGCCGAGCGCGCAGTTCAGGCCGATCGACAGCGGCGCGGCGTGCCGCAGCGAGTACCAGAAGGCCTCGGCGGTCTGCCCGGACAGGGTGCGCCCGGAGGCGTCGGTGATCGTGCCGGAGATCATCACCGGCAGGCGCTCGCCGCGGGCCTCGAATGCTTCCTCGATCGCGAACAGCGCGGCCTTCGCGTTGAGCGTGTCGAAGATGGTCTCGACCATCAGCATGTCGGCGCCGCCGTCGATCAGGCCGTCGGCGGCCTCGCGGTAGGCGACGCGCAGTTCGTCGAAGGAGATGGCGCGGAACCCGGGACGGTTCACGTCCGGGCTGATCGACGCGGTGCGGCTGGTCGGGCCGAGCACGCCGACCACGAAGCGCGGCTGCGACGGGTCCCGGGCTTCGGCCGCGTCGCAGGCCTCGCGGGCGAGGCGCGCGCCGGCGGCGTTGAGTTCGTAGGCCAGGTGGCTCAGGCCGTAGTCGGCCAGCGAGATCGTGGTCGAGTTGAAGGTGTTGGTCTCGAGCAGGTCGGCGCCGGCGTCGAGGTAGGCGTCGTGGATGCCGCGGACGATCTCCGGGCGGGTCAGCGACAGCAGGTCGTTGTTGCCCTTCTGGTCGCGGCTGCAGCCGCAGCCGGCGCCGTGGGCGTGGTCCGCGGCGGCCTGGTCGTCGTAGCCCGCGGCGAAGCGGGCGCCGCGGTAGTCGGCCTCTTCCAGCGCGTGGCGCTGGATCATCGTGCCCATCGCGCCGTCCAGCAGCAGGATGCGTTCGCGCAGCGCGGCCTCGAGCGCGGCGACGCGTTCGGGGCGGCGCCAGGGCAGCGCGGCGTTGCGGGGCGTGCTCACGGCTTTCTCCCGATCAGGGCGATGACTTCGAAGTGCGGCGGTCGCTTTTCCCGGGTCACGGTCTCGGTGGTGGCGATCTCCAGCCCGGCCTTTTCCATGAACCGGCGCAGTTCCTTGTCGGTGAAGCCGAGGTTGACGTGGCCGTAGGCCTCGACCGCGACGCGGTGCTCGTGGCGGGCAAGGCTGCTCAGCAGCAGCCGCCCGCCTGGGCGCAGCACGCGGGCCGCCTCGGCCACCGCCACCGCCGGTCGCTCGGCGTAGGTGAGGGCGTGCATCAGCACGACCAGATCGAAATGGCCGTCCTCGAACGGCAGGGCGTGCATGTCGCCCTCGCGCACCTGCACGTGGCCGAACCGGCGCAGGCGCTCGCTCGCGGCGACGACCACGCGCGAGCTGGCGTCGACGCAGACGTATTCCTGCGAATGCGGGGCCAGCAGCTCGGCCAGCACGCCGTCGCCGGAAGCGATGTCCAGCACCCGGCCGGGGGTCAGCAGCGGCAGCGCCGAGCGCGCCAGCGCCTCCCAGGTGCGGCCGGGCGAGTAGTGCCGCTCCATGTCGCCGGCGACGCTGTCCGCCCAGTTGGCGTCGGAGGCGCGCGCGGCCAGCACGTCGGGGATGCGCTCGGCGTCCTGGCGCAGCAGGGGGTCGTCGCTGCCCTCGCGCAGGGTGCGCCAGAGCGCCCGCTGAGGCTCGTCCAGGCCGGCCTCGTCGAAGCGGTAGTAGGCGGACACGCCGGCGCGGCGGTCGCGGACCAGCCCGGCCTCCTTCAGCCGCGCCAGATGGGTCGACACCCGGGGCTGGGCCAGCCGGGTGATCGACGACAGCTCGGCGACGGTGAGTTCCTCGCGCTCGAGCAGCGCGAGCAGGCGGACGCGGGTGGCGTCCGCCAGCACTTTCAGCCGGGCCGACCAGGCTTCGAGATCCATCGTGCGGGCCTCATATCTCAATATCGCGATACAAAGATGATTGTCCGCCGCCGGGTCCGCCGGGTCAAGCCTGCGGCGCCGGCGCTGTGGTTGGACGAGGCCCGCGGCTACAATATTGGTTTCGATTTCATCGCCGAGGATGCGACCGTGGATTTTCGTTTCAGCGAAGAGCAGTTGATGATTCAGGACGTGGCCCGCCGCATCGCGCAGGAGAAGATCGCGCCGAGCGCCGAGCACCACGACCGCACCGGCGATTTCCCGGTCGAGAACATGCGGGTGCTGGGCGAGAACGGACTGATGGGGATCGAGGTCCCGGCCGAGTACGGCGGCGCCGGGATGGACCCGATCAGCTACGTGCTGGCGATGATCGAGGTCGCCGCGGCCGACGCCGCGCATTCGACCATCATGTCGGTGAACAACTCGCTGTTCTGCAACGGCATCCTCAAGTTCGGCACCGAGGCGCAGAAGCAGCTCTACGTCCGCGCGATCGCCGAGGGCCGCGAGATCGGCGCGTTCGCGCTGACCGAGCCGCAGTCCGGCTCCGACGCCACCGCGATGCGCTGTAAGGCGGTGAAGCAGGCCGACGGCACCTACGTGGTCAACGGCAAGAAGAGCTGGATCACCTCCGGTCCGGTCGCCAAGTACATCGTGCTGTTCGCGATGACCGACCCGGACAAGGGCGCGCGCGGGATCACCGCGTTCATGGTCGACACCGCCCGCGCCGGCTTCCACCGCGGCAAGACCGAGCCGAAGCTGGGCATCCGCGCCTCGGCCACCTGCGAGATCGAGTTCGCCGACTACGTGGTCCAGCCCGACGAAGTGCTGGGCCAGGAGGGCGAGGGCTTCAAGATCGCGATGGGCGTGCTCGACGCCGGCCGGATCGGCATCGCCTCGCAGGCGATCGGCATCGCCCGCGCCGCCTACGAGGCGACCCTGGCCTACGTCAAGGAGCGCAAGGCCTTCGGCGCGCCGATCGGCACCTTCCAGATGACCCAGGCCAAGCTCGCCGACATGAAGTGCAAGCTCGACGCCGCGACCCTGCTGACCCTGCGCGCGGCGTGGGCGAAGGGCGAGGCCGAGAAGACCGGCGGCCGCTTCAGCACCGAGGCCGCGGTCGCCAAGCTGACCGCCTCCGAGGCGGCGATGTGGATCGCCCACCAGGCCGTGCAGATCCACGGCGGCATGGGCTACTCGAAGGAAATGCCGCTGGAGCGCTATTTCCGCGACGCCAAGATCACCGAAATCTACGAAGGCACCAGCGAGATCCAGCGCCTGGTGATCGCCCGCAACGAGACCGGCCTGCGCTGATCCCGCGACCCTCCGACAGGACCCGCAATCCATGAGCAAGAAGACCTCCGCCCCGCGCCGCGCTGCGCGCGGGCAGGACCGTGCCGACACCGCGCTGCTCGACCCGATCTTCGCCGCGCTGCGCCGCCGCGTCGGCAGCAAGGCCGGTGACGACGCCAGCGCCTTCGCCAGCGCGTTCTACCAGCGCATGAGCGCCGACGAGCTGCCGCTGCACGGCGTCGACGGCTGGGCCGCGCTCGCCGACGATTTCCTCGCGTTCGCGAAGGTGCGCAAGCCCGGCACCGCCAGCGTGCGGCTGTTCAACCCGACCATCGCCCGCCAGGGCTGGGAGTCGCCGCACACGGTGCTGCAGATCGTCAACGACGACATGCCGTTCCTGGTCGACTCGGTGACGATGGCGCTGGCCGAGCGCGGGATCGGCGTCCACGTCCTGGGCCATCCGCTGGTGCGGATCGCGCGCGACAAGGCCGGCCGGATGACGTCGGTCGGCGAGGGCGAGATCGAGTCGATGATGCACCTGGAGATCGACCGCCAGCCGACGGCCGGCCTGGCCGAGGTCGAGGCCGCGGTGCGCGAGGTGCTCGACGACGTGCGCGCGACCGTGGTCGACTGGCCGGCGATGCGCGCGAAGATGCTGGAGATCGTGGAGGATGTCGGCCGCCGGCGGATGCCGGTCGACGAGGCCGGCCGCGCGGAGGCGCAGGCGTTCCTGCGCTGGGCCGCGGACGACCATTTCACCTTCCTGGGCTTCCGCGAATACAAGGTGCGCAAGCAGGGCGGGGTCGAAGTGCTGGCCGCGGTGCCCGGCAGCGGGCTGGGCCTGCTGCGCGGCGACGGCGGCAGCACGCCGCGTCCGCTGACCACGCTGGCCGCGCACCACATGCCGCAGTCGGGCGCCTCCGACGCGCTGATCCTCACCAAGACCAACGCGCGCTCGACCGTGCACCGCCCGGGCTACATGGACTACATCGGCGTGCTCGGATTCGACGCCGAAGGCCGCCCGGTGACCGAGCAGCGCTTCATCGGCCTGTATACCTCCGGTGCCTACACCCGCCGGCCGTGGGAAATCCCGCTGGTGCGCCAGCGCCACGACCAGGTGATGCTGGCCTCGGGGCTGGCGCCGACCGGCCACAGCGGCAAGGCGCTGCGCCACATCCTCGAGACCCTGCCGCGCGACGAGCTGTTCCAGTCGACCGGCCCCGAACTGCATCGCCTGGCCTCCGGCATCCTCGGGCTGCAGGAGCGCGTGCGCAGCCGCGCGTTCGTGCGCCACGACCGCTACGGCCGCTTCTACTCGGTGCTGGCCTACATCCCGCGCGATCGCTACAACACCGAGGTGCGCCTGCGCATCGAGGCGATGCTGCGCGACCTGCTGCACGCCGACCGCGTCGACTCCACCATCCAGCTCGGCGATTCGCCGCTCGCGCAGTTGCACATGCTGGTGCGCCCGCGCAAGGGCGAGCAGGTCGACATCGACGCCGCCCGGCTCGACGCGCGACTGTCGGAGATCGTGCGCAACTGGCAGGACGACCTGCGCGAGCAGCTCGTCCAGCGCCACGGCGAGGAGCGCGGCCTGCAGCTCGCCACCCGCTACGGCCGCGCGCTGCCGGCCGGCTACATCGAAAAGGCCTCGGCGGCGGTCGCGGCCGACGACGTCGAGCAGCTCGCCCAGCTCACGCCCGGGGACGACCTGCGGCTGAGCCTGTGCCGCGGCCCCGAGGGCGGCCTGCGCTTCAAGTTCTATCGCCTCGACGACGACATCCCGCTGTCCGACGCGCTGCCGATGATGGAGAACATGGGCCTGCGCGTGATCTCCGAGCATCCGTACCGGATCGAAGCCGGCGACACCGTCGCCTACATCCAGGACTTCGAGGTCGAGGCGACCCGCGCCGACCTCAACGTGGACGATTTCGACGAGACCTTCGAGGAGGCCTTCGGCCAGATCTGGCGCGGCAACGCCGAGAACGACGGCTTCAACCGGCTGATCCTCGCCGCGAACCTGTCCTGGAAGCAGGTCGCGATGCTGCGCGCGTACTGCAAGTACCTGCTGCAGTTGGGCGTGCCGTTCTCGCAGAGCTACGTCGAGGAGACTTTCGCGCGCTACCCGGTGCTGGCGCGGCTGCTGACCGAACTGTTCGAGGCGCGCTTCGACCCGTCCACCGGCAGCGAATCGCGGGCCCAGATCAAGGCCGGCGCCGAACGCTTCCGCGCCCAGCTCGTGGCGCTCGCCGGCGACGAGCCCGCGGTGCTGGCGGCGGTGGAGCCGGTGATCGCCGCGCGCGCGGCGAAGCGCGATGCGCAGGTCGAGGCCGCGCGCAACGCGATCACGGCCCTGCTCGATCGCGTCTCCAGCCTCGACGAGGACCGCATCCTGCGCAGCTTCGTCGGCGCGATCGAAGCCACCCTGCGCACCAACTACTACATCACCTACCGCAGCGGCCGCTACAAGGACGGCCTGCGCGCCGACGGCGGCCCGGCCGACTACCTCAGCTTCAAGTTCGACTCGTCGAAGGTGCCGGACCTGCCGAAGCCGCGGCCGTACCGCGAGATCTTCGTCTGCGGCCCGCGCGTCGAGGGCGTGCACCTGCGCTTCGGGCCGGTCGCGCGCGGCGGCCTGCGCTGGTCGGGCCGCCGCGAGGACTTCCGCACCGAGGTCCTGGGCCTGGTCAAGGCGCAGATGGTGAAGAACACCGTCATCGTGCCGGTCGGTTCCAAGGGCGGCTTCTTCTGCAAGCAGTTGCCCGATCCGGCGGCCAACCGCGACGCGTGGTTCGCCGAGGGCGTGGCCTGCTACAAGCGCTTCATCAACGGCCTGCTCGACCTCACCGACAACCTGGTCGAGGGCAAGGTCGTGCCGCCGGCCGAGGTGGTCCGCCACGACGGCGACGACCCGTACCTCGTGGTCGCGGCCGACAAGGGCACCGCGACCTTCTCCGACATCGCCAACGGCATCGCCGAGGCGCATGGCTTCTGGCTGGGCGACGCGTTCGCCTCCGGCGGTTCGG
>Ga0136846_1220589_pt1 | contig 15795 bp, 14 predicted proteins | sample HopSoiMetagenom2_FD_96841 | JGI IMG/M metagenome (GOLD analysis project Ga0136846, IMG submission 96841) | Grasslands soil microbial communities from Hopland, California, USA - 2 Assembly 2016 (version 4) | ecosystem: Environmental > Terrestrial > Soil > Grasslands | place: USA: Hopland... | reverse complement strand
GTTTTGGAAACGAAGAGTTTTTTGTCTTCAGGACTAGTCCAATCAGCCAGGTGGTCGGCAGAACGGCCAATAAATCCATCAACAGTTATTGCGGCTATTAGAAATACCTTCATCTTATGATGAGTATACCATGTCGCCAGTGAAGCTCGACAGGAGCTCCTCACCGTGCCAAGTCTCTTGGATAAAGCTAGTGTTATCGTCTCTCATTGAGACGATTTTATATTCCCTATCGGGGAAGACTGACGGATCTTTAGTAGCTATGGCAAGTTCCGTGTCCTCTGCAGCGTAGCGCCTCACCAATTCTTCAGACGTCTGATATATAAATACCGGCATAAATGCCTCTTTGGAGCTAGCTCCGACGTGCAAGTTATAAACCGCTTCGGGCGCACTTGAGCAACGCTCAAGCAAAGTTGCTTCGGGAATCTCCGCGATATTAAACCCAAATGCGCGCACAGCAACACTCGCCATTTTGCGGTTAGTTATTGAGCCTACATTTTGATGTGGATCCCGAACTATTTCTCCTGTTAGTGCCACATAACGTGCGAGTAAGTGGTGGGATCGACGCATAGCATCAAGCGTGAGTCGTTCTGGACCCATGGGAAGGATCCCAATATTCAAAAACATATCATCTTCACTCCAACTAATATTTGGAGAATCATACGAAAAGCCGTAGGAAATGGGTTCAACCATCCACTCTCCCAATATTTTTGGCGCATTTTCTATCAATACTGTGGGGTCATGGGCTCCTGGGAAGCGCTCCATACTAGCAAAGATGGTCTGGGCATTTGCTATAGACTGCTGCACCTGACCATCAACATTTTTCATGTGCAGTATTCTACAGTAAATTACTCGAAGCGCACAGTCGCCTTCCTTAGAGTGATGTGATTTTGCATAAGCATATTGCAAATCACGCTACAATGTGGGTAAATTATAACCGTAGAAGGGGTGGCAACCAATACTAGCTTTTCTGGAGGGGATATATGAGTACAGGCCATGGCGTTTTTATTGTTGTTGAAGGCACAGATGGCTCTGGTAAAGGCACGCAGTTCAAGTTACTAGCCGACCGCTTGACGGCTGATGGACACGATGTTGAAACCTTCGATTTTCCCCAGTACGAGCAGCCATCCAGTTATTTTGTGCGGGAGTACCTGAACGGCAAATATGGTAGCCTGGACCAAGTTGGGCCATATACAGCTTCATTGTTCTATGCACTCGACCGTTTTGAGGCAAGCTCAAGCATTCGCAAAGCCCTAGAAGAAGGTAAAGTTGTGCTGGCTAACCGTTTTGTTGGCTCCAGCATGGCGCATCAGGGCACCAAATTCCGTCATGCCGAAGAGCGCCGGGGGTACTTTATCTGGCTCGATAACCTAGAGTTTGAGATGCTACGCGTGCCCCGGCCAACATTTAGCTTTGTGCTGCGCATGCCGCCAGAAATCGCCCAAAGCCTCGTTGACCAAAAGGCTGCTCGCACCTATACAGACCAGAAGCGCGACATTCACGAAGCCAGCCTGGAACACTTGACCAAAGCGGCAGAAGTCTACGACGACATGTGCCAGCTATTCCCCAAAGATTTCACCCGCATCGATTGTACCCGGGACGGCCAGCTAGTAGACATCGCCAGCATCAACGAGATCCTGTGGCAAAAACTGTTGCCGTTACTGCCTGCCAAAAAGCACAAGAAGCCACAAGCTGCATCTGCTAAAACACCCAAGCCCGCTCCAGTCGTGGCCGAAACTCTGGCGCAGGTTACGCCTGACGAGAAGAGCCTGCCAGCACCCGAAGCAGTGGCAACACTCGACGAGCTTGTCACTGCAATGGAAAGCAACGTCTACGCAATCACTGACAAACTAAGCAGCGGCAAGGCAGCACTGGCAATTGCCGGACTTTCGCAGCACGGCAACAGCCTCCGTGACGACATTATCCGCCGGATGCACGCCGACACAGATGACAGTTCATTAGCCACAGCATCAACTGTCCAGCTACAAGCAACGCGGCTAGTAGTCGAAAACGGCAGCTTGCTACTCAGCAAAAAGATTGAGTGGAGCCGATTGGCATCATATGTGGAGCGCCACACTCGATTTGCCGATTACGATCGGAAGGATAATGACGGCAATTACCGCTATCATACGCCGGCCCACTTAGACCCCAAACTTCAGGAACAGTACAAGGCGTACATGGACCAGATATTCAACTTATACAGTGAGATGGTCCACTTGCTTACAGATCACCTAAAGGGACTTAGTACGCTCTCCAAAAAATCTCAAGACACTGCATGGGAGGACGCGCTGCGTCGTCAGGCTGGTGAAGTACTTCGCGGCGTATTGCCAATCGCTGCCAAAACCGATGTAGCGATATACGCCACCGGCCTTGCGTTAGAGAGCATAATTACGAGCCTGCTAAGCGATGATCTCCCAGAGGCTCACGAAGCGGGCAGGGCACTCTTACTGGAAGGCCGCAAAGTCTTACCGCACTTCATGGAAGATACACACGCCGCAGACCAGGCCATGTACCGGGCGACCGCCCAGCACAAACTGCGCAAGCTTGCTAACACCAGCCTGCCTGACCACCATGCCGACCGCACACCAGATGTACAACTAGTAGATATCTGGCCTCGCAACGAGTTAGACGTACTTCCAGAGATGCTATATCCATACAGCAATCTGCCGCTCAAGGAGCTAGCCAGAGTCACATCAAGCTGGCCATACGAACGCAAAGTAGAAGTCTTTGACGCCTACATGGGCAACCGCAAAAACCACGCCCAGCGTCCCGGCCGCGCCCTGGAAAAAATCCACTACAGTTGGGATCTCCTGAGCGACTTTGACACCTTCCGTGATTTGCAGCGCCACCGACACGTAGACGGCTTGGAATGGCAACAGCTTACTCCCAGGTATGGCTACGACGTTCCTAAGGTAATAGAAGAGGCTGACCTAGTTGACCAATATGAGGCGTGCTTCGAGCTAAGCCTGCGGCTACACAGCATCATGCAGGAAGCAGGCCACGATGTAGAAGCCCAGTATGCAACGCTGCTAGGACACAAACTGCGATGGAAGGTTACCTACAACGCTCGTGAAGCGTTCCATCTGCATGAGCTGCGCACTAGCCCGCACAATAGACAAAATATCCAGACGTTAGTACGTGAGATGCACGAAAAGATCGCCGAAAAACATCCACACATTGCCGAAGCCATCAAATTCGTAGGATAGACACCATACTTGACGTATTCGAGGTACGAGTCTACCATATATGTAGTATGTTTAATCGCGTGAACGCAATTCTCAACCTTATTCACGTCCTCTTTATCCGAGAGGTCCGGTTCGAGATGGTGAGCGTGCAAAACAACTAAATTTAGATAGCAAGCAAATCACGAGGGCCGGATTCGAAAGAATCCGGTTTTTACTATGTACATAGAAAGTATCGTTACGCCCCATCCAGTATACGGAGACAGTGGCGTAGCAGCTCACAATCCAGGCCACATAAAAACAGAGCCGTTCGCTGAAGCGGCAGGCATACAAGAAGCCAGGCAATACCTGGCGGCAACTGACGATTACGATACTGCGGCGTGGGAAGTGACCGACCATGTTGAGTCTGTTGTGCGTGAATCACTCCGCATTGCAGACAATAAAGTACTGCCCAAGGGTGGGGGCGGCTTATTCGAGACAATGTGCCGCGAGCAGATCACTAACTGTATTGGCTACACTTCGTTGGGCTCCGAAGCTCTAAGCGAAGCTGGCGTCAGCCATTACGTCACCTATATAAATGGGCATTGGCTACTGTCTAGGCTAAGCGACGATAACAATCGGCTTTGGTTCACGGATATGCAGCTGCCTAAGTTTAGTCGGGAAGTGACTTCGCTAGTCAGCCGCGGTGGTCCTGACAGCATCGCCAGCCAAGTCGATAAGTATAGCCATGGCGTAGCAAAGCTGGATACGCTGGGTCTGATGGCTCTTGTGGGTCAAACCGCCGAAAAGCTAGAATATGACCACCCGTGGCTTACCGCCAAGAAGAACACATTGGTGCCGAACCATAACGTGGCTGACAGAAATGGCCGTCATGACGCGCACCTAAACAGCCTGGTTATGAGCCTCTACGCACCAGAAGTTGGCCGCAGCATCATGCAGGACTACGTACAATTTCATGGTGCCGTTGATGACAACAATCTTGCTATGGCTACCGAACATCTAGCAAATATGCGAGGACTCTACCCAGAAGTTGATGCACGAGCTGATCATGCCGAGATAAAAAGCCTTGTCAAAAAGCTCTGTGCTTTGGGAGAGTTTAAGCAAGCCAAAGGTTCAGTTGATGACTACACAGCCAGTTTTAATCTGACTCACGATTCGCGCCTCAAGGAACTTGAAGGTGATTTGCTAAGAATTATCAGCAAGCACAGCCAAGACCCTGGCATTGCTGTACTGTCACATACCGCTTACCGAGAAGCTGTATCTCGCTCCAGAAGAAATAGTACTCGGATTCTCGGTAAAGTAGCAGCAAGTGCTGATCTTGTAGAGCGGCTATCATAAGACGTGCGGCTGCTTGACGCTAGCGATTTGCGGGCGTATACTCCTCTGCAGTATGAAAAAGTGTGATTTTCTCGGCCTCGTGATTATTATGAGCTCAACGGAGCGCGGTTAATTATTGGCGAAATCACCAGTCAAAACCGAGCTCCAGCAGCTCGGTTTTTTTAAACTCTAGGAATTAAGAAAACTATCATGGAAAAGAAATTGAAATCATTAGCAAATAGACGTAGCCTGACTGACTTTAGCGACAAGCTGTCTGCCAAGTGGCATCTCCGCACCACAGCTAATGCCGAAAGCACGGCCAGCAGTGACACACTTGAGCAGATGTTTGCCAAACTAATTTCATTTCCCTCTGTAAGCGGCGACACGGCTGTCATCCATGATACATTTGACTACATCGAAGCATACCTAGCTAGCCGCGGCATGTATGTTACTCGGCACGAGTGGAACGGTACTGAATCTTTGGTGGCAACAACCCAGAAGACCAAGACCCCTACAGTTTTTCTGCTTGGCCATATTGATGTCGTGCCAGCGCCCAAAGAAATGTTTCAGTTGGTCGAGAAAGACGACAAGTATATTGGTCGAGGCGTGCTGGACATGAAGGGTGGCGTGGCGGCCTATTTGGGCGCAGTAAACGAGCTACAAGATGAACTGCATGACTACGACTTCGGCGTAATGCTCACTAGTGACGAAGAAACCGGCGGCTTTGACGGTGCAAAAAGGCTCGTTGACGGAGGCTACATACCACAAGCTATCATCCTTCAAGATGGCGGTGGCAACTGGAATATTGAGCGGCTTGCGAAGGGGTTGTGGCATATAACTATTACAGCGAGCGGCATTAGCGCCCATGGCTCACGGCCCTGGGAAGGTGATAACGCCGTAGACAAACTTATGAATGTTTTACTCGAAGTTAAGGGTTTATTCCAGGACCAAGGGCCGGAAGGCAGCACCGTTAACGTGGGTATCATAAGCGGTGGCAACGCCATTAACCAGATCCCATCTGCAGCATCAGCCAGCCTTGATATGCGTTTCATAAGTCCCGAAGACCAAGCTCGCGTCATTGCTGCCACTACCGACATTGCAGCAATGCACGGTGTATCTGTGCAAACTGAGGTGGTCAGTGATGCCGTGGTCACCGATCCAGACAATACGTTTATGGCAAGCTACGCTGAAAGCGTGGAACAGGTCATCGGCAAGAAAATAGATTGGGTAGTATCAAACGCCAGCCACGACGGCCGTTTCTTCGCGTCCAAGGGCGTGCAGTGTGCTACATCTTATCCTCTGGGAGGCGGACACCATGGCCCCGACGAATGGATTGCACATAAGAGTCTACGCCAGATGCAAACCGTCTACGTAGATTACCTACGCAAGGTCGCTAAAAAGTAAATTGCGCATACATTCCGTCCATGATTCACTAGAATGCATGGATCCGCTCCTGCAAGAGCTTATAGCTTTCCCTAGTGTTTGCTCGAACATACCCGAAGCAAATCGTATTATCGATTACTTTGAATCTCGCCTAAAAGGCTTAGGCCTCTATGTTTCGCGTCATGAACGGCGACGGTTTCGGTCACTAGTAGCCACTTCACGGCAGACTAAAACACCAAAAGTAATGCTCTATGCCCATCTTGACGTCGTAGACGCACCCGCGCCATTATTCACTCTGCGGTTAGAAAATGGCAAATATTATGGGCGTGGCGTACTAGACATGAAATCTGCAGCTGCCAACTACTTGCATATTCTAGATGCGTTACAAGGCTCATTAGGCTTATATGACATCGGCGTTATGCTGACTACCGACGAGGAGTATTTTGGCATGCATGGTGCTGGCATGTTAGTTGACGAAGGATATCTGCCAGAGGTTAGCATTATGCCTGACAGCGTTTTTGGCACCACCTGGGACATTGAAAACTTTGCCAAAGGCTGCTGGTTTGCTCATATTACGTCCCTGGGTATTAGCGCCCATGGCTCACGGCCTTGGGAAGGTGACAGCGCTAGTATTAAGCTAGTTCGCGCCGTTGACCAAATAAGCCAGTTGTTTAACGACATGCAGCGTCCTGACACCGCAACGCTAAATGTAGGGCTTATCCAGGGTGGAGCATCCATAAACCAGATACCTGCGGCTGCTATGGCAAGCCTAGACATTCGATTTACCGACTTCAAGATATACCAGCGGCTAAGGCGGGAGATACATGTTATATGTGATCGCAATGAAGTAAACCTACGCACTGTGCGCAAAGCGAACCGCCCAACCCATAACGACATTACCCACCCGCTAGTCCAGGCATTCACCAAACAAGTCGCCAAGCAGATTGGCGTACAACCTAAGCCATTCTCGGCACATGGCTCGACTGATGCCCGTTTTCTAGCGGACAAGGGGATTCCATGCATACTCATGAGCCCACCTGGCGGCGGTGCGCATAGCAATGACGAATGGCTCGACAAAGAAGGCTATGAACAATTTAGAATTATTTTACGGGACTACCTGGACGACGTCGCCCGGCTGCCAGCACCACTAGACGCTAAAGGTCGCGGATCTTATCTAACAACAAGGGAAACATAAAAACTCTTTCGTTTGTACGGGCAGCCGATTATCATAAGCAGTATGCCAAAGATAGAAGCCCTTGAAATCGTAGATCTTACTCGCCCAATTGAAGATGCACAGCAACTTGACCGTATTAGCCGGTTATCGCAGCGTGTTTTGTCTCAAGAAATTCCTGGATATCAGGTAGATACTGGTGACAATATGGCCGGGGTACTTGCCGTACGCGCTGTAATTGAGGCCGAAGTTAATGATAAGCACGGCAACTTATTATCAGCCGAGAAATTGCCTCAGTGGGCAATGACACATGAGACGAATTTCGCGTCATATAGCCACCAAAGATATCAAGATGTGGCAAATACGTTTGCGCCCCACAAGGACCGGACTCTTCACGGCTTATCAATCCACCGCAACTATACGTCGCCTGGGTCTATTCCAGTCCAGCTTGGTTTTACAGACATTACTCCTTCTAATGACGACCCATCATTTAAATCTGCCGAGCATTATGCAGGCACCGCAAGCGTAGCTGATTATGTTGATACAGTTTATGAGTGCGAATCAGTGAGCGGACGTTTGACTATTTTTTCACAGGGGAAATCGGAGGGCGACCTATTTGGCATGCAGTCTGCTATGCACTTTTTTGATCGTCGAAACCTCCCTTTTGAGGGACGATATGCACGCTATTCGTGCAGTGATTTGACGCAAATAGACTGGACCGATGTACCCTATGATAACTTTGTAGCAATGCGCGGTCATGCGTCAAATCATTTGGAATATGCCCGGTGGCACGCAGTCCTTAAGACGCTACCCGAACACAGGGATAAGATTGCGCCAAGCGAATACGATGACTTGTACCAGCGCGCAGAATTACAACTAGCTGAATCTCAGCAATACGCTAATTTTCGGTTTTGGAGTTTGCGCCATGGGGTAGAGAACGAGCTTGGTGGCAGGATATCGTATGGTGTATACTCGCGTGAATATCCAGAGACGAGTGTTACCGACCCTTATATCTTGCAGTTAAAAGAGAGTAAATCTCACATAGACTAGTAGGGCAGCGTAGAAGCATACGAAATATCGCTTACTTACAGAGGTTGACAGTATGAGTTCAATTAGGTAAAATACCTTTGATCTCATTACCGAAGACAGTAGCGGTCCCAAAAAGACTTAAGAAGGCTACCGAGGAAGTGAAACAAATATTTTTGTTTATTTTCCGGTAAGTCTTTGGTAATGCGAGAACCAAAGACTTTTTTGTTTTTGTTCTTTAAAATCTAAGGTCGAAGATTTTATAAAAGGATGGCTTTGCTTGCAGAGTCTCCAAGTAAAAAAGGATAAAGTATGGCTTTAACCAAACAAGAAAAAAACGACGTTGTAGCAAAAGTTGCTGACTCTCTCGCTTCAAGCAAGATGACAGTTGTTGCCAAATACGAAGGCACAACCGTTAAGCAGATCCAGCAGCTACGCCGCGACGCTCGTGATAACGGCACTAAGGTGAGCGTTGTCAAAAACCGATTGGTTATCAAGGCCTTGCAAGCTAACGACGTCCTTAAGGGCGTTGACACTAGCGAACTTAACGGCATGCTTCTCTACGCCTTCAATGCTGAAGACGAAGTAGCTCCCGCTAAGGCACTAGCAGATTTTGCAAAGGCTAACCCAACCATCGAATTCGTTGGCGCAATTACCCCAGAAGGTAAATTCGCATCAGCTGACGAAGTTAAGGCTTTGGCTGCATTGCCAAGCAAGAACGAGCTTATCGCTCAAGTTGTTGCAACACTTCTTTCACCAGTTCACGACGTTACAAATGCCCTTTCAGGCAACTTGCACGCTCTGTTGGACGGTGTTGAAGCGAAAGCCGCTAATTAATTGAAAGGAACCATTTAAAATGGCTAAAGATTTGAAGAAATTCGCAGAAGAGCTTACTAGCTTGACTGTTCTCGAAGTAAACGAACTTAAGACCATCCTTAAGGATGAATACGGCATCGAGCCAGCTGCTGCAGCTGTTGCTGTTGCTGGTCCAGCTGCTGCTGCAGGTCCTGCAGAAGACGAAAAGGCTGAATGGGATGTTGTCCTCAAGGACGCAGGTGCCCAGAAGGTAGCTGTTATCAAGGCTGTTAAGGACATTACTGGTCTTGGTCTTGGTGAAGCTAAGGCTATCGTTGACGGCGCTCCTAAGACTGTCGTTGAAAAGGCTAGCAAGGAAGACGCTGAAGCACACAAGAAGGCTCTTACTGACGCTGGTGCTACTGTTGAACTCGCCTAATTTATTAGACGAATCGACCTTATAGCTAAAAGAACCCGGACATTTGTTCCGGGTTCTTTTTTATTGCTCCACAAAGTGTAGTACAGTTAGTCCTTGAACATAAGGAGCAACCATGGCTAGCGGCACTGAGCTTGAAATTGAATTAACCTACTTGGCACGATTTATACCCGACGAGATTGCATCACTGTCGCCAGACATAATGGAAGATGTGTACTATCCCGATATCCATGGCCAACATGCTGTCTTACGCTTACGCCGCCGGGGCGACCAATACGAGATAACCAAAAAAGTACCGCTTAGTGATGGCCAGGGTAAGCAACACATGGAAACCACCATTGAGTTGACGCGCCCCGAATACGAAGCCCTGCATATGGCCAAAGGTAAAGTTGTTGGCAAGAAGCGCTACAAGTTGGTACTGGGTGGCCGTGTCGCCGAGCTAGATGTCTTTACGGGAGACCTAGAAGGTCTAGTCACTATCGACTTTGAGTTCGGATCAGAGGCCGAAACAAAGCACTTTACGCCACCTGAATGCTGCGGCCCAGACGTAAGTGATGAGCGTTTTATCAGAGGTGGAGAAGTGGCCGGCAAAAGCTATGCCGACCTTATCGCTGACCTCGATCGCCTAGACTACAAACGCCTCTAGGATTTTAAGTCTGAAAGTAACGCGTTCATAAAGAGACCAGCTACATCAACCGACGGACCGGAAGTAGGTGCATGGAACCATTTAAGGCCCGGGCTGCTATTTACCTCTAGTACATGGTGCTTGCCATTGGCATCAATAAGATAGTCGACTGCAGCAAAACGTAGTCCAAGTGACTTAGCAATGCGTAGCGAAAGGCTAACCAGTTCAGTATCCCAGTCTGTTTGCTGATACGAGATACGCTCTAGGTCACGATCTGCCGCGACCGAAACACCGTATTTACTTTCGTGAACAGCAATTACATCGCCATTAAGCACCAAGTAGCGCATCTCGCGGCCAGCAACATATTGTTCGAAGATATATTGGCCAACATCAACGCCTAGCAATTGATTTCGATCTTCTATGATCCGAATGTTTTGGGATCCGGAACCGCCATATGGTTTTACGATAATTTTTTGGTATGCGTGCAGAAAGGCGATCGCCTCATCCATTGTCTTGGGGCGAGCGAATGGTATGTTCGCCACGCCATGACGAGCAAGAATCGCGCGGGTCAGGTGCTTATTCTTCGCTAAGCTAGAACTTATCTGCGAATTGAATAGACTCTGGCCCTCGCGGACATAACGCTCACCAACAGGAGTAGAGATGGCAAATAAGCCGCCTTCTACGATCCATGCCGGATTTAAGTCCATGCGTGATGCCTGACGGAAAAGAAGCTCAGATGTACTGAGCTTCTTAGTTATTCCTGACATGCTAGATTATCGCTGGAAGCCGCCGCGGAAGCTGTTTCCACCAGAGGTAGAACGATCTTCACGTGGACGTGCAACGTTAACAACGATCATGCGACCTTCAAATTCCTTACCGTCAAGTGCAGCGATTGCCTTGTCAGCAGACTCTTGGTCTTCCATCTCGACAAAGGCGAAGCCCTTAGACTGACGGGTGTCGCGGTCAATAATAACCTGCGCGCTAACAACTTTACCGAACTGAGCAAAGCCTTCTTCGAGGGATTTGTCAGTTGTGTTGTAGGAGAGCTTTCCTATGAATAGTTTGATTGCCATGTGTTGTAAGCCTTTCTATAAGCTAATAAAATACGCGAGATAGTCTAACCGTCGCCGAGAATAGAATGAGCCTGGGCAACACTGTAGACCTGGTTAAGAGAGAATTACTTGCTTGTTGTAATGATAACACAGCGGCCGCGTTTTGGCCATACCCCAAGAAGGTGTAGCCAAATTTTACAGTGCACACATTTACATATTCAAATCCAATTCTGGCTTTGCTATACTTGCTCTCGTTGTATCAAAAACCATAGGCTGTAGGATCTTTTCCACAGTTCGTTATTATTTTTTGACTTGACTATACAAACATGGTAGTTTTAGGGGGAAGTGTATAGAAACAAACACTGAGCCGAGAGACTAAGAGAGACGAATAAAAACATGGCAGACGTACCAGACAAACAAATCAAAAGGTTGCGGGCGCTAATTCAGGAGGCAGAAACTAACCTTTCTGCAGCTACTGAGCTACTTATTAGCTTGGTTGGCGACGACGAAAAGGTTGCTGCAATTGCACAAGACGAAAACATCGGTAAGGTCATCGAGGGTGTCTTCGATGGTCAGAACATGGTGGGTTCGGACGGCAAGATGTATCCGGTACCTGCTAATTATGCGTCTAAGTCCAAGCTCGTCCAAGGCGACATCCTCAAGCTCACTATTGCTGACGATGGAACTTTCCTATATAAGCAAATTGGCCCAATACCCCGTAAACAGGTTGTCGGCACACTTAAGCTCGAAAACGGCCACTACTTTGTTGAAGTAGGTGACCACAACTTCCGAGTATTGCTCGCTAGCGTAACTTACTTCAAGGCAAAACCAGGTGACCAAGTAAGCGTCAACGTTCCAGAAGACGACTCACAGGCCGAATGGGCAGCGCTCGAAGCAGCCTTATAGTCCAAACCCCATAGCATTTACTAGACCGCACAAACGTGCGGTCTTTTCTTATACGGGGTGGTCTGGTTGCTACAGCGACTTCGGCTCCCGGCAGTCCCACGCAAAGTATTTATCGTGTTTTTTGGGTATAGCCATGCTGTTCTAGCATAGCGCGCATTTTTCGCTGCTGGGCAGGTCCAAAGTGGTTGTCACCACGCGCATGTACAATCCGCTGTACACCAATACGTTTGGCTTCATCATAATCAAGCGTAAGCGCATGAAGCCATGTGAAATGGCCATCGTTCTGCTTATTGATAGTCTCTTCGTCTACAAACTTACTGGAATAACCATACTCTTCGGTTTCGGCCAAAGCACCTCGTGACCCGGGACGAGTAAATACTCCTACGAAGTAGGGCGGTGACTTTCGTCGCCTTAGACGCTCACGCTCCTCGTCTGTGAGGTCAGGATTATCCAAATCCTCTTGTTTTGTACCACCACGTTTGGAACGGTACATTTTGCCGCCATATTCTACGCAGATAGTTGCAATATCAATAACCTTTTCCCAGACTTTGCCTTTTAATGCTTCCTCGCCACGAGACGTCTTAGCTATCGCTTCTTTGAGCTGGTCACGGAATTTTTCGGGATCAGTAGGTAGCAGCACTTCGTCAAGCTGTTCGACTATTAAACCTTCGAGCAGCCTCTTGGCCACAGCGTCTGCCGTACCCCTGACTGCAACTTGCTCTTCGGGTACTTCGATTACTTTGGGGAGTGTTTCGCCCATAGCCGAAGCCTGTTCTTTCTCTGGCGTTGCTGGCTCGGTAGTCTTCTTGGAATGAGAGGTCTCAGCCAGATAATTCCTAAAATCCTCCAAAAATTCCGGAGGTTCAAAGCCACAGTTGTCATAAATGCGGAGTGACACCCTAAATATGTCCCCCAAAGTTGAGTTAACGCTCTGTGCACGGTCTGACATAAGCTCAAAGGCCTTGACCGTCTTGGTATAACGGCCGCCTCTGGCGTAGAAGGCAAATTTTTTATACGTATCTGAGATCTGCTTCATTACCTGTGCCTTGGCAGTTACATCTAGGCCCGTTAGAGTATGGCGATGGGCTTCGAATAACTCTTTAGCACGCTGTTCCTTATCTCGTCCCAAACTTGCCATTTGCCTTAGCTCTCGTAATGCCAAGTAGCAGTAGTCAATATTAATAGCATCTATCATGCGGGAGAATTGGGCATCGAGCTTCTCTTTGGTGGGATTTGAGATACCTATTTCACGCAGCCTGAGAGAAAATTCATTTGCCGTAAGGTCCAGCGGAGGTGTTTCGTCCCCATACACATACTGTATGTCACTCTGTGGCACGATATCATGTACAAGCCTTCCATCGTTCCATTCTGCCTCGGGGCGGAATCCAAGCGTAATGACGTCATACATTGTCGAGACAATCTGGCTGCGCGCTAGCCCAAGGTCTGCAATCCCCTCCGTCTCCTGCAGCCACCTCTTTCCTAAGCTAGTCTGAAAGTGGCTTTCTAGCTGTTTGTCGCCCCTACGTGCGGCAACGGCCATGGCAAGAGAAGGGTCTTCGGGCACTTGGCTGACTAGTCGTCCGTCTATGTATTTCTCGCCTAGTAGCGCGGCATAGTCATCAACCATGCAAGTCGCTATAAATCTTCGTCCTTCGTCAAATCTCTTGCTAGCCACATTATCAGTAGCCGGCAAACCCGTTGCGAACTCCTGGTTGTAGTCTGCGCTGAAAGCCTCTGCCAAATGCGGGTCAAAATCATATCGATCTCTCAGGAGCGTACCTACACCAGCGATAGGCAAGTCCCTAATGTTGCCTGCAATTACCTGAAGTGTAGGTATCGATTCCGTATAGATAGAAAATGGGTCAGTGGATGGTTTGGGTGGGTGCGCTTCTGGGCTCATAACGTACCAACTTTACCAGATAATTGCACGTATGTTAAATCCGTACCGGAGCAGTTTATCTTTGATAGAATCGTGGCATTTATTGTATAATTTGCAGCTCAAGATTATAAAGATAGACTAGCCTAACTAAAAGATGTTTAGAACAGTAGCGGAAATTTACGAAGACCCGGATATTAGAAGCCATGCCAACCGATTTCAGGATGTCTGCAACGACGGTGGCATCGAGCAATGCCTTGAAAAAGCCGGCCACTTAGGTGGCCTGGCGACTGAGTCAGCTGTAATTTCATATGTTGAAAGCTTGCCTGACTATAACTTTAGACAGCAGGATAGACCCCGTGCTGCAAGACTTCTTGGTTGCCTGCCCACACATATCTTGGTACGCGACCTAGGCATGCCACTTACCGCGTGGACTTATGGAAATGATAGAGAGCACCGAGCTACATCCTTAGCCGAAGACTTGGCAGAGGAAGGGTTTGACCCTGACCTGCTATCAAAAGCTAAGACATTAGCAATGGTGGAGAACATGCTACCGCGGGGCAATGACATCCTTAAGCACAACAGGGTAATCGAAGCCATGCTTGGCGCGCACGAAATAGTAGATCTTCCTGGCGCCCTACAACGCTCAGCATTGCCAGACGTGAAGCTCAGCCCATCACGCCTCGACCGCTACGCGCTCCATCCACTGCGAGCTACAAAAGGCTTCTGGAGCGATGGGTTGGTTAACGAGTGGCCAGGGAAGGAAAAGCTCAATGCAAGGGATGGCCTGCGTTATAAACTTTGGCTCGATACTCCTACGGGCTTGGGTTTGTTCTACAAGGGCGTACCTCAGCTCGAAATAGGTGCAGTAGCCCATGGAGATGACGAGCTACAGGTTAAGCAAATGCAACGAGTATACGGAAAATACTACGATCCAGCTAATCCAAAAAATGGAGTCACCGGCCTAAAGGCACCACGCGGCTTGATGCCCCTTGACTGGCAAAAGTTAACTGTAGATATTGCCGCCCAAGTAGCTACTCAGCTTCATTTAGAGAACGTAGGAATACTTGCCGGCGAGAATATTCCTTCGAGAACGGCCCATATAGACGAACAGAAAGCGGTCGAAGCATATGATGGTGCGGCTGCTCGACTTACATTCAATCGGGACGAACAAGGCAACTGGCATAAGCCTGTCGTAGATCTACTTGCCTGAACGCAACAAATAACAACACTTTTTGCGTAATACACGCGTATAATAAAAGTAAATGGGGAAAGCTTTATATAGGACTTACCGGTCTAAGAAGCTGTCGGAAATTGTTGGCCAAGAACACATTACGACGGCACTCGACCACGCGCTCAAGAAGGGCACGATTAGCCACGCATATTTATTTACTGGGCCTCGTGGCGTCGGCAAAACCAGCATCGCCCGCATCTTGGCACATGAAATTAACGGCTTGCCTTATGACGAAGACGCCAACCACCTGGACATTATCGAAATCGACGCTGCCAGTAACCGCCGTATCGACGAAATCCGCGACCTACGCGACAAAGTGCATATTGCACCATCAAGCGCCAAGTTCAAGGTGTACATCATCGACGAGGTACACATGCTCACCAAAGAGGCTTTTAACGCGCTGCTCAAAACACTCGAGGAGCCACCTGCGCACGTCGTCTTTATTTTGGCCACCACTGAAGTTCATAAATTGCCAGAGACTATCGTTAGCCGCACCCAGCGCTATGCCTTTAAACCCGTTGACCAGCCAAAAGTTGTCGACCACCTGCGTCATATCGCCACCGAAGAAAAGATTGACGTTAGTGATGACGCATTGGCGCTCATCGCCCAGCATGGCGAAGGCAGCTTCCGTGACAGCATCAGTCTACTAGACCAAGTCCGAAATAGCAGCCAAAAGGTCGAGCTAAAAGATGTGCAGACTGCCTTAGGCATTGCCCCCAGTGAACTTATCGCCGACATGGTCAAATGTGTCAGCACTCACAACAGCATCAACGTCGCCAAATGCTTAGGTCAAAT
>Ga0136846_1209630_pt1 | contig 15796 bp, 12 predicted proteins | sample HopSoiMetagenom2_FD_96841 | JGI IMG/M metagenome (GOLD analysis project Ga0136846, IMG submission 96841) | Grasslands soil microbial communities from Hopland, California, USA - 2 Assembly 2016 (version 4) | ecosystem: Environmental > Terrestrial > Soil > Grasslands | place: USA: Hopland... | reverse complement strand
CGCCGATCCGCTTCGTGGGTGGGCTGCTCGGACAATGGGCGGTCTGGACGCGGCAGGCGGTCGCGCTGCTCGCGCGCACCCATCGCGCCGCCGCCGACGGCGAGGGCCTTTCCGACCTGCTGGCCACGGGCGCACAGCTCACGGACGCGAACCAGGCCTTCTTCGACGCTGCTCACGGCTTCGCGGGCTGCATCGCGGGGATCCACGAGGTCCTGCGCCGCCAGGGCCTCCTGGCCGGACGCTGGTGCCTCGACCCGCAGGAGGACCTCTCGCCCGGGCAGATGGAGGAGATCGACCGCGTCCTCTCCGCCTATCCGCACCTCGCCGACGACGCGTTCGTGAAGGAGAACCTGGACCGGTGGCTGCTATGATCCCGCCCGGCAAGGAGAGACCGCAGCCGATGCCCGCCGCCGCCGGACCGACGCGGATGCTGGTCGAGGAGCGCCGCCGCAAGATCCTCGATCTCGTCGAGAAGCAGGCGCGCGTCACCGTGTTCGAGCTGGTGAAGCGCTTCGGCGTCTCCGCGGTCACCGTGCGCGGGGACCTCGACGCCCTCTCCCGCTCCGGCACCGTCATGCGCTCCCACGGCGGCGCCCTCAAGCGCGCGGGCGCGCCCCAGGACGTGCCCCTCAACGTCAAGGAGACGCTGCATCACGGCGAGAAGGTGCGCATCGGGCACGCCGCCGCCCAGATGATCCGCGACAACGAGATCGTGATGCTCGACTCCGGCACCACGACGGCGGAGGTGGCGCGCCACATCAAGTTCCTGAAGCTCAAGTCGCTGACCGTGATCACGAACGCCCTCAACATCGCGATGGAGCTGGCCAACCTGCCCCACCTGCGCGTGATCATGATCGGCGGCATCCTGCGGCAGATGTCGTATTCGCTGGTGGGACCGCACGCCGAGCACACCCTGCGCGGGCTCAACGCCGACCGGCTCTTCCTGGGCGTGGACGGCCTCGACCCCGAGATCGGTCTCACCACTCCCGACGTGCTCGAGGCGCAGCTCAACGCGATGATGATCCGCGTCTCCCGCGAGGTGGTGGTGGTGGCGGACTCGAGCAAGTTCGCGCGCCGCAACCTGTCCGTGATCGCGAAGCTCGACAGCGTGCACAAGGTGATCACGGACGACCGCGTGTCCCCGGCGGTGGTGGCCGCCCTGCGCGCGCGCTCGGTCGAAGTGATCCTGGTCTAGGCCGACATCAGGAGGCGAGGGCGACGCCGCCCGCGCGGGGCGCGCGGTGCGCGTGCACGGACGCCTCCAGCCGCTCCTCCAGCGCGCGGCGCACCGCGTCCGAGGGCACGCCGCCGGCGAGGGTCTTCAGGAAGAAGCGGTCGAAGGCCTCGCTCTCGCGCGTGCTGATGAGCATCTCGCGCGGCGAGAGCTCCAGGCCGGCCAGCGCGTGCAGGAGGCTGCCCAGGAACCCCAGTCGGTCGGGTCCGTGGACCTCGAGGTAGAGCAACGGTCCGACGTCGGGTCCGCCATCGAGGGCGAAGTGGGAGAGGGCGGGAAGGCCGCCGTCGCGGGCCGCCGGTGGCCGCGCGGCGAGGGAGAGGAAATCGAAGGAGGACGGCGCAGGTGATGCAGGTCCCGGCGCGAGCACGAAGTCGGCGATCCAGTTGCCGGCCCCGTCCTGGCGCGCGAACCCGCGGCGGATGCTGATCCCCGCGTCCGACAACCCGAGCGAGAACGCGTCGGCCCAGAAGGCGCCGAGCGCCCCCCAGAGGCGCACCGACCAGTGCGCCTGCGTGAGATGGGTGACCGCGTAGCCGGGATCGTCGCCGGCGGCGAAGGGGAGGAGCTCGGCGCGGTGATCGAGAGCAGCCATGCCTCTTGCCCGTTGCAATGCGCGTTCCGCGGCGGCGTGGGCGCGAGTTCGCGAGCCCACGATCACCGCAAGCGCACGTGCGGGAGGACGTTGCGCCGAATCGAAGGCGGGATCTCCTCGAAGGGCGCGCGGGCGCCTCTCCGCCATCGATGTCGGAGAGTGGCGCGGAGGGGACAAGAACGTCATCTGGATGCCGACACGTTGACTTCGGCGCGCGAGGACATAGGCTTGCGCCTTCCGCCGCACTGAACGGGAGGAACGATGACGACCCGCCGAGATTTCGTCGCCACGTCGCTCGCGGCCGGGATGGTGCCCGTGCTCGCCCAGGCCGGCTCGGCCCGCGGCCAGTCCGCGGATCCGCCGGTTACGGGCGCCACCCAGTTGCTCGAGCTGCGCCGCATCCGCCTCCGCAACGGGCCGATGGTCGCGCGCTACAACGAGTACGCGAAGAACGCGCTCGTGCCGGCCATGAACCGCGCGGGCGTGAAACCGGTAGGGGTGTTCAACCTCTCGTTCGGACCCGACTCGCCCGCGATCTACATCCTCGTGCCGCATCCGAGCGTGGAGTCGGTGGTGACCCTCACGAGCCGCCTCACCGCCGACGCGGAGTACGTCAAGGCGGGCGCCGCCTTCCGCGCCCTGCCCGCGACCGATCCGCCGTACGTCCGCCGCGACTCCACCCTCATGACCGCCTTCGCGGGCGCCCTGGAGGTGCCGTCGGGCGCCAATGCCGTCCCCTCGCGCGTGTTCGAGGTGCGCACCTACGAGAGCCACAACTACACCGCGAACATGAAGAAGATCCAGATGTTCGAGAAGGGGTGCGAGATCCCGATCTTCCGGCGCGTCGGCCTCAGCCACGTGTTCTTCGGCCGCAACGTGGTGGGCGCGAACCTGCCCAGCCTCACCTACATGCTCGTCTTCCCGAGCCTGGCCATCCTCGAGAAGAACTGGGCGGTGTTTCGCGACGATCCGGAGTGGGTGAAGCTGCGCGCGCAGCCGGAGTACGCCGACATCGTCTCCAACATCTCGAACGTGCTGCTGCGGCCGGCCGACTACTCGCAGATCTGAGGGCGCGCCGGCCGCCGCTCAGCGCGCCTCGCCGAGGAACAGCGCGTAGGCGGGATTGCGCGCCTCCGCCACGAAGGGGTAGCCGAGCGTGCGCAGGAACGACTGGAAGTCGGCCTCTTCGCTGGCCGGGACCTCGAAGCCGGCCAGGACGCGCCCGAAGTCGGCGCCGTGGTTGCGGTAGTGGAAGAGGCTGATGTTCCAGCGTCCGCCGAGCGTCTCCAGGAACGACAGCAGCGCGCCCGGGCGCTCCGGGAACTCGAAGCGGTAGAGGCGCTCGTCGCGCACGTCTCCCGAGCGGCCGCCGACCATGTGGCGGACGTGGAGCTTGGCCACCTCGTTGTCGGAGAGGTCCTCCGTCGGGTACCCGCGCGCGCGCAGCCGCTGCGCCACCTCCGCCGCGTCGGCGCGGGAAGACGTGCGCAGGCCGACGAAGATGTGGGCCCGCTCGCGCCCGCTGAGCCGGTAGTTGAACTCGGTGACGACGCGGCGGCCGACCGCGGCGCAGAACTCGAGGAAGCTGCCCGGCCGCTCCGGGATGGTCACCGCCAGCACCGCCTCCCGGGCCTCCCCCAGCTCCGCGCGCTCGGCCACGAAGCGCAGGCGGTCGAAGTTCATGTTGGCGCCGCTGAGCACGGCCACCAGCCGCTCGTCGCGGCTGCGCGTGCGCTCGGTCCAGGCCTTGAGCCCGGCCACGGCCAGGGCTCCCGCCGGCTCCATCACCGTGCGCGTCTCGTCGAACACGTCCTTTATGGCGGCGCACACCTCGTCGTTGGTCACGCGCATCACCTCGTCCACGCAGGTCCGGGCGATCTCGAACGGGCGCACCCCGACCTCGCGCACGGCCACCCCGTCCGCGAAGAGGCCGACGTGGTCGAGGGCCACCCGGCGGCCGGCGGCCAGCGACCGGAAGAGCGCGTCCGCCTCGAAGGGCTCCACCCCCACCACGCGCACTCCCGGCAGCAGCGCCTTGACGTAGCCGGCGATCCCGGCGATGAGGCCGCCGCCGCCGACGGGAACGAACACGGCCTGGAGGCGGCCGTGGGACTGGCGCAGGATCTCCTCCCCGATCGTGCCCTGCCCCGCGATCACCAGCGGGTCGTCGAAGGGATGCACGAAGACGTGGCCCTTCTCCGCGGACAGGGCCTCCGCGCGGGCCTGGGCCTCGGTGAAGGTGTCGCCGGCGAGCACGACCTCCGCCCCCAGCTCGCGCACCGCCTCCACCTTGATCTCGGGCGTGGTCTCCGGCATCACGATCACCGCGCGCACGCCGAGATGCCGCGCGGAGAAGGCCACCCCCTGCGCGTGGTTGCCGGCGCTGGCCGTGATCACGCCGCGCGCCCGCTCGGCCAGGAGCAGGTGGGCGATGCGGTTGTGGGCGCCGCGGATCTTGAAGCTGAAGACGGGCTGGAGGTCCTCGCGCTTGAGGAGCACGGTGTGCCCGGTGCGGCGGGACAGGCGCGGCGCCACTTCCAGCGGCGTCTCGCGGGCCACGTCGTAGACGCGGCTGGTCAGCACGTCGTGGAGCAGTCCGGTCGCCATGCATCCCCCCTGAAAACGAAAACCCCCGAGGCCGTGAGCCTCGGGGGTCGCGCCGACTTCGGGCTCGTCCAGCCCTAGATCGGCGGACCTCCGCCGCTGCTAATGACGATGATGGCGATGGCGCGCGCGGCGGTCATGTCGCGCGTACAGTAGACGGGGCCGCCGGGGGCTGTCAAGGCGGCGGGAGCGAGGCACCTTGAGCGACGCCGACCCTGGCCCGCACACGCGCTACCGCGCGGCCGACCTCCGCGTCTTCGCCACCGCGCTCCTCTCCGGCCTGGGCCTTTCCCACGACCGCGCGCAGGTCGTGGCCGAGATCCTCGTCGAGTCCGACCTGCTCGGCCACACCACGCACGGCCTCGGCATGCTCCCGCGCTACCTGCGCAGCCTGGACGAGGGCGCGATGACGCGCGAGGGTGAGCCGGACACGGTGGTCGACAACGGGGCGGCTCTGGTGTGGGACGGCCGCTACCTTCCGGGACCGTGGGTGATGCGGAAGGCCATCGCCGCCGCGCGCTCGCGCATCGCCACGCACCCGCAGGTCACCGTCGCCATCCGGCGCAGCCATCACATCGGCTGCCTGCAGGCGTACCTCAAGCCGGTCACGGACGAGGGACTGGTCATCCTGCTCACGTGCTCCGATCCCTCCGCGGGCGGGGTGGCGCCCCATGGCGGTGTGTCGTCGGTGCTGACGCCGAACCCGCTGGCCGCCGGCTTTCCCACCGAAGCGGAGCCGGTCCTGTTCGACATCAGCATGTCCACCACCACGAACGCGATGACCAAGCGCGTGTCCGACGAAAAGGGCCGGCTGCCCGGCGCATGGCTGGTGGATGCGGACGGGCAGGCGACGGATGACCCTTCGGTGCTGGTCGCCGACCGCGCGGGAGCGATCCTTCCCCTGGGCGGCCTCGACCTCGGCCACAAGGGGTTCGCGCTCGCCTTGCTCGTCGAGGCCATCACTTCCGGCCTGGCCGGCCACGGCCGCGCGGACGCGCCGAAGGAATGGGGCGCGTCGGTGTACCTGCAGATCATCGACCCTGATGCCTTCGCCGGCCGCGCCGCCTTCCGCCGCCAGATGTCGCGCGTGGTCGAGGTCTGCCGCGCGTCCGCGGTCGCGCCCGGCCAGCCGCCCGTCCGCCTGCCCGGAGAGGCGGCCCTGTCCCGCCGCACGCGCCAGCTCGCGCATGGCGTCGAGCTGTACCCGACCGCCCTCGACGCGCTGGGGCCGTGGTCGCAGCGGCTCGGCGTGCCGCCGCCGCCGCCGATGTGAACTCTAGCGGGCGGCCGCCCAGGCCAGCCCGTCCGCGGCTGCGCCGGCGTCGATGAGCGAGTCCACCGTCCATTTCGAGGTGTCGATGGCGGCGATCTTCCTGCTCTGATCGCAGGAGACGTAGGCCACGCGCCCGTCCGGGCGCACGATCACTTCCTGGGGCGCCGCCGGCACGTCGATCGTCTTGGCGAGCTGCATCGTCTTGAGGTCGAGCACGCCGACCTTGTTGACCCCGAGGATCGTGATCACGAGGTACCGGCCGTCCGGCGTGGGCGCGGTGCCGTAGGCGATCCCGGGCAGGGGGACCCAGGTCTTGACCGCGTTGGCCTGGGTGTCGATCACGGCCAGGCGCGGCTGCGTCTGGTCAGCGGTGAACGCCCACTTGTCGTCCACGCTCAGCGCGATGCGCTGCGCGTAGGAGGAGACGGGGATGACCGCCGTCACCTTCTTCGTCTTCAGGTCCACCGCGCTCACCGTGCCCACGTGCACGTTCGAGGTGTAGGCGCGGGCGCCGTCACGGGTGAGCGCGACCATGTGCGACTCCGGCTGGTCGGTGGGGATGCGATCCACGATCGCGTTCGTCTTCGGGTCGATGACGGTGATCGTCTTGCTCAGCTCGGTCGTGACGTAGAGGCGGCCGTCGGGCCCGAACTGCGGGCAGTGCGGACGCTCGGCGCGGCCGAAGTCGACGGTTGCGATCCGCTTGCGGGAGGCGATGTCGATCACGTCCATCGTGCTCCCGTCACTGCCGGGCTTTCCGACCCCGGAGTCGCCGTAGATCGGCACGTAGGCGGTCTTGCCGTCGGGAGAAGCGATGACCTCGTGTCCGGTCACGCCGCTCTCGGCGATGGTGGCGACCTGCTTGCCGGCCACGGGGTCGATGATGCCCAGCGTGTGCTCGCCCTTGTTGGCGACGAGGAGGAGCCCGCCCGCCCCGTCCGCGGCCCCCGTCATGTGCGCGCCCCCGGCGACGGCGGCCACCGCCAGCACGATGAGCACGGCTCGCCTCTTCCCCATCCGGCCTCCTCGGCGCTGCGCGCGCCCATGCGATCGCTCACGGCTCGTACTCCTCGGGAAACGCAGTCACCTTCCGGATCGCGATGTTCCGATAGTAGACCTCGGCGCCTTCCGATTGGATCTGCAGGCGTCCCTTGGTGAGCGGCACCATCGTGCCGTCCGGTCCGGGCTGCCGCGCCTTGGCCAGCACGAGGTTGACCTTGCCGTTGACGGCGTGCACGCAGGTGCCGTGCAGGCAGACCACCTCGACCGTGTTCCACTCGCCAGTCGGCTTCTCGTAGTCGGCGCCCTTGATCGCGCGGCGCGCGATGCCGCTCGCGTTCACGTCCGCGATTGGCGCCCCCTTCCGATACGCGAACGCGCGGTCCTTGCCCTCGCCCTTGACGTCGGCGGTGACGTCGGCGCCCGTCCCGCCCACTGCCCACAGGTCGCCCACGTCGTGCTCCTGGACCTGGCATTCGAGCGACCGCATCCAGGTGTGGTTGTCGGCGCCGCCGTGCTCCCCCACCGCGTAATAGAGGATGCCGCTGTCGCGCGGGTTGGCCTCCCGCGGCGGCCACTTCTTCTCGCCCCACTTGAACTCCGCGCGGAGATGGAAGTCGTCGTACTCGTCGCCGCTGGTGAGGGCGCCGAACATCTCGCCGGAGACGCGGATGGCGGGAGCGCCGTCCGTCTCCACCACGGTGAAGACGTGCCGCGGGTCCTTGTCGAGGCCCACGGGCGCGGTGTACTTGCCGGAGTCGTCGCGCGGCAGGTCGAGGCCGGTCACGCTCGCGTGCGGGATTCCGAGCCACGTGTTCCAGCCGGACAGGTCGCGGCCATTGAAGAGAGAGGTCCAGCCGGCGTCGCTTTCCGTCGACATGCCCGCGACGCCGTCTCCGGCCGCCTCCGGCGACGCCTTGGCCCGGACGCACACCATGAATTCCGCGTACAGGTCCTTGTCCGCCGACCGCCGCTCCAGGGCCGCGCGAAGGGCGATCGGCGTTCGGGCCACACCCTCGAGCGCGTCCTGGTCGGCCAGCTCCACGTGGAGCACGTTCGGACGCAGCATCGAGTACCGCGCGAACGCCCATGGTTTTTCGTCGTCCGCCTTGGCGCTCATGTCTCGGACGTTGAGCACCGTGCGCCCCTTCACCTGCGAGGCGTACGCTTCGTAACGTCCGGGCTCGTCGCCCGGCGCCTCGAATCGGATCGAGTAGACCCGCTCGCGCGCGAGTCCGATCACGACGGTCGCCGCCCTCTCCTCCGGGCCGGCGCTCATCGGCAGGCACCGCCAGCTCCCCATGAGGGCGGGGTCAACGTTGCGCGTGGGTGTGGCGTCGATCGGGGCCTGGAACTCGTAGCAGGCGCCCAGCGTCGCCGCACCGGCCAGAAGCAGCGCGCGCGCGCTGGCCGTCACGGCGCGCTCCGCTCTCGATCTCGTCGGCGACGCGCTCATCCGCGCGCCAATGCTACACGACGCCGAGCGGCTCTCGATCGCGGCGTCACCGCTGTTCGCCGTGCTCGCGGAAGCCTCGCACCGCAACGATCACGGCAATCCACATCAACACGGCCAGGAGGATCGGGATCCAGACCGCCCTCTGCAGGAGGAACGGCAGCGCGGCGGAGAGACCCTGGGTCACGGCCAACCACGCCAGCCGCATGCCGACGCCAGTTCCCCACAGGGCGATCGCCCACACCACGAACATCAGCGGACGTGCGATGACGTAGATGCCCGTCTCCGGATCGGGCCTGGGCTCTCTCTGATGCGTCATGTCTCGCGATCACACCAACCCTGCGACGGCCCGCGTCCATAACGGCGACCGCGGTCACCTCACGTAACGCTTGAAGCAACTCGGTCCGGACCGAGTTGCGCGTGACCTCGCATCAGCGGCCCGCATGCCGACGACGGGCGTGGCGTCGGACACCTTCCTTCAACTGCTCCAGCGATCGCGCCCGCGGCGGGCGAGCAAACAGTGCGCCACGAATCTCCTCGGAGGTGAACGGACCCGCCTTGCGCACGATCACATTCTCGCCGTCCTCAATCCATTCGAGTATCGAACCCCGCCGGATGCCGAGCTTTCGCCGCACCTCCGCGGGAACGGAGGTCCGGCCCTGGGTCGTGATGGTCGAGCGTGCGTTGGCCATATCGGGATCACCAATGTAACGCGACGTGAACCCCGGGCTTCATCGCTTCGCCGAAGCCGCTTCAGGCAGCCGCACCGTGATCCCACGAGGCTACGTCCGGGAGGCCTCAGGCCGGTGCGCTCACTCCGTCACCCGCGGCTTCACCGTCCGGCTGCCGATCTCGGCCAGCGCCGTCCGCAAGGCCTCGAACCGCGACTCTTCGCCATAGACCCCGATGATCGCGCCCCCCGATCCCGCGAACTTCGCGCTCGCTCCGCAGGCGCGCGCGGCCTCGACCATCTGCACCTGCCAGGCCGGCAGCTCGTAGATGGTCCGGCGCAGGTCGAAGTTCGCGTCCATGAGGCGGCCCAGCCGCTCGGCGTCACGGGCGACCAGGGCCGTCCGCGCGTCCGCGGCCAGGCGCGCGAACCCCTTCATCGCCTCCACCACCTTTGCCTCGCCGCGGTCGAAGCGGCCGCGGATGTCGTTGTGGAAGACCTCGGTGGGCTCGCTCAGGCTCGCGTTGCAGGCCAGGTACAGGGGCGGCAGCAGGAACGGATCCAGGCGCTCGTACGCGTAGCAACGGAACCCGTTCACCACCCGCTCCCGCTCGCGTCCGAAGTCCATCGAGACCAGGCCCTCGTAGACCTGGATCACGCGGTCCTGCAGGCCGGCCGCGATCCCGAGCTCCTCGCGCTCCACCGACAGCACGAAGCTCGGCTGCACCTCCAGCGGCATCTCTATTTCGTAGAACTCGAGCAGGCAGCGCAGGGTGGCCACGATGATGGCGCTGGAGCCGGCCAGCCCCACCTGGCGCGGGATCGTCGTCTCGTAGCGGATCGAGAAGCTCCTCTCGTGCAACGCCACGCGCTGGGCCGTGCAGTACTCCACGAACCTCTTGATGGTGGCCTTCACCAGCCGGATCCCGCCGTAGTAGCCGTGCAGGCGCACGTCGCGGGCGAGGTCCTGCACGGAGCGGAAGCTGGCGCGGTCGTCCTCCGCGAGCACGATGTCCACGGAGTCCCACTCGTAGAGCACGACCTCCGCCCAGAAGTTCCGCACCGAGATCGAGATCGTCCGGCCGTGGTAGCCGTCGGAGGGGTTGCCGACGAGCCCCGCCCGCGCGTAGGCGCGCTTACGGACGAGGATCATCGAGCAGGCGGCGCAACGCCTCGCGGAGGGCGGGACCGTGCTTGGCGTCGGCCAGCGCGAACTCCACGAAGGCGCGGAAGTAGGTGTCGAAGTTCCCGATGTCGTAGCGCCGCTCGTGATCGGCCAGGCACATGCCGTAGACGCGGCCGCCCTCGCGGATCACGATCCGCATGGCGTCCGTGAGCTGGATCTCCCCGCCCTTGCCCGCCGTCGTGCGCTCGAGGGCGTCGAAGATCGAGGGGGCGAAGACGTAGCGGGCGGCGATGGCGAGGTCGCTCGGCGCGTCCTCCGGGCTCGGCTTCTCGATCACGTCCGCCACCTCGAACACGTCCCCCCCGCCGCGCGGCTTCGCGATCCCGTAGTGGCGCACGTCCGCCTGCGGCACGCGCTCGAAGGCCACCACCGCCGCCGCCTTCTTCTCGACGAAGCACTCCACCATCCGCCGCACGACGGCGCTGCGCCGGTCGAGGCCGAGGATGGAGTCGCCCAGGGCCACCACGAAGGGGGCCTGGCCGACGAAGGGCCGCGCGCAGAGCACCGCGTGTCCGAGACCCAGCGTCTCCCGCTGCCGCGTGTAGAAGTACTGGACGCGCGCGCTCTCGAACTCCAGCTCGGCCAGGAGGTCCTCCTTGCCGCCCTCGCGCAGGGACTGGATCAGCTCGAAGTCGCGATCGAAATGGTTCTCGATCGAGGTCTTGCCGCGACCGGTCACGAACAGGACGCGCTCGATGCCGGCGTCGGCCAGCTCCTCCACCACGTACTGGACGACCGGGCGGCGGCCGACGGGCAGCATCTCCTTGGGCTGGGACTTGGTGGCGGGGAGCAGGCGCGTGCCCAGGCCGGCCACCGGCACCACGGCGACAGTGATGTCGAGCATTGGCCGGATATGATAGTCGGCTCAGCGCGCCGCGGGTGGGTTGCGATACACGCGGCCGCCGCGCATCACGAACACGACTCGCCGGAGGGCCTCGACGTCGCGGCTCGGATCGCCGTCGACGGCAATGAGGTCGGCCTGCAGCCCCGGGGCCACGGCGCCGATCTCGCGGCCAAGACCCATGGCCTCCGCGTTGAGCGACGTCGCGGCCACCAGGGCGGACATCGGCGTGTCTCCGCCCTTCTCGACCCGGCAGACGAGCTCCTCGACGTTGCGGCCGTGGGCGCCCGCCACCGTGTCCGTCCCGAAGGTGACCTTCAGCCCGGGCGTGGCCAGCGCCTTCTTCATCGCCGTCACCGCCAGCTCCTTGGCCTTCTCCATGGCTGCGAAGCCGGCCTCGTTGTAGTTGCCGATGCCGAAGAAGCGGGCCTTGTTGTCGAGGTAGTTCTGGAAGACGAGGCCGCACTGCGGGTCGAAGTACGTCCCGCGGCGGGTCAGCTCCGCGAGTGCCGCCTCGTCCACGAACACCCCGTGCTCGACCTGCGTGCACCCCGCGCGCGCCGCGGCCAGGACCGCTTCCTTGCTGTGGGCGTGGACGAGCGTGCGCATCCCGAGCGCCTTGGCCTCGCCGCAGGCCGCTTGGAGCTGCTCGTCCGACATCGTCTGGCCGCCGCCCTCGCGGATGCTCTTGGACGCGAACAGCTTCACGATGTCCGCCCCCGCCGCCTTGCGTGCGCGGACCTTGGCCCGCAGCTCGTCGGGTCCGCCGGAGGTCTGGTCCAGCGGCTCCAGCGAGGTCAGGATACGCGGACCGGGCAGGCCGTTCTCTTCGATCGCGGTGCGCAGGTCCGCGTCCTCCGGCGAGCCGGGACTCTGCACGGTCGTGACTCCGGCCTGCAGCGTCACCCACGCGTTGGCGGCGATGGCCAGCGCGCCCTGGGCCGGCGTCTCCCCGTCCTCGGGCGTGTGCAGCTTGCCCGCGTGGTTGAAGTGCCAGGCCAGGTGGTCGTGGGCGTCGATGAGTCCGGGCAGCACGGTGTAGCCGGAGAGGTCGTAGGTGATACCGGAGCCGGAAGCGGGAGCGGAAGCGGCGGCTATCGACTCGATGCGGCCGCCGCGGACGACGATGCGCATGTTCGCCGCGCGACCGCCCCGGCCGTCCAGCAGGGTGCCGGCGGCGATCGAGACCGGACCGGGATCGGGTGGGGGCTCCCCCACTCCGAGCTGCCAGAACAGGAACCGCATCTCCTGGGTGGTCTCCTCGATCTGCTTGGAGGCGGGCAGGCCGCCGGAATGCCCGGCCCGTGTGTCGTAGTGCAGGACGATCGGCCGGTCGGCGGGCGAGCCGGTCGTCGCCTGCATCAGCGCCGTCATCTTGCGGGCGTGCAGCGGCGCCACCCGCGTGTCGCCGTCGCCGGTGATGAAGAGGACGGCCGGGTAGCGGACGCCCGCCTTCACGTTCTGGTAAGGCGAGTACGCGCGCAGGAACTCGAACTGCGCCTTGTCCTCCGACGAGCCGTACTCGGGCACCCAGTAGCCGGCGACGAAGAACCGGTGGTACCGGATCATGTCCAGGAGCGGATAGCTGCACACGACGGCCTTGAACAGCTCCGGGCGCTGGGTCATGGCCGCGCCCACGAGCAGCCCGCCGTTCGAGCCGCCGGTGATGGCGAGCGTGTCGCGCGAGGCGTACTTGTTCGCGATCAACCATTCCGCGGCGGCGATGAAGTCGTCGAACACGTTCTGCTTCTTCTCGAGCATGCCCGCGTGGTGCCAGACCTCGCCGTACTCGCCGCCCCCGCGCAGGTTGGCCAGCGCGTAGACGCCGCCGTTCTCGATCCAGAAGGCGGCGCGGGCCGAGAATCCGGGGAGGGACGGGGCGTTGAAGCCGCCGTAGGCGGTGAGCAGCGTCGGACGCCGGCCGTCCAGGACCAGCCCCTTCCGGTGGGCCACGAACATCGGCACGCGAGTGCCATCCTTCGAGTTGTAGAAGACCTGGCGCACCTCGACGCTCGCGCTGTCGATGGGCACGGTCAGCCGCGCCCACACGTCGGTGACGCCGGCGGAGACGCGGTGGCGGTAGATCGTGAGCGGCTGCGCGAACGAGGAGAACGTGAAGAAGGCCTCGTCCTCGTCCCAGTCCCCGCTCACGCCGCCGGTGGCGCCGATCCCCGGCAGGGGCACCTCGCGGACGAGCTTGCCCTCGGGTGTGTAGGCCTGGACCTTCGGCTGGACGTCCTCGAGCCGCGTCACGAAGAGGCGGCCGCCGGCGGTGTTCGCGGCGTTGATGACGGTCCGGCCCTCGGGGACGACCTCCCGCCACTTGTCGCGCGCAGGATCGCGCAGGTCCACGGCCATCACCCGGTAGTTCGGAGCATTCCAGTTCGTGCGCAGGAACAGGGTGTCGCCGCCGATCGTTCCCGAGAAGACGGCGTCGAGGTCGTTCATGACCGTGCGCAAGGGGCCGCCGCCGGCGAGGTCCTGGACGTAGATCTCGGTCCTGGTCGCGGCGGCGCCATGAAGGACGGTGAGGAGCAGCCAGCGGCCGTCGCTGGAGAGGTCGGCGGCGATGATCTTCTCCGGACCGTACCCCTTTCCGAACAGCTCCGCGTCCGCCTCCGCGCCCCCGACGTGGTGGCGGAACACGCGCGGGCCGTCCTTGGTCAGCCGCGAGTAGTAGACGCTCTGCTTGTCCGCGGACAGGTTGATCCCGGAGAAGCGCGCCTTGGGCAGCGTGTCGATCTGCTTGCGCGTGTCCACGTCGAGAAGGCGCACGTCGACCTCGTCTTCCCCACCCAGGCGGACGCCATAGGCGGCCAGGCGCCCGTCGGGGGAGACGTCCTCGAGGGTGACCGACATGGCGTGGTCGGGGCTGAGGGCCTGGGGATCGACGAGCACCTCGTCCGCCCCGCCGTCCTTCTTGCGGACGTAGAGGATCGGCTGCTCCTGGTCGGCCGCGCGCTTGCTGAAGAAATAGCGGCCGCCGCGCCGGACGGGAGGCGAGATGACGTCGATCTTGATGAGCTCGGTCAGGCGGCGTTCGATCCGGTCCTTGCCGGGAAGGGGACCAATGACGGCGTCGGTGTAGGCGTTCTCGGCATCGATCCAGGCGCGCGTCTCCGGCGCCTTCTGGTCCTCGAGCCAGCGGTAGGGATCCGCGATGGTGACGCCGTGCAGGGTGTCGACGGTATCCGCGGTGCGCGTGGCCGGGGGCCGCGGCGGCGCGGGCGGATCGGCGGCCCTGGCCCTCCCGGCCGGCGCGAGGACGGCGGCCAGCACGAGGGCGGCGGCGAGACGGCGGCGCTGGGTCATGGATTCGGTTCTCCGATCACGCCGATGTTGGCGATCGTGCCGCCCTTGGACATGCTGGGCACGCTGCAGATGTAGAGGACCTCGCCCGCGGCGGGGGCGCGCGCCTCGAAGACGGTCTTGCCGAAGAAGTCCGTCACGTAGCCGAGGGGCTGGTCGCGGGCGACGGTGGCCCCGCGCGCGACCCTCGGATAGAAGATGCCGTCGGCCTCGCTCGTCACCGTGAGCAGGCTCGTGATCCAGACCGGCTTGCTCACCGCGTTCGGCGCCCCCGCCAGCATCTTCAGGTACCGCAACACCCCGATGCAGCCGTTGACGAGGGCATCGACATCCGCCTTGTCGACGGTGCCGGCATGGCCGGCCTCGGCCGTGATCGACGGCTTGCCGCGCGTGGTGGCGGTGTTCTCGAGGTAGCGCGAGGCAGCGGGGTCCTTCGGCCGGTCGGTGGACACGATGACGTGATCGAGCCCGAAGGCGAGCACCATCTCCCGCGAGATCCGGTCCTGCTCCGCATTGCCCGTCTTCGTCCAGTAGCTGTAGGGGCGCAGGCTCTCGTCGAGGTCCCCGCCGTGCAGGTCGATGAGGTGGTCCGCGCGCTCGACGACTTCCCTGGTGATGAGGTACGAGGCGCGCTCGGTCTGGGTGCCGTCCGCCTTCCCCGGGTAGAAGCGGTTCATGCTCTTGCCGTCCACCGGGTTGACGTGCACGACCTTCTGGTCGAACGAGGCGCGGTTCACGAGGGGCAGGAGGATGACGGTGCCGCTCAGCCGCGCCGGATCGACCTCGGCGATCAGCTTCTCGACGGCGACGATCGACGCGTACTCGGTGCCATGGGCGCCGGCGACGATGGCGAGGACGGGCCCCGGCCGCGCGCCGTGGGCGACGATCACGGGGATGCGGGTGGCGGCGTCCACGCCCGCGGGCACCTCGAGCCAGCCGGTCGCGGTGTGGCCGCGCTCGGCGCGCGCCGTGCCCACCGCGAACTCCGCGCGGCCGTTCGGCGCGGGCGGTTCCGCCATCGCGGGCAGCGCTCGGGTGGCGAGAAAGACGATGGTCAGGGCGGCGCGAGTGGAGGTCATCGTCCCGCTATCGCTCGACGGCGTAGCGCAGGCGAACCACTCCGTCGGGATACTTCCTGGAGGCGATCAGCCGCAGGGGCACGTCGCGGTGCCGCGGCGCCACGAGCGGGATCCCCTTGCCGATGAGCACCGGGATCACGTGGATGTCGAACTCGTCGAGCTCGCCGGCGTCGAGGAAGGAGGCGATCAGCCCTCCGCCGCCCATCATCCAGATGTGCTTGCCCGGCGTCGCCCGCAGGCGCCGCGCGAACGCCTTCACGCGCCCCGATACGAACTGGGTGCCGGCGGCGGGATGTCTCGGCGGCTTCCGCGAGAAGACGTAGTTCGTGACCTTGGCGTCGAAGAGTCCGGTGGTCTTCCCCTTCTTCTTGTAGTAGTTCACGGTCCAGTCGTAGGTCTTGCGTCCGAACAGGATGGTGTCGATGGACTTGTAGAACTTCATGATGCCGTAATCGACGGTGTCCGGGCGACGGTTGAGCCATTCGACGTCGCCATCCGGCCGGGCAATGTATCCGTCCGCGCTGGTGGCGATGTAGGCGATGATCTTTCGCTT
>Ga0136846_1224999_pt1 | contig 15800 bp, 18 predicted proteins | sample HopSoiMetagenom2_FD_96841 | JGI IMG/M metagenome (GOLD analysis project Ga0136846, IMG submission 96841) | Grasslands soil microbial communities from Hopland, California, USA - 2 Assembly 2016 (version 4) | ecosystem: Environmental > Terrestrial > Soil > Grasslands | place: USA: Hopland... | reverse complement strand
CCAGCCGTCCCGCGAGTGCTCAGAACGTGTTCGCGGCCGACTTCCAATCCCGGAGGCGCCGCGCGATGAGCTCCGCCCGCTCCTCTTCGGTCCCCCCGTCGAGCACCTGGAGGTCCGCGGGGTCGGCTCGCTCGTAGACGCCGGCGGTTCGGGCATTCGGCCCGATGCCGTGATCCGAACGTGTCGTCCAGTAGCCGGTGGCGCGGTCCGTGGTCTCCAACCTGATCTCCCCAGCGCCCTCGAGCTGCGGGGCATTCGGGTGCAGGGGGCGCTCGCCCTTCCAGAAGTAGAGAAGGCCGGCCGGTTCCTTGCGCTCTTTCGCAGCCTCGCTCCAATAGCGCGCCGACAGGGTGCCGTTCTCCTGCCACGAGCGTCCCGTCACATTCAGGTCACCGTCGCGGTCCCGCGAGATGCGCAGAAGGCTCACCGCCGACGGTTCTTCCTCGCTGCGCACGGTGAGGGAGAGCTGCCACCAGAGGCCCTCGACGGGACCGCGGCGGCCTTCGGTCTCGATCGCGTTGCGGAGCTTCTGATTGATCGCGCGAACCTCTGAGGGGGTCGTGGCGGGGTCGTAGCGGACGGAGGTCAGGCCGAGCAGGTCGGTCGGCAGCTTCGAACCGGTCGCGTGGAGGATGAACGTGCGTCGGATGCCCAGGGCGCCGCCGAACAGCCCGGCCTCGAACACCACGTTGTCGCGCGGCGACGCCTGGCCCGACTCGGATGCATCCGCCGCGGTCCAGTCGTCCTGGGCGAACACGAACGCCGCGAAATCGACCTCCTGAGAGAGCTCGACGAGCCGGTCGAGGGTCGACCGCCCGGGGTTGAACGTGGTTGTCCAGGGCTCGACCTCGGCGATGTCCTTGAGTCCGCGCGCAATCGCCTGGAGCAGCTTGCCCTGCTTCCCTGACGACCCGAGGAAGATGCGCGGCTTGCTCATGCGCCATTCATGATGACCGACGTCGCGCAGCGGTAGCGGAGCTGTCGCCTGACGCGCTGGTGACATCGCGGACGCTGGGTCAGCCCGCGCCGTAATTCGCGCCGCCCGTGTGATTCCCTGATCGCGGCCGGACTGACGGCGTCAAACGCGATGAGTCTTGCCGCGCCTTCCCGTCTTATTCACGATCGATCAGCGACTTGGAGAGGAGCATCATGAGCGCCACCTACACCTTCGACGTCTTTTCGAGCCTAGACGGCTTCGGTTCCGCCAGCGGCGGCGACTGGGGCGGCTACTGGGGTAAGCAGGGCCCTGAGTTGCTCGACCACCGCCTCGCCTTGTACAGCGAGGAGCAGCGGATGGTCTTCGGGGCTAACACCTACCGGCTGTTCGCAGAGATGCTCGCCTCGAGCACGGAGGACTCCGAGGTGAGAGACCCATGGGTGACGCGAATGGTCAACCTGCCGGCGACGATCGTGTCGACCACGCTGAAAGGACCGCTTGACGGGCTGGACGGGACCGTCGTGAGTGGTGACGCGGTCGAGGTCGTCGCGCGCCTCAAGGAGGAGTCCGAGGTGCCGCTGCGTTCGCACGGGAGCCTGTCGATGAATCGGGCCCTGATGGCCGCAAGCCTGGTTGACCGCGTCCAGGTGACCCTCTTCCCCGTCATCACCGGCCAGAACGGATCGGATGCGATCTTCCAGGGTGCGGCCGACTTCGACCTCGAGCTGATCGAGAGTCGAACGCTCGACGGCAACATCCAAGAACTCACGTACTGTCCGAGCTTGCATATTTGAGCCCGTCCGCGTGGGCGGTTTCCGCTTTCTCAACGATCGCGCGCGTCGCGTGGAACTATCGGCCAGTGCGAACCGGACACGAACTAGTCGCCCGCGAGGCTGAACTACACGCCGAGGCGCGCGCCTTCCTCGATGAGCACGACGTCGAGGCGCGGCTCGCGCGCGCCGGCCGCGTGATGTTCGTTGGCAGCTTCGTCACAGGCCTGATGGTCTGGCGCGACCTCGACGTCTGCGTCGCCGCCGACGGCCTCGACCGGGCGGGCGCCTGGGCACTCGTCGAGCCATTCGTGCTTGCCGCCGACCGCGTCAGCTACGAGCACCTGGAGGAGCCGGACGACCATCGCCACTACTTCGTTCTGCGGCTTTGCGGCTGGAAGCTCGACCTGTCGCTTTTCACCGCGGGGATCCCGCCCGAGGTCGAGGCCTTTCAGGACGACCTTCTCGCCAGGGTCGACGACGCGACGCGGCTGACGATCTTGAGGCTGAAGGAGCTCTGGCACCGGCGGCCCGAGTATCCGGAGCTCGTCGGCGGCTACGAGATCTGTTCGGCGGTACTCGGCGGGGTGCGGACGAGCGGAGAGCTCGAGGCGCACCTGCGCCAGCGCGGGCTCCTCAGAGGCCCGGCTGGCGAACGGTGTGACGCTTGCGGGTGACATTCCGGCACGCTCGCGCAGACGAAGCTTCGGCACGAACGGCGTAGGTTTCGAGTGTGAAGCGCCTTCTAGCGGCGACCTGCTTTGCCTGCACCGTCGCGGCCGGTGGCTGTAGCTCCGGGGACGACCGGTCGCTGAACCTCGACGACCTGAGAAACGCCGAGGCCCCCTACTACTACGTCGGGTCGTCGTTCGAAGGCCAGGACGTCTCCTACATCTTCCGGTACCGCGCCGGCAAGGCGAGCATCGATTACGGGACGTGCGACCTCCTGATACCGGCCTCTTCGGCGAGGGAGGATGTCCGGTGCCGCTACAGCTCCAGCACAGGTTGTGTCACGGCGTCGTCACGATTTCGATTTTCTCGACGAGCCGCAGCTACCGCCGAGTGGCCAAGGCGCTTCGCCCTCTCTCGAAGGGGGCTCGCGCGCGAGCTCAAAAGCCGTTCGTAGTCTTCGACCGGGGCGTCAGTTGCTGAAGGCACTCGGCTCGGATGACATTCCGGCACCCCGGCCCGGGCGAGAAGGGGTCAGGTGTTGGCCGTCCGGCGGATCGCTGCGCCGATCTTTCGCAGTCCGCGAAGGACGAGCGTCCGCAGTGGCGGCTCGGAAAGCTCGTAGTAGCCATCTGGCACGTCGCTCGGGTTGACGCTGTTCTGCCTGGCCGGCCGGTAGTTCGCGTCCGGCCGATCCGTGTTGGACCCAGCTGGCGGTGGCATTGCAGACATCTGGCGAAGCATACGATTCGCAGTCGTCATTTTCCGCTGACACCTCCGAACAAGAGGTGACGGTTCGTCCACTCGGCTCGACTAGGCGGACGTTCTACGATCGCTCGCGTGGACGAGTTCGTCCCAGTCGACTTCGACGTTCCTCGACGGCTCGAGACGCCGCAGTTCGTGCTCGAGCCGCTCGGCCCCGAGCACAACGACCGGGACTACGACGCCTGGACATCCTCGCGCGACCACATCCACGCGACGCCTGGGTGGGAGAAAAGCACCTGGCCGCAGGAGATGACGTCGGACGAGAACCGGGCGGATCTACAGCGCCATGCCGACGACTTCCGTAACCGGACGGGCTTCACGTACACGGTGCTCGATCCGGCGAGCCGCGACGTGATCGGGTGCGTCTACATCTACCCGCTGCTCGACAGCGAGCACGATGCCCGCGCGCTCTCCTGGGTACGGGCGAGCCACGCTCAACTCGACGCCCCGCTCCGGCGCGCCGTGACCGAGTGGCTCGCGTCGGACTGGCCGTTCGCCAGCGTCGAGTACGCCTCGCGCCCCTAGGCGCGGCGAGCCTCACTCGCGGGCGCGCGTTGCTACGGGCAGGAGATGTCGCCAGTCGAGCCCGCAGGGACCGGCGACGTCGGCGAGACCGTCGAGGGAGAAGTCGGCAAAGGCGGCGGGCCCGGCCAACGCATCGGCAAGCGTCCAGCCAAGTTCGTCCTCGAGCTGCTCGAGCGGAGTCTCGTGGAGGCGCGCGCGAAGGGCGGCCGCCAGCTCCGCGAAGGTCACGATCGTGTCGTCGGCTCCGAACATGCGGCGGAGGTCGAGCTCGAGAACGCTGGCGAGCGTGACAACGTCGCGGTAGGAGACGACGCTCGTGATCTCGTCGTCGTAATCCTCGATATCGCGGTACGACTCGAACGAGATGTCGAGCGCGGCCGCGAGCTCGCCCAGATCCTTTCCGGCGGCCTCGCGCGCCTCCCGTATGACGTGTGCGTATCCGGCTTCGTCTTGTCCCATGTTTTTTTGTGAGTGTTTCGGCTGCCCGACGCCGCTCAGGAAAGCACACGCTCGACCGTCGCGCGATCCATCCGCTCGCCGTGCGGGAAGCACGTGACAGGATCGTTTGATGCCTCGCCTTCGCACCGTCGCGGTTGCTGTAGTGGTCGTTGTCATGACCGACGTCACCTGGGACGGCACCTCGCTACGCATCTCGATCGGCTGGCCCGGCCGAAGACCGCTCGCCTCCTTCGTGGTTCCGTAGGCCGGCGGCTCTGGTCCACGCGGCACAACGCCTACGGGTCGGTCGACGTCGCTTCGCCGGGCTGTGGGGAGAACGCGTCGAGCGCCTTGGCCATCAACACGTCGTCGACCTCCACCACGGCACCGCCGGGACCAACCGCCAGGCGGAATTCGCCGCGTAGCTCGCCCTCGATCTGATAGCCGTGGCGCTCGTACAAGGAGCGGGCAGCCGCATTCACAGACAGCACACGAAGCGTGAGACGCTCGATCTTGCGCGAGATCGCGTACGTCTCCGCGGCTTCCAGGAGCGCGCTCGCCACTCCCTGTCGCTGCGCCCTCGGCGCCACTCCCAGACCGGCGATCATCAAGACATGGGCGTTCGACGCAAAGCGCGTCGCGGGCCGCAGGCAGATGAAACCGGCGACGTCGTCCTCGAGCACCGCGACGAGCACCTCCTCTGGCCGGGCGTTCTCGAAGAAGGGGCGCGGCGGAAAGAGGATCGGCGAGACCTCCAGCGACGCCGTCTCCTGCTCGATCCTCGTAAGCGCGTCCTCGTCGCTCGTTTCAGCCGGCCGGATCACGATTGACACCGAGCCATCCTGCCATTGACCCAGAAACGACGAAACGGCCCAAGGGCCGTTTCGTACGAGGGGGATGGGGAGGTGGGTCGCGATGAATATCGGCGGCTCTCGCGCCGGCTCTCTCCCCCTTTCGAGTGAACCTCGCTGCCTACACTGAGGAGGTGGTGGAAACCGCGATTCCGACGCTTGTTCGCCTCGACCGCGGCTACGTGTCCGTCAGCGGCCCGGAGGCGGCGGAGTTTCTCGAGCGCATGGTCTCGAACGAGATCGTCTCGCTCGAGCCGGGCCAGGCGCGGCCCGCCCTGCTCCTCACGCCGAAGAGCCGCATCGTCGCGCCGCTGCGCGTCGTGCGGGAGGGGCCGGAGGCGTTCCTGCTGCTGACGGAGGGGTCGCTGGCGGAGACCGTCGCCGCCACTCTCCTGCGCGCGCGGTTCGCCGCCAAGTGCGAGATCGAGCTCCGGCCGTACCGTGGCTATCTCGAGCTCGGCAGGGGCGACGGCATCCCGAACGCCGACTACGGGGTCGACGCGCGCGAGAGTTGGAGCGACCACGACCGCGACGCCGCCGACCCGGCCGAGCTCGAGGCGCTCCGCATCGAGGCCGGCACGCCGGCGTGGGGCAAAGAGCTCGACGAGACGGTCCTGCCCGCCGAGGCCGGGCTCGACGAGACCCACGTGTCGTTCACGAAGGGCTGCTACCCCGGCCAGGAGCCGATCGCGCGACTGCACTACCGCGGCCGGCCGAACCGGCGGCTGCGCATCCTCGAGGTCGACAGCGCGAGCCCTGGCGACGAGATCGTCCACGGCGAGAAGGCCGTCGGCCGCGTCACTAGCGCGGTGCCCGGCCGCGCGCTCGGTTACGTGCGTCGCGAGGTGCCGGACGACGCGCCGCTGAGCATCGGCGGCCAGGACGCACGGCTACACTTGCCGCCCCCGCGCCCGTAGCTCAGGGGATAGAGCGCTGCCCTGCGGAGGCAGAGGTCGCAAGTTCGAATCTTGCCGGGCGCATCTCGTTGTTGCCTTTTTGTCTCGATCCTGAGAGCTTGTGAGTCAGGATGATGCTCCGTCCGAGGCACGCCGGTGTCGCGCTGGTTTTGGCGCTTGCGGCTTTCGCGCCACTCGCAGCGGCACAGGAAGCCCGGCTCGACGGCACCGGCGTGGTGGTCGCTGTGCCTGCGGCCGACAAGCTCATCGTCCGGATGGACGACCGCGTGGTTCCTGTGCGGTTGGTCGGCGTTCGGGCGCAGTCCGGCGGCGCGTGTCTCGCCAGGGAGGCACGCGAGCGCGTCCGTAGCCTTGCGCTCGGTAAGCAGGTCGTCGTCGTCCACGAAGCTTCACAGCCGGCCGACACGGCGTACGTTCGTCGTGCCGGCGCGGACGTCGGTTGGCGCCTTGTTCGTGGCGGCTACGCATTCGTGAGCTATCGGACGCCGTTCGCGCTCCTACGGAGCTATCGCATCGCTCAGCGTCACGCGCGCAGCGACAGCGCGGGTCGGTGGTCCGGCAGCTGTGCCGGGCTCTCAGTCGGCATCGAGCGCGACCTCTCGCGCGTGACGATCGGGAACCGCATCGGCTACACGATCTCGGTCGCGAATTCGCGCCGGCTCGCCCAGAAGGACGTGACGCTCACGGTGCGCTTCTCCGCCCGCGTTCGGATCGTCGCTGGCGAGCTTCCGTGTCATGCCACCGCGCGGGCGATGACGTGCACGCTCGGAACCCTCGACGGAGCGGTGACCCGCTCCTTCGCCGGTGGGCCGCCCCACCGGGGGTGGCGCCAGTTGTGGTTCGAGGTCGCGCCGCTCGCACCGGGCACTCTCGAAGCGGTCGTGACGGCGCGCTCCGCCGTCCGCGACGCGAACCTCGACGACAACGCTGCTCGCGCTGTGGCCGCCGTCGCTCGCGGTCCGGCGCGCGCGGACCTTGCTGTGAACGTGCGCCGCGGTTCGAACACGAGCCCATGGGCGCGCGGGCTGCTGACGTTCATCGTCAGCGTGCGGAACCTGGGTCCGAGCGAGGCGACGGGTGTAGTCCTCAGCGATCACTCGGAGGGTGGGGACTTCGGCGGCATCGCCTGCCACAAGTTCTGCGTTGGCGGTCTAAGGCGCTCGGGACCGGCATCGCTGGAGGTAGGCGCAGAAGAGACGACGTACCTGCAGGTCGCGCCGCGCGGTGCGGACGAGGTCGCCAACGTTGCGACCGTGCGAGCCGCTACGCCGGACCCGAACGGCGCGAACAACTCGGCGAGCGCAACGGCTATGCCGGCACCTGCGTCTGCCCCGGCGCCGGACGCCCGGCTCCAGTTGCGGATCGCGACCTCGACGCGCCGGCTCCGGCTCGGTCAGCACGGGACCGTCACCGTCGTCGTTCGAAATGTCGGCGCGGGTACCGCCGCCGACGTCGTCCTACGCGACAGCTTCGCGTATGCGTCGTCGGTCCTCGTAGAGCCGCACGACCCGTGCTCGGCACGAGGCGTTTGCAGGCTTGGCTCGCTGAACCCCGGGCAGGAAGTGACCGTGCCGTTCGACTTCGTCGCGCGCCACGTCGGTCGAAGCGTCCTGAACTACGCGTACGTCACCTCGTCTTCGTTTCTTGGCGCTGCATCCGCCCAGTCGCGTCCGATCGCTCTCGTGCCGGCACGCGAGCCGCAGCGCATCGTCGACGCCGGCAGGCTCGGTCGCCTTCGGGTGACCGCGTCGACATCGCCTCAGGCCGCGATCGACATCCTCGGCAGCCCGCGTGCAGGGAGCTTCTTCGGCGAGTTCTGCGACCTTGGCTGGCGTGGCGTCGCCATTTCCTTCGTCGGCCGTGTGGGCCGGGACGCCTGCGGTGCCGGTGCGGGTGGGAAGGTTACGCGCGCCGTCGTTCGCGACCGTCACTGGAGAACTCCGCGCGGACTTCGAGTCGGCGCGAGCGCCCGAGAGCTGCAGAGGATCTACCCCGCCGCCCAGCGGCGCGGACATTCCTACTGGCTGACGGCTCGCCGGAGGGAGTTCGGGGTGCTTACACCCGGCCTCGAGGCGGTCGTCCGCCGGGGGCGCGTCGTCTCGCTGGTGATCGACGTTGCCGGCTGGCTGAACGACTAGCTCGCACGCGCGCGCGCCCTCCTAGAAGCTTCCGCCCGTGACGATCGCACTGCAGGTCGTCGTCTCCGGGCTCGCGGCCGGGGGCGTGTACGGGCTCTTCGCCGCGGGCTACTCGCTCGTCTACCGGCTCACCGGGATCATCCACTTCGCCTTCGGCGACCTGGTCGGGCTCGGCGTGTTCACCACGCTGCTCGTGCTGGCCGGCACGACACCCGTCTCGCAGTCCGGCGCGCACGAGCCGCGGTTCGTGCTCGCGCTGCTCGTCGGGCTGGTCGTCTGTGTCGGCGCCGGGATCGCGACCTACGTGGGGCTCGTGCAGCCCTACCTCAGCCGCGGCTCGACGATCGGCTGGGTTGCGGGGACGGCCGCCGTCGCGTTCGCGATCCGGGCTGCGATCGGCGCGGTCTTCCAGCGCTCGAGCTACGTCTTCCCGGATCCCCTGCCATTTCACGATGTCGGCCGCTCGGGCTTCGTGCACATCGCTGGCGCGCAGGTGCAAGCGCGCTCCTTCTTCGTGATCGGCCTGGCGGTTGCGCTCGCGCTGGGGTCGGCGGCGTTTCTCGAGCGCTCGCGCTACGGTCGCGCCCTCCGGGCGGTCGCCGACGACGCCGAGGGCGCGCGCGTGGTCGGCGTTCCCGTCGAGCTGCTCGTCACCCTCGCGTTCGGCCTCGTCGGCGCATTCGCCATGATCGCCGCGGTCGCAGCGGCGCCGGGCGAGGCGGTGAACGCGAACACCGGCACGCTGCTCGGGCTGAAGGGCCTCGTGGCCGCGCTCGCGGTTCGCTTCGGACCGCCGCTCTACGCCTTCGCAGCCGGCCTGGCACTCGGTGTCGTCGAGGCCGCGATCGCGAACGTGCACCTCGGCGGCTGGCAGCTCGGGCCCTCGTACCGCGAGGTCCTGCCGCTGGCGTTCGTGCTCCTGCTGATCTCGCTGCGGCCCTCGTCCGAGGCGCTCGAGGAGCGGGAGTGAGCGTGGTCGAGCAGACCGCGGTCGAGCTTCGGCGCGCGGCCGGCGAAGCGCGCGCTCGCTGGAGCCGGCTCGGGTGGACCGCGGTCGCGGTCTTCGTCCTCCTCGCGGCCGTGCCGTTCCTGTCGCTGCCGGGCGTTCGGCTCGACTCGCTCGCCGAGACCGCGTACCTCGCTCTTGCGGCAACCGCGCTCGGGCTTACCGTCGGCCCCGCCGGCTTGCCCTCGCTCGGCACCGGCGCGTTCATGGCGATCGGCGCCTTCACCTCGGCGCTGCTCGTCTCCCGCTCCGGCTGGCCGCTCGAGCCCGCCGCGCTCGCCGGTGCCGCCGCGGCGCTCGTCGCCGGCGTGATCTCGGGCGGCGTTGTGCGCCTGCGCCGCGTCTTCGTCGCCGTCAGCACGTGGCTGCTGGCCTGGCTCGTCTGGCTCTTCCTGCTCGCCTTTCCTTCCGTGTCGGGCGGCGCGCAGGGCCTGATCCTGCCGCCGGGGTCGCTGCTCGGCCTGGATGCGACTCCTACCGTTCATTTCGAGGTCGCCCTCGCGCTCACGGCGCTGACGGCGCTCCTCGTGGCCGCGGTGCGCCGTGGCGCTCCCGGGCTCGAGCTCTCGGCGCTGCGGCAGGCGCCGGCGCTGGCGACCTCGCTCGGTGTGCGCCTCGCGCGCCGGCGGCTCGGCGCCTTTGCCGCGACCTCGGCGATCGCCGGCCTCGCGGGCGGCCTCGCCGTCCAGCTTCAGGCCGTCGCCGATCCGGCGAGCTACGACCCGTTTCTGTCCTTCAAGCTGCTCGTCGCCGTGCTGCTCGGCGGTGCGGCCACGACGCTCGGGCCGGCCGTCGGCATCGTGCTGCTCGGGCTGATCGGCCTGCTCTCCGGACCGCTCGCGCGCGTGCTCCAGCTCCCGCTCGAGCGCTTCGACACCGCCGTCGCCGCGATCCTGCTCGTCTTCGTGCTCGCGCTGGGCGGCGAGGGCGTGCTGCCGCCGGTGCTGCGTTTCCTGAACCCCAGGAGCCGGCGCCAACGGCCCGCCGTTCCGGCCGCCGGGCCGGCGGCCGCACAGCCTCACGAGCCGGTGCTGCGCGCGACCGGCCTGCGCAAGACCTTCGGCGGCGTGGTCGCGGTCGACGACCTCTCGCTGGAGCTCGCGCGTGGCGAGACCGCCGCGCTGATCGGCCCGAACGGCTCCGGCAAGACGACCGCGCTGCGCCTGATCTCCGGCGCGGCCGCGCTCGACGCCGGCGTGATCGCCGTCGACGGCGTAAAGGTCACCGCCGCGTCGACGGCCGACCGCGTCCGCCTCGGGATCGCGCGCACGCTCCAGACGACCGCGGCCTTTCCGGAGCTGACCGCGCTCGAGAACGTCCTCGTCGGCCGCGGCGCGAGGCGTCACCACGGCGGGCTCCTCCGAACCGCACTCGCAACGCCTCGCGCCCGGCGCGAGCAGTCTGCGGCCGAGATCGCCGCGCTCGAGGCGCTGGCGCAGGTCGGGCTCGACGCGGTCGCCGACGTGCCAACACCGGAGTTGACGAGCACGCAGCGGCGCCTGGTGGCGCTCGCCGCCGCCCTCGCGACCGAGCCGCAGGTGCTGCTGGTCGACGAGCTTGCGGCCGGTGTCGGCGCCGAGGAGCTCGAAGGCCTCGCGGCGGCGATCGATCGCATCCGTGAGCGGGGCGTCGCCGTGCTCGTCGTCGAGCACAACCTCGGCCTCGTCCGCCGCGTCGCGGATCGCGTGATCGTGCTCGCGGCTGGGAGCACCGTCGCCGAAGGTTCCGTCGCCGAGGTCGCCGCCAGCGGCATCGTCCAGGAGGCCTATCTGGGAACAGCCCGGCTGTAGGCTCTCGACCGTGCGCCGGATCGCGTTCCTCCTCGCCGGTCTTGCGCTGCTCGCGGCCGGCTGCGGCAAGAGTTCCGGCGCCAAGGACGCCGCCGAGCACCTCGTAATCGCCGTCGACGTGCCGGTCACCGGCAGCCCCTACGTCGCCCAGACGATCCGTCAGGGCGTGGCGCTCGCGGCGTCCAACTTGAACGGCGGCGGCGGCATGCGCGTCGGCTCGAAGAGCTACGAGCTGACGGTGAAGCTCTACGACAACCACCTCTCGGCACGTCGCGCCGTGCAGAACGCGCGCCGCGCACTCGAAGCAGGCGCGGTCACGATCGTCACCGACGGCACCGGCGTCGACGCGACCTGGGAGCTCGCGCGTCGCGAGGGCGTCTCGATCTGCATCACCTACGACGGCGGCACCGGCCTCGTCGACGCCGAGACACGCCCCAACGTCTTTCGGATAGCGCCGACGAACCACGGGATCGCCTTCCGCTACGCCGAGTACCTGATCCCGCAGAAGCTGAAGGTCGCGCTCCTCGCCGACGACAGCGCCTACGGGCGTGAGGGAGCCGCAGACGTGACGCGTGCCTTCGCATCCAATCCGGAGGCCGTGGCGCTGAGGCTGACCCTGCCCGCCGGCCAGACCGACCTCACGCCGCAGATGCTTCGCGCGCGGCGCTCCGGCGCGACGGCGCTGCTTCTCTGGGGCCAGCCGCCGACGATCGCGGCGGCGCTGTCGGCCGCCCGCAGCATCGGCTGGGACGTGCCCTTCTACACGCCGCCGACCGGCGGCGACCCCTTCATCCGGCAGCAGCTCGCCGACCATCCCGATTGGGTCGACGGGCTCACGTTCGCCTCCGGCCGCATGACGGCCGAGGTCGGGACGGCGCCCTTCGCGAGCTTCCAGTCGCAGTACGAGGCGGCCTACGGCGCCGACCGTGTGGGCGTGAAGACCTCCGACGGCCAAGCGGTGCTGCAGCCGCCCGAGTTCGCCATGTACTCGTACGACTTCGTGCACGTCCTCGTCGCGGCGATCACCCACGCCGCCTCCGTCGAGCCAGAGAAGGTGACGGCGGCGCTGAACGAGGTAACGACGCAGGGCGCGAACGGCGACGAGCGCGGCTTCAACCGCCACAGCCACGAAGGCGTCGTGGACGACGACGTCTACTTCGCCCGCTTCGACGACATGACGTTCGCGCCGGTGCCGGACGACCCGCTCTCGGCGACGCTGCCGCCGATCCAGCAGACCCGCGGGTGAGGCGCCTCCTAGCTGCCGCCGCGCTCGCGCTCGCCGCTCCGGCCGCGGCCGCGGGCGCCGTTCAACAGGTGCTGCTGCCCGGCCCGACGCCGTACCCGACGCCCAGCCCGCCGCTCGTCACCGTCGGGCCGCCGCCCTGGGCGAACCTGCCGTTCAGGATCCACGCGCGATCGGAGCAGCGCGTCCTCGCCGGAGTCGACGGCCGCGGACACCTCGTCTCGCTGCGCGTCCTCCAGCGCCTGCTGCTGACCGGGGTCGGCGACTACCAGTTCGTCGTCAGCGCGCCGGTCGAGGACGTGCGCCCGGGCCCAGGGTCACAATCCCAGCCGGGGCTGCGACGCGGTCAGATCCTCTGGTCGGGATTCGCCTCGAAGCGGAAGCTGCTCTCCGCGGACGCGGTCCTGCGACCGAAACCCGCCGAGCCGTTCCTGCCGTTGCGGCTGGAGGGCGACACCGAAAGCGGCGGTTACACGCTGAGGCTGGAGAACACGACCGTCACCTCGCAGGCCGCCTACACGGGCGCGGGCTTCCGGAACGAGCTCGCGCGCCTGCTCGACCGGACGCGGCTCGAGTCGCTCGCCGGCTCCCGGCTGTCGACGGCGTACGTCGAGCTGCGCGGCCTCGTGAGAGCGACGCGCCGGACAACGGTCGCTGCTCCGTTGCACGTCGAGGGCAAGCTCCGCTTCCCCGAGCGGCCGAAATCGGTCGTGGGCGGCACGATCCGTGGGAGCACCGTGACGTTTTCGACGGTGCTCGGGGACGAGCGGCCGCTCAACTACCGCCTGGACGTCCGCGGCGGCGGAGGTGCGCCGCGCCTGCATCTGGTCGCGCGGCCCACCGCCGTGGTGCGCATGCTCGTCCCGCCGGGAGCGTCGAGCTGGGTGGAGGCCGTCCGCCGTCGGCCACTGCCCGCGAAGGCCCTGCTGCAACGTGTGCTCGAGGCGCGGATGCAGCTCGTCCGCTCGGACCAGTACCAGGCGTTTCTCAACAACCCGGACGTCGCCGGACGCAACCGCACGGTCTACGTGTACAAGACGGCCGCGGCCTCCCCGGGCGCCGCAACGGCTCCCTCGCGGCCGCGCTCGGGCGACGGAAGCGGCTGGCTGATGGTGCTGCTCGCGGCCGGCGGGACGGTCGTCGCCGCGGGCGCCGCGCTCGTCGGCTGGGCGCACAGCTAGCAGGAACCGCAACGAAGCCCGCGAACCCGCGGGCGTGGCGGATGCACCGGACGGCATCGTCCTTCGCCGGCACCGCGACCTCGCCGGACGGCAGTGGCACCCGTGGGTGCGCCGCAGCTTGCTGGGACTCGTCGCGCTCGTGGCGCTGCTCGCGCTGGCCGACGTGTTCGGGCAGCGTCCGTCGAGCGCTCGCACGACCGCCGACGCCGCCACGCTGACGATCTCGGCGCCGAACGCCGTCCGCGGCGGCCTCCTCTTCCAGGCGCGCTTCACGATCCAGGCGCACCAGGCGCTGCAGGACGCGACGCTCGTGCTCGGACCCGGTTGGCTCGACGGACTGACGGTGAACACGATCGAGCCCGGCCCCGTGAACGAGGCGAGCCGCGACGGCAAGCTCGCGCTCGAGCTCGGCCACCTGCCCGCCGGCGCCAAGCACGTGCTCTACATCGAGTACCAGGTCAACCCGACCACCATTAGCAGGCGCACGTTGACGGTCGAGCTCGATGACGGCGAGACGCCCCTCCTGACCACCAGCCGCAAGCTCACGATCTTCCCGTAGATGGACATCGTTCTCCGCGCAGCGCTCGCCTACGGCTTCATCTTCTTCCTGACGCGGATCGTCGGTCGCCGCGAGCTCTCCTCGCTCGAGCCCTTCGACCTGATCATGCTGATCGTGCTCGGCGACCTCGTGCAGCAGGGCGTGACGCAGAGCGACTACTCGGTCACCGGCCTGATCCTCGCGGGCGGCACGATCGCGCTGATGCAGGTGGCCGTCTCCTACCTCAACTTCCGCGTCAAACGGCTGCAGCCGATCCTCGACGGCGAGCCGATCGTGCTGATCGAGGACGGCCGCGTGCTCGAGCGCAACGCCAGCCGCGAGCGCCTGACACGCGGCGAGCTCGAGGAGCAGGCGCGCCAGAGCCAGATCGCCTCGCTCGACGACGTGCGCTGGGCCGTCCTCGAGACGAGCGGCCAGATCAGCTTCATTCCGAAGCAGTAGCCTCGGCTCTGAGTCCATTCGGAGGGAGAGCAAGATCGTCCTGCAACCAAGACGCTGTGTTGGACGGTCGTCCCGGCAGAGCCGGGACGACCTCGTTGATCGGCGTCGCGAGCGAACGCCTTGCCGCTCTACCTGACCGAGGCCGAGGTCGCCGAGCTGCTGTCGCCCGCCGACGCGCTGGAGGCGGTCGAGGGCTCCTTCCGGCGGCTGGCCGCGGGCGAGGTGGAGAACGTGCCGCGGCAGCGGACGCGGTTCGAGGAGGGGTTCCTGGCGGTGATGTGGGCGGTCGACCGCGAACTCGGGCTGGCCGGGCTGAAGTCGTACGCCGCCGGCCGGGAGGGCGCGTCGTTCGTGGTGCTGCTCTTCGACACCTCGACGACGAAGCCCGTCGCCGTGATCGAGGCCGACAAGCTCGGCCAGTTCCGCACCGGGGCGGCAAGCGGCGTGGCGGCGCGTCACCTCGCGCGGCCGGAGGCGAAGACGCTCGGGGTGATCGGCTGTGGGTGGCAGGCGCGGGGCCAGGTCGCGTGCATCCGCGAGGCGGTGCCGTCGATCGACACGGTTGTCGCCTATTGCCGGAACGAGGAGCGGCTGGCCGCGTTCTGCAAGGACGTCGGCGCCGAGCCGGGCGAGACGCACCGCGATCCTGGCGGTCAGCAGATCGTCGTCACCGTGACCACCTCGCGCGACCCGGTGCTCCGCGGCGAGTGGCTCCAGCCGGGGGCGCTCGTCTGCGCCGTCGGCGCCAACGACCCCCGGCGGCGGGAGCTCGACAACGTGGTGCTGGAGCGGGCGGCGTTCGTCTGCTGCGACTCGCTCGAGAACGCGAAGCGCGAGTCGGGCGACCTGATCGAGCCCGTCGAGGCAGGCGTCCTCGACTGGCTCGAGGTGCAGGAGCTACAGGAGGTCGTCTCGGGCGAGCTGCCGGGCCGGCAGGACCCGGAGGACATCGTCGTCTTCAAGTCGAACGGCCTCGCCGCCTGGGACGTGGCCGTGGGCGCGCTGGTGCTGGAGCGCGCCCGCGAGCGCGGAGTCGGGCGCGAGGTCTAGGTCAGCCGCTGGCGCTCGGCCTCGACGGTCGTCTCGCCGAGCGCGCGGATCACCTCGGGCCGGTCGAGCAGCCGTGCAAGCTGCTCGCGGGTCGCGCGGTTCCTGACGTACGGGTCGTCGAGGATCTCCGTCACCGAACGTCCGCGGTCGTGCTCGCGGATCACGTAGGCGGCGAGCCGCTCCTCCTGCGACGAGCGCGCGAACAGGAACGAGAACGGATTCCGCACCAGGCTGGTGAGACGGTTCGCCACGTGGCGATCCTAGCGGGAGGCCCGTTAGGGTCCGGGGCGTGAAGAAGCCGGCCGCCGATCGCTTTGCCGAGCGCGAGGTGCACGGGGTGGACGACCGCGGCGAGGTCGAGCGGATCGTGATCTGGATCGAGCGGCTGCCGGGCGCGCTCTGGGCGGTCGGGCGTGCCGTCAACCCGCAGCACCGGCCGAGCGACGCCGCGCGCCCCGACGACTACGTGTTCCAGGGCTACGAGCTGAGCGACGCGCTCGAGGTGGCGAACGGCACGCTG